>Ga0335072_10014309_pt1 | contig 11269 bp, 10 predicted proteins | sample Lox_Sample_21_FD_206725 | JGI IMG/M metagenome (GOLD analysis project Ga0335072, IMG submission 206725) | Soil microbial communities from Loxahatchee National Wildlife Refuge, Florida, United States - Lox_Sample_2.1 | ecosystem: Environmental > Terrestrial > Soil > Wetlands | place: USA...
CGGCGGCTCAGCAGCGTCGTCTCGCGGCCGTCGCGGTCGCTGAACCGCAGGCGGCGGATGACGGCCGCGTGCCGGATGTCGTATTCGTGGCGGTACTCGAGCAATTCCGTCTCGGCGAGCCGGATCACGTCCCCGCCCTCGATGCGCAGCTGGAGAACCAGCCAGTTCGGCAGGTTGACCAGGTCCTCGTTGAGCACGGGCACGCCGCTGAGGATCGTCGTCTCGCGGTTGTAGCCGCCGTGCACGTAGGTGCCGGGATAGTGCACGCCGTCGGCTTCTTCCCACTCCGCCGTGCCACGCGCGCAGAGGTAGCCGTTGCCTGTCGAGGTCAGCGCCTCGCGCAGCCCTTCTGCCGCGGGATCAAAACCGTCGTAGCCGAACAGGAACCCGTCCACCGCGTCTCCTTGTCGCTCGGCGGCCTGGCGATCATGCAGACGCTAAGGCCTGCTCGCTGCGGGCCTTGGCGCCGTTGGCCTCTTGTGTCAGGAAGCGGCGGGTGCGGGTCTTGTTGAGCGCGACGATGGGTCCGGCGAGCGGACCGGTCCACGTCGTGGTCAGCGCGAGATGGCAGCCATCGCCGGACGCGATGATCTCGTGGCGCGCTACCGAGGTCACACCAGGGACGCGGCACACCCAGGTGAACTGCTTCCCTGGCTCGAGCTCGGTGAGCTCCCAGATGAGCGGCAGCAGGCCGGGCTGCTTGAGCCGCGCCCGGCTGCCCACTTGAATCGGTCCGGAGTCGAGCCGCTTCACCTCGGTCACCGACTCCGTCCACTGCGGCCAGGACTCGATATCCACGATCACCTGCCACACGCGTTCTGGCGCGGCGGCGATGTCGATCGCAACATGTTCGGATGCCACACATCGAATGCTAGACGGGCCGTCCAGGCCGGAGACATCGCGCCTCCGGCGCGGTTAACTGATCCGCAGGCTCGCGATCCGCCCGTCGCGCAGCTCGAAGTTCATCGGGCCGGTTCCGTTGAAGCCGTCGCCGGTGACCGTCAGGGTGACGGTGTAGCTGCCTTGTGTGGTGCCCGGCTCGGCACTGACAAGCTCGAAATGCGATCGGACGCCGATGTTGTCGGTGCGGTTCCAGCTGCGCACGCCGGCCAGGCCGTGGAACTCGCGGCCCCAGTCGTTGAGGTAGGCGTCCTCAGTGAACGAGGCGGCGAACGCGTCGGAGTCCCCGCGGTTGGTCGCCTCGATGAAGTTCTGGATCGCGGCAGGCAGGTGATTCTCGGTCATCGCGCTTTCGGCTTCCTGTGTGCGGATACCCCGCTATGCACTCTAAGGCCTAGGCTGAACCAGGCTCTGTGCGCAATCAAAGGGGAGGCGCGTTATGCGGGTACTGGTCGTCGGTGCTGGCGGAGTGGGGTCGGCGGTCGCGCGAACGGTCGCGCGGTGGAATCTATTCGAGCGCGTCGTGATGGCCGATTATGACGAGGACCGGGCGCGACGGGCGATCGCCGGGGGTGGCGACCAGTTCGCGGCAGTGAAGCTGGACGCGTCGGACGAGCGGGCGATTGTGGAGCTGCTCAAGGCCGAGCGGTGCGATGCCGTGCTGAACGCGCTCGACCCGCGGTTCGTGATGCCGGTCTTCCGCGCGGCCTTCACAGCGGGGGTCACGTACCTGGACATGGCGATGTCACTGTCCCGCCCGGACGCGTCAGATCCGTACCGGAAGCCAGGAGTCAAACTGGGTGACGAGCAGTTCGCGCTGGCCGGAGAGTGGGAGCGCCGGGGGCTGCTGGCGCTGTGCGGCATCGGAGTCGAGCCGGGGCTGTCGGACGTGTTCGCCCGCTACGCGGCAGACCGGCTGTTCTCCTCCATCGACGAGATAGGGGTCCGCGACGGCGCCAACCTGGTGGTCGAGGGGTATGACTTCGCCCCGACGTTCTCTATCTGGACGACGATCGAGGAGTGCCTGAACCCGCCGGTCGTGTGGGAGCGCGACAGGCAGTGGTACACGACCGAGCCGTTCAGCGAGCCGGAGATCTTCACCTTCCCGGCCGGGATCGGGCCGGTCGAGTGCGTGAACGTGGAACACGAAGAGGTCCTGCTAGTCCCGCGCTGGGTCGACGCCAACCGGGTGACCTTCAAGTACGGGCTGGGCGAGGAGTTCATCGGCGTGCTGAAGACGATCCACAAGCTCGGCCTGGACTCAACCACTCCCGTCCAGGTGGGCGCGGCTGCCGTCTCACCGCGGGATGTGATCGCCGCGTGCCTGCCCGACCCGGCCGGGCTTGGCGACGCGATGTCGGGGCTCACCTGCGCCGGCACGTGGGTCACCGGAACAGGCAAAGACGGGTCGCCCCGCGAGGTCTACCTGCACCACATCGTGGACAACGGCTGGTCGATGGCCGAATACGGCTCGCAGGCAGTGGTCTGGCAGACCGCGATCAACCCGGTGGTGGCACTGCAGCTGCTCGACTCGGGCGCATGGTCCGGCACCGGCGTCCTCGGCCCTGAGGCACTGCCGGCCGAGCCGTTCCTCGACCTCCTGAACAGCCACGGCAGTCCCTGGGAGTGCGAGGAGCGTACTCCCGGTGGGCACTGATAGCGGCATGGAACGTGTGCTTGGCATCGGCGGGTACTTCATGAGGGCCGCCGACCCGGCGGCCCTCAGCGCGTGGTACCGCGATTGCCTAGGCCTGGACACCGACGAGAACGGCCTGTGGCAGCCGGGAGCCGGGCCGGTGGTATTCGCGACGTTCGAGTCCGAGACCGGCTACTTCGGGTCCCGCACCCAGCAGACCATGCTCAACTTCCGGGTCCGCGACCTGGATGCGATGCTCGTGCAACTGCGCGCCAAGGCAGCGGACGTGGACGAGGAAACGCAGGACATGGAGGGCGTCGGCCGGTTCGGCTGGGTCACCGATCCTGAGGGCAACCGGATCGAGCTCTGGCAGCCCGCCTGACCGCCTTACCGAGTCTGGTCCGCGGGCAGCAAAGGCCGCATGAAGGTCCGCTCATACCGGAGCACGCAGCCGCTGTCGTCCCTGATGCGGTCCGCTTCAATGAAGTCCGGGTCGCTGCCGAACAGGGTCCGGTACTGCTCATAGGCGGCCAGGCTGGGGAAGCTGAACAACGCCAGCGCCTTGTCGCTGGCCCCTTCGGCTGGCAGGAAGTAGCCATGGTGCATGCCGCCACGGGAGTCGACCAGCTCGATCCACCGCCGGCCGAAGCGTTCAAAGGCCTCGATCTTCGACGGATCGATGACGTACTCCACCACGCATGTGATCATGCCTCAGGCTAGGTGCCCGTCCCGATGCGATAATCGGGGGGTGGGGGACTTGCCCGCTGGTATGGTCACGATGCTGTTTAGTGACATCGAGGGTTCGACCGCGCTGCTGAGCCGCCTCGGCGACCGATACGGGCAAGCGCTGTCGGATCATCGCGCTGTGCTGCGCACCGCGTTCGGGGACTGGCGCGGCCGCGAGATGGACACCGAGGGAGACAGCTTCTTCGTGGTGTTCGAGACCGCGGCCGATGCGGTGGCCTGCTGCCTGGCGGCGCAGCGCGCCCTGGCCGCGCACGAGTGGCCGGGCGGGGATGCCGTCCGGGTCCGGATGGGCCTGCATTCCGGGCAGCCGACCAGGCATGAGGGCGGCTACATCGGGATGGACGTGCACCGGGCCGCGCGGATCGCCGCGACCGCGCACGGCGGCCAGGTGGTGCTGTCCGAGGTCACGCTCCAGCAGGCGGGCCCGTTGCCGGAGGGGGCATCGGTCCGGGATCTGGGGTTCCACCGGCTCAAGGACATCACCGCGCCGGAACGCATCTACCAGCTCGCGGGGCCTGGCCTGCGGGAGGACTTTCCCGCGCTGAAGAGCCTGGGCACGCACAGCAGCATTCCGGTGCCGCCCACGCCGCTGGTCGGTCGTGACGACGACGTGGAGCGGCTGCTGGCGGTCATTTCCCAGCCCGGCGTGCGGCTGGTCACGCTGACCGGCCCTGGCGGGGTGGGCAAGACGCGGCTGTCCCTGGCGGCCGCCGCGGCGCTCGATCACGCCTTCCCGCACGGCGTGTTCTTCGTCGCGCTGGCCGCCGCCCGCGACACCGACCTGATGTGGAAGACCCTCGCCGGTGACCTGCACGTCGACGGGGACGGCCCGGACGCGGTGCAGGCGCACCTGCGGAACCGGCGGATGCTGCTGGTGCTCGACAACCTCGAGCAGCTCGACGGGGCCGCCGAGACCGTCGCCGCGCTGGTGGCCGCGGCTCCCGGCCTGGTGGTCCTGGCCACCTCGCGCGGCCCGCTGCACGTCCAGGGCGAGCATGAGTTCCCGGTGCCGCCACTGGACGTGGCACGCGGCGCCGATGCGGACACGGTCGCGGCGTCCTCTGCCGTGCGGCTGTTTGCCCAGCAGGCTGCCATGGTCCGGCCGGACTTCGCTATCACCGCCGACAACGCCGCCGACGTCGCGGCCATCTGCCGCCGGCTGGACGGGCTGCCACTGGCCATCGAGCTGGCCGCGTCCCGGGTCCGGCTGCTGGCTCCCAAGGCCCTGCGCGCTCGCCTCGGGCAGAGCCTGGGCCTGGCTACCGCCGAGGCCGGGCGGCCGTCGCGCCAGCAAACCCTGCGGAACATCGTGGCCTGGAGCTACGACCTGCTGACCCCGGGGGCGGCCCAGGTGTTCCGCCGGATGAGCCTCTTCGCCGGGGGATGCGACCTTGACGCGCTGACCGCGGTGGCCGGGACGGGCGACGGGGAGCCCGATCCGCTCGAGGCGCTCGCTGAGCTGCATGATGTCGGCCTGATCACGGTGACCGAGGACGCCGACGGCGAGCCGCGGCTGGACATGCTCGAGACGATCCGCGAGTACGCCCTGGAGCGCCTCCAGGCCGATGACGACCCGGACGGCGCCCGCCGCCGCCGCGCCGAGTACTACGCCGGGGTCGTCGAACGGGCCCGCAGCCGGATCGACACCCCAGGCTAAGGTTCTTGCGCTAGGCCAAGACCAGAGACGCCGACGGTCGCTCGAGCATGCCGGACTCCACACACCAGCCGGCATCGTCGTGGCACACCTGCACTACCGGCGGCATGGCAGGCAGCTTCAGCCGTACCGGCCCCGAGTCACGGGGCGCCGCAGCAGGAACGACAGCGGGACGGCCGTCGGGATCATCGGGATAACGGTGCCTGCCCGGGACTCCTTGTACGCGAACCACGGTCTGCCGCTCGGCCCGCCACAGCACTCCTCCGCGGGGCCATTCGAAGGCCAGCACCCGCCCGGACAATGCGACAGTCAGCGCCGTGAAGTCGTAAGCGCCGGGCAGCCCGGGCAACCTCGGGTTGGAAAGGGCGTGGAAGCCGCACGTGCATCCTGGATCGGGCGCCTCGTGTGCGCCCCGGAACCGGCACTGGGCCCTGGCGTCAGCCGGGTAGCCGGAACCGCCCGTCAGCGGGACGAACAGATCGCCCGCCCGCCGGGCCACCTTGTGCGCCCACACCACCCACAGCCCATCCACGGTCGTGGTCAGGTGTGCCTCGAGTTCTTCGGGCAGGCCAGGCCGGGCGGCGGTGCCGGCCACGAAATCAGCTATCAGACGACCACCACGGCACATGGCGACCTCATCTCTCACGAAAGCTAACTTGAGAGTAACCCTTGACCGAGGGCTCAGGCAGCCGACTGCCTGAGCGCGAGGTCGGACTGCTGACTCGGCTGACAGTAGCCAGTGTCGTCCACTGGGCGGCGCTGACGAACGTCGCGGCGTGCCCGGCGCGGACGTTCAGCACGGAGAAGAAGATGGCGCCGAGTGGCGGGGAACCACGGGCCCGTTCTGGATGATGTTCTTGGCTTTCCTGAACGGAAGCGGCCGACTGCGGTCTACCTGACGGCTCCAGCTACAGCGCGGCGTACTGCTGGCGTGCCACTGGCCCGGCGTCGCAGCCCTTTGGGTACCAGATACCTCGCGCGCTCATACCGCGGTCAGGCAGCCGGGGCGTCGTCCAGTCCGGCAGGCGCCTGCAGCGCGTCGGTCAGCAAGGCGACTAGCGCCTCGAGCTGCACGTCGCCCGGCGAGGAGGCTTCCTCGTCCGATCCGTCCAGCGCCCGGGCGGCGAGCCCTGCCTTGCCATCGATCAGCCCGGCGATCCGGGCGTCGAGGGTCTGCGCGGCGATGATGCGCCATGCGGTGACCGGTTCGGACTGCCCGATGCGGTGGCTGCGGTCGATGGCCTGGGTCTGCTCCGCATCGGTCCAGGACAGCTCGGCCAGCACAATGTTCGAGGCGACCTGCAGATTCAGGCCGACGCCAGCCGCGGTCAGCGAGCACACCGCGACCGCAACGTCCGGGTCGCTGGCGAAGGCGTCGACGTTCGCCTGCCGGACCGCGGAACTCTGCCCGCCACGGATGGAGGAGAAGCGCACCCCCTGCCGGGCGAAGATCTCCTCGGCGGCGTCCATGACGTCGACGTGCTTGGCGAAGAAGACGACCTTGCCGGCGCTGCGGGCCACCTGCACCGCGTAGTCCGCGGCCAGTTCGGCCTTCGCCTGACCGATGCGCCGCATCAGGGTGAACACGTTCTCGCCGGACTGCGCGGACGCCGCCTCCTTCAGCTCCGACCGGGCCACCCGGCGCACGAGGGCGTAGTCGATGCCTTCGACGCCGGGATCGGAGGACCGATTCGCGAGCGCGGTCTGATACCGCGCCACCAGCCGGGCAGCGAGGTCGCGTTCTGCCGCCCGGATCGACCGGCCGGCCCGTCCGTCCAGCTCAACGGGAAGGTCGGCGATGCGGCGAGCCGGGATGTCGGCAGCCACGTCGACCTTGCGGCGGCGCACGATGCCCAGGTCGATCACGCACTGCCGCGCCGCGGCGTAGAAGCCCCGGTCGGCAGGCGTCAGCCCGGTGTCCTCAAGGGTGTCCATCAGCTCGCCGAGTGGCTTGCTCTCGTCGATCCAGCCGAGGAACTGCCAGATCGCGCGGAAGTCGTCGATGTCGTTGATCAACGGGGTGCCGGTCAGCGCCATCAGCAGCGGCCGGTCCGCTCGAGACCGGATGCGGTCCGACAGCGCCAGGACGTGCTGCGAGCGCTGCGAGGTCTTGTTCTTGATGAAGTGAGCCTCGTCCACGACCATGCCGCGGAAGCCGAAGTCCCTGAGCCAGCCAATGTGGCGGTCGAGTACCTCGTAATTGAGCACGACGATGTCGGCGAAACCGTCGACAGCCTCGCCGTCACCCTGCACCACGGTAGCGGGGCGGTGCGGAGTCCAGCGGGCCGCCTCACGGGCCCAGTTGGTCTTGACCACGTTCGGCACGACGACGAGCAGCGGGTAAGCGTTCGCCGCTTCCGCGGCGAGCAGCGCCTCGGCCGTCTTGCCCAGGCCCGGCTCATCGGCGAGCAGGAAGGTCCGGTGACCGGCAGCGGCCGCGGCGACCAGCTGGCCCTGGTGCGGCATCAATTCCAGGCCGGCCGGAGTGAACCGCGCAGTCGGCGACGGGAGCGCCATGCACGCCGGGGCTCCCCCGCCGGCCCGCTCGAAGGAGCTCAGCAGCGGGTTGAGCAGCTCCCAGCCGTCCAGCCGGCGCGCACGGGAAGCTGGCCGCGGAGCGGCAGAAAAGTCGGGGGCAAGGAAGGGGTTCGCCAGCTGCCGGGAGACCACCGACTGCGGGATGACCTGCCGCTCGGAGCCGGGGGAAGCAGTCACGGTCGGTGCGGGCGCGGGCTCCTCGGGCGCCGGCTCGATGCCCAGGTCCCGCATCATGTCCCGCTTCAGCGACCGGGCCGCGTCGGAGACATCAGAACCGTCGGCGAGCAGCGCCAGTAGCCCGGCGTCCTGAACGGCGGTCGCCGCGAGGATCGCCGCGATGCCGTCCAGGCGCTTGAGCTGTACAGTCCGGTGACTGTCGCTGCCGGCCGCTGCCTGGGCGCGGGCGCGCTCGTCCCGCAGCAGCAGGGCGACGGCCTGGAACTTGGTACGCACGGCAGGCGTCACGCGGCCGCGCTGGGCAGCCGCCTCGACCTCACGAGCGGTTCGGGCGAGCGCCGAGACGGCGTCGCCGGAATGGTGCTGGGCGCGCCGCTGCTTCCGCGGGGCGCTACGGCGAGCGCCGGTCTGGCGCTGGCCTGTTGGAGCCACAGACATCTCCTCTGGGCTGTCGGGCCACGGTGGCCGCGACAACATGCCACACAGTCCCCCGGCGGGACGAGGAACGTCCCAGGCGCACGGGGCCTAGTGCTTCCAACGCCGAGCCTGCTTGCGGATCTCCGACGATCAACGCAACGGTCCTCGGCTTACCTTTTACCCGAACTTGAGCCGCCGGCGGGGCGGGCTTGTGGCCACAGCGCGGAGGAACGTCGTAGTCGGACAACCGGCTCGATTCTCGGGTACCACTCATCCTAACGCGTGCGAGGCCACATAATTCCCGACCGCGTCATCAGACTCGCCGGCGATTGGCTGTGGTGGCGGGAGATCACGCAGCCGCCGTATGGGAGTCAGCAGGTAGAGGAGACCAGAGGCGCTGATCAGGGCGGTGAGGATCCACAGGGCCGTTCGGATGCCGAGAGTGGTGGCGAGCAGCCCAGCCAGCACAGCGCCGGCGGGCATCGCCGCGAAGGCTACGGTCATGGTCACCGAGCTGACACGCCCGAGCAGCTGCGACGGGATGTAGGCCTGCCGGAAGCTCGCTGCGATGACATTCGATACGACAACCCCGCAGGCGACCAGCATGTTAGCGATGACGGCAAACGCGAGGCCCGCGCCCGCGTGCGTAAGGGGAAGCAGGAGCGCGAACGGCAAGCCGCCAGCGTCGGCGATCATCAGGGCTCTGGCGGTTCCGAACCGCCGTCCCAGCGGGCGCGCGATGAGTGCGCCGGCCACCCCGCCGATGCCGAACGCCGCCACCACCAGGCCGGCGGCGCCCGCAGACAGCCCGACGGTCCGGACGAGGAAGACGATGATGAGGGCGTCGACGCCGGTCAGCGCCAGGTTCGCGAGCGCGGAGAAGGACGCCATGACCCGGAGGTAGGGGTCGTGCCACAAGAAGCTGAGCCCGTGCCGCGCCTCCTGGATCAACGACGAGGTCCGGGCGGCCGCTGGCCGGCGATCCCGCGGGCGCCGGATGGCGGTCAGGCAGGCGAACGAGACGGCGAAGCTCACCGCGTCGGCAAGCAGCCCCACGACTGGCCCGGCCAGCTGGGCGAGCGCACCGCCGAGCCCGGGCCCGGCGATCTGCGCGACCTCCCGGCTGCCCATGAGCTTGGCGTTCCCTTCGGCGAGGTCCGCCCTGCCGACGATTCCGGGGAGCAGGACCTGATAGGCGCTGCGGAAGAACACGCTCGCCGCGCCCGCGATCAGCGTCACGGCGATGAGCTGCGCCACGGTCAGCACCCCGAGCCAGCTTGCGATCGGCACGCTTGCGTACGCGGCGATCGAGATCGCGTCGCAGGTCAGCATGACCGGCCTGGGCGGCAGCCGGTCGACCCACGCTCCCGCTGGAACACCGATGATGAGCCAGGGCAGCCAAATCGCCGCGTTGAGCACCGTGACGGTGAATGTGCTGGTGTGCAAGGTCTCGATGGCGACCAGCGGCATCACGACGATGGTGACGGAGTTCCCGGCCTGGCTGATGCTCTCTCCGGCCCAGAAGAGGGCGAAGTCCCGCTGCCGCCACAGGCCGCCTCGCCGGCGGGTGGGAGCGCTCACGACTGCGGGCTCACCCCGGTCCAGGCGAACACCCGGGCGGGCCGCGCGCCGGAAGGACGCAGCGACGGGTCCTCCGACCGTTCGGTGTAGCGCTCGAGGATCGGCCAGATCTCATCGTGGATCTGCTGCAGTTCCTCGGCGGTGACCCACATGGTGGCGCCGCCAAGCCCGGTCGCGTCCCGCCACTGCGAGGGCTCGGTGTCCCGCAGTCGCCGCCACGCGCGCATCCGGTCGAACTCGTACTCAAGGAACGCCTCGCTGGCGGCCTCCGCCGCCAGCCGGTCCTCAAGCTCCGGGCCGGGCGCGGACAGGTCCTGACGCGTGTCGATCGACCGCCAGGGCTTCTCTTTGCCGGTCCCCGGCACCTGCTCGATGTAACCGTACTTACCGAGGATGTTCAGGTGGTAAGAGCAGCTCGCGACGCTCTCACCGGTTAGTTCCGCGCAGCGCGTCGCCGTCGCCGTGTCCTCGCGGAACACGATGTCGAACAGCTTCCACCGCAGCGGGTGCGCCAGAGCGCGCAGCCGGAGCGCGGCGGGACTTGAGGAGGACTCAGCCATATGAACAACATATCTTGATCAAGAAATCTTTAGCAAGATACCTTGACTATAACTCGTTGAGATCTTGAAAACAGGTGGCCTTCGAGGCCTCGATTGTCGGTAGTGAGCGATATAGTGTTCACGTAGCACTAAACGTAGTCCTTGACAGGAGCTGTCGTGTCGGATTCCTCGTTCCCCGGTCCCGGGCCAGACGGCGAAGAGCCGCCCGGTATCCCGGCGCGGGACGAGGACGACTGGGACGGCGACGCGGAGATGGCCGCCTACATCGCGGACCTGGAGGCGGGCCGGGCGCGGATCCCCGAGGAATGGGAGATCGAAGGGCCGGCGGCGACCATCAGCCTGGGTGACGCGGCCGATGTGGACCCGGCGCAGCTGGCCGCGCTGCTGGGCCCGGACGGGCTGGGCGGAGAAGTCTTCGCCCGGGACCGGTCCGCGGATGCAATGCGGCCGGGGCCGCTGCTGGCCGCTTTGACCGAGCAGGCGGCCGGGGACCTGGGGCGGCTGAGTGACAACCAGGTGCTCGGCGCGGTGTCCGCCGCCCGGCGGCTCGCCGCCCATGCCGCCTGGCTGGAGCTGACCGCGGTCGCCGAGTTCACCCGGCGCCGCGAAGCCCAGCTGCAGGGCGATCAGGCGCGCGGGGTGCCGCCCGGCTGCCGGGACGGGGAGTTCCCGGACGCCGAGCTGGGTTATGAGCTGCTCGTCTCCTCCGCCGCGGCCCGCGACACCATGGACCTGGCCGCCGACCTGGAAACCCGGCTGCCGGCCACCCGCGCCGCCCTGCACGCCGGGCTGATCGACGGCTACCAGGCCCGGCTCATCTGGCGGCCCACCCGGCACCTGTCCGACGCCGACGCCGCCCAAGCTGATCAGATCCTGGCCGCGCTCGCGCCCAGGATGCGCTATGACGCGCTGGCCCGCAAGGCGCACGCGGTGGCGATGAAGCTGAACCCCGAAGCGTTCACGCGCGGCAAGGACCAGGCCCGCGCGGAGCGGCAGCGGGTGATAGCCGGGCGGGAGGAATCCGGGAACGCGTTCCTGTCCGGCCGGGAACTGGCCGTC
>Ga0335072_10014310_pt1 | contig 11269 bp, 6 predicted proteins | sample Lox_Sample_21_FD_206725 | JGI IMG/M metagenome (GOLD analysis project Ga0335072, IMG submission 206725) | Soil microbial communities from Loxahatchee National Wildlife Refuge, Florida, United States - Lox_Sample_2.1 | ecosystem: Environmental > Terrestrial > Soil > Wetlands | place: USA: Florida...
CGTTGGTCCAGATGACGCGTGATAGACAGCGCCGGCCCAGACAGGCCAAGGTGCCGAGGGCATGCTGGACGGCACGCCGGTAGGTGCGCTGCTGAGGAAAAACCATGCGCCAAGAGGAGAGAAGGTCGAGAAAGGCTGCCAGTAACATCGCATCTCCTGTTAATGTTTCACTAATAATGATGAAACATAGTGAACGCAAAAAAGAACTATTCCTCAGAACGCAGGAGTTGCTGATTCAACTCGCAAATCTCTTCCAGCTTGTTCTTTAATTCCTGGTAATTCTTGATCCAACGCTCGACTTGCTCGCGTTGTCCGGCATGCAAGCTGATCTGCCTGTTTTTCCCTCCCGCGTAGCCCACCGTAAGCACTGATACAGGATGTCCCTGGCCGCGCGCACACTTGGGACATCCCTGACGGTGGCGGATGGTGCGGTCCAGCAGTGAACCACGCACAATCTCAGCCACCGAAGGAAGTTCCCGCGTAAGCCGTTCCCGCCGGCGAAGGATCTCCTTCTGTTTCATCATCTCTACTGAAACACATTTCCACTCAAAAAACAAGCATCTTTCGCCAGTTGCAACAGAAAAATGTAGAAACTCCAGACCCCCAGCTTTGCTGGGGGATATTTACAGGACTTAGATATGTTTCGGTCTCCTTTTCGAGAGATGTCGCCCTATCTTCGACTCACACCACCGGAATCGAGCAGCCCATCCCCCAAGGTTGACTTCTGCTGAGGCGTTCGTTGCGAGCGACTTGAGGCTGCTACGGAGGGTAGGTCCCGAAAGACGGCGTCCAATCCCCGGATCCGGTTCGCGAAGCGCGGGAAGAAATCAGTGGCTCTTGCGCGGGCATCCGAGATGCCTACGTGCGCACAGTCTGATTGACAAGCGGAGCCGCTGCGAGAAGTGCCGGAGTGGCAGAAGTTCGAAGAATTGACAAGTTCGTGGCGCCTTCTCCTGAAATGGCGCCGGAGATAACACGACGATGATTGCGTACCCAGCATCCGCCACCAGATTCTATACGAGCGCAATGTGATTCCGGAGGCGAATATCCTCACTCGATGAGCCGATCAGCAGATCTACGTTGCCAGGCTCGTAGGCAAATTGTTCTCTTTCTTCATCCCAATATCGAAGTGCGATATGATCGTGCGGCAGTGAGAAGGTTACGGTCTGTTTTTCGCCCGGCTGCAAAGACACGCGGCGAAAGCCCGCCAGTTGCCTGATGGGACGCTGAATGCTATCGCCTGTATGCACGTAAAATTGAATAATTTCTTCGCCCGCCACATGCCCTGTATTGGAAACATCTATGGTCAACGTGATGGCCTTGTTGGGCAAGAGCTGGGTGCCGGTTATTTGGAGGTTCTCATAGGAAAAGGTCGTGTAGCTCAATCCGTGCCCAAAGGGATAAAGTGGGGCGCCGCGAAAGTACATATAGGTTCTGCCATGTTTGATGTCGTAATCGTGGAAGTTTGGCAGTTGCCTAATATCACGGAACCAAGTCGAACAGAGCTTACCGCCGGGATTATAGTCGCCAAAAAGCGCATCCGCGATCGCATTGCCTTGTTGCTCACCACCAAAGAATGAACAGAGGAGCGCCGGGACATTGTCTTTTTCCCAATTGACGGCCACGGGGCAAGCGGTATTGATCACGATAGCAGTGCGCGGATTGACGGCTAAAACAGCCTTGATCAAGTCGTGCTGCGCGCCAGGGAGGTGCAGAAATGTCCGGTCATGCCCTTCGTCCGAAAGCAGGCGGTTGTCGCCTACGAACACGATGGCCACTTCGGCTTCTTTGGCCGCTTTCACTGCAGCCTTAAAAAGAGCGTCATTTCGAGGCTCATCGATTGTGCAACCCGGGGCAAAAGTTATCTTGGTCGTGGACTTCGTCGCAGGTGTGACCGGTCGGATCCGGAACAGCTTTAGGTTAAGGAATTGATTTCGGATGCCAGCGCTGAATCTGAGGAATATGATGTGGCTTCCCGTAATTCCCTGCAGGGGAGCACTTATCGACTTCCACGCATCCATGCCTCCGGTGGCTGGAATACTCACGGTCAGAGAAGGAGCGTTTTCGAAACTGTCGAGATAGACACGAATCTCTCCGTCAGCGTTACTCGCCAGTTCAAATTCAATGGAGCTCTTGCTGGTAAAGTCCAAAGGACCGTACTGGGCCCAATCGTTGGTGCGAATATTCGTCAGGAACTGCGTGCCATCGTCGGAAAACGCCACCACCGGGCCTCGGAAATTGGAGGTGCTCAGATATCTTCCGGCAGGGACAACGTCGGAGTAGAACGATGCGCCCAAGGCGGCTGCAATCCCCGCATCGGGAGAAACCAGGAATGTAGCGCGTCCGCTATAACCGCCCAGATGACAGGCACTGGCCATCGGCCCTATGACTGCAACCTTCTCGAGTCTGTCCTTATTCAGTGGTAAGAGTGCTCCGTCGTTCTTCAACAGCACCAGCGATTGGCGCGCGGCCTCCCGCGCTAAGTCTCGATGGCGTCGCCCTTCGAGAATCGGCAACGACAGGCTGGTCCACGGTACGTCCGATGGCAGATCGAATTCGCCAAGCAAAAACCGGCCTGTGAGAACACGGATTAGCGCGTCGCGTATTGCCTCCTCATCGACGAGCTTGTCCTGGCATGCTTGCCCCAAGTATTTGGATAATGTATTTCCGCAGTTCAAATCTGAACCAGCCTTGATGGCCGCGGCGGCGGCTTCCGGCCCTGTTTGTACGTAATGGTGTGTCTGGTAGATATCGCCTATCGCATCGCAATCGGAAACTACATAACCTTTGAAACCCCAGCGCTTGCGCAGGATTTCCGTTAATAGCATGTGATTGGCGGGACATGGAATTCCCCATAACGAGCTATACGCAGCCATAACACTGAAGACCCGACCTTGCTTGACGCAAGCCTCAAAACCGCGGGTGTAATATTCCCAAAAACTGCGTCGGTCCGGCGCTGCATCCGCATAGTCGCGGTCGTCGTCGGTGTCATTGCAGATGTAGTGCTTTGCACATGAAACCGTCTTCAGATACTTCGGATGATCTCCCTGCATTCCGAAGGTCGCCTGCACGCCCAGTGCCTGGACGAGCAACGGATCCTCACTGAAGTTCTCGTTGACTCGGCCCCAGCGGGGATCCCGCAGCCCCATGTTTACGGTTGCCGGTGAAAAGAACGTCAGCCCATAGCCAGTTTTATTGTGGAAGGCGCGAGCTTCGTCGGAGACAGCCGTATAGACTCGATGCACCAGGTCCTCGTTCCATGAGCAACCCATTGCAATCGGCTGCGGAAAGGATGTGACGGGCCCGTTGACGTTGACGCCATGCAGCGCTTCCGACCAGTAGTCATATTGAAGAAGTCCGAGCCTGGGTATTGCCCGCGCATTATTGACGACCTGTCCGGTCACCTCTTCCAAAGTCATCCGGCTCACCAGTGCCGCAGCCCGCCGCTGCGCATGGTCAAATGTGGCGTCAGAGATGCCGCCTTCTGCCGCTGTCTGGCTATCCGCCAGGGCACGTGGGCCGATAGCGATAGCTGCGACGGAAGCCATCGATGTCGCAAGAAAATCGCGGCGGGAAATTGAAGTGGAGAGTGTGCATTGGGAAGGGTTTTCTAACTGCATAGCAGATTTCCTCTCATAATCCGGTGGGATTGCGGTCTTCAATTTGAACAGTTATGGATTCTTTGCCATCGGGTGCGTTTGGCACAAACTCTTTCGCATTCCATATTCCGACCCAGGTGATCTCATGCCGCAGTCGAAACGTTCTGCTGAATTTGCTTACAAATCCGTTCTTCGGCTTCGCCGCGTCAAAATTATAGAGCGCCGGATTCGCCTGACTCCGTTTTCCGCCTGAATGGCTGGGCGAACTAACCGCGATTGCTCTTCCAAATGGAGCGGATCGCTGCTTCGTCGTCCAAGCCGTCGGGCGCCGCGACGCTCGGCGCATTGGCAAAATACCAATAGCGATGATTGAGCGGGGATGTTTCGGTCCGGCTTCCGGGCATTTCGAGATAACCGTTGGGATCCGTTCTTCTAATCCAGTCCCATGCGTAGCGCAGCCACTGGCTGCGGTATTGTTTGCTCTGGTTAGCAAACCAGCTGATCTCGTCGTATCCCCAAACCCAATCGTCGCCCTGTCCTGCTTGGCCGGGGTGTTTGCTAACTCCATAGTTATCGAGTTCGACAAAATAGGGGAGGTGTTCGCACTCCCAGCCGCTATAGGTCCGCCCCCCTTTGCTGCGGAGATAGATACTGTCACGATAACCAACCTGGAGAGTGGCCTGTTGCGGACGGGCGGGCGTCTCTTTGATTCGCAGTGGGAAAGCATGGAAATCGAGCAATAGTTGCCCATCGCGCACCAAACCGCCGCTTGGGACATGGGCATTGCAAAGCACCATTCTCCGGCGCGCATGTTTTTCAGCGTATGCGCGTGCCAGCGAAAATACATGGGCGTAGTGGTCGAGACGCGGATCGTTGCGATCCATGATTTCGACCTGTCCCCAGTGAATCCCTTCGAATCCTAAGTCAATATAGGAGGCCGCGAGAAAGTGGAACCAGAGCTGGGTCTCCGGCCGGCTAACATCCGGCACTCCGCCGTGCTTTCCCCATGAGCGGGTACGCTGTGCTGGAGGATACAGGATGGCGTCGTAACGGAAATTGCGCTTTTCCACCGGCATCCCAAGCGCGATGAACGCCCAATCGGGCGCGGGGACTTGCTCGACTTCCGGAGTAACGATCTCAAAGATACAGGCTTCGAGGACCATATCCGGGTCGGCCGCGCGGATCTGCGGAAGCTGTCGCCTGGCCCGCGCGAAGTTTTTCAGCAATTGGCCTTCGCCGCCCCACAGGCAAATGCTTCGCGCTATGTATTTCGCACCGATGTGGGTGAGCATGCGAATGTCATCGCCGAGATTGCCTCTGCCGTTGAGTAACCCTTCCATGCAAATAGAGCGGGACAGGTAGTTATCAAGGACTTTTCGTGAGATGGTGTTGTCGAATATATAGTCGCGCCTGCGCTCGCGCAGAGTGCCAGGGAAGGTCTTATCTGTTAGCGCGAAGGCCGACAGAGCAAGCGAAGTATTGAGAAATTTCCGTCGTTGCATTGTGCCTCTAAGTACCCATCTATTGAGCGATCCCGAAGAGGCCTAACTGAACCGATCCCAGCCTCCTCGCCAATTTCGCCGGTGTCCCGCTTAACGGCGCAAAGCGTTCGCTTGTAACAGGGAAATCATGTTTCTCGACCAGATAGCTTGTGCCCGCGACGCCTCTGAACGAAATAACAGGACCGATCGCATCATCCACGAGTTTTGCCCCGGTCTTACCAGCCAGAACATCAACTGCGTGGCCCGGCCAGGGGTTGCGAACCCTGAGCAATTGCGCGGTTCCAGACTCAATGACGACCGTGGTTGGAACACCGTTCCTTACCTGGACATCGACTCTTGTCTTTCCTCTCACAAAGACGCTTCCGTCGAAATCCCACCCTGGCGGAATGGCCGGGGCAATGCGGATAAGGCCGTCGTAGTCCTGAACCAACGCTTCCTGCAGCGCATCGGCGACAATGCCCGTCTCCTCAACATAGAACTCGCCATACTGCCGATCCCAGTTCGCAAAGCCGTTTACGGTGTGCTGTGAGTGCTCCGTGATGCTGATCAAAGTGGACCCGACTTCGCTGCCCAGCCCGAGACGAGCTGCTTGGATCGGATCGAAACTCCAGTCCGCAACCGCCTTGAACAGACGGTGCTCATAGGTGCGCCTGGCGAGGGCGAAGAGTGGCGATTGATCTCCAATGAGGTCATCCGGCCAGACCGGCTCAAGTCCGATGTTCTCAGCATTGTGATTGGGTGCGTTGGGGAGATAGGACTCTGCAATCATATCCGCTCCTCCAGCACCCGCCGAAGGCGGCAGCAACTTGAAGGGGCGGGTGAACTGAGTGCGGGGAAAAGGCGGAATCTTCGGTAAAGCCTCCTGTAACTGCCTTACGAGGCCGGTATCCCGGTGAAGCAGTTTCGCCGCCTCTATCGTGGCCGGATACAAAGCCATGGCCGCGGCAATGTCGGTGGTTGGGTCAATTACGTCCCACTGCGTTTCGTGTGCGTTGGAAGGACTGGTATGCAGGAGCCCGTCCTGTCCCAGTTTTTGGTAGGAAAGAAGAAAGCGCGCGGACGCCGCCATGACTGGATAGTTGTCGACAAGGAATTCGCGATCGCCCGTCGCAAGGTATTGCCGCCATATCCAAAGCGACACCTCAGCTCCCGTCGAAAGTGTCCGCGCGTTGTAATAGGGAGGGAACGAAAGATCGCAATCGCGCCCAATTTTCCCTGGAATCTTAGTTGTCGTCCAACTTGACTCGTATTCGATGCCTTGCCCGTTAAAGCGCATGGTCTCCGGTATGCATGCGCCGGGACGACCGCCCATATTTGCCTTAGTCCAGGCCTCTATATTTGGAAGGTTCTCGCGGTAAAGGTTGAAGTATGGCGCATTAAGTTCCGATACTCCGGCACCTATATTGGCTGCCACCTGCATGCGAAGATTCCAATGCCAGAATGCGGACGAATCCCAGTGATGCGTATCCCGCGCCGAAGAAAGCATATCTGCGACGCCTGCCTGCGACCCCGGATATTCGCTCCCTTTTTCGGCCGCGGCCGCAAAGAGATAGATATTTCGAAGACTCTCTAAGTATTCTCCCGATCCATCTTTCGAGCTAATCTTTATGACTGCCGCGCGGTTCCAGTATGCGTGCCACCAGGATCTGTGCGCGGCGTCGTTGCCCGCAACCAAAGAGGGTCCGAAGGCAGCCCGTGCCTCGACCGTGCCGTCATAATGCGGCGATGCGACGACGATCCGGAAATGACCGTCGTCATAAGGCTTGAACGAGACCGTAACAGTGAGTGGGTCTGTCACGGCAGCCTCGACGCTGCGGCCTTCTGCCGTGATTGCAGACAATGACCCGAACCGCCGTCCGGAAGCTCCAGGATTCTTGTTATCGATCCAGGATTGCGACAACCAGCCTATCCGGGCTTCGGCTGCCGCCGCTGGCTTGCGAGGCGCCCAGAGCTTGAGCTGAGCGGTCTGCGTCTTGGCCGGCGGGGCGCCTGTTACATCGATGATCAGGGTGGCCGTACCCGGCTGCACATAAGCGGTTGCGGTCATTCCACTGCCATGTTCTTCGAATTCGCCGTTGTAGAGATCCAGACGCCCCGAATAATCTTGCGCTGCGGTCAGAGCAGAGAGCCCGGGAATCACCACTTGTCCCGGCGAGAGCCGGTCCGGTAGCGTATCGTTCCGATTAAGTTGCGCGGTAAAACCGTCTGCCGACCAAACTGCCACACCGAGCTGACCGTTGCCAAGCGGCATAGCCTGGGAGGCATCGAGATTCGGCTGACCCAATACGATGTCGGATCGGCCGATAACCGCGGCGACATCAACCTGGAATTTGCCGTTGTGCCAAGCAGTTGTCGAATTGGAGGCGGTCGATTGAGCCGCAGACGCCGCAGCGAACGCTGCGCAAAGCCAAACAAATGATAACGTCGTGCGAAGCAAACACTTCATGGGAGCCTCTAAATCGGATTCTTTGTCCCGGTAGGTCGCTCGTTCCGGATCGTGAACGCGGCGGGTGTGGAAACCTTACAATGATGTATTGCGCCGTCTCATTACCGCAAGAACCACTAAAACAACGGATGGACAACGACAGATGGATTGGGAGTGCAAACCTGGCGAAGGCTTCGCATCGTCTCCCTTGCCAGAAACATCGTGCTTGTGGAGAAAGATCGAAAGGTTCACGGCCTCGGCAATTGCCCGATGCCCAGCATCGTTGGGATGGAGATGGTCGCCGCTGTCGAAGGCGCTCAGGAAGCGATTGGGATGTTCAGGATCTTGAGTGGCGCGATCCTGGTCTATGACCGCATCGCATCCGCTGCTCTTGCTTCGTACAAACGCGTTAAACTGCTCCCGGGCAATTTCTTCCCTGGGGGTCCAATAGTTGGCGCCCTCGAAAGGTGTCAACGTGGAACAGAAGAACGATATGTGTCTTCGATGGGCTTCAGCTATGAGATGTTTGGTCGCAGCGATTAATTCGTCGCCGCTTGGCGGAGGCCTCGTAGAGCCAAGATCATTGATCGGATCGTCCGAGAAGATCACCCAGCGCACTCCAGGCTGATCGAGAACGTCGCGCTGAAAGCGGTCTTCGGCACTAGCGCCGGCACCCGCGACCAATAGACGATTGCCGCTGATTCCCTCGTTCAGAACGCCAATCTTCATGCCTGCGTCGATAAGTCTTCGGGCTAGAACTGACGGCCATTGCTGATTGGCGCTGTCAGTAGCCTTGTAGCCCTCCGTGATAGAAGCCCCCAGAGTTACTAGCGCGCCGAGTAAGTGCTTGCCTTGCACGTCGACATTGGTGAGAAAGTAATAGCTCGTGATTTTGCGTGCATCGGAAAGATCCGCGTCGCCGCTGACATCGCCCGTTGCAATATAACTGGTTTGGTGTGCTGATGAATGAAAGGTGATGCCGCCAGCAGTTCGGGGCAGGTAAAAGCTGATAGCTACGTCAGCCAGAGCCGGCAAATCAAAATTGATGGTATCGCTGATTGCCGCTTCGCCCCGCGGAATCACCACGGCCGTGCGGCCTCCAAATCGGAGCTGGCGATCGGTCCCAGCAACGATGGATGACTGGGAACTTCGCAACGCGAAATGTACGTCCTCAATACGGAGGGGCCGGACGCCAAAGAGGTTGGATATCCGGATGCGAACCCTGGAACCTCCAATGCTGGTGTGCACAATTTGACGAAGCGTCTCGTTGGTGAAGGTCGCTTGCGAATTGCCGCGCATCGCGGGCGTCGCCCAGGTGCCACACCATTGGACGCAAGGCAGCGGCCTGCCCGCTGCGGGAAGAATGCATGCCAGACTTATCGCTGACAGACTCACGGCCCACCGCTCCAGGCGGCTTCTAAGACGACGACTTCTTGCGCTTTTTGCCGAGGTTGCGGAGATCATCGGCTGAATTCTCCATCCCACGTAATCCAAGAGTCGGATCCGTCCCAACTTTGAACGGTCTTCACTTCGCGCGAACGAGCCTCCCGCGCAATTCAGGAGGCTGCGTTGAATCCGGTCTGCACATCGCCGTGAGAAGCATTCTGTATCTGCGCAGGTCCACGGAAGAGGTTGCCGGTAATGATGGCGCGCTCGACAGCGTCTCCCAGAGAGATGTGCTTCTTGCCTTCAAGGAATTCGCAGCCTCTAATGAGCACGCTCCCGGACACCGCGTCGATCGCCGCGCGATCACCATCCCTTCCCCACTGAACAAAGGTACAATTGCTGAAGCCTACGGTGCCTTGACCCGCGATCTTCGCAACTTGGTCACAAGGCCCCCAGAAGGCACTATTACCGATGCGAACGACTCCCCGGTGCTGCGGTCCCACTTCGACCATGGTCGGATTGGGACCGCTAAAGGACGTGAACTCCGCATTCGCGATCAGCAACCCATAGTCAGCGCTCTGCTCGACCAGAACCGCGCGGTTGCAATTGTCGGCTCCGATGCCTAGAAAGTTGCCATTACATTCGCCCGTGGCAGTTGACACAAATTTGTAGCCAACGTGGTATCCGTAACAAAAAGTATTCAGTACATACTCCCAATCGGCCCGGCCGAAGATAAAAGCCTCGCCATTCTTCATTTGCCACCGGTAGACAGCGCTGCCTGAGTTCCACCAGGGATTGAAGTGCACATTCTCGATGCGGCCTATGTCGTAAATTGCGTCCACAAAGATACCGCGGCGCAGGGGTTGACCAGTGATATTTCGCACGTTGTGACGTTCATTCTTACTGGCGTCAATGCCTTGATAAGGATTGAGCAGTTCCACATCGAAGATAGCGGGGTTCTTGCCGCGCATAGCAACGGTCCAAGGGTAAGGCTTGGGCGCAGAGGCGGTAACTTGCTCGGGATAGTAGATGGTCAGTCCGGCGAGGGAGCTGTTGGTACTCAACGTCAGGAACGGGGCCCCCTCTTCGCTGCCCTGGCCCGCCGTCACGAACAGAGCCGTCCCGTCGTCTCCCGGCTTTGGCTGTCCTTGATCCCGCAATCCCGTATGCGAGGGCACACAACTATACGATCCTCGAAGCGTGACACCGTCCGGAACAATGAGAGTGCCCTTGAGTAGATACTTTCCGGGGGGCGCGTACACCGTCCCGCCCCCGTCTTTGAAGACGGCGTCCAAGGCACGCTGGAACGACGCGGAGTCATCGGTGACTGAATCGCCGGAGGCGCCAAACCTCTTGACGTTCTGCAAACAACAGTCCAGACGGTCAGGCGGCGCCGCGTACGCCGGCCATGGTGTGTCAAAAAGCGCCGCGGCGCCGACCGCAGTTCCCAGCGACAGGATTTGCCGGCGAGACGCAGGCTTAACGGCATTTTGGTTCATCTTATTCTCCTTGCGCATGAGCGAGGAATCTTTTCGATCAGTCTGCGACACTCCCGGACATGGATGGCGGCGCGTCTCCAGGCGCGCTTCCCCAATGCATGTTAGGCGTATCTCCCATCTCTAAAACAAGCGCCCCGCCGCCCTCAATATCGGAGTGACGGAACCATGGCTTATCCAGGGGCTGTCCATTCAAGGTAGCGGACTCGATATACTTGTTCTTCGCCGACACGTGATTCGCGACGATTGTGAAGTCCTTGCCATTTCCCATTCGGATCGTAGTCTTCTCAAAAATCGGGCTGCCGATCTCGTAGACCGGACTTCCGGGGCATACCGGGTAGAATCCCATTGCACTGAGGACGTACCAGGACGACGTAGCGCCTCCATCGTCGTCGCCCGGAATACCTAACGGACCGTCACCGTACCAGACATCCATCAACTGCCGCACGCGTCTCTGCGCCTTCCATGGCTCTCCGGAAAAATCGTAGAGATAGGGAACGTGAAAGCTGGGCTCATTTCCCTGCGCGTAAAGTCCCACTAGCCCCGTCGCATCGGGAAACTGATTTAAGAACCTATACTTCGAAGTGCCATATTGCTCAACGAACAAAAGATCGAGCTTATCGTTGAATGCCTCGCGGCTACCAAACAGACGAATAAGTCCCTCGACATCGAACTGGACGCTGAACGTATAGGTCCAGGAATCCATCTCCGTAAAATAGTCCCGCGCGCCCTGCCCGCCGCCTAACTTTGGATCGAAAGGCTCAACCCACTTACCGTCAGCGCTTTTGGGCGCCATAAAGCGAATGGCAGGATTGAAGACGTTCTGGTAATTATGCGCGAGCTTTGTAAAATAGGACACAT
>Ga0335072_10014311_pt1 | contig 11269 bp, 6 predicted proteins | sample Lox_Sample_21_FD_206725 | JGI IMG/M metagenome (GOLD analysis project Ga0335072, IMG submission 206725) | Soil microbial communities from Loxahatchee National Wildlife Refuge, Florida, United States - Lox_Sample_2.1 | ecosystem: Environmental > Terrestrial > Soil > Wetlands | place: USA: Florida...
TACTGGGTTTTATAAATGTTACTTCGTATTTTCAGTGGAATTTAATTCATGTATTGTCTTCAACATCAAATGCCAAATATTATGGTCACACTAGCCGTGCCGAGTGCTCAACTTCTCGAGAGACGGAACGTGAAAGCAGATGACTTCTATGAATGGAACAAGGCTCATGTAGCTGCCAAGCTTGGCGTCAGCAACCTTGATAGTGGCATGGTTTCGTTGACATTCGTGAATGAGGAGACGGGAGAAATCGCTGCATACTGGCACCAGTAGGGTTTTTCAAGTCAAGTGTGTATAATTTCCATGTATTTAGTTCTTTCCTTCACAGGGTTTTGAGTACCTCCTGAGGCAGGGTCAAGAAAGAACACTGGACTATCATTACTTCAATATTGGTCTTTCCCTGATCGGAGCAGGCATTTAAGAAAGACGTAAAGGCTAGGAGGCATATGAATCCTGCTCCAGGCATGAATACGATTTCATGGAAGCGAGAAACTGCCGTCATGGCTCAGAAAATCCGCAAAAGGAAGACTATTATAGTAATTTTGCACCTTCGGCACTTTTCATGACACATGCTGATACCTTCTAGCACTCTTGGGCCTTTTAACGGCACCTGCCAATGCCGTAGCCTATCATCGACTCTCGTCAAATGGGATTTGGAGCGAGCAGAACAGAAAGACAATTATTCTTGATGCTTCTCAAGTGGATTTCCGCTGTATGAGACTCTAGGCTTCGAAGAGATTGATAGGCTTGAAATCTCGTAGGTACCGCACGTCCTTAACTTAGCCAGCTACTTGGTCGACATATATTTTGACGCAACCATGAGGGGTTGACGGCGGAGGCACACGCGTGCATGGCAAGGCCACCAATCCGTCAGAACCTAGGAATTGGACATCTGATAACAGGCTAGTGCATATGATTCAAAAACCTAACATGATCAGTAAAGTCGTCGCTGCAGCTAGGTGGGGAGAGGAGTGGCTCTCAATTGTACATCGGATGTAGATGGTCAAGGGGAGTGAGTGTGTGTCTCATCGTTGCGCATATATGGAACGCTCCTTTCTCCTAAGGTGCTTACCACTGATACTGGCTCGGATTGTGGTCGACCGATATTACATGGTGATCGGTGAGAGCAAGTGAGCTGGCCTACGTTGCATACCATCAAGTGCATCCTTATCTGTGGTGAGGCATTTAGTTTAAATTAGAATATATTTGGTGAGAGACGATTGATCAGCTCTTTATCAGCACGCAAGGGAGAGTTCCAGCTACTCACTGGACGGTTACCATTGACCATTCCCTTGGAATGGAATAGCTAGATGGACTACCGGCAGTATCGTGCATATTGAATTTCTTTTTCGATTTCAGCCTGCCTTAATCTACCTGCTCATCCCATACATGCATGACTCAGATGAGCTATCCGCTCTGACTGGAGCGTTAATATTGGAATATTGAATGTGTATGAATTCTCCATCCTGGGCGTTTTAAAGGGGCAGTTTCCATCGATCTTGGCCCTGTACTCTAACCTCTTGGCGGCACACTACCGAAATTTGTTGTCATACCGAGTCAAGGCACTCGGGCCAGACTTTGATATTCAATGCGACAGTCAGTTCGTATTGATCCACAGAGTGGCTCGGATTGATGCACAAGAGTACAGTGTGCGTTGGCGCGAGTGCTGTTGCCAAAATATGCAAAATGGGCATGCATCAGAACCGCTCCCTGTCTCCACGGTCGGATCAGCGTCAGCCTTTCATCAAAAGCTTACTTCTCATATCTGAGACACGCTACCGGGGCGGATATGCAATAATAATATAACGGGGCAGTGTACAAACAGTACCCAGGATTGAAGGAACAGCCCTGCGAAAGTGTGGGGTTGATTGAGGAGCCTACCTAAATTGTACCTAGGGAAGTTATTTCCTAATGCATTATAGGATGGTCTAAGATAATATCTATATTTACTTTGGGGCTAGACAGTCGGTAATAGCCTAGGGTTACTGTATTTGCTGAAAGCAGGCCGAAAAGCCGGTGACAACCGACCGCGGAGATGCTGTCAAAGCGAACGGCTGGAGAGATCATTCTTGTAGACCATCAAAGTGTACAGGCTATATAATCATGCGCGTTTCAGCTTGAACAGTGTCACTGGCTGAAAGTCAGTGGCAGAGGAAATTAAGGCATACTCTGAGGGCCAACACTTTGTGTATCTGGCGTTATCCAATTGACCTTGATATCTGAGGAGACTCATAGTCTCTTATCGAAGTTCATGCTGGATTCTGCCAAAGGCATATTATTATGGCCATACGAACATTGTACGCTCTATGTCTATGATATGAACGCATGCGACGCTCGGACGGGTGCAGTTCTCAGGAGCTTAGATCCTGATGTCTATTCGATCGCCTCATATTTGACGGAAGTCCTGAAAGGGGACTGGAAATTGATAAGAGCCAGTAAATTGAGACAAAAATAATTCAATCAACCAATTGGGCATATGTATGGCAAGCTGCTTGTTGAGGTGGGGCCCAAGATAGGGGCAATATCCCGCAATATCGTATGACATGCCACACATAACCTAATGTAGTCAACACTGCAATGAACAGGGCAGGGATCTCGCTGACTGATATGATGGCAAAAGAAGACTACGCTAGCATATTCGAGGCCCTGCGATGGACGCAGTCAAGTCTTCAAGCTGTACTTGCTTCCGAGCGGCGATACAGAAATTTAAGTCAGACGACCTCGAATGAAGCTTATATGGAACGCTGTGGCAAGATAAAGTGAAAATACTAGCTGCGCCACCGATTGGAGATTTCTGTCCCTGTCTAAGGCTGCTGATGGTGAGACGTAAACGAGAGGCGCGCTCAACAGTAGTGGTAATGCCCAGCCGCAAGGCGCTATGACTCTGTTGAGAAGGTGATTCACTAATCAAGCTTGTAAATAGAGATAGGTCCTTGAGTTGAATGAGGAGGCAAATGAAACGGATGACGTGAGAGACCGACTAACTCGAGCCGAAAATGAACGGATTATGATTTTAGCTGGAGAAACCACTATATCGAGTCCGAAGAGCGGGAAAAGTTTTGAGATGAAACATAATGTAAGAATAGGACGAGATTAGTCTCAACTTAAGGCCTTGTAAGGTGCCGCCTTACAGCGCATTCGCAATATGAGAGGTTCGGAATTCTCAATGAAATACTTGGGCACTATGAGTCTGAAAGCCACAGCTGGTACTCCACTGCCAAATTCACAGAGCGAAATGATGAGAGGTCGACTAATAGCAGTAGGGCTGTGTCGTGCCGTATCTTAGCTTGCTTCAAGTTACTTTATAACCAATATAAATGTCAACATCCATTGGCAGCTTCGTCCGGACTCTGAGACAGAAAACCCAGAAATGGAGCAAGTGGACTAGACAATGACATGCGGAATAATAGCCACATACCGGCAGTTTAGCCTATAGCGATGAAAATGGTAGGCGAAATTTTAAACGCATATAGAGAGACACAAGACATGGGAGATGAAGTGGAGATGGCCTCTCATCTGAAATCTCAAGCAACTTGCCGCACACAGCTGACACCACACGAATCCACTGTGGCTATGGAGGCAGCCTTTCCTAAGCATGCAAGTCCTTATGCTTGCTGACAAGAGTTAGAAACCCGGCCGAAGACCAGTTGTATTTAGATACTTTAGCTTGTCAGCTCTGCAAGCAAGGCTGCAAAATTCAGGCTTGCTGATCGAAGCCAGGACCAGGTGGCTTACGTAGTGAGCCATCCAGAGGCAAAAGAAGGTGTGAGAATCTCAACTTTTTCCAACCCAGAGCGTTGTGGCGTCAACGCCAATTATGAAGGATGGAATTAGGCGTCTCCGCCGTCACGGTTTTCGGATCTGTTGCCGAAGGCCGTGATGACCCAAGCACGGGGCACAGAGCGGGAAGTAGCCTGCATGGTGCTAAAATACGTCTTTCCGGTAAGGGAATAGACCGGGATGGTTCAATTAAGGTACGAGGACGCACCAGCGGGACATTTTGGCGTCTTGGCCCTGCATGGAAGGGATGAAGGTCCTGGTTCGAACCTATTTAGCGTACATTGTGACTGTAGGCGCATCTCGAATCGAGTGTTTTGCGTCAGCCTCGCACGTCTGATTGGTAGTTGATGGTACGAAGGTATAGACTGGGCTTCATCGCCCCCTAGGAACACTTAGAGGGATGAAAAAAAATGTTGGCAGGGAAAGACTAAGAAAGAAAGTTGAAGCAGCATGTAAGACTATTCATGTGGCGTCCAGTTTGGGCTATCTTTGTGTTAGGCCACGTGATATTGAATTTTGAAGTCATCGCATGCTTTTCGTCCCCGCCGTGAACAATCCCATGCTGTTTGTGGGTTGGGATCCTATCCAGTAGTGCTCACTAGAAGCTAGGACACTAGAAGTCTCAAGACTGAGGATTAAATTAAGCGTAGACAATCGGGCTTTGGCAGTGATCGTTTGTATTGAAGCACTACTAAAAAATTCGTATTAAACGCTACGGCAAAACTTATTCAGCAGATTCGTCCCTGTAGCAGATTGTCCTAAAGCCGATCATGGGCGTGCGGATCCGGCCTTTTGGCCACAAGGTCATCCACTATCACTGAACCACTTTTTGGAGCATATTTTGACAGGGTCAAACAAGGTCTAGAAGGATATTAACATGAGTCAAAAGAATGATGAAGATGATTAGGAGAGCATGACAAACCTGATCGGAGTTGACCGCGGAGAGGATTAAAAATACGGAAAATGACACCGGAGGAACGGCAGGTACGTAACTATATATTTTGCAACACCTAAAGCAGCAATATCCTAATACAGAAAAGTACAATGTGGGTAAATTCGTACAACAGTAGGACATTTAACGATCTAATAATGTTCTGATCATCGGAGGCCTAATCTGACGCCGGACTACCAGTGTAAAATTGATGCCTTAGGCTGCCATATAATGCACGTCGCCTTATGTCCGTGCTGCATGACTTCATAATGCATCTCCACTCGTACTCGCACTCGCTCGATTCTACTCCGCCTTGCATTTCCATCAGCACGCTCAGCCTCTCACGAGCCAGCCCTACGGACGTATTCTCGGCATTGAATACCAAACCCCAGCAGGCCAGCACGACAATACTAAACCATTTCAAACCCCGTGGACCAACCGCGGTGGTGGGGGCCGAACCCGGGAAAAAAACATCTTCCCGAAGTCCTAATCTAAATGGATACGATTATGGTCCTTGTCTTTGCTCGTATTTTCCCAATGGGACTACTTTCAAGCATCGATTGCTTTACCACCCCTGAACCACAAGAGTGGGAGATTCGCCTGCAAAATGCCCATTAGATGCACATTTTGTGAGACCAGGTGGGGTCTCCTGCATAGTGCGGCCGCAAGCATATCCGCAAAGGGTTCGACTTGCCGCCCTCCCCGACTACTCCCAATTTGGATGTCAAAGGGCGCGCAACATGTCAAAACCATCTGACTCAGGTTCTGGCAAAGGCATGGCCTTGTCCGCGCTGGCTAGGTAGGAATGTTCCATAAGGTCCAATCGACACTTACGATGCTAAGAATAAGGCATCGATTTGTCGATAACATGCTCCTTCCGACTTTCCCCAATTTTCTTCTGATTTCGAAAGTCAAGAAGCTATTTCATGGTGCGCCCCTCCCACGCCTTTTTCACGAACACATGTTGCAGTAGGTGAAGCGCTTCCGTAAACCAAAAAAGTACTGCCGGGTTCTCGCGTGTCACGGGAAATTTCGCCCATTGCCTCCGCATCTGCGCGCCCTTGAATTGACTCGTATAACCCAACCACTCATCGCCGGTCACCTAGCTCGTGTATTTCTTGAGGTCCAGCATTCACTGTCACGGGATCCGAGAGTTGCACGAAGCGCGCCTTTTAAATGACAAGAATCGATGAAATGGATGAGTTCTTCAACTTCGAAGATGCAACCAATCCGGGACTGGCATTATTAGATGGCGTCCACAGAGGTCCATCTCCACGGCATCACCCATCTTCTCTTTATGATATCGACCTCATCTTGGCTCAAGCTGCTGACGATGATGATTCCTTCAATTCTCTCCAACACTTTGACATAGACCCGCCTGCCCATGCTGCCCAATACAGCTCGGGTAATGCAGGAGATGTCCGGATGGGCGAGGCTGATGATTTTAACGACTACCCGCAATGGATAAACAGTTCAGAGCGGCCTCCAAAGCCTTGTCTATACTGTGGAACTCATAAACTGGATTGTGTTTTCATACGCACTGGCGGTCCAGGTCATAAGCAAGTCTGCACCAACTGCGCTACCCTTTCTCGGCAATGCAGCTTCTCTTTTGAAGGGCCGATGAATAATGTCGAGGTTAGGGAATCCTTCCGACCATACGTGGGAGAAAACGCGATTCGTCCTGAAGGCAAGCCAAGTTACATGGAAAAGGATGGATACGGGTTGAGATGCTCCATTCTCAACCGGAACGCACGCTCGGGACCACTATCTCTGCAGCCTGACGCGAGAGAGGAAGGGAGCGAAGGCTTGAGCAGAACTGGTGCTAGATTCTCCCGAGAAACAGTACGACTACTAAGAAACTGGTTATCGGTCCATCATATACACCCTTATCCTACTGAGGAGGAAAAAGAAGATCTGAAACGGAAGACAGGTTTGACGAAGATCCAAATCACAAATTGGTTAGCCAATGCTCGACGTAGGGGCCAAGTTAAGCCCCCTCGGGGGAAGTCTCCAGGTCCACAAACTCTTTCCACAAGACCAATGAATATCCCCAAGCGCTCCAAATTGGCCCTGGAAAACATGGATCCCATGGAAAGATGGGAATGTTCACCACCTGAGCATGAACCGGCTTCTGTGATAGATATCGCAAATGCTGTCAAGACATCGCCGAACATCCCTTCGAATGAAACTAGTCCGGACAGTTATCCTCGATCAGATGATGGCTCCGCCCACTCTATTACCCGCGAGTCATCAACAAGTAGTCGCAATACTTCGCATTCAAGCCATGCATCATTTACCTCTGCGCTATCCCTCCACTCTCGAGGTTCTTTCGGTTCTTTTGGCCACAGAGGAAGAAGACGGCGCCGCCCCGCAGCTAAAGCCATCATTGGTCTCACAGCCGGTACACCACGCCAATACCAATGTACTTTTTGCATTGAGACATTCAAGACCAAGCATGACTGGCAAAGACATGAGAAATCGCTACATCTCTCTCTAGAGCGCTGGGTTTGCGCTCCTAATGTCAGCAAGGTCATAGGCACTCCACACAAGTGTGCATTCTGTGGACTGCAAAATCCGGACATCGCACACTATGAAACACACAATTATACTGTCTGCCAGGAACGATCACTGGAAGAGCGTACGTTTTATAGGAAAGATCACCTTCGCCAGCACCTTCGCTTGGTGCATGAATGCCCATTCCTAAGCGCTTCTATGGAATCTTGGAAAATCGCCGCTCCTCAAGTACGATCACGTTGTGGATTCTGTGGACTCACCATGGAGACTTGGTCGGCTAGGGTTGATCATTTGGCGGAACATTTCAAAGGTGGCAAGTCAATGGCGGACTGGAAAGGCAGTTGGGGTTTCGAAGCAGATGTACAGAAGTTGGTAGAAAACGGAACGCCACCTTGTAGGTTCCATTCTTCAATGCAGTTCTTGCCGCAAGTGCTGCGGGCCTCTTATTAAATGAAACTAATGCGCAAAATAGATCTCATTCACTCAAAAAGGATGGCAGCAATGCCGAAAGAAGCCACGTCACAAATCAAACGACAAAATGTCACGCCTTACGATCAAATTAAGGGAGAACTCCTCGAATTCGCAAACAAGCAAGCAATTCTTGGCCGCAACCTTACCAATGACGATCTCAGAGCTGTGGCATCTCGCATCATGGCCAATTACAGGAAGACTAATGACCCAACGGGTTCCGTGAGCTCCTGGTTTCGCGAATTAATCATGTGTCCTGAGGATGCATCATGGCTTGAAGACTTGAGACAAAAGGCTACTTTTGGAACGAGCCAGAAAAAGGACGGGAATGGCGATTCCCCTAAGCTCTTGGACATCGACGACAAGGATAGTGTGGAGAAATATTGCGAACTCGAGAGGCAGCTGACCGACTTTGTGAACGCTCAAAGATCTCTTGGACTCACCCCAACCGACGCAGACCTTAAATCTGCAGGCTGTCGGATACTCATAGAATATGATAGAATGTATAGCACCGTCCAATCAGCAACCGCTGCGACATGGTTTTGCGAGCAAATAATGGCTTCCGGCTCCTGGACTGACCGGTTTAGAAGACGCGTAGGCTTACCGCCAAGTATAGAGATACAGGACGGACAAGTGCATTCGAAGGAAGTGAACCAGACAATCCATAATTATCAAACACTCGACGCCAAGCTGGCTGAGTTTGTCAAAGTCCAAGCGGACCTAGGAGTTATCCCTTCGGATTCGGACCTCCAACGCCAGGCGCGGATGATCATCTTCGAGATTGATGACCCATTCCTTCAGACTGCAGCTGATGATGCTTCCTGGCTAGCCCGCTTCAAAAGTAATCATGGACTTTCTAATGTCGATGGACCTATGAAATCCACTACACAGAGATCTGTTGGAAGTCACTCTCAATCAAGATCACCCGATCCTTCATCAAGCAGCGGAACTACAAATTCGATGCAGAGCTCTCCTCGACCACAAAAGCCGGAAAAGGCGCGTAGTCTATTTTCTCTTCAGGATGCGAAGTGTTATCGTCGTCTTGAATTAGAGTTGTCACGTTTCGTATCCTCCTGTAAGTCCAAAAACTCACCAAATCCTCACATACCCACGGACGAAGAGATACGTCGACAAGCGCGATGGATTATCTATAACGACGATGACCCATGGAACCAGACTGCGGTTGACAATGCCGAGTGGTTACTCCGTTTCAAGCGCTCAAATGGTCTAGCGTCGCCAGAAGATGGACCTGGCATGCCTAAAACGTTAGAAGAGGTCGATATGCATTTTGGTGGGACGGGACTGACACCTGCGAACTTGGCTGCCGAAGATTTAGTCGAAGTGACTCCCCTGCGAGATGAAAATACTACTGACTGGCGAAAACCTGTCAATTCTTATGACTTCTCTGCAAATAACACTCACAACTCGGTTCCGCGCCTGGCAATACCTACAACTTTCTCTTCATGGAAACTTGAATCATCTCTCGCGGATTATGTCCACCAATCAATTGCTCAAGGCTACGTGCCGACGGACGAACAGCTTCGCGCTCAAGCTAGAGCCATTGTGGGTGCGCCGGTGACATCGGCCGATGATCCAATGCTACTCGAGAAATTTAAGGAGGTTCATAGAATCGCAAGGCATTCTTCATATTCAAACAGCCCTATGCAAAATAGCACTGTGGACTTTGCAGCAGCAATTCGGGACTCTTCACCGGCATACCTGACTAGCAACGCCAACACGCAGACAGGCAAGCTCACCGCTCACTGGGTTCCAGCAAAGGGCCGATCTGGAATTAACGTGATTCAAGAACAGGATGACGGTGGGATCCGTCGATTACAAAACATGAACTCGTCTTCACCTTCTTCGCTACCAATGGATTTCAGTACATCACTGTCCAGAGACAATTATCACAGTAATATTGATCCACAACTTTGGGGCACTAAAGAAATAGCTGCCCATCTTGCTGGAGTTATGGGAGGATATCGGGACGATGGAGATGACAAACATATGACAATGGAGTGATATCAGTCATGAGGAATTCGTTGTAATGAATTATGACTTTACGTGGATTTTTGTGGGCTTAGCGGACTTGGTGGCTTATTGTATATAGGGAATATGGCGTTTCGAGGGGAGGACCTAGGGTCTCTCAAGCTTAATAATGCTTACAGAGGAATTCAGATTAAAGCCAATGCAATCGTAACTCATAATATATTTACCATGACCTGAAATGCTCGCAAATTCACTGTGAGCTCTATAGACTTATTTTTTTCTCAAGCCTCACAACCCCGCATACGTAGATCTCACCCTCAAACAACAATCAAATACCTCTCCAACAACCACCTCACCCTCTCCCCCGGCAACGCCTCAATCCAATCCCCGCTCGTCGTCTTCCTCCCCTGCGGGCCCGCCCCCGCCCCAGCATTCGCAACCAAGCTATTCAGCACCGCCTCCTCGACGGCCTCGCTCGCAGCCCGAAAGACCGCATCCACACACTCGTTCTTCATCACCTCGAGCATGTTCGTCTCCACCATGCCCTGCGCCATGCCAGCTCTCAAGTCCCTGTACTGCTCAAAGGTCGACGAATCGCGCCCGTGGGAGGGCAGCTTGTTCGCTGTGGAGACGGCCAGGAAGATGTCGCCGGAGTGGTTGCGGGCTGTGCCGTGGGCGCCGACTTGTGCGAGGCCGATGCTGGCGCGTTGCGCGAGGCGGGTTAGTTGGTGTGGGAGCATGGGGCAGTTGGTGCTACGTTAGGTTATTAATTCGCTCGCTGGCTTTGGTAGGGAAGGGGGGGTTTTGAGGGGGACTTGCATGATTATGATTACGATGCTGCCGTCGCTGACACGGCCTCCGTCGGGCTTTGTTCCCTCCTTTTCGGGGGATTTATCTGCGGTTTTGGCGGCTTCTTCGTCTTCTTTAAGGAGGAGTTTGCCAATGGGGATGCCGCCGATGCACATGTCTTTTTTGTGGCCGTAGTTGCTTTGGCAGAGGACGCCTACTGTGTATTTTGCCTTCACGAACCCCTTCTCAGCGTCTTCTTTTCCGTCCGTGTCAGCTTCGCCATTGACGACTCTGGAGCTGGTCCCGGTTCCGCCTAGGAATTCATGACAGGTCATCCCCGCGCCACCACCGTGCTGGCCTTCGAGGACTGTTGCTTGTCCGCCGTTTATGGCGATGCCTAGGGCATAACGCACGTGAGACTCGGAGAGGGTTGATGAATAGATGTCGTTTAGCCACCAGTCTGCGGTCTCGCCGACTACGGGTGTGCCGTAGTCGCGGCCCACCTGGAGAAGCGATTTGTTTTGAGACTTGGCTAGCTCGAGCATGTAGTTCCATATGCCTTGATAGACTGTACCGAGAGAAGTGGAGTTGGTGAGTGCAATGGGCTGTGCGGACTGTCATTATATGCATATTCATGGGCCTGAAATGTGCATGGGAGTCTTTTAAAAAAAAAATTAAACATAATGATATGATTCGCATGAAACACAGAAAGATCGATTCAACATTGAGAACGATGATATAGCGACATCATCCACCGATAATGATCAGTGAAAGCAAAGGACCATACTAGAAAACCAAGAT
>Ga0335072_10014313_pt1 | contig 11268 bp, 12 predicted proteins | sample Lox_Sample_21_FD_206725 | JGI IMG/M metagenome (GOLD analysis project Ga0335072, IMG submission 206725) | Soil microbial communities from Loxahatchee National Wildlife Refuge, Florida, United States - Lox_Sample_2.1 | ecosystem: Environmental > Terrestrial > Soil > Wetlands | place: USA...
GGCTGCAGTGGCGCCAATTCGGCGAATCCTACAACGGCACGAACTACATCACGCTGTCGCTGAAGTACTCGACCCCGCCAACCGCACCTAAGATCACCACCACTCCAGGCGGCGCCTGCCAGGGCTCCAGCACGGCGCCTGTCATCGGGAACGACGACATCACCGTGACCGGCCTCATCAGCGACACCGACAACGACTCTGGCCTCACCACGGCTGTCACGGTCTACAACTCCAGCAACACCTCAGTGGACACGTTCACCTATCCCGCGTCCGGCCAGGGGACGACTCCCGGCACCTACACACTCGGCACCATCCCTCGCGGCACGCTGACGGCCAACGGCGTCTACCATCTCAAAGCCGTCACAACGGACAGCTTCAGCGAAACCGCGAGCACGACGTGCTACTTCCAGCTGAACCTGTCTGCCCCGGTCCCGCCGACGGTCACCGGCTTCCCGGATTCGGTCTCCGTCGGCCAGCCGGTCACCGGCGTCAGCTTCAACCCCGCGAGCGGACAGAACTGCGCTGCGACGCCCGATCCGTGCCCTGCCACCTACACCTACCAGATCGGCAACAGAGCGCCGGTCACCGTGACCGCGAACTCCAGCGGCGTCTGGACCCAGCCCGCCAGCAGCCCGATCACGATCCCGATACTCGGCCCGTTCATCGTCAGCGTCACAGGCATCAACTCGGCTGGCAACCCGAGCCAGCCCACTCAGGTCCCCGTCACCAGCACACTGCCCGTCAACAGTTCCGGCCAGACGATCGCCATCCCCGACGGCTACTACTCAGACGGCAACTACCCGGATCTGCTGACCACCAACACCGCGGCCAAGGACGCCAGCCTGTGGCTGTCGCCCGGCACCTCCAACGGCCACGTCGGCACGGGGATCGACATTGGCGGCCTCGGCACCGGCGTCAACCCTGGGTCAGACGGCCCTGCCGACTGGAACGGCGCGGCCGTACTGCACGGCAACTTCACCGGCCAGTATTTCCAGGACGTCATGGCCTACAACGGCGCGAACAACGGGATCATCATCCAGGGCACCGGCAACACCGGCCCCATCTCGCCCTACTCCGGCCAGGTCCAAAGTGTCACGGCTAACGACTGGTGCGATGAGACGCTGGTTGCGGCCTGTGCCAACGCCAGCCCGACAGCTCCGGTGCCGACCGACCTTGTCTACGCAGGCAACGCCAGCGAGCAAGACCCCAGCGGCGCCACCAACGGCGCCGACGTGATCGGGATCTGGGGCAGCAGCAGCACCGGATACGAGCTCAACCTCTACACCGCATTCGAGACCGGCGGCTACGGCCTACAGACAGTGCTGTCCAGCACACAGACAATGGACTCACCAGACGGCACGGCCGACTGGCAAGACTATTCGCTGGCCACAGCGGAACTACCCGACGCCGCCTTCCCCAACGGTGATCCCAGCGACACCGTGCTGCTGGCACTGGACACCCAGCCCGGCAACGCCGGCTCCGGGAAACTGTACGAGTCCGTTAACCCGGGATGCGCCAGCGGCACATGCTCCGCCACGACTCTTATCGGGATGCCGGGAACCTGGACGCTCGTGACAGGCACCCCCGCCTCATGGGCCACCTCAGCACCGACGCTCATCTCCGCAGACGTCAACAACGGCAGCAACGGCCCGGGCTCCGGAGCCCTTGAAGTCTGGACCGGCAGCGGCAGCACGGCCACGGCCTACACCATCACTGGCAGCACCCCCACAGCCACCGCCGAGGGCAGTGGGTCAAGCCTCAGCTATCCCACCGGCGGCTCCTGGGCACTCAATGACGGCGGTGCCAACCCGAACCAGACCGTCACAACCGCCACCGACAGCGTTACCGGCACCCACGATCCCATCACCGGCTCCTCCTATTCCTGGGCTGCCGACGACACATTCGGAACGGTTCTGGACACAAACGCTAGCGGCGCCAGCAACACGTTCGTGACACCGGCAGCGACGATCGTTGCCACAACCGATGCCGAGCCGACCATCAGCCTGTGGTTCCAGACCACCGACAGTGCCGGCGGCGTCCTCGCCTCCCTGCAAAGCGCGGCACTGTCGAGCGGCACGACGTCCGTCAGTAACTACGACCCTGTCCTCTACATCGGCAACGACGGCAAGCTGCACGCCGAATGGTGGAACGGCGGCACCCACCCGATCTCCTCCACCAGCGTCGTCGACGACGGCCTATGGCACCACGTGGTCCTCTCCACCACAACCAGCGGTTCCACAATCACTGAGACCCTCACCATCGACGGCCAGGTCCAAGCCACAATGACCGGCGCAGTAAACCTGGCCTCCACCACCAGCGGCCTCGACACGAACCTGACCTTCGGCGACGGCTACATCGGCGGCGAGTGGCCCGACGAACCCAACTACGTCTCTGGCGGAGGAAACGGCACGCCAGGTTACTTCTTCAACGGCGAGATGGCCGACATCACGTACAGCAACACAAGCACAGCGAACGTTCAGAACACCGCCACGCCTTCGACGTGCCTTGACGCCAACAGTAATGACTACCCGAACAACGGCGACTCCATCCAGATGTGGTCCTGCGCGACCACCGCGGAGCAACAATGGCAGGTCACCACTGCCGGGCAGCTAGAGAACGGGCTAACCGGGTTGTGCCTGGACGCGAACAGTAATGACTACCCGAACAACGGCGACAACATCCAGCTGTGGTCCTGCAACACCAATGGCGAGCAACAATGGCATTTCACCACTGCCGGGCAGCTGGAAAACGCGCAAACCGGGATGTGCCTGGACGCCAACAGCAGTAACTACCCGAACAACGGCGACAACATCCAGCTGTGGTCCTGCAACACCAACGCCGAGCAGGTCTGGGCGTTCGACCCAGGCGCCTAACTGCGAACCTCCGGCAGCCGCGGGCCGCAACACGCCGCGCCCATTACTAGGGAGCCGGCGGGGGAATCCCACCCCCGCCGACTCTCTTGACCGGATGTGACGGTCTCTCGCCCGCCGGGCGCCGGTCAGCGACGGCTGGCGAGCCCCGCATGCCCGTCGAGCCAGCTGCCGACCGCCCCGCCAACCGCGGCAGGACGCTTACTGAGCGAATGCGACTCCCCCGGCAGCACGACCACCTGACTGGCATCGCGCGCGGCCGGAATCCCGAACGGATCACGGTCGCCATTGACCACGAGCACCTCCGTGCCCGCCGCCCGCAGTTCACCAGCCCGGCTCGGCTCCGGCCGGCCAGGCGGATGCAGCCCCCGGACACGGTAAGGCTGTAGGACGCGCGTGCCACGACAACGCACGACCAGCTGCCAAAGCCAGGTGCCCGCCCGACCCGGAGCGACTCCACCGACGCCCAGGGAATGGTCCTGCGAAAAAAACTCCAGCTGGTCCTGCAACGCCAACCGCGAGCAACAATGGCGGGGCACCTCTGCCATGCAGCCGGAGAGCGCGCTAACCGGGATGTGCCTAGACGCTTCCTCGCCCGCGAACGGCCGTTCTCGGCTCATGCGATCGCGTTCGCTGTAATAGACTGACCAACCTGATGCCGTCTGCTCCATGAAGTAGCTTTCTTCACGCGCATGGAGCGATACAGCTCAGCGACCTCCGGCTCGAATAAAGGCGCGGCCATTGCGATAGATCCGGCCGGCGCGACCTGCCTGAATGTACCTGACTAGACCTGCGACCATGATAATAAGTCCAATACCTATCAGAATGTCCGCCAGCGTCGAGCCACCAGCTCCGATAAACTGCAGTACTATTCCCGCAATGGCGATCAGCCAGCCGGGGCCCAGGTTCGCAAATCCTGCCTGGACCAGCGCCAATCCCTCCGGTCCATAGTTCTGCTGCATGCGCCATCTGTCTGAACCCTGCGGAGCGGGACCCCTGCGAGCGCCAGCATCAGCGAGCCAGCGCTCGTGCGGCAGCAATCGGTGCCGCGGCCCCTGGCCCGGCGCACTGGTCGCCATATCATGACTCACTTGTCGTCCGGGTCGTATTCCGAGCCGATATCCGCCGCTGTGCTCGCCGCCGCCATCATGCCATCAGTCGCGCTCCAGCACCCGGGCGGAACCAGGGTACAGCTCACCCTGGCCTGGAGCCGCCAGACCGACGTCCGGATCGTCCGCCGCAGCATCCCCGGAGAGCTGGATGACCATAAAGTCGCCGCCTACGTCGCGAAATACTCATCCAAAGGAGCCGAGGACATCGGCGGCGTCCCGCACCGCATCCAGTCACCGGCCGACCTGGACACCTGGCATGTCACGCCACACGTACGGCGCATGATCACCGCCTGCTGGCAGCTCGGCCAGCGACCCGAGTACGCCAGCCTGCATCTCGCCAGGTGGGCGCACCAGCTCCGATACGGCGGGTGGTTCTCCACCCGATCCCACCGCTACTCCGTCACCCTCGGATCCCGGCTCCGGGAACGCCGCGACACCCGCACCGCCTGGACCCGCCAGCCCGCCGAGACGGACGTCGCAGCCTGCGAGACGGCGATCAGGGCTCAGATACATGCCACGAGTTGTCCCGCCGCACCAGCAGCGATCGTGTGAGCAGCAGCTTCCTGTCGCTTGGGTGTTCCCATGAGCGCTTGACCGCACGGCGCAGCGTCTCGACGCCGCCGGTGACGCCTGTGCCGCTCACGACCACAACATCCCGGCTCGGCACAGCCACTATCGTCTCGCCCGTGTTAGCGCGGGCCATATGGCGCCACAGACTGTCGTGGAGCAGAAGGCTGGCTTCCAGGTCCCCGTCCAGTCGAAGCATGACAGCAGCGCCAGACGGCCGCAGGATCTCAGGTTTGCTGCGCCGCTTTGCCAGATTCCGGACCGACAGTTCTCGCAAGTCACCCCGATCCAGCTGCAGTCTCTCGCGATCATGCTCGGAGACATACTCGAAATAACCCGGCAGGTCGAACGCGTAGAAGACTCTCAGGTCGCCGACCAGAGCGTCTGATGTCAAGCTGAATTCAGGTGAAAGATCGATGACATCATCCGACGGCGGCACGTAGCCCTTAATCACCGGGACGATCATCGAAGCGTCGTGCGGGCCTGCAGGCGCAAGCCGCAACTGACCTGCCATGTTCGCGCCCTCCGTGCCGCGAGTGAATTGGGATGTTTATCATGCGGGCGTGTTAGCTATGGTTCGAACGGGTCATCCCAGAGGTCGAAGTCAACGCCGTCGGGATAGTACGGCTGGCCAACCTCAAGCCCGAAGTCCGCAGCATTCTGCCCTTCCGGGATCACTGGTCGGCCGCCGAGTATGTCGTCATAAACGTCAGCTTGATTCTCGCTAAGCTGACCATTCCCTGTCTTCACGTCGAGAGCTTTGACTAGGCCGCCTTCATCTCTCGTCATGAAGTCAGTTATCGCCTTCTCTCCCGTACTAGATGACCTGAGAGTCACCTGTTGCTGATATTCGAGAACTTCGCTAATGAGGCGGGCAAACCGGGATGTGCCTGGACGCCAACAGCAGTAACTACCCGAACAACGGCGACAACATCCAGCTGTGGTCCTGCAACGCCAACGCCGAGCAGGTCTGGGCGTTCGACCCAGGCGCCTAACTGCGAACCTCCGGCAGCCGGTCAGCGGCGGCTGGCGAGCCCCGCAAGTTCGTCGAGCCAGCTGCCGACCGCCCCGCCAACCGCGGCAGGACGCTTACTGAGCGAATGCGACTCCCCCGGCAGCACGACCACCTGACTAGCATCGCGCGCGGCCGGAATCCCGAACGGATCACAGTCGCCATTGACCACGAGCACCTCCGTGCCCGCCGCCCGCAGTTCGCCCGCCCGGCTCTGCTCTGGCCGGCCAGGCGGATGCAGCGGGAACGCCAGAGCGATCACCCCTAGCGCTCCGGCCCGCGCCGCCGTCCGGCACGCCACCCTGGCGCCGTTGCTGCGCCCGCCCTGCACCAGCGGCAGGCCCGCAAACTCCTCCCGCAAGGCTCCGATGACCTCCAGCCACGCGGCATCCTGCGGGCCCGGCGCACCGGGCGCCCTGGCGCCCCGGACCCGATAAGGCTGCAGGACCCTCGCTACGACGCCGCCCCTGGCAAGAGCCACGTCCCGCACCGCCAGCAGGTCCTTGGTATCGACACCGCCACCGGCGCCATGCGTCATAACGACCAGGAACGTCGGCTTATCCGGCCGGTCGACTTCGACGCGCGCAGGTCCCGCGCCGGTCTGGATCTCGACCGAGCTGCTCTTGGCCGCGCCGGCACTCGCCTGGGTGCCCGTCTTCGACTTGCTCGTCGCCACCCTGGCAGGGTAGCCGTCCGCGGCAAGCAGCGGTGCTCGCTGGCGACCGCCTAGTCGGTCCGCCTTGGTGTCGGTGCTAACAGCTCGGCCGCCGCATCGAGTACGCCAGCCCGCGGCTGACGGCTAGCCGCGTCCAACATCAACGGCTCAACTTTTCTATTCCTGCATCAAGAACACCTCTAGCGGTGTGCCGACGCCCGAGGCCTCGGCCGTCGCTGGCTCCTCTTCCGGCGCGCCGACTGCCACTCAGCAAAAGCACCCGGCTCGCCACGCTGCGACGGCGGCACCAGCAGCTTCGGCCTGTTCAACAGCACCACCGGCGCCGCCACCACGAGCCAGACGCCGAACCAGACTGCCGTCACCACGGCCGCGACCTTCGCCGCCTGCGGGGCACGCGCCCCGGCCGCCCCGCCGTTCAGCGCGGCCACCCAGTAGCCGACGACCCCACCGCACCATGCGAGCATCACCGGGACAAACGCTCGCGCCAGGCCCCGCCGGACGATGGGCCCGCCCCAGAACATGAACGCGGCATCGCCATGCGAGATCAAGCGACCCCTGAACCGAGTCTCGCGGCGGCTGAACCAGCCCCGCCACACCACCGGCAGCATCACCAGCTCACCTAGCCCCACCAGAGCGCCAACCACCCCGACTATGATCTCCTGGACCGACATCGCCGAATGCTCCCCCACGCGCCATGCTGCCGCTGAAGGGCGCCTCCCCATAGGTTCGCAGTGCACTGAGCGTCATCGAAGATGGGGCGCAGATCAGTCTCACGCGCTTGCGCTCCCATCGTATGCACGTAGGCCAGGAAGCACCGCCCATCTGGCTACTCATGCGGGAAGGCCAGGCGTCTACTCGCGCGCCGACGCCTGCGCGAAGGGAGAGCCCGACACGCCACAACATCCGACGCTTCAAGGGAGCCGCGTAACCGCAGCCGCTACTGCAGATCTCGATTCTTCCGCAGCCCCTGCGGGTCGGTACGGAAGCTCCAGTCCAGCGTCTGCGAGCGGATGTCCTGCGAGTCGGCCATTCTGTTCAGCCGGCGGACGATCCCGCACACTGGCCTCTTGCTGGCATCATCGCGGGCGCCGAGGATCTCAGCGAGCCGGCGGAACTGCTTCCCAGTCAGCAGGTACCAGCCGGGTCCGGCCAGCACAAGCCGTGCTGGTGTGCTTCGGTCGTCCTGATATGCGTACAAGACGTCGAACACCCAGCCGCGGTTGAAGACGGGCAATGGTCGCCGCCGGATCCGGATGCGCACGGCGGTAACAAGATCACACTCCACCGATTCGTGGTTGAAATCGACGATCAGCACGGTGCCCTGCACCCAGGCCTGCTGCGGCTGGAACGGGTAGAGCGGCGCGTCAAAGCAGCCCTGACGGCGTCCCGGTAGTCCGCCGATCGGCTCACGCGGGCTGATCACGGTCGCCGACTGATCCGGTCCTAGTGCCCCGGTCATGAGTTCCTCGCCTTGCCGTTGAGACTAGCGTGCTAATCGAGACTAGCGGCAGAGCGCCGTATCGAAATACGGGCAATCGCCACGAGCAGCGCCCGGACCGGAGCCGTGTGGGAGCGCGGCCGCGAGGTTGAACGCCGCCCCTCGCGAGAGCCACCTCCCGCACAAGTTGCCCGCGCAGGTTTGGCCCTAGCGGAGTGGGTAGCGAGCCCGCAGGGTCAGCCCATCGTTAACAAGCCGCAGTCGTCTGCGTAAGGGACGGCAACGAGGGACATCTGTGCCCGGTGGCTTCTATGGCCGGAAAAGATCACGACAGAACGCGGAGGAACAATGCGCACCACCGTGAACACGCAGTACAGCAACTCAGCGAGCCGGGCCGGCGACGCGGCCGCGAAGGCTCTCAACTGGTGGACCAGGGGGTTCCGGCAGGTCACGAACCGCACGCGCACGGGTCCGAAGCTGCCGCAGGTCGACTTGGTGCCACCAGTTGAGCGCTACTTCGACTTCGTCCTGAGGACGGTCGAAACTAATCGCCGCCGCACGGTCCGGTGGGCGGAGTCGGCTAACGCACTTTCGGATGCCGTGCGGCAGCGGGCCGAGTCAGCCGGGAACGTTGCCCAACGTGGCGCCGAGTCGATCGATGTCCTCGTGCACGGCAAGGCAGGGGCGGTCGAGCAGGCCGCTCGCGAGGAATCCGCCAGGGCCGCGAAGGTCGCCCGCCAGCAGGCCGAGGAGGCCCAGCGTTCCGACCAGGACCGGGCTCGTGAGGCGCGCTTGATCGAACGCAACCGGAGCAGGCAGGTTCACCAGCGCGCACGAGAGCGTTACCAGGACATGACCAAATCCGAGCTGAGCGACCTGCTCGAGAAGCGCAACCTGCCCAAGACCGGTAACCGCGATGAGCTCATCGACCGGCTCGCTGAGGCGGACGCCAGGTAGCGTCTGCCCGCTGGAGCCGCCATGTGGCATGCCGGGTGCCTTGCCCTTCGCCGCAGCCCCTCGTCCAAACCGTGACCACCAATGTCCTCGCGAAGACTCCGGCGAGTCCGCAGGCCGCTGTCGCGGCGCGCGACTACCTGCCCCGGGGCCAGGGTCCAGAAGACCGCTCGTAGGGAACCTTCTCACCGGCCTCAACCGCTAGCTGCAGATGGTTCTCCGCTGGTGGCAGCGGGCAGGTGGCGAGATCGGTGAACGCGCACGGCAGGTTGACTGCGCGGTTGAAGTCGAGCGTGACCGTGCCGTCCTCCGCCGGCGCGGCTACGGCCAGTGAGCGGTTGGCCGCATAGGTCGTCACCCCGGAAGTGGCGTCGGTGAAAAGGAGGGTCAGGTCTCCGGGTGAGTGGCCGTCAAACGCGGTGAGGCGCTGCGACTGGCCGCCAGCCTCGAACTCCACGAAACCGGGCGCGTCGTATACGTGCTGGAGGCCGTCGACCACAGAGCCCACGGTGGTGGAGCGCGGTGTCGCGAACGGGATGTACCGGCCGCTGATGACCCAATCGCGGCTCGGCAGGTAGACCGGGACGCCGGCGAAGTTGAGGCGGAGCGAGTGCTCGGGGTGCCGCGGCCGCACGATGTCGTAGCCGCCGCGGCGGGCGACCTCGATCACCGCGTCGCCGGACACTGCGAGAACCCCGCCGCGCTCGGGGATGACGCCGAACGAGTGCCGGCCGCGCACCGCGGCCCCGTCCACAATGAGTTCCTCGTCGTCGGCTATCTCGACAGTTACGCCGCCGGGACCGGTCTCCCAGATTCCGGGCGCGTCGGCGAAGCCCTGCGGATCCTCCGACAGCCAGTTGATGCTGGTGATGGCAAGGAACCCGTGCGGACCGGCGAGCACGGCCTCGTGGCGCTGACGCCAGTCGGCCCACTCCTGCTCGAAGGTGGCGGGGTCGACGTCCTGAACAGTCATGGCGTTCGTCCTTTCTGCCTGGCCGGGCAGGCGACGGATATCGATATAACCGATCACCCAGCTAGATAATGCCCATGACTGGCCGCTTACTGCCCTGCAAGAGGAGCAGCGTGCGGCAGGATTACCTCATGGCACGCGCTCGGGACTTCTCGTTGCCGGTCGTTGACATTGGACCAATGGACGGCGGCGGGACGGCGGCAGTCGCGGCAGTCGCCGAGCAGATCCAGGCGGCCTGCCGGGATCGAGGTTTCTTCTATGTGACCGGTCATGGCGTGCGGCCGGACCTGATCGCAGAACTGACCGATGCAAGCACTGAGTTCTTCGCGCTGCCTCTGGCGGACAAGCTGGAGATCGCCATGGAGCACGGAGGCAGGGCCTGGCGTGGTTACTTTCCGGTTGGCGCCGAGCTGACTTCGGGGCACCCCGACCTGAAGGAGGGCCTGTACTTCGGTGCCGAGCTGTCCGGCGATGATCCGCGAGTGCAGGCCGGGCTTCCGCTGCACGGCCGCAACCTGTTCCCGCGGCAGGTGCCGCGGCTGCGCCCGCTGGTGCTTGCCTACCTCGATGCGCTAACGGCCGCTGGCCAGGCGGTGCTGGCCGGTGTGGCGCTGAGCCTCGGACTGGACGCCAGGTATTTCGCCGACGGGTACACCGCCGACCCGACGATCTTGTTCCGGATTTTCCACTACCCGCCGTCGGCACCGCAGGCTCAGGACTGGGGCGTGGGTGAGCACACCGACTACGGCCTGGTGACCCTGCTTGCCCAAGATGACAGTGGCGGCCTGCAGGTCTCCACCCCGGAGGGCTGGGTCGATGCCCCGCCGATACCAGGAACGCTGGTCTGCAACATCGGCGACATGCTCGACCGGCTGACCGGGGGCTGGTACAAGTCGACCCCGCACCGGGTCCGCAATCTAAGCGGCCACGGCCGACTGTCGTTCCCCTTCTTCCTCGATCCCGGATTCGCAGCCGAGGTGCCGCCGTTGCCTGACCGCGCCGCTGCTGACGATGGCGGCGGACGGCGCTGGGATGGCCAGGATCTGCGCGCATTCAGCGGCAGCTACGGGGACTACCTGCTGGGCAAGGTTTCGAAAGTCTTCCCGCAACTCAGCCGCGACGCCCTGAGCTAGCATCGGCAGCTGCCGCTCCGGGCGGTGCGGAACCGCGGGCCGGAGCAGTCTCGGCCCTGCGAACACTTCTACTTGCGAACACTTCTACGGGAGGTCGGCCACGTCCACCGACTCCACCTGGCTGGATGCGAAGTTGGCGATCAGGACAGCATTGCCGGACGGATCGGCTGCCACGTCGCGCGGGAAGGTTCCGGCGGGCAAGTAGCCCAGCAAGGCGGGCCGGCCGGCCAGTGCTGCGTGCACATCGATGACAGCAAGGCTGGCATGCTGGCCGCTCGCATTGAACCGGTTCGAGTCCGCGACGACGATGAGCGAACCGTCCCTGACGAGTGCTAGCCCGACCGGAGCCTCGCCGACTGCGACGTCGGCGAGCAGCGCTGAGCCGGGATCGGCCTGCAGCCTGGCCGCCGAGAATGCCAGCAGCGCGTCGCTTGCCCTGGCGGTGACCCAGACGACGCTGCCGTTCGCTGAGGTCGACACCCGGACCGGGTTGCACCCCGCTGGCACTCGGGTCACCACCGACATAGCCGGATCCG
>Ga0335072_10014317_pt1 | contig 11267 bp, 9 predicted proteins | sample Lox_Sample_21_FD_206725 | JGI IMG/M metagenome (GOLD analysis project Ga0335072, IMG submission 206725) | Soil microbial communities from Loxahatchee National Wildlife Refuge, Florida, United States - Lox_Sample_2.1 | ecosystem: Environmental > Terrestrial > Soil > Wetlands | place: USA: Florida...
GACGTGTCGGTGGTGACGTACACCTCGACGCGGCTCTCCTCGGCGTCCAGCGCTGACGCATCGTCAGCCGGTGTGTGCATGCGCTCAGGCTACTACCGGCGCCATCACCACCGCGCGTCCGGGCGGCCGGGTAGGGTTCGATTCGTGCCCGACGCATCCCCCGCCACCCCAGCAAGCGACCAGACCGTCGATGGCCGTGAGGCCGCGTGGTTCGCTGGGCTGCCCACCATCGTCGCCGCCGCGGCGGCGCTGTTCACCGGCGCGGATGGCCGGGTGCTGCTGGTCAAGCCGAACTACCGGGATCACTGGTCGCTGGCGGGCGGGATCCTCGAGCACGGCGAACCTCCGCACGTCGGCTGCCGCCGCGAGGTCAGCGAGGAAATCGGGCTCGACATCGAGCCGGGACCGCTGCTGGTCATCGGCTGGGTCGCGCCGGACGGCGTCCGCGACAAGCCGATCGTGCACTTCGTGTTCGACGGAGGCGTGCTGGCCGACGGCACCCTGATCCGGCTGCAGGAGTCCGAACTGGACGAGTACCGGTTCATCGACGCCGCCGACCTGGACCGCTACTTGCCGCCGTTCATCAGCGCCCGGGTGGCCGCCGCGCTGCGCGCCCGCGAGGCCGGTGCGACCGTCTACCTGGCCTGGCCCTGACGCTCAGCGCGGGCCAGCACGGCTAGTACGGGCGGCCGGAGGAGATGCGGACGCCGAGGGGCAGGAGCGAGATGGGAATGATCTTGAAGTTGGCCAGGCCGAGCGGGATGCCGATGATGGTCAGGCATAGCGCTATGCCGCTGATCAGGTGACCGAGCGCGAGTTCCCAGCCGAAGAGCACGATCCAGATGATGTTGCCGATCAGCGAGCCGAGCCCGGCGTCCCGGCGCATCTCGATCTGGCGCCCGAACGGCCACAGCACGTATCCGCCGATGCGCCACGCGGCGATCCCGAACGGGATCGTGATGATCAAGATGAAGGCGATCAGGCCGGCCAGGAAGTAGAGGATGGCCATCCACCAGCCGCACAGGACCAGCCAGACCACGTTCAGGATGAGCCTCAACATGGCCGGCGTCCTATGCGGAGCGCCGCGGCGCGGCGCGGACTTCGAGGTGATCCAGCAGGGTCGCGGTGGCGGCCGCGACGGCGTCCACCGCGGTCCCGAACGCCTCGGCGTTGTGGCCGGCGGGGGCGCGGAAACCGCTGATCTTCCGCACGTACTGCAGGGCAGCGGCGCGGATGTCGTCGTCGGTGACCTGCTCGGCGAAGGGTGGACGGAGGGTCTTGATGCTGCGGCACATGTTCTGACCGTACGCCTTTGCGGGGCTCCGGGGGTCCGGGGGTCATTCCCCCGGGCTAGGACTGCAGGCCGAGGAGGCCATCCAGGCCTACGGTGAGGCCCTCGGGGAGGGAGCCGATGCTGCGCACGGCCAGCAGGACGCCCGGCATGAACGAGACCCGGTCCAGGGAGTCGTGCCTGATGGTGAGCGTCTCCCCCTGACCGCCGAACAGCACCTCCTGGTGCGCGACCAGGCCCGCGACCCGCACCGAGTGCACATGGACTTCGTCCACGATGGCGCCGCGCGCGCCGGGCACCTCCGACGCGGTGGCGTCCGGCGGCGGGCCGAGGCCGGCTTCGGCGCGGGCCGCGCCGATCATCGACGCGGTGCGCAGCGCCGTCCCCGACGGGGCGTCGGCCTTGGCCGCGTGGTGCAGTTCGATCACTTCGGCGGAGGGGAAGAACCGCGCCGCCTGCTCGGCGAAGCGCATCATCAAGATGGCGCCGACCGAGAAGTTCGGCACGACCAGCACACGCACGGCCTTGTGCTCATCCAGCCAGCCCTGCACCTCGTCCAGCCGGTCCTCGCCGAACCCTGAGGTGCCGACCACCACGTCCAGGTCGTGTTCGACGCACCAGTGCAGGTTGCCCATGACCGCGCCGGGATGGGTGAAGTCGACCACCACGTCGCAGCCGCCCAGCGCGTCCCGGTGGTCGTCCAGGTCGACCTCGGCGGCGACCTCAAGGTCGGGAGCTTCGGTCACGGTGCGGACCACCTCGCGTCCCATCCGCCCGCGCGCACCCACTACCCCGACCTTGATCATCGCGGTCCTCCGGTAACTCAGGCCTGGAAGGCGGAGGCGTCATCGAAGGGGCCGACCACGGCCAGGGCCTTAGGGCGGGTGAGGATCTCGGCGGCCACGGCGCGGATATCGTCGTGGGTGACGGCATCGATCGAGGAGAGCACCTCGTCGACCGGCTCCAGCCGCGGGTACACCAGTTCGGACTTGCCCAGCCGGCTCATCCGCGACGATGGGTCCTCCAGGCCGAGCACGATCGAGCCGCGCACCTGGCCCTTGCCGCGGGCCAGTTCGGCGTCGGTCAGGCCGTCCTCGACCACGCGGGTGATCTCCTCGGCGCAGATGGCCAGCACCTCGTCGGCCTTGGCCGGGAGGCAGCCGACGTAGATGCCCCACATGCCGGTGTCGGCATGCTGGGCCGAGAAGCTGTAGACCGAGTAAGCCAGGCCGCGCTTCTCCCTGACCTCCTGGAACAGCCGGGAGGACATCCCGCCGCCGAACGCGGCGTTCAGCACGCCGAGCGCGAACCGGCGGTCATCGGTCCGGTCCAGGGCCTCGCAGCCGAGAACCAGGTTGGCCTGCTCGATGCTGCGGGAGACCAGCGTGGTCCCCGCGCCGGCCGGAGCACCGAAACCCGAGTGGCCGCCGTTCAGCCGGGGCGAGGCGGGTTCGGCCGCGTGATCCAGGGCCGGCCCGAACGCGTCGGTGATGAGCCGCACCACCACGTCGTGGTCCACGTTGCCGGCCGCGGCCACCACCAGGTGCTCCGTGGTGTACCGGGCCTGGTAGTGCTCGAAGATCTGGTCCCTGGTGATCGCGTTGATCGAGTCCACGGTGCCCAGGATCGGCCGGCCGAGCGGGGTGTCGCCGAACAGCTTCGCGGTGAACGCCTCGTGCACGGTGTCCGACGGATCGTCGTCGTTCATCGCGATCTCTTCGAGCACCACGTTGCGCTCGGCGTCCACGTCCTTCGGGGTGATCAGCGAACTGGTCACCATGTCGGACAAGACGTCCACGGCCAGCGGCAGGTCCGCGTCGAGCACCCGGGCGTAGTAGCAGGTGTACTCCTTCGCGGTGAACGCGTTCATCTCGCCGCCGACCGCGTCCATCTCCGCGGAGAGCTCCAGCGCGGTGCGCCGCCTGGTGCCCTTGAATAGCAGGTGCTCCAGGTAGTGCGTGGCGCCCGCGTGCGCGTGGTCCTCGTCCCGGGAGCCGACGCCGACCCAGATGCCCAGCGCCACCGAGCGCACGGCAGGCAGGTGCTCGGTAACGATCCTGAGCCCGCCGGGAAGGACGGTGCGGCTGACGCGATGGTCTCGTTCGGTGTCCATCTACTCGTGGTGCCCACGGGTACGGTGCCGCGTCCGGCGATGCCCGTCGTGGTCGCCGCCGCTCCGGTCGCCGCCGCTCCGGTCGCCGCCGCTCCGGTCGCCGCCGCGGTCCCGGTCGCTGCCGCGTGGGCGGTCGCCACGGTCACCCCGGTCGCCGCGCGGCTCGCGCGACTCGCCGCCGGACAGGTCCTCGCCGGCCGCCTCGCGCTCGACCACCTCGACCGGCACCAGCGACAGCTTGCCGCGGTCGTCGATCTCGCGGATCTCGACCTGGATCTTGTCGCCGATGTGGATCACGTCGTCGATGTTCTCGATCCGCTTGCCGCCGTGCAGCTTGCGGATCTGGGTGATGTGCAGCAGGCCGTCCTTGCCGGGCAGCAGGCTGACGAACGCACCGAACGTCGTCGTCTTGACCACCGTGCCGAGGAACCGCTCGCCCACCTCGGGCATGTGCGGGTTGGCGATGGCGTTGATCGCGGCCCGGGCCGCCTCGGCCGAAGGCCCGTCGGTGGCCCCGACGTAGATCGTGCCGTCGTCCTCAATGGTGATCTCGGCGCCCGTGTCGTCCTGGATCGAGTTGATCATCTTGCCCTTGGGCCCGATGACCTCGCCGATCTTGTCCACCGGCACCTTGATCGTGATGATCCGCGGGGCGTACGGGGACATCTCGTTGGGCTGGCTGATCGCGCCGCGCATGACCTCCAGGATGGTCATCCGGGCTCCGCGGGCCTGCTTCAGCGCCGCGGCCAGCACCGAGGCGGGAATGCCGTCGAGCTTGGTGTCCAGCTGCAGCGCGGTGATGACCTGCTCGGTGCCCGCCACCTTGAAGTCCATGTCGCCGAACGCGTCCTCGGCGCCCAGGATGTCGGTCAGCGTCACGTACTGGCCGCCCTCGTGGATCAGGCCCATGGCGATGCCGGACACCATGTCCTTCAGCGGCACGCCCGCGTCCAGCAGGGCCATGGTGGAGGCGCACACCGAGCCCATGGAAGTCGACCCGTTGGAGCCGATCGCCTCGGAGACCTGCCGGATGGCGTAAGGGAACTCCTCGCGGGCGGGCAGGACCGGGATCAGGGCCCGCTCGGCCAGCGCGCCGTGCCCGATCTCGCGCCGCTTGGGCGAGCCGACCCGGCCGGTCTCACCGGTCGAGTAGGGCGGCATGTTGTAGTTGTGCATGTAGCGCTTGGTCCGCTCGGGGTTGAGCGTGTCGATCATCTGCTCCATCCGGAGCATGTTCAGCGTGGTCACGCCCAGGATCTGGGTCTCGCCCCGCTCGAACAGCGCCGAGCCGTGCACCCGGGGCAGCACGTGGGTCATGGCTGACAGCGGCCGGATGTCGGCCAGGCCGCGGCCGTCGATGCGGACCCCGTCCCGGATGATCCGCTCCCGGACCAGCTTCTTGGTCAGCGACCGGAACGCGGCGCTGATCTCCTTCTCGCGCCCCTCGAACTGCTCGGCAAGCTTCTCGGCGGCCAGCGCCTTGACCCGGTCGGTCTCGGCCTCGCGGTCGTGCTTGCCCGCGATCGTCAGCGCCTGGGCGAGCTCGTCGGAGACCTCGCGGGCCACCGCCTCGTACACGTCCTCGGTGTAGTCGACGAACACCGGATACTCGGCGTGCGGGGCAGCCGACTCGGCCTGCGCCGACTCGGCGGCCAGGCGCTGCTGCGCCTCGCACAGGGCCTTGATGAACGGCTTGGCGGCTTCCAGGCCCTCGGCCACCGTGTCCTCGGTGGGCGCGACGGCACCGTTGCCCGCGTCGGCCAGCAGCTTGAGCGTCTCGGGGGTGGACTCGGCCTCGACCATCATGATGGCCACGTCGCCGTCCTCCAGGACCCGGCCGGCGACCACCATGTCGAAGGTGGCCTGGGCCAGCTGCTCGTGGGCGGGGAACGCCACCCACTGGCCCTTGATCAGGGCCACCCGCACGCCGCCGATGGGGCCGGAGAACGGCAGGCCCGCCAGCTGAGTGGACATGGAGGCGGCGTTGATCGCCACCACGTCGTACAGGTGCTGCGGGTCCAGGGCGAGCACGGTCGCCACGATCTGGATCTCGTTGCGCAGGCCCTTGACGAACGACGGGCGCAGCGGCCGGTCGATGAGCCGGCAGGTCAGGATCGCGTCCTCGGACGGGCGGCCCTCCCGGCGGAAGAACGAGCCGGGAATCCGGCCCGCGGCGTACATCCGCTCTTCCACGTCCACCGTGAGCGGGAAGAAGTCCAGGCCTTCCTTGGGCTGCCTGGACGCCGTGGTCGCGGCCAGGACCACGGTCTCGCCGTCCAGGGTCACCAACGCGGACCCGGCGGCCTGACGAGCCAGCCGGCCCGTCTCAAATCTGATTGTGTGAACGCCAAATTCACCGTTGTCGATGACGGCTTCGGCACTGCGGACACCCTCCACGGGTGAGACCTCCTTGCGGTAGATCCCGCACCCACCCGCCGCCGTGCCGCTTGTGGCCTGGCTCGTCCCGTTCGGGACGGACCGGCCGGTCTTCGATCGAAGCCCTCGGGTGCTGTGCTGCCCTAGATTGGCTGGCCTAGATTGGCTGGCCTAGATTGGCGACCCGGGGACCACTACCGAGGACCGGCCCTGGCGCTCGGGGCCGGGGGCTACGGGATGTCAGTGTGGTTATTCAGTTTTCTGGCTGGGCCAGGGCGCGGTTAGCGGCGGATGCCGAGACGCTCCCTGATCGCACGGTAGCGGGCGATGTCCTTCTTGGCCAGGTACTTCAGCAGCCTGCGCCGGCGGCCGACCAGCAGCAGCAGCCCGCGGCGGCTGTGGTGGTCGTGCTTGTGCACCTTGAGGTGCTCGGTCAGGTGGTTGATCCGCCTGGTCAGCAGCGCGATCTGGACTTCCGGCGAACCGGTGTCACCCTCACTGGTCGCGTACTCCGTCAGGATCTCTTTCTTGACGGCGGTGTCGAGCGGCACGTGGCTCCTTAACAATTGTTGGTGACCGGGGAAGTTGGTCCCGCGAGACGGCCGCTTGAGGGCGCAGCACGCCTCTGACTGCCGCGGCTAGCCGCCGGGCAGCGTTTCACATTACCACGTGCCGCTGACCGGTTGCGCCGAGTCGGCTCGATGAGCTTGAGCACGCCCCGGCGGCGCTCAGGAGGCCCCCGGAGCGGGATCGTCGGCGGTGCTGGCGACGGCTGTGTCCGGCACGGGCACCGGCTCGGCCGCGACCACCGGGGACTCGTTGTCGATCAGGTGCCCGGCGATCTCCCGGCCCCGGTGCGCGGCGAAGAACACGATGACGCCGAGCACGGCGACCACCACCATGACCAGCAACGTGACCCAGTCATAGTTGAAGTAGGCCCGGGCGCTGCTCAGCCCGGTCGGCGCGACCACGTTGGCCAGCATCAGGCCCAGGTACACCACGGCGGCCACCGACACCGGCCAGGCCCAGCGGCCCAGCCGGAACTGGCCGGCCGGTACCCAGCCGCGGCGCCGGGCGATCATCGACCCGATGACCGTGAGCAGGAACGACAGGTAGATCCCGCTGATCCCGAAGGACACCAGCGACACCAGCACGTTCGTGTTGGCCGGGTAGGTGAAGAACAAGATCTTGATGTTGCGGGTGGGCGAGGCGAACTCGAACCCTACGAACACCACGGTGATCAGCGCGCCGGCGAACAGGGCGTTGGCCGGGGTCTTGAACCGCTCGCTCACCGCGGAGATCCACTTGGAGCCGGGCAGCGCGCCGTCCCGGGCGTAGGAGAAGGCGAGCCTGCTGCCCGCGGCCTGCACCGCGCTGCCGCAGGAGAAGAACGCGATGATGATCAGGCCCAGCATGGTCTCCTGCAGGCCGCTGGGCAGGGAGCTGAGGATGTACGGGATGCCGCCGCTCTGGATGGTCTTGACCACCGTGTTGGCGCCGGCCGGCATGGCCAGCAGCAGCGCGGCGGTCAGCACCAGCGAGGCGATCCCGCCCCAGATCAGGGCCAGCCGCATGGACCGCGGCACCTGCCGGCCCGCGTTGCGCGTCTCCTCGGAGATGTCGCCGGCCGACTCGAAGCCGTAGAAGATGTAGACCGGCGCGAGCACCGCGACCAGGGCGGCGGCGATCCAGCTCCCGCCGAAGTTCAGGCCGAGCGGGTTGCTCTTGGCGTGCTGGACGTTCTGGGTGGTGGTCAGGAAGCCGAATCCGTGGTGGAAGCCGTGGATGGCGAGCACGATGGCGATGCCGAACGTGCCGAGGATCTCCACGTAGACGCCGAGCTGGGCGACCCGGCCCATGATCTTGGCGCCGATGGTGTTCAGCGTGGTCTGGATGGCCAGCAGGCCCAGGGTGACGACCAGGATGGTCCCGTGGCCGGTGGCGTTGAAGTTCCATCCGAACAGGTCGTGGCCCAGCGCGACAGCGTAGACGACCACGCCGGTGTCCACCGCGGCCACGGTGACCAGCAGCGCGATCCCGTAGAACCAGCCGACGAACCAGCCGTACTTCCGGCCGACCGTGTACTTGCTGTACTGGTACAGCGCGCCGGCCACCGGGTAGTGGCTGGCCAGCTCACCGAAGACCAGGGCGACCAGGAGCATCCCGGCGACCGGGATGAGGGTGAGCCAGATGTAGGCGGGACCGCCGGTGGCCAGGCCGAGGGTGAACAGCGTGAAGATGCCGACCATCGGCGACAGGTAGGTGAACGCGACCGAGAAGTTCGCGAACAGGCCGAGCACGCGGTTCAGCTGGGGGCGGTAACCGAGGCTTTCCAGCCGGGTATCGTCGTCGTCCAGCGTGGCCGGTGCTGGCGGCGGTGCCTCCTGCATGGACCCTCCTTCTGCTGCGGTGCGTGCGGGATCGCGAAGGTAGCAATGTAGCGCACGGCCCCGGGGGTAAATCCTGATTCCCAGCCGATCGCGAGCCAGCCTGCGGCTGGCGTTCAGCGTCCGATGCGGTTCCCCGGGGCCCGATCGCGCTTCTTAGACTGGATCAATGCCCGATACGAGCATGACGCGGCCCGCGTGGTGGCCGGCCTGGTCGGTGCCCGCCGCCATGCGGGCCGCGCGCGCGGTGATCGTGATCCCGCCGCTGTTCGCGCTGGCCTATGAGGGCATCGGCAACCTGCAGATCGCCCTGTTCGCCGCGTTCGGGGGCTTCGCCAGCCTGGTCGTCGCCTCGTTCGGCGGCAGCAGGCGGGACAAGGCCGTCGCGCACCTCGGGCTGGCCCTGACCGGGAGCGTCGGGATCATCATCGGCACCACGGTCTGCCAGATCGACTGGCTGGCCGTGCTGATCACGATCCCGGTGACGTTCGGCATCTTCTTCGCCGGCGTGTCCGGGCCGAACGCGGCCTCCGGCGTCATCGCCGCGCTGTTCCCCTACGTGCTGTCGGTGGCCACGGCCGGTACGCCCAGCCTGATCCCGGACCGGCTGGCCGGCTGGTGGCTGGCCTCGGTCGTGGCCACGGCGGCCGTGGTGGCGCTCTCGCCGCCGTCGCCGGGAGACCGGCTCCGGGCGGCGGCGGCCGGCTCGGCCCGGGCGCTGGCCGCCGCGCTGGACGCCGCGACCACCGGTACGGCGACGCCGGGCGACCACCAGGCCTGCCAGGCCGCCAAGCAGGAGCTGCTGAACGCGTTCGCCAGCACGCCGTACCGGCCGACCGGGCTGGCCACCGCCGACCAGGCCATGGCCAGCGTGGTGCAGTACCTCGAGTGGTGCACCGCGCTGATCGCCGACGCCACCGACGAGCACCCCAACCTGGACCGCGCCGCCCGGCCCGACCGCGACCTGTTCGCCGAGACCGCCGTGGTGCTCAGGCAGACCGGTGACCTGCTGGCCGACCGGGACGGGACCGCTCCCCTGCCCGATGTCGACGAGCTGGAGCGGCGGCGCGAGGTCAGCGCCGCCTCCCGCCAGTCGCCGGCCGCCGACGACGGCGGGGACTACGACTCGACGCAGATCGCCGCCCGGCATGCCTTCCACGCCCAGGTGATCTCACTCGCCGTCCGGAACGTCGTGGCGGACGCCCTGATCGCCACCAGGCGCGCCGACCCGGAGACCATCGCCGCCCGCCGCCGCGGCTGGTACGGGGCCCAGCCGGAGGGAACCGAGGCCGAACGCCGGGCGGCCGCGGTGTCCGGCGCGGTGGGCGTGCTGACCCGGCACGCCAGCATCCGCTCGGTCTGGTTCCTCAACAGCCTGCGCGCCTCGCTGGCCCTGGCCGCGGCGGTCCTGGTGGCCGACGTGTCCGGGGTCCAGCACGGATTCTGGGTGGTGCTCGGCACCCTGTCGGTACTGCGCACCAACGCGGCGTCCACCGAGTCCACCGCGCTGCGCGCGCTGGGCGGCACCGCGATCGGCTTCGTGGTGGGCGCCCTGCTCCTGCTCGGCATCGGGACCAGCACGCCCGCGCTGTGGGTGGCGCTGCCGATCGCTGTCGCCGTGGCCGCGTACGCGCCGGGTACGCTGCCGTTCACCCTCGGACAGGCCGCGTTCACCATCGTCATCGTGGTCCTGTTCAACCTGCTGGTACCGGTGGGCTGGACGGTGGGCCTGCTGCGCATCCAGGACGTGGCCATCGGCTGCCTGGTGAGCCTGGTGATCGGCGTGCTGTTCTGGCCGCGCGGCGCGGCGTCGGTGGTGGGAGACGACCTGGCCGACGCGTTCCGGATCGGGGCCGCGTACCTGACCGAGTCGGTGGGCTGGGCCCTGGGTACCCGGCACGAGGCGCCGGACATGGGTCCCGCGGCCGTCACGGCCGGGATCCGGCTGGACGAGGCACTGCGCGGGTTCCTCGCCGAGCAGGGCGCCAAGCACCTGTCCAAGGCAGACCTGTGGATGCTGGTCATGGCCACCATGCGGCTGCGGCTGACCGCCTACTCGCTGGCCGGGCTGCAGATGCCGGAGCACGCCCGGCATCATCACTCCGCTGGGGGAATGGCCTACGCGAAGAACGTGCTGACCCAGGCCACGGCCGAGCTGGCGGCCTTCTACGACCGGGTCGCGGTGCTGGTGGGACGGCCCGCGGCGCATGAGGTGCTACTGCCGGTCAGCGTCCCGGCGTTCACCAGCCTGAATGGGACAATCCCGGCGACGGACGTGAGTCCCGAAGAGATCAGCGCGGTGGTCGAGGTCGGAGCTGCCCTTGGGGCTGCTGCGCCGGGAGCGATGAGCGAGGCCGGCAGGACGGACGGGACGGGCGTGAGTGACGGGACGGGCGGGAGTGACGGGACGGGCGGCGGCGGTGCCATTGCCGGCGGCGGTGCCATTGCCGGCGGCGGGACGGGCGGCGGCGGGACGGGCGGCGGCGGTGCCATTGCCGGCGGCGGGACGGGCGGCGGCGACGGGACGGATCTGGTGCGGATCATCACGACCCCCCATCACCCGCATCTGCTCTGGGTCCAAGAGCACCTGCAGCATCTCAGCTCGCACGCCCAGGCCATCACCGAGCCAGCCACGCACGTGGCCGAGCAGCGCCGCCTGCCCTGGTGGCGTTAGCGTCCAGGCGGCGCGGTCCTGGGTGGGGCATGTGGACCACAACCCCCGTCTACCGGGGCATGTGTGCCACAAGCCCCAAACGCCCGCGTTCACCAGTCGGGCTGCGTGTGCCACAACCCCCGTCTACCGGGGCATGTGTGCCACAAGCCCCAAACGCTGCGACCATTGGCGGGCTCGGCTGGGACGGGCTCGGCTCGCGGGCGAGCTCGGCTGGGACCTGGCCATAGAGACCGAGAACGGCAGCCAGCTGGCCGGGTGATGCACGGCCACCAGTTCGATCAGTACAACGCGTTCGACGATCCCCGGTCTCCAGTCGACACGCCGCTGGGCCACCACGTCGTGCGGCAGGTGCTGCCCAAGCTCGCGTCCCGTGATCAGCCCGGCTCGCTGCTGGAGAGGGTCCGGTGGTGCAACGGGGATCCGTCC
>Ga0335072_10014319_pt1 | contig 11266 bp, 11 predicted proteins | sample Lox_Sample_21_FD_206725 | JGI IMG/M metagenome (GOLD analysis project Ga0335072, IMG submission 206725) | Soil microbial communities from Loxahatchee National Wildlife Refuge, Florida, United States - Lox_Sample_2.1 | ecosystem: Environmental > Terrestrial > Soil > Wetlands | place: USA...
GTACCCGCGCCCTGGCTCGCCTTCGTAGAACCTGGACGTCTGCTCGGCCTGTCCCGGCACGGTCGGGCTGATGACGGCTAGTTCAGGACGGTGGATCACCGACAGGATCGCGTCGCTGCCGGCCACGTAGGGGTCGGCGACGCAGGCGGCGATCCGGGGTTCGCGGGCCGCGGCCCGGACCGCCACCCAGCCGCCGGGCTCGCCACCGCCGTAGAAGGCGATGCGGGCGGGATCCACGTCGCCGCGCTCGGTCAGGTAGTCGATGCAGGCGCCGACCGCCACCTCGGTGTCGGGCCGGAAGTAGATGCCGTGGAAGCTGTTCAGGCCCATCCCCGGGAGGTCGGCAAGGAGCACGTTGTAGCCGCGCTGCACGCCCGGCGGCCCCACCCAGTAGTACAGCTCCTCGGACGTGTTGTCACCGATGATGACCGTGGGGCGCGCCTGGCCGCTGGCGTCCGGCCGCAGGAAGTACGCGGGCAGGACTGTGTCCTGGTAGGGAATGCCGATGACCTCGATCGCGGGCGTGCTCAGCGCCGCGAACCGCTGGAAGACCGAGCGGTAGTGTTCCACGCCCGCGCGGTAGGCCGGATCGTCGACCCCGATCGCCAGGCACGCGTGGTAGTAGTACGTGACGGCGCGCAGGTAGGCCTGCCTGGCGCTGACTGCGTGTCCGCGCGACTCGGCCTGCCTGCCCGCTGCTTCGGCCTTCTCGCCCTGCTCTTGCCAGGCCCGCCGCCAGCTCCCGGCGTCACCCTCGACGACCATGGCGGCGGCTGCCAGGCACTCGCCAATCTCCGCTCCCTTGAACGTGGCGTGGTTGAGCATGTGGATGAGGTTCAGGTCGGCGAACACGTCGTCGAAGTAAAGCTTCTTCCTGACCTGGGTGTGCGACGTTTCAGCTGGCACGACGATCTCCTCCTTGGACGCCGGTGTGCCGGTTCACGGCCAGGCTGCCGTCCGGCAGTGTGAGCGGGCGTCACCCGGTTGATGTGACGCCCGCTCACCTAGTCGAAAAGCAGCCTGGATCCCAGCCGGCCAACCGTGCCGGAAGAGGACCGGAAGAGGACCAGAAGAGGAGAGGTACAGCCATGACCCAGCAGCAGCGTGCGGCGATCGCGGACATGTTGCGCGCGTCACCGTTCGACCCGGCGGGTGACCTGCGTGAGCAGCGCCCGTTGTTCCACGCGATGATGACCTCCGTGCCGCCGCCCGCCGACGTGGTCACCACCCCCGGGCAGCTCGGCGGGGTGCCGGTCATCCGCGTCGAAGTTCCCGGCACCACGACGGATGGCGTCATCGTGTACTTCCATGGCGGGTTCTTCGCCATCGGCTCGGCGGCGGACTCGGTGGGCCTGGCCTCCGACCTGGCCCGCAAGGCCCGCATGCCGGTGGTTACCGTCGACTACCGGCTCGCGCCCGAGCACCCCTACCCTGCCGCGCCTGACGACGCCATGGCCGTTTACCTGGGCCTGCTCGACAGCGGACAGGACGTCGCCAAGGTCGCGCTGGCCGGGGAATCCGCCGGCGCAGGCCTGGCCGTGGTGACCCTGGCGGCCATCGCGCGGGCCGGCCTGCCGCAGCCGGCGTCGGCGGTCTTGATGTCCCCGTGGGCCGACCTGGCCGGCACCGGAGACAGCATGAAGACCAAGGCCGACGTCGACCCGGTCATCACCGCCGATGCGGTCCACGTCAGGGCCCGCGACTACCTGGGCGGCGCCGACGCCGCCGATCCCGCGGTGAGCCCGGTCTACGCCCGCCTGGCCGGCCTGCCGCCGCTGCTGATCCAGGCCGGATCGCATGAGATCCTGCTCGACGACGCGATCCGGCTCGCCGCCCGCGCGGCCAGCGACGACGTCGCGGTCACCCTGGAGGTCGTACCCGGCGTCCCCCACGTGTTCCAGGCGTTCGCGGCCGTCCTAGACGAGGGCGAGGCCGCGCTGACGCGGGCCGGCGCCTTCCTCCGTGCGCACACGGATCCTTACCCCTGATACAGGTCTTCTTCGGGGATGACCGGCGGCGGTCCGCCTTGCCCGTGCATGCCCAGGCGGCGGCGGGCCGAGAACAGCGAGCCGCGGGCAGGCGTGACCGGGGCGAACTTGGCGAGGCCGGTCCTGGGCATGTCGATGTAGACCGACTCGATCTGGCCGCCGCGGAAGTAGGACTCATGCCAGAAGCCGGTGCCGCCCCTGTCCCGCAGGAACTGCTGCCACCACTCCTGGTGCGGCAGGGACCGGGCCCAGCGCTCGAGGGAGTCGAAGTCACGCCAGTACTGGCGCATCCCCGCATGCGGGGGGAACAGCGAGAACAGCATGTTCTCGTGCAGCAGCAGACCGTCGGGCTGCGCTTCGACCGACTTGCGGATCTTCGGACCGAAGGACATGAGGGTCCGCAACCCCCTCGGCTCGTTGACCCTCATCCCCAGGTAGATCACCACGAGGTCGGGGTAGGCCGTCAGGTCGGCCGTGGTCCTGTTCAGCGCGCGTGTCACAGGTCAACCATAAAAGAGCATTCTCCATAACGGGCCCGTACTCCGCGTGGTCCGGTACCAGCAACTCTCACGCGGGGGTCACGCAGGCACATAAGGCGCCCTATGTCATGTCACCCATCGCGGCGGTCGGCGATTCGACGCAGTCGGCGACGTACCGCAGGAACCCGCCGGCGGTGCCGCCGTCGCAGACCCGGTGATCGAAAGCCAGCGTCAGCTCCGCCACCTTCCGCACCGCCAGCTGCCCGTCGACGACCCACGGGCGGTCGATGACCCGGCCCATGCCCAGGATCGCGACCTCGGGATGGTTGATGATCGCGGCCGAGCCGTCGACGCCGAACACGCCGTAGTTGTTCACCGTGAACGTGCCGCCGCGCAGCTCCGCGGGGGACAGCCGCCGCTCGCGGGCCGCCGCGGTGCGCTCGGTGAACCGGGCCGCCAGGTCGCGCAGCGACAGCCGGTGCGCGTCGTGCACGACGGGGACGACGAGGCCGTGCTCGGTCTGCGCGGCGAAGCCGAGGTGGATCTGCCCGGGCACGACGATCTCGTCCTGCTCGATCCGGGCGTTGAGCTCGGGGTAGCGGCGCAGCCCGAGGACGGCGAACCTGGCCAGCAGCGCGAGCAGGCTGACCGGCCTTGCGGGGTCGCGGGTGTTCAGCTCGCGCCGCGCCCCGACCAGGCCGGTGGCGTCGACGTCGACCCAGACGGTGGCCTCGGGGATCTCCCGGCGGGAGCGGGTGACGTGCTCGGCCGCCGCGCGGCGCGCGCCGCGCAGCAGGATCCGCCGCTCGCCAGCCTCGATCTGCGGCGCGTCGCGTTCCGCGATGGCCCGGCGGACGTCCTGACGGCTCACGACGCCCGCGGGCCCCGTGCCGGCGAGGCTGGCCAGGTCGAGGCCGGCGTCCCTGGCCTGCTTGCGGACCAGCGGCGAGATGACCGCGACCCGCCGGTGCGCCGCGCCGCCCGCGCCGCGCCGGGCGCCGCGCTGCCTGCGGCCCGGGGTGCCGGTCGTGCCGTATCCCACCAGGACGCTGCCGCTGGCCTCCTGGCCGCCGGCGCCCGGGCCTGCCGCCGCCGCCTCGGCCTGCTCGGGAACGACGATGCCGGGCTCGCGGAAGCCCGCGGCCGGCTCGTCCGCCGTGACGGTGATCAGCGGCTGCCCGACGGAGACGGTGGCGCCGGGGGAGCCGTGCAGCTTGGCGACGACGCCCGCGTAGGGGACCGGCACCTCCACGGCCGCCTTGGCCGTCTCGACCTCGGCCACCACCTGGTCGACCGTGACGTGGTCGCCGACCCGCACCCGCCAGTCGATGATCTCGGCCTCGTCGAGCCCCTCGCCCAGGTCGGGGAGCAGGAAGTCAGGCACCGTCGTCCTCCCACTGCAGGCGCGCGATGGCGTCGAGGATGCGGTCGGTGCTCGGCAGGTGGTACTGCTCCAGCTTGGGCGGCGGGTACGGGATGTCGAAGCCGGTGACGCGCAGGATCGGCGCCTCCAGGTAGTGGAAGCACTGCTCGGTCAGCCGCGCGGCCACCTCGGCGCCGTAGCCGGCGAAGCCCGCCGCCTCGTGCACGATGACGGCGCGGCCGGTCCTGGACACCGACTCCGCCAGGGTCTGGTCGTCGAAGGGCGACAGCGACCGGAGGTCGATGACCTCGACGTCCCAGTCCTCCTCGACGGCGGCCTCGGCCGCCTCCAGCGCGGTGGCCACCATCCCGCCGTACGCGATGAGCGTGACGTCCCTGCCCGGCCGCCGGATGACCGCGCGGTCGACCGGCGGCCCGTCCGGCGTCAGGACGGCCGTCTCCTTCGACCAGTAGCGCCGCTTCGGCTCGAGGAACACGACCGGGTCGGGGCAGCGGATCGCCTCGCGCAGCAGCAGGTAGGCGTCCGCCGGGGTGCCGGGCGTCACCACCCGCAGCCCGGCGGTGTGGGTGTAGTAGGCCTCCGACGCGTCGCTGTGGTGCTCGACGCCGCCGATGCCGCCGCCGAACGGGACCCGGATGACCACCGGCAGCGCCACCCGGCCCCTTGTCCGGTTGCGCAGCTTGGCGAGGTGGCTGGTGACCTGCTCGAAGGCCGGGTAGGCGAACGCGTCGAACTGCATCTCGACGACCGGGACGAGGCCGTTCATCGCCATGCCGATCGCGGTGCCGACGATGCCGGACTCGGCGATCGGCGTGTCGAAGACCCGGTGCTCGCCGTACTTGGCGGCCAGCCCGTCGGTGATCCTGAACACCCCGCCGAGCGTGCCGACGTCCTCGCCGAAGACGACCACGCGGTCGTCAGCGGCCAGGCTGTCGGCCAGCGCCTGGTTCAGCGCGGCGGCCATGGTGACGGGCGCGGGGGCCTGCCGGACGGCGCTGCCCGCCGGCGGGGACATCACGGTGGTCATGGCGCGGCCTCCTCCAGTTCGGCGAGCAGCGCCGCTCGCTGCCGCTCCAGGGCGGCCGTCGGGCGCGCGTACACGTGCTCGAACAGCTCGGCCGGGTCGGCCTCGGCCTCAGCCTCGGCGCTCATGCGGTCGCGGACGTCCGCGGCGAGCCGCTCGGCTTCGGCCGCCAGCCGTCCGGCCGCCTCGTCGTCCAGCAGCCGCGATGCCCGCAGGTACGTCTCGAGCCGCGCTATCGGGTCGCGGTCGAGCCAGCCGCGGACCTCGTCGTCGGTCCGGTAGCGGGTGGCGTCGTCGGCGTTGGTGTGCGCCTCGAGCCGGTAGGTGATCGCCTCGATCAGCGTCGGCCCGCCGCCGCCCGCGGCCCGCTCGATGGCCGCCCGCGCGGCGGCGTAGACCGCGGCGGCGTCGTTCCCGTCGATGACCAGCCCGGGAATGCCGTATCCGATCCCCTTCGCGGCCAGCGTCGGCGCCGCGCTCTGCTTGGCCAGCGGCACGCTGATCGCGTATCCGTTGTTCTGCACCAGGAACACCGCCGGCGCCTTCCAGAGGGCGGCGAAGTTCAGCGCCTCGTGGGTGTCACCCTCGCTGGTCGCGCCGTCGCCGAGCAGCACGAGCGCGACCTGGTCCTTGGCCTGCAGCGTGGCGGCGTGCGCGAGGCCGACCGCGTGCAGGGTGTTGGTGGCCAGCGGGGTGCACTGCGGCGCCACCCGGCGCTCGTACGGGTCGTAGCCGCTGTGCCAGTCGCCGCGCAGCAGGGCCAGCGTCTCGGCGGGGTCCACGCCGCGGGTGAGGATCGCCACCGAATCCCGGTACGTGGGGAACAGCCAGTCCTGGTCGCGCAGGGCGAGCGCCGCCCCGGCCTGGCAGGCGTCCTGGCCGCGCGACGACGGGTACACGGCGAGCCGGCCCTGTTTGGCCAGCACGGTGGCCTGGGTGTCGAAGCGGCGGCCGAGCACCATGGCGCGGTGCAGGGCGATGAGGACGTCAGGTTCGGGCAACGTAAGCCCGCCAGGATCCTGGCTGGACCGAAGCCGTCCTGCTGGATCTATCAGCTGGAGCGGCGCGTCGCCCGGCAGCAGCCCATGGGTCTCCACGAGCACTCCCTTCACGCGGCTATTTCCAGAGAATGCCTACCCAGGGAGCAAATTTTCTAGATGGAACGCGCAACATAAGACGTATTGCTGAGATCGATGGCTTAGCCTGGCCATATGCCTTCCAGTGACCTTCCCGCGGACCCCGTGCATGGACATATGGCCGCGATGGACGACACCGACCGGCAGATCGTCGAGGCGCTGCGCGCCGACGGCCGGATGTCCATGCGCGCGCTGGCCGGCCGCATCCACGTCTCGCGGGCCAGCGCGTACGCCCGCGTGGCCCGCCTGGAACGGGACGGCGTGATCACCGGATACGCCGCGCTCATCGACCCGGTGCGATACGGGTACGCGCTGTCTGCCTACGTCTACCTCGACATCGACCAGCGGTCCTGGAAGTCGGTGCGCAGGCAGCTGCTGGCCATGACCGACGTCGACCACGTCGCGCTCGTGTCCGGCGAGCACGACATCCTGCTGCGGGTCCGGGCCAGCGACGCCGTGTCGCTGCGCGACGTGGTGCTGACCAGGCTCCAAGACATCCCCGAGGTCCGCTCGACCCAGACGATCCTGATCTTCGAGGAAGCGGCCCGGTCGCGATAGGGCACACTCAGACGATGACAGGCGTCCCGGCACCCACCTTGTACCACCGATGGCTCGGCTGGCACGCCCCCGCGATGCGGCGCGCGCTCACCGCGCTCACCACCGGGGTGATCGTCACCGTGGTCCTCCTGCCGTTCGTGACGTGGGGCATGGCACTGGTCGCGGGCTGGGACGCGGTCGCGCTCAGCGTGCTCCTGACCACCTGGCCCATCATCATCCGGGCCGACAGCACACTCGCGCCGCAGTTCGCCGCCCGCGAAGACGAGACGGAGGACTCGACGAGGGCGCTGCTGGTCGGGGCCAGCACGGCCAGCCTGCTCGGCGCCGGCTACACCCTGCATCTCGCGGGTCAGCAAGGCGGCGCGGCGCGCGGGCTGCTGATCGGCACCGCCGTGCTGACCGTCGTGCTGTCCTGGGCCGTGATCAACACCGTCTACACCCTGCGCTACGCCGATCAGCACTTCCGGTCACAGCCGGGCGGCATCGAGTTCGGCACCGACGACGGCCAGCAGCATCCCAGCTACCGCGACTTCGCCTACGTGGCGTTCACCATCGGCATGTGCTACCAGGTGTCCGACACGACGCTGCGCGATCCGCTGATCCGGCGCACCGTGCTGGCCCATGCCCTGTTGTCCTACGTGTTCGGCGTGGTCATCGTCGCGGGCTCGGTCAACCTCATCTCCGGGCTCTTCCACTGACGCCCCGACGGGACCCGTCCACGTTTTAGCCCTCGTACCTGACCTGCGCCAGCGCGGCGGCCAGCTCGCGGCGCGAGCCGATGCCGAGCTTGCCGAACACTTTCCGCAGATGCCACTCCACCGTGCGCGGGCTGAGGAACAGCTCGGCGCCGATCTGGGAATTGGAGCGGCCGTCCCTGGCCCGCCTGGCGATCTGGTTCTCCTGCGGCGTGAGCTTCTCGCGCGCGTCCGCGGTGCGCTCGCTGATCGTGGCGCCCGCCCCGACCAGCTCGTTGCGGGTGCGCTCGGCGAACGCCTCGGCGCCGGCGGCGGCGAACGCATCATGCGCCGTCCGCAGTTGCCCGCGCGCGTCGACGCGCCGCCCCTCACGCCGCAGCCACTCGCCGTACACCAGCCGGGCGCGCGCCAGCGCGATCAGCGCGCGGTCCAGCGCGGCGGGCGCTTCTCGGCGAAGGCCAGCGCCCCCTCGCGGGCGTCGTCGGAGGTGAAGACCGGTTCGGTGACGACGCGCTGCCGGTCCCAGAACTCATCGGCTGGCCACCCGGCCGCCCCCGCGATGACCGACTTGGTGGCGCGCACCGCCAGCGGCCCGTTGGCGCTGATCACGGCCGCCAGTTCCCGGGCGGCCGCCAGCGCGCCGCCCGGCGCGGTGAGCCGGTTGACCAGGCCGACGTGATGGCCGCGCGGCGCGTCGAGGAACTCGCCGGTCAAGGCGAGTTCCATGGCGATCTGGTAGGGGATCCGCCGCGGCAGCCGCAGCAGCCCGCCGGCCGCGGCCACCAGGCCGCGCTTGACCTCGGGCAGCCCGAACTTCGCGTTGTCTGCCGCCACCACCAGGTCGCAGGCCAGCGCGATCTCGCAGCCCCCGGCGAGCGCGTAGCCCTCGACCGCGGCGATCAGCGGCTTGGCGGGCGGCGCCTGGGTGAGCCCGGCGAAGCCGCGGCCGGGGATGGCCGGCCGCTCCCCGGCCAGGAACGCCTTCAGGTCCATCCCGGCGCAGAACGTGCCGCCTGCCCCGGTGATCACCCCGGCGTTCAGGTCGTCGCGGGCGTCCAGCGCGTCCATCGCGGCCGCGATGCCGCGGGCGACCTCGGCGTTGACCGCGTTGCGGGCTTCGGGACGGTTGATGGTGACGACCAGGACGCCGCCGGCGTCCTCGGTCAGGACCGCATCGGTCATTGATCCTCCAAGCGGGGCGATGGCACAGGGTCACGATATGGCCCGCACCCCCGTTCCGCCACTAACGGGACAATGGTTGCGTTAATGTCTTCAGCGTGCGTATGATGGCGCCCTAAACGCAACTGGAGTTGCCTTGACTGTGCAGATCCCCGGCAGCCGGCGGCCGGGCGGGCGCACGGCCCGCACCCGGGAGGCCGTCATGCGGGCCGTCGTCGCGGAACTCGCCGAGAACGGGTACGCGGGCACGACCGTCGAGCGGGTCGCCCAGCGCGCCGGCACCGCGAAGACCACGATCTACCGGCGCTGGGGCGGCCTGGACGGCCTGCTGGCCGACCTGATGGCCGAGCACGCCGCGCGGGAGATCCAGGTGCCCGATGGGGGAGACCTGGACCGCGACCTGCGTGCGCTGGCGCGGGCGGTGGTGGCCAGCCTCGCCGGCCCGGCCGTCCGCGCGGCATTCGGCAACATGCTGGCCGCGGCGGTTCAGGACCCGGCGGCGCGCGGGGTGCTGTCCGGCTTCCTGGCGGCCCGCATCGCGCGGATGACGGTCATCATCGACCGCGCCGTCCAGCGCGGCGAGCTGGCACCGGACACCGACGCCGCCGAGGTGCTCAGGACCATGGCCACGCTGATCTACGGCCGGCTGTTCTTCAGCGGCGAGCCGCCGTCACCCGCGCTGGGCGACGCCGTCGCCGCCACGGTCGCCGCCGCCGCCCGGGCCGGCGCCATGCGCCTGCCCGCAGGAAAGCCCGCAGGAAAGCCCGCAGGAAAGGAGGCCGAGCGGTGAAGCGGCTCGTGATCGTGGTGTTCGACGGCACCCCGCTCGGGATCATGTCGTTCGCCTTCGGCGTGTTCGACATCGCCAGGCACTACGGCGCGCTGCCCGGCATCGACCTGCGGGTGGTGGCCGGCGAGCCGGGCGCGGCGCTCAGCGGCGGCGACCTCAGCATGCCGCTCCCTTACGACCTGGGCGCGGTCAGGGACGCGGACCTGGTGATCATCGCGGACTGGCGGGATCCCGACGAGATCCCGCCGCAGCCGCTGCTGGCGGCGCTGCGCGCGACGCACGCGTCGGGCGCGCGCGTGGCGGCGATGTGCTCGGGCGCGTTCGTGCTGGCCGCGGCGGGGCTGCTGGACGGCCGCCCGGCGACCACGCACTGGGCGCAGGCCGGGCAGCTGGCCAGGAAGTACCCCGCGATCGACGTCCGCCCCGATCAGCTGTACGTCGACGACGGTGACGTGCTCACCGCCGGCGGCGGCGCCGCCGGGATGGACCTCGGCCTGCACCTGCTGCGGGCGTACTTCGGGGCAGCCGTGGCGAGCCGGCTCGCCAGGTACATGGTGGTGCCGCCGCAGCGCTTCGGCGGGCAGGCGCAGTACGTGGAGACGCCGCTGCCCGCGCCTGACCCGGCCGATCCCGTCGGGGAGACGCTGGTGTGGGCGCTCGGCCGGCTCGACCAGCCGCTGCCCGTCGAGCACCTGGCGCGCCGGGCGCGGATGAGCAGGCGTCATTTCGACCGGCGGTTCCGCGAGGTCACCGGCACCACGCCCGCTACCTGGCTCACCCACCAGCGTGTGCTGCGCGCCAGGCAGCTGCTGGAAGAGACCAGGCTGCCCGTGGAGGAAGTGGCGCGGCGCTGCGGGTTTTCCGGCGCGGCCGCGCTCAGGCCGCACTTCCGGCGCATCGTCGGCACCGTTCCGGCCGCTTACCGGGCGGCGTTCTCCGTGGCTTGAACCTGTCGGGGGTTGGCCGGATAACGGCTGTCGCCGCTGCCGCCGGGTTGGCGATGATCCAGTCCATGACCAAAGTCGACGGAGAGATCCGCCCGTTCCGCGCCGAGATCCCGCAGCAGAGCCTTGACGACCTCGACGACCGGCTGCGCCGGACCCGGTGGACGGCCGAAGTCCCCGGCCCTGACCCGGACGAGTACGGCGTGAGCCTGGGGTGGGTGCGGGAGCTGGCCGGGTACTGGCGCGGCGGCTTCGACTGGCGTGCCTGCGAGGCGCGGCTCAACTCCTACCCCCAGTTCGTCACCGAGATAGACGGCCAGGACATCCACTTCCTGCACGTCACGTCGCCTGAGCCGGACGCCGTCCCGCTGATCCTGACGCACGGCTGGCCAGGGTCGGTCATCGAGTTCCTCGACCTGATCGGCCCGCTGGCCGACCCGCAGGCCTGTGGCCTGCCGCCGTCCATCGCGTTCGACCTGGTCATCCCCTCGCTGCCGGGGTTCGCGTTCTCGGCCCCGCTGCGGGACAGGGGCTGGAGCACGCGGCGCACTGCCGCCGCCTGGGCCGCGCTGATGGGGCGGCTCGGCTACGAGCGCTACGGCGCGGCGGGCAACGACGCGGGCTCGATGATCTCCCCGGAGATCGGCCGCCTGGACCCGGAGCACGTCATCGGGGTGCACGTCACCCAGGTCTTCTCGTTCCCTTCCGGCGACCCGGCGGAATTCGAGGGCCTGTCCGCCGAGGACGGCGCCGCGCTGCAGAAGCTGCAGTGGTTCATGGACCGCAAGATGGCGTTCAACCAGCTGCAGTCGCAGCAGCCGCAGACCCTGGCGCACGCGCTCGCCGACTCCCCGGCCGGCCTGCTCGGCTGGAACACCCAGCTGATGACTCCCGACGCGATGGGCGACAAGCGGCTCGACCCCGACTTCATCCTGGCCAACGTCGCGCTGTACTGGCTGACCAACACGGGCGGCTCGTCGGTCAGGTTCTACTACGAGGACACCCGTGGCCCGCGGCCGCCTGAGCCGACCACGGTGCCGCTCGGCGTCGCCGGGTTCGCCGGCGATTTCTCCGGGGTCCGCCGCTTTG
>Ga0335072_10014321_pt1 | contig 11265 bp, 7 predicted proteins | sample Lox_Sample_21_FD_206725 | JGI IMG/M metagenome (GOLD analysis project Ga0335072, IMG submission 206725) | Soil microbial communities from Loxahatchee National Wildlife Refuge, Florida, United States - Lox_Sample_2.1 | ecosystem: Environmental > Terrestrial > Soil > Wetlands | place: USA: Florida...
GAAAGCCCGCTCCCTTGCCGAGTTAGTAAAAATGGCCTCAAGGCTAGGCGTTGCGCGCGCTGTGGGTTCCGACATGTCGCCGAATTCCTGATTCACGAGTTTTTTTTTTGAACAGCGTGCTTTACGTCATTATCGCGCGATGTCCCGCACGCTTGAGATAAACGTATCGCCGATACTATCGTCCAATTGTCTACTCCGTGAGCCTCCGGCTTAATTACAGTTGCTCTGGGCTGAGATTGATCGGGGTCATAAGACTTCTTGCGTGAAGGAGACCAAGTGATGGCTGAACTTACGACGGAAATCCGCGACACAAAAACAACAAGTGAGGAACGAATACGCGAGGCTCTGAATGCGCACTGGCATGCGTCGGCAGCCGGTGACCTGAACGCGGAACACGACATTTATGCTGACGATGCTATCTGTGACTACCCGCAGTCGGGCGAGCGAATCCTCGGAAGAGCCAATCTGCAGGCCCTGCGGGGCCACCATCCCGGCAAGCCGTCCGGTTTCAATGTCAGGCGAGTTTTCGGGACAGGCGATCTCTGGATCACGGAATACAACATGACCTACCAAGGACGCCCGACCCCGACCTACACGGTCAGTATTATGGAGTTCCGCGACGGCAAGGTCGTGCACGAGACACAGTACTTCTCTGATCCCTTTGAGGCTCCGGCCTGGCGGAAGCAATGGGTTCAGCAGATCCCAATGACGCGGTCAGAGGACTGACGAAGTCTTTACACAGCGTGGGCAATCGTGCGAATAAGTTTGATCGGTTGCTCAGGATGTTTGTGCGACCACCCCGTGCAAGATCGTCGAGTTCAGTTGAAACGACTCAGGATACCGAAAAGCGATGAAGAGGAAGATTGCGTTTGGGGCGGCGATCGCGGTGTTTGCGCTGGCGCTTCTCTCCACGCGGTTCTATATGGTGGATGTGCCTCTCTGGCACATCCTTGGAGGGAGCGACCGACCCGATCCAGTGACGCTCCATCTGCGCGGCGAATTCGTCGAAAGCAATCTCGGGATAGGGAAGGATCCAACGGGGGGCTTTATTGTACGCATGATTGCGCAGCAATATGTTTTCGTGCCGCAGTGCATTATCGTACCTGCTGGTGTTCCCGTTCGGTTTCGAATTACGAGCGCAGATGCCATTCACATGCTGAGCTTCCTGGGCACGAATTATGGGCTTGAGGCCGTTCCGGGCGCCGTTACCGAAGCGACTTTTACATTTGCCGACGCAGGAGAGTTCAAGATTCCATGCCATGAATTTTGCGGACCCGGTCACTACGCGATGAGAAGTCGCCTTGAGGTGGTCCCGGAAAATCACTTTCCACCGCTTGAGCCCGATGAAAGGCGAACCTGTGACGCAAAATAAAGGGAGTCTGGCTCTGCGGATAGATGGAAGGTTCCGTGCGTTTGCGGCTTTGCTTTTCGCTGTGACTTTTCTCGCTGCAGGGACGGACTTGCCGGGGCAACGAGGAACGACCGAACCGCCGGTACGCATACCGACAAATGTCGCGTGGACCCAGGACACTCTGGCCATTATCTCCAATGGCGACGCTTTTCGAGGCCTGCTGATTGCCAGGCGCTGCAATCATTGTCATGGCGAGGAAGGATTCAGCGCGATTGCAACGGTTCCCAACCTCGCGGGCATCGATCGGTTCTCATTCTGGAAGCAGATGGAAGATTTCAAGTCCGGAAAGCGTGTGTCAGCGATCATGCAGGAGATCGCCGGGCGAGATTCCGCGAGGGATGCAGCCGATCTGGCGCTTTACTATTCGATGTTGCCAACCGGAAGCGATATGCAGGACAAGCGATCGTTTCCGCAGGCCATGCAAAATCCTATGCGTGCTTCGCTGGCGATCGAGCTCATCCTGTTCGGCGACGGGCGTCGTGGCATACCACCTTGCCAGGCATGTCACGGTCCCGTTGGTTCCGTAAGAGGAGCTCCATCGCTCGCGAGGCAAAACGGCGATTACCTCCTGGAACAACTCGATCATTTTGCGAATGGAGATCGTGCTAACGACATGAATGTTCGGATGCGCAGCATCGCGCGACAGCTGACAGGCGAAGAAAAGGAAGCGCTCGCGCATTACTACGGCGCTGGCCTCGGGCCCGATGTTAGTGCATGGTAGTCGAGATGGTTCTGCAACGAAGGGTGCTAGTACCAGAAGGGTCGCTCTTCATGGCTAGTCCAGAAGTAGACCAGGATGATGAGGCTGGCGACAGCCGCGTATGCGCACCACACCGAAGTGAATGCATAGCGCTTGACTGCCATCACGATCAGCAAGATGACCAGGTTGGCCGCGCCGAAAACTACCATCATTCGAATGTGCGAGAAAAAGAGCGAGCCGCACGTGACCACGATGTAGAGCAATGCAACCAGCACATTGTTGGTCGCTTGATTGATGTAGACGATGCTGTTTTGCTGAACGTAGACCTGCGTAGAAAATGCGGTGAGAGCCCACAAAATATAGAGGGTCACTGCCCCACCGAGCACAACGAACGGCAGCATCCGCCGCCGGCTTTTCGCATTCGGCTCGAACAGGAAAACACCGAGCGGCACCAATAGAGGCAGGAGTCCCTGTGCATAGAGCATGAACGCCGCACCCATATCGTGTGCGACGGCAGGTGAAAGCTTCCCATCCAGCCCCAACCACACAAATCCTTCAATGAACTGATGAATCGCAAATAACATTGGCATTGCGGCAAACAACAGTTCGCGCCGGTGCTTGACCTTTATCAACGTGCCCACACCCGCTGTCCCCAGAACAGCACTGCCCGCGAAGTTCACAGTCGCTGAAAAACACATGGCTCGGCCTTTCGGCTGGGAAGCATGACATTTATCTTCACGTGAAGCAAAGCATTTTGATGAGTACCAGCAACGAATCGCGGACGAACAGTTCACGATGGCAGGGTCGTCTCCTTATGAGATCTTTATTTGCTTGCCTTCCCGCCGATGTTTTCTTCCACAAAAACGATTTCCGAACTCATCCGTTCCGGAAGCCGTACTTCGAGGCCCGACGTCACCAGTTTCCGACCGCTAACGATCAAGTCCCGTGAGGAATGATCGTGAAACCGTATCCGATAGGTAGATGCTGGATTGAGACCGCGAAGAATAAACTTGTGCGAAGTCTCGCCCTGGATTGAGCCGTGAAACGCGTACACGACACCAACGCGGCGGGTGTGGTCGAAGTATTCAATTCCATCCCAATGCGCGCCGTCAGGACGGATCGAAATGTGATAAAGAGCGGCATCGCGGATCAGAGGTCTTAGCCCTGACTTGTAAAGCTCAATTTCTTCTTTTGCGGCCTTGTGTTGCGCCGCATCCCACGAATTTGTATCAATCATGACACTCAGCCAGCCCATCATGCCGCTTCTGAGCATGTAACGAAAATTCGCGATCCTTGGAGTCGGCCAGCGCTCGACATAAGTTTCGAGCATTGCAGGCGGCAGAACGAAGCTCGCGTCATAAAACGCCCGCCGATTCGAGAGTGGATCGTAGGTATCCGTCACTGAAAAGTAGTCGCCGTGAGCGGCGCTGCCGAAGTCGATCATTCGCCCGCCGTCATTGCAGATCTCCAGCAGCAGCCCGGGATGATTACGGCGAAGCTCCGATTGAATGTCGTAGTAGGCATTGGCCGCGCGATAGCTGACATCGGTTGAATTTGAACTTTCAACAAAAACAAAACCAGAGTCGCGGTAGGTACACTGATTCAGCGGATCGGGTGCCGCATGTGGATGATCTGACGCTTCGCATCCTTTTGCGACCAGATAGCCGTCATGCTCCAGCATGTCAAGCTTATAGTCGGTCACAATGCGATTCGTCTCTTCGAGTGCCCAAGCCTTTGCCGCGGGAACCCCGATATCGATCGTCTGGCCTTTGAACTCTTCCGGTTGCCAGTTTTCCGGCAAGTCGTTTGTCAGCCATTTTCGTACTTGGGGATTGCGCGCGTTGAGCGCTTCTGGCGCTGTCCCGAGTCCAGCCTGAGCCCAATCCACCCACAGCCCGAATCTCATCCCCTTCGCATGAGCTTGATCTGTGATGGGGGTGATTCCGTGCGGAAACTTCTTGGGGTCCGGCCGCCAATCGCCGACGCCGCGGAACCAGCCGGCGTCCATGTGGAACATCTCGAATCCAAGACTGGCGGCGTCACGAATCATCCGCAAAGCAACATTTTCATCGATCGCCATCCCACTACCCCAGCTGTTGTTTACGACGACGGGATATTGCGGGTCGTTCCAAGAATTGGGATTTGTGAGCACATCGCGAACCCAGCGGCGAAGAACGTTGCCGGTCTCGTCGGGTCCGCCACTCGTGGCCCCAAGAAAAATTCGTGGTGTCTCGAACGTCTCGCCCGGCCGAAGCCGGGTGCGAAATGGACCGGGATTCGGATTCAGTCCAACGCTCCCACGCAACGATGCACCTTTACGTGCCAGCGTCAAATGAACGCGTCCACTGAACTCAATGCCAACATACCAACCCGACCGCGTGGCGTCGCCACGCCCGACCGAGAAATAAGGGATGATCTCTCTCGGCTCACCCGAGCGCGGCTGAGCGTAGGAGCTCGAGCGTCCCTCCCATTCATATCCCTCCTTCAGGGAGACGCGATGCGTTCCAATCTCTGAAGGAGTGTCCGCTCCTTTTTCGACATAAAAATGTTCGAGTCGGTCTCCGGGCGCAATCTCCCAATCGAAAACGAAGCTATCTTGCAGCGGCAGCCATAGGTCACGAGTATCGCGGTTCTCAATTCGAACCTGGTGCTCGATCGGTCCATGCCCTGAACGAACTTCCCATTCCCACGTCAGTCGCAGGTGCGGCGAATTGGAGTCGTAAACAAAACTCACCAGCTTCCTTTCCACGCGACTCTCGGAAACATTGAATTTCCATACAAGTGGAAGCGTCTGGCCCTCGAGTTCGACGGAGGGGATAGGATTCTCAGCAGCGTGATTGTTCCAACCTGTGGGCCCATGCTCCAAGGTAGACAACCTCGGAGCATCTACGCCCGCTTCCAATCGCAACCGCGTTTCGGCCGTTTCCAAACCAGCACTGACTTGTGCGACCGCGGCGCCCCAGGTGAACGCAAGAGTGAGCAAGACGAATGCCGGTGAGCCCAAGACCAGCCTGAACCGTTGCGAAAGATTGTTCATTAGTGGCAAGCCAGACCTACCTCATTCGACACTGATATGCCAGAGAAGAACGAGTATAAAGGTTGGTGACTTCTCGAAGGATCGTCATGAATATGGCCCGTCGTTTTTTCTTATTGTTCGCAAGCTTCGTCCTGTCGTTCTACGCCATGGGGCAGACGCAACAAACACCGGCCGGCAATTCGATACTCGAAGCGGTCTCCCGGCTGCAGGTGCTGACAGTTCTTCCCGCGAACGAATGGCGCTGCCATCCTGGTGACATTCCACATGGTGAAGACATCAATCTCGACGACAGCAATTGGAGTGTTGTCCAGCCGCGCACTGCGGCTACGCAAGAGGCCGTGTGGTATCGACAGTGGATCGTCATCCCTCCGACCTTGAACGGCTACGACCTAACAGGCACCAGGCTTTGGTTTCAGTTTGTCGCCAACGCCAACGGCGAGGTCCCGGAAATCATCTACTTCAACGGTCGGCGTGTGGCCATGGGCGAAGATCTGGAACCGATTATTCTGCTCGAGTCGGTGAAGCCGGGCGATAAGGTTCTGGTGGCAGTGAAGCTCCTCCAAACGATCGATAAAAAGCGCTTTGATGACGCCATCGTTCGGGTGGAATTCGCGTCCAATCGGCCAAGCCCTCTTGATCTTCTCGAGGAGATCAAGTCCGTAGCGGCTCTCGCCCCCTCACTTGGGCAAAATTCGACATCAGTCACCTCTCGCCTTGAAGATGCTGCGCGCACGATTGATTTCACGGCGCTCAGCAAAGCGGAACAAGGCGCCTTCGACGCCTCTCTCGAAAAAGCTCATTCCATATTGCTCCAGGTGAAACCCGAATTGCAGGGAACTGGCGTCGAGTTGACAGGTAACGCTCATATTGACGCTGCCTGGCTGTGGCCCTGGACGGAAACGGTCGACGTCGTGCGGCGCACTTTCGGCACTGCATTGCAGCTCATGTACGAATATCCGCAGTACACCTACACGCAATCGGCAGCTGCGTACAACGAGTGGATGGAAGAAAAATATCCTTTTCTGCATGAGCAGATAGCCGAGCGCGTGAAACAGGGACGATGGGAACTAGTCGGCGGCATGTGGGTCGAACCCGACCTCAACATGCCGGATGGCGAATCCCTGGTGCGGCAATTGCTGATCGGCAAGAGTTACTTCCACGAAAAATTCGGCGTCGATGTGCGCATTGGCTGGAACCCGGACTCCTTCGGCTACAGCTGGCAGCTGCCGCAAATTTACAAGAAATCCGGAATCGATTATTTCGTAACACAGAAAATGGCCTGGAACGACACCAATCAACTGCCGTTAAAACTTTTCTGGTGGCAATCTCCGGATGGTAGCCGGGTTCTCACGTATTTTCCGCACGACTACGTGAACGATATCGTCCCTTCCAAAATTTCAGCCGATGTCGCAGTCGCCCGCAAATTAAATCCGGGCACGCCGATGATGTTGCACCTCTTTGGAGTCGGTGACCACGGGGGCGGACCGACTCGCAGCATGCTCGACAGCGCTCTTCACTGGATGAATCCAGAGCGCATTGCCCCGCCGATGAAATTCGGTACGGCGCAAAACTTTTTCTCGCAGGTCGAGACCAAACTCGATACCGAGCACGCTCCTTTCTGGAATTACCAGGTAATGGCCAGCGGTGATCACAATCTGCCAGCGCCGCCCGAAGGGAAACTCAGTCTGCCAATCTGGAACGACGAGTTGTATTTTGAATATCACCGCGGCGTGATGACGACGCAAGCTAATCACAAGCGCAACATGCGTCTCAGCGAGGAAGAGGTTTTGAACGCCGAAAAGTATTCAGCGATAGCCTGGCTCTTCGGCAAGACCTATCCGCAAGATCGCCTGAATGAAGCCTGGAAGAAAGTTCTCTTCAATCAGTTCCACGATCTTGCGGCTGGCTCAGGCATCGGCATCTTATATAAGGACTCACAGCGCGATTATGATGTCGTCCGTTGGATCACCGATCAGGCGTCCAAGGATTCTTTGAATGCCATCTTTTCGCGGATCGATACCGGACATTCTTCGTCTGGCGTGCCGGTGGTCGTTATCAATCCTTTGGCCTGGTCGCGAACTGATTTGGCAACGATTGATGTGCAAATGCCAACCGCTCCCAAAGCCGGCCTTTCCGTGGTAGATTCGCGCGGCAGATCTCTCTTATTGCAGAAACTAAGCCAGGAGACTTCCACCCACACTTACCATCTTCTGGTCGAGGAAAAAGACGTTCCGTCGCTCGGATACGAGGTTCTCCACGTTGTCGACCGGGCCAGCCCTGTCGCAACGGACCTCCGGGCCAACGGATTAACGCTTGAAAACTCTCTACTCCGCGTGGTCATCGATCCGGCCACAGGCTGCATAAGCAGCATTTTTGATAAGTCGAGTAAGTATGAGTCTATAACCCCGGGGGGGTGTGGCAATCAATTGCAAGCGTTTCGAGATGAACCTAAGAAGTACGATGCGTGGAATATTGATGCTGATTTCGAAGGTCATGTCACGACATTGGACAAACCAGATTCTATCTCGCTGGTTGAAACAGGACCATTGCGCGCCACAATTCGTGTCGTCCGCACCTGGCAGAACTCGAAGTTCGTCCAAGACATCAGCCTTTACGCCGGCCTCGATCGCGTCGACGTCACGAATAACATCGACTGGCACGAAACCCATGTATTGCTGAAAGCCGCATTCCCGCTGTCCGCGTCCAGTCCATTTGCGACCTATGAGATTCCTTATGGTTCAATCGAGCGCCCCACCACTCGCAACAATAGTTGGGAAGCAGCAAAGTTCGAAGTCCCAGCGCTGCGTTGGGCCGATCTTGGCGACGGTAATCACGGTCTCAGTCTTATCAATGAATCGAAGTACGGGTACGACGCGAAGGGCAACGTCCTCCGTTTGTCTCTGCTTCGGTCTCCCACATGGCCTGATCCGGAAGCAGATCGCGGCCATCACGAATTCAGCTACTCGCTCTACCCACATTCAGGTGATTGGAAGCGCGCTTTGACCGTCCGCCGCGGGTACGAATTCAACTACAAACTGGCCTCCTTCCAGGTAGAACCGCACGATGGAACGCTCCCTGCGCGGCACTCTTTTATCGCGATTGCTGGCGACAATGTCGTACTTACCGCCGCAAAGAAGGCCGAAGATGGTGATGCTCTGGTCTTTCGCGTCTATGAATGGGCGGGTAAGTCTGGAGATATCACGATCGACTTGCCTGAAAAGGCGGTCAGCGCTTCACTGACAAACTTGCTGGAAAAACCTGGGCCGACAACCCTGGCGATCAACAACAACCGAGTGAATGTGCCTGTACACCCGTACGAGATCGTCTCCGTGCGTGTGGAATTTGCCAAGGCTCATTGAGCCGCCAATCGGAGGATATGTTCGCTCTGGCGGGAATTGTAAGATTTGAGGGGAAAGAAAAGTGACCGCTTAATTCGATTTGCCACCGAATGTCACGACAACCTCGCCGTGTTTGTACTCCTCAGATTGTCCTGAAATGCCGGGCTGAACGGTAATTCGATAAAGGTCCGATAAGACTCTCGTCTTGCTTCCTCCTTGTACGCTCTTGACCGGCCACGTCGACCGAAACTCAAAGCTTTGTCTGAGCGAGGGTCTGGCCTCAAAGACAACCGTGTATCGATTCTCAGTCAGCTTGACGCCTGTAATCTTGATCGCTTTGCTCGCATCTCCAATCCGAAGTTGCGGCGGGTCAGAAATCAGCCGAATGCCGCCCGTATAACCGATCGTCAATGACGACTCTCCGTGCGGCAGCGTAAATTGCACTCGCGCGTGAGCATCTTGTTGGTGTTGTTCAAAACTCACAACCAGGGACTGTTCTCCTAAACGCGCTTTTCCGAGCTTCGTTCCCAGCGGGATCTCAGGGTCAAATATGACCTTTACAGGAGCACCGGCATTCTCCAGTTGAAGATGTATCGCGTCTTCTGATTGCGTCATCTTCACGCTCATCGTCGATGCTCCGATCCGGATCCCACTCACATCCAACCACTCCCAGTTTGCGGGGACGTGCGGCGAGAAGGTAAGTTGACTGGCCACTCCATCTATCTCAAGACCCAACAACCCACTTATGGCCGTATCAAGAAAGGTCGCGGATGACCACGTCTGTTCTGGCACCGATTCCAATTCTTCATGATAGAAGTTGCCAGCCAGCACCTCGTGCATGTGTCCGAGAGAATCGAGAGAACTCCAAGGCACCAGCGCATTCCATATTGGCCACGCGGTCGCCGGGCGATGCTCGCTCCAAAACTCGCGTGCCGTGTGCGCTGTCGAAGTCGCCCACACGCTGCCCCGCGAATAGGAGTTTGGATCGTAGCTAGCGGCACTTGCAGCGCTTCCTCTTGTCCCCCAATCCGTCTGAAAATCCGCGCTCGACAATCGATTCAGAAAGGCATCGATCTCTGCGTCGGATATCAGGCGTTGTCCACTTACCTCAATCGGTCCGATTCCATGACCCATAAGTTGCTGTCCCGACCGTGTGTAACCTGCAATCCAGACCTGCTGTTCTTTATCCCAGTATCTGTTATAAATCGAACGTAGTGCCCGTTCGCTGGACTGGACAGGCGGACGCGCTAAATCTTGGTGTCCGGTTGCAGAAGCCAAGTCTGCAAAGGCTTGAGCCGCTTTCACCCAACTTATAGACAATGTCAGCTCATCCGTCAGGGGATCTTGTTCCCACCCACCTTGTTTGTCCGATGGTATGCGGGGCAGACCGTCGTTCGCGTCGATCAAAGTGCGACAGTAATCATAGGCGGATTGCAATGAATTCCAATGCTCCTTCACAAACTCGCGATCGCCAGTGCGGGCAAGGTAATTCCCGACTGTATCAAGAAGCTCAAAAGTCAGGTTCACATGTCCGAACATATAGGGATACTTATGCCAGTCAAGCAATCCGGCGCTTTGTGAAAGCTCATGCCAGATCATCCCACTGTTCGAATCCTGATACTTGATGACAAACTCCAGCTCCTGACGCGCCCTCTCATACTCGCCGGCGGCGAGCAACGCCTGGGTTGCCACCATTCCGTCACCGGCGAAAAACCAGTCATACTGCGGCCGACGCGCCTTTCGCGAAGGTCCATAGCCGGCAATCAAACCGCATCCCAGGTCAGGATTACAGACCCATGCCTGATCGAGTGCTATTTCAGCCCAAGCCAGCGCTCGATTCGTCTCCGCATCGGGAGTTTCAATACGCAAGGAATGACTTAGGACATCCTCATAGTGCTTGACCGCCGCCTTTTGCAATGCATCATCAGTGTCGAGCAGTGTCTTAGCAGTTGCACTTACATTTTCTCCAGCACTGCTTCCTGCGATGATCACTCGCGCCGTTTTGTGACCGGGTCCGGCTCGAATCGTGAAGGCCAAGCCCGGTAGGTTACTGGCCTGCTGGCCAATGTTCGGAGTCTCATCATGCGCCACGATATCCGGTGAACCAACGGTTGCGCTGAATCGATGAGTTGGCTCCCTTAGCAGATATGCCGATGCACCTGCGTTCCAGATAGTCTCTTGGCCTCCGATCGATGCGGGCCACATCGCATCGAGTACTGGAATAAATCGAATCTCAATATCAATCGAACGCGCGCCCTCCACGTCATAAGAGATAATCGCGCCCGGCTCTTCGAGAGGAACGAAGAGCTTCTCGCGCACGATGAAATCCGGCCCCGCGTAGACACGAGTAACAGCTTCGGGACTGCTGATAATTCGCCGGAGAATTGTCTGCCCATCAATGCCGGTAGTCGTGCCTTCGGAGCGAAATGTCACGTGATACGAACGGAAGATCTGTACCGGATACACCCACATCTCTAATCCGTCCGCAAAATAATCCGATTGAGATCCCTGCGGATACCCGAAGATTGCCGCGCGACGTCCATGCACAGAGATAAATCGTCGCGGCCCGGTCGAATCGGTACTCCAACGAAGGCTCTCGAGTGATTCGGCATTTGCGGATTCTCCCTGAGCCGCGGACGACTTTACGCCGACAGTCAGCAGAAGAAAGAACGCGAGCAGCATCAGCCGACATTGCCGCAGACGAATGCTTTGGGTTGTTGCGATCGCCATTTCTTAAGGGAATGTACAGGAAATCAGGAGAGGGTGCGAATCGAACCCG
>Ga0335072_10014322_pt1 | contig 11265 bp, 5 predicted proteins | sample Lox_Sample_21_FD_206725 | JGI IMG/M metagenome (GOLD analysis project Ga0335072, IMG submission 206725) | Soil microbial communities from Loxahatchee National Wildlife Refuge, Florida, United States - Lox_Sample_2.1 | ecosystem: Environmental > Terrestrial > Soil > Wetlands | place: USA: Florida...
ACCCTCCTCTATCGCGCTCAAGTTGGCTAGTTTCCAGCGCACTTCCGGGGCTAAGCCCCGGGCTTTCACACCAGACTTGACCAACCGCCTACACGCCCTTTACGCCCAGTCAATCCGAACAACGCTTGCACCCTCCGTCTTACCGCGGCTGCTGGCACGGAGTTAGCCGGTGCTTCCTTTGAGGGTACCGTCAAGGGCTCACTGGATATTAGCCAGCAAGCTTTTCTTCCCCTCCGACAGGGCTTTACGACCCGAAGGCCTTCATCACCCACGCGGCGTCGCTGCGTCAGAGTTTCCTCCATTGCGCAAGATTCCTGACTGCTGCATCCCGTAGGACTCTGGGCCGTGTCTCAGTCCCAGTGTGGCTGACCATCCTCTCAGACCAGCTACCCGTCTTCGCCTTGGTGAGCCGTCACCTCACCAACAAGCTGATAGGACGCGGACCCCTCTTGAAGTAATAGCTTGCAAGAGCAGAGGCCATCTTTTACCTCAACAAGCGAACTTGCCGTGGTCTTATCCGGTATTAGTCCGTCTTTCGACGGGTTATCCCAGGCTTCTAGGCAGGTTGTCCACGTGTTACTCACCCGTGCGCCGGTTTACTCGCCGAGTTGCCTCGACTTTCTCCCGCGACTTGCATGTCTCAGGCACGCCGCCAGCGTTCGTTCTGAGCCAGGATCAAACTCTCCATTTAAGCTCAGTTTATCTTGTCTGCAGGGGCGGCTAAGGCCCCAATGCAGTAGATTGACCGCTAATTAAAAACCCAACAATCGGATCGGCTTCGGATCATTCAGGATCTCCGCCGCCCAATTAAAGGCATGCACTACTATTCAGTTTTCAAAGACCCGCGCTTTTTCAGGCGCAAACGGAAACCTTATCGTTCCCGTAATTCGCTGTCAATGCCATCCACTCGAAAACTTCGATTCGTCGTCTGACTGACATGGCGGCGAACTTTATGTTTGGGTGGTGTTGCTGCTCGGCTCCGCACTTGCGAAGCATACGGCCGAACATGGACATCAACCGGAGCCATTGAATTTGCCTGACGTAGAAACCCTTTGCAAGAGGGTCTCAGAAAAATCGCGACGCCACTATCAACACTTCAATGAATCTCTGCGAGACGCTCGGCGATGCAAACGGCCAGTCGTGACGTGCACCACCGATGCAAGGTCGGCGAGGAATGAGAGATGAGCGCGCCGTGGGATGCTTTTGCTTCGCCGTCCGGTTGGGCTAATGTTATTTCTTTATGCGCAAGATACAGGATTTACACGTAATCACGACTGAGCCGTTGATTTCTCCGCGCGCGCTCAAGGACGAATTGCCCACAGACGAGGTGATCGTCGAAACTGTGGCGATGGCGCGCGAGGCCATTCGGCGGATTATCCGCGGAGAAGATGGCCGCCTGCTTTGCCTGGTTGGGCCCTGCTCGATCCACGATCCGATAGCCGCGCTGGATTACGCCGAGCGATTGGTACATCTGCGGCGGCAGTTGGAGGACCGGCTCTATATCGTGATGCGCGTTTACTTCGAGAAACCGCGCACTACCATAGGCTGGAAAGGGCTCATCAATGACCCGCATATGGACGATAGCTGTGATATGCAGGCGGGTTTGCGGATCGCGCGGCGGCTTTTGATCGATATCAACCGAATGGGCCTGCCCGCAGGAACCGAGATGCTCGACCCGATTACGCCGCAGTACATCGCCGACCTGATCGCGTGGGCAGCGATCGGCGCGCGCACCACCGAATCACAGACCCATCGCGAGATGGCGAGCGGTCTTTCCATGCCGATCGGGTTCAAAAATACGACCGAAGGGAATCTGCAGATCGCGGTGAATGCGATTGAGTCGGCACGGCGGCCGCATTCTTTTCTGGGTATTACGCAGGAAGGCATGACCGCGATCGTACGCACGTCCGGGAATCCAGACACGCATGTGGTCTTGCGCGGGGGCAAGACGCCGAACTTCGATGCGGCTAGTGTCGAAGAATGTCAGCGGCTCTTGGCGAAGGCTGGGCTCGAACCGCGCGTGATGGTCGATTGCTCGCACGCGCAAACCTCCAAAGATTACACGCGGCAGCCGATCGTGCTGGCGGAGTTGATCGATCAGGTCCAGCGCAGCGATCACGCGATCATGGGCATGATGATCGAGAGCTTTATCGGCCCTGGTAATCAGCCACTCAAGAGTGATCGAAGCGCGTTGCAATACGGCATATCGGTGACCGATCCATGTATCGACTGGCCGACGACCGAGCGTTGCCTGATCGCTGCAGCGAAAGGACTCGGCAGGGTCGCCGGTGCTGCGGTCCAAGGCAAATGAATCAACTTCCCAACGTCAAGGGCGGGCCTCAAAGACCAGATTAAACGGGGTCTCGGCAACGCGCCGAAACCGACTGAAGCCTCCCGCCGTCACCACTTCGCGGATACGTTTTTCACCGGCTTGAGTGCCAAGCGCAAGGCCGACCTCCTGCGCTCGCGAAGCGGGCGTGCAGATCATGGTCGATGCGGCATAGAAGGCACGTCCGACCGGCGTCAGATTATCCTCAACACGATCGTGAGCGAACGGTTCGACGATCATCCAAGTGCCGTCCGGGTTAAGGGTTTCGAGAACATGGGCGGCGGTTCCAATCGGATCGCCCATGTCGTGCAGGCAATCAAAGAACGCGACGAGGTCAAACGTGCCCAGGTACTCCTTGGCTAACGCCCGCTGGAAGCTGACATTATGCGCAATTCCTGCCGCACTAGCTGATGCAGTAGCGTGATCAATCGACGGCTGATGGTAGTCGAAGCCGATGAAACTCGAACGTGGAAAAGTCTTTGCCATCAGGATGGTCGTGACGCCATGACCGCAGCCGACGTCGGCCACATGGACGCCCTGCTCGAGTTTGGCTGTGACGCCGTCGAGCGCCGGGAGCCATTCGCCGAGCAGATGGACGCCATAGCCGGGACGGAAAAACCGCTCGGTGCCGCTGAATAGAGCTACGTCGTGTTCATGCCATCCAACACCACGCTGGGTCTTGAAGGCCTCGGTAATTTTCGGTTCATCGCGCATCATCGCGCCGACAATCTCGAACGCGCCCATCATAAAAGCCGGACCGCCCTCGGCAGCAAAGACCAATTCCTGCTCGGGCGTCATTATGTAACGGCTCGCAAAGGGATCGTATTGCAGATAACCGGCGGCGGCCTGCTGAGCCAGCCATTCGCGCACGTAGCGCTCATCGGTCGCGGTCTTCGCAGCTAATTCAGTAGACGTGAGCGGACCGGCCCCGGCTATCGCTTTGTAAAGGCCCAATTTATCGCCAATGATTACCAGCGCCGCGCCCATCGCGACGCCGAGATCACCAACCATCTTGCTCAGTAGATTGTTCAGGGCGGTTTCGTCGACTGGCATTCGGATTTACCTCAACCTCGCAGCGGCTGAGCCATCAATGGTAAAGCGGCAAGCCAGCCTTAATTTGTATGCAACTGGAAGATTAAGCCTGCTATAGCGGCTAGTCAATCCAAAGAACACGTGCGTTCGCACCGTCTGGTGCCTAACAAGCCAGGGAAAGCCCCCATCAGTGTCAAAGCCAGGTAATAGGCACTCATTTACGTAGTCGCAAATAGCTATTCAGTAGTCAGTGACGAGCGTTGCCGATGCTCAGATCTGATTAAGTAGTTATTTTGGGGTCGAAGCTGGGGCGGATAATAATTGCCGCGGTCATTGTCGCGGTCCGGCGGCTATGTGCGGCCTGAAGTTAAACGTTTCAGCGTCAACCATCCGAATTCGTCTGCTCGCCAACTCCAATGAGCTTTTCAGTCCCTGCCGGTTCTGCTGCTCTCATGTGCTATTTTCGATGGCGGTTGGGTGAGAATGGCTGCGTCGATTCGTCCAGGAATCGCGCCGATAGAATCAAAATGAAACCTCTTACCAGCTTCCATCCGATAGTGCGCAACTGGTTCACAGGCCGGTTCGGGGCAATGACGCTGGCGCAGGAACTCGGATGGCCAATGATTGCGCAGGCTGCTGAACCGCCGGGCCACGATGTGCTGCTTTGCGCACCGACCGGGAGCGGCAAGACGCTCGCGGCCTTTTTGTGGACGATCAACCAACTGGTCATGGACGCACAGGAAGGTGCGCTGAAGGACGAAGTCTCGATTCTGTACGTTTCGCCCCTCAAGGCGCTCGCGAACGATATTCGGCTTAATCTCGAGGAACCGCTGGCGGGCGTCGGTGAGGCAGCGCGGGCAGCGGGATTAAAGCTGGACCCGATTCGCGCTGGCCTTCGCACCGGCGACACGCCCGTCGCTGAGCGTGGCGCGATGCTGCGGCGGCCGCCGCATATTCTCGTCACGACACCGGAATCACTGTTCATCCTCCTGACGTCAGCGCGTTTCGGCATGAAGCTTGCGGCCGTTCGCTACGTAATCGTCGATGAACTGCATGCCGTTGCGGGCAACAAACGCGGCGCTCACCTTGCCGTGACGCTGGAACGGCTCGAACGGATGGTCCGCCACAACGGGATGGCCCGGCCAGTGCGAATCGGGCTGTCCGCGACACTGAACCCGATTACGACGCTGGCCGAATTTCTGGCGGGCACTGAACTTTCGAATGATGGCGGGCGAGTGGCTCGATCGGTGCAAATCGTGCGTGCCGATACGGTGCGGCGCGAAGTCGATGTCAAGGTAATCGCACCTGGTCCTGAACTTGGAACATTGGCGACTCATCCGCATTGGGACGCGATGTATGATGCGGTCGCGCAACTGATTCGGGAACATCAGACGACCCTGGTCTTTACGTTGAGCCGGCGATGGGCCGAGCGAATTACGCTGGCATTGCAGAAGCGACTGGGTGAAGACGCGGTCGCCGCTCATCATGGGAGCCTCGCACGTGCCGAACGTCTCGAGGCTGAACAGCGACTCAAGTGCGGAGAGCTGAAGGCAATAGTCGCAACTGCCTCGCTGGAACTCGGGATCGACGTGGGCGCGGTGGATCTCGTATGCCAGATCGATTCGCCGAAAGGGATCGCGGCGGCGGTCCAACGAATCGGACGCTCTGGGCATCGGCCGGGAGCGATGCCAAAAGGTCGTTTCTTCGCGCTCAATATTGACGATCTGATCGAATGCGCTGCCGCCGTGCATGCGATCCGTGGCGGACGCATGGATGAAGTGGAAGTGCCCGCAATGGGCATGGACGTGCTCGCGCAACAAATTGTTGCAATTGCTGCCGAAGAGGAAGAGATCGCGGACGACGACCTGCTCGAAGTGCTACGCGGCGCCTATAACTTCGCTGGACTCGAAGCAGATCAGCTCACTCATTTGCTCGATCAGATGGCGACATCGACACCTGAACGGATCGCGGGCGCGTCGCCGAAGATTTTTCACGATCGCGCTTCCAAGCGGGTGCGTCCACGGCGCGGGGCACGGCTGGCCGCGTTGACCTCCGGCGGAACGATTCCGGAAAGTGGCAACTACGACGTTGTGATTGAGGCGCAGAGCCGCAAAATTGGTGACGTCGAAGAAGATTTCGCCCAGGAGGCGTCGCGGCATGACGTGTTTGCGCTCGGATCGATGCCGTGGCGAATCCTGCGTATCTCGAAGAACCGGCTGATGGTCGAGGCGGCACCCGGAATGGCACCAACACTGCCTTGGTGGCAAACCGAAGCGGCCGGCCGCTCGCATGCATTGTCGACGGAGGTGTGTGCGGTGCGGCGGGAGATTGCCGCGCGGCTCGCGCAAGGCAACGGCGGGGAAGCCGCGGCGATCCAATGGCTTGGCGATGAATGTGGTCTCGACCACGAGGCAGCGGTGCAAGCCGTCGCGCACGTTCGGCGCGGGTTTGCAGCGCTGGGCGTCTTGCCCGACGAAAAGACGATCGTGTTCGAGCGTTTCTTCGACGGCCTCGGTGGGACGCAGATCGTTATCCACGCGCCGTTCGGGATGCGCTTCAATCGCGGTCTCGGTCTCGCGTTGCGCAAGCGCCTGTGCCAGTCGTTCGATTTCGAGATTCAAGCCTCGGCGATTGACGATGCAATACTGCTGGCGCTGAACTCGCGCCATAGTTTCCCGCTCGACCAAGTACCCGCGATGCTCAACTCGCGGACGGTGCGCGACTGCCTCGTGCAGGCGCTGCTTGACGCGCCGATGTTCGAGGTGCGGCTGCGCCATGTCGCAACGCGCGCGCTGTATATCATGCGCTCGATGCAGGGCCGTAAGGTACCGGCGTGGATTCAGCGCTTGCGCACGCAGGAGTTGATCACGTCGCTGTTTCCGCAGCGTAATGCCTGTTTCGAGAATCGGCCACCGGCGATCGAGGTGCCAGATCATTTCGTCGTCGCCGAGACGGTGAATGAGTGCCTCAGTGAGACGACTGATGTACGACGGCTCGAGGCCGTGATGCGCGGTCTCGAAGATCGATCAATCAGGGCGGTCTACGTCGATAGCGTCGCGCCGTCGGTATTCGCGCAGCGGATTTTGATGGCGTGGGACTACTCGTTCCTCGACGATGGCGAGCGGGCGAACCGCCGGAGCCGCACTGTCGCGACGAATCGCTCGATCGCCGAGGACGCCTTTCGCAACGAAGATCTCTCGTCGATGCTCGCGGTGGAGGCGGTCAGCAGGGTCGTCGCCCAACTCAGCGGTCAAGGCTCGTCGCGACCCCGCACGCCCGATGAATGGTACGAACTGGTGCGTAAGCACGGGGCGATCAGCGTGGAGGATTTGATCGGCGTTGATCCAGGCGATGCCGATGAGGGCTCGGTTGAGAGGCGGAGGATTATCCAGGAGTTGGAGCGCTCTAAGCGACTCCGCCGAATCCGGGTTAGCCCTGATGCGCCTGAGGCCATGATTGCAGGCGAGGATGCCCCACTCTTCACGACGGTATATCCGGAAGCGTTGTTTGCCGAATCAGCCGATGTAGCAGAACCTTACGAAGAACCCGATCATGCGATCGAGGAAATCGTGCGGCGCAGACTCGCGACCTCGGGACCGGTCACGTCGGCACAACTCGCTGAACGATTGCAGCTGCCAGTCAACGATATTTTGTTGAACCTGGCGGCGCTCGAAGCGAGAGGCGCGATCTTTCGCGGCTATTTCACTAGGCCAGCCCCTCTTTCGGATGGCGCATCGAGTAAAGGCGCGGAGCAATGGTGTGATCGGTACGTGCTCGAACGAATCCATCGCGAGACCCTCGGACGGCTACGAGCGGAAGTCGAGCCGTGCAGCGATGAGGAATTTACGGCGTTTCGTCTGCGCTGGTTCCATCTCAGCGACAACGAATTACCTTCCGGCGTTGAAGGCACGCGAACCGTGGTGGAACAGCTCGCCGGCCTCGGGTTCACGCCGGCGATGTGGGAAACGGCGATTTTGCCAGCGCGGATTTCCAGCTATCGGCCGGAATATCTGGACCTGTTATGCATGGGCGGAGAATTGCGCTGGCTCGCCTTGCCCCTCGATGACGAAGCTGCCGGCTACCCGGCGGTGCCTGAACGGATCGCGTTCGTGCCACGCAAGACGGCTTTGTCACTGTTTCTCGTCTCACGCGGGGAAACGACGCGCGAAGAAACACCGGCGGAAGACGCGAAGAGCCTTGCCGTCATCGGAGCGTTGCAAACGGGTGGAGCGCAGTACCTCGATCAGGTGGCCGATCGCGCTGAGCTTTCCGAGCGCGACACGCTGATCACATTGTGGCGTCTCGCCGCGCGCGGCAGCGTATCCAACGATAGTTTCGGACCGCTACGCCTGCTGGCCGGAGAACCCGACGCTATCAACCAGTTAAACGATACTCCTCGCAAGGTGTCGCGGAATTCGCGTGGGCGAGGAGCTATTCGTCACGATGCGGCTGTGCGAGCGCGGCTGCGGTCAAGTCTCAGCGGGCGCTGGTCACTGATTGAGGCATTCGCTGATAATGAAGCGACCACGCGGCGGGGCGAAGCTCACGCGTTCGATCATGCGCGGGCGATCGCGCAAGTGCTCCTAACGCGCCACGGCGTGCTGACCCGCGAGATGCTTGCAGATGAAGCGGCGACGATCGCGTGGAAAGATCTGGTATTTGCGCTGCGACGCATGGAGTACGGCGGGATGATTAGACGGGGGTACTTCGTACGCTCGCTTTCCGGTGAGCAATACGCGTTGCCCGAGGCCCTCGCGATGCTGCGTGCGATGCGCGGGGAAGGATCTGCCGGCATCGTTGCGATGAGTGCGGCCGATCCTGCGAATCCCTATGGTCAGATTCTGCCGGGATGCGGAATCGCGCGTGAAGCGGGGAATCTGATTGCGATCCGCAACGGCACTGTAATCCTCGGACTCGCCGGAAAGTCGTTGGAAGCGGCACCGTCGCTCAATAATGAAACGCTCGTTGCTGCGCTCTCCGCGCTGATGAAACTGCGACCGAAGCTGGTGATTGAAGCGATCGGCGGCGTCCCGGCGCTCGAATCGAAATGGGTGCGCACGATGGCCGCGATGGGCTTCCATTCCAACGGGCGCGCGTTGGTCTACGATGGCCTGCATGGACCGTCCCCGGCGCTTTCACGGAAGACGCATCCGCTAGCGTTAGCGGACTAGCGGGGCGGTGCCTTGCCCAGACCTTCGCAAACGAGCCCTCGGCGAGTATCGAACGTCGTCGGCGCGAAGAGTCGAGCTAAGGATCATCAATCAGTGAGCGGCGTTACAAACGCGTCGCGCGTTCAACGGTCGGAGCAACGCGGCGGATCACATCGAGGGCTTGGCCATTTGCCATCTTGATTGCGTCGCGCTGGGAGAACAGCACCAGCCGGTTGGCGCCCGCATCTTCATAAAACTTAAGGTCGTCGAGGGAAAGACCGTCCTCGCGAGGCCCGACGAAGGCCATGATTTGCAACGTGTCTGGGTTGCGCCCGCGCTCTTTGGCCAGCGCACGAAGCTCATCAACCTCGCGCTTGAAATCCTGGGGCTGGCCGGCCACCGGACACCAACCGTCGTAGCTGCGGACGACGCGCTCGCGGCCCTTTGGACCATGTGCGCCAAGCAGGATCGGCGGCCCGCCCTTCTGCACCGGCTTGGGATCGCATCGAAGAGGAGCGAAGCGGACGAGCTCGCCCTGATAGCTCGGCTCGGGCTCGGTCCATAGCAGGCGTAGCGCTTCGACAGTTTCGCGCAGACGTTTCCAGCGCGTGCCGAATTGCGCACCGGTCGCCTCAGTCTCTTCCTTGAGCCATCCCGCTCCGACACCGAGAATTACGCGTCCACGCGAAACGATATCGAGCGTCGCGATCGCTTTTGCCGTTACCAACGGCTCGCGTTCTGGCAACAGACAGATGCCCGTGCCAAGTTTGATGTTTTGAGTGACGGCAGCGGCGACAGCGAGTGCAATAAAGGGATCCATCCAGCGGCCATAATGCTCAGGCAGGGGTCCACCGCCGGGCGGCACCGTCTTGAAGCCAATCGGAATTACCGGATGCTCGGGAATGAAAAGAGATTCGTAGCCCAGTTGCTCGGCTTCGTGGGCGATCGCGGCGATATCGCCTGCCGCTACTGTCGCGGGAGTCATCACGCCAATCTTCATCGTTCACTCCTTGCGTCCTGGAATGGGCGATTCGTAGCCCGTCAGGCGGATATCGTCAAGCGCGATAAAACTCTATGACGGGCTCAAGCCGATGAAGTACCGATCATCGCGCCGTCAGTTATGAGCGCGTCGTAGACCGCGTCTTCGTAGTTGAGTTCACCGCCTATCGTGGCGCCAGAAAAGCTGATAGTACCACTCGAACGAAAGCCACTGCCGAGAACGGCGTCGTGTCCGATTCGCGCGCCTTCGAGGGTCAATGCGATACCTGACGGATTCTCGAAGCGCGCACCGATGCAATTGATTGTGCGGACGATCGTTGCCCGTTCAAATCGGACAGCGCCTTGAGCTAGAAAGCGTGTATGCATCCGCAGATTGCCGCCGATCTGAATCCGGTCAGCGCGGAGCGCATCGCCACCTATATGCTGGAAAATGCCACCGACACAATTCAGGTCGCCTGCGACATGCGCGCCGATAAGACTCACCGTCCCCTTGGCGCTGAACCACTCGCCCAGGATGGCACGATCGCTAATTACAGCCTCGTTGGCAATCAGCGCGACGCCCCCGGAATTCGCGAAGGTGCCGTGGGCGCAATACCAGAGGCCGCCGATGCGTGCGCGACTCAGATTCACTTGGCCATTCGCGCGAAAGCCTATGCCCATCACGACGTTGCCCTCGACCCGAAGGTCCTCGCCGGCCAGCGCGATCGCGCCTGAATGATCCAGCTCGCCGTGAGCGCAATAGAGCATGCCGCCGATTTGTGCACGGCAGAGCCTCGTTTCGCCATGAGCCTCGAAGCCGTTGCTTAGTAATACATGGCCGCCGATGACCGCATCGTTAGCGCTTAACGCGCATGACTCACTGGCGCTCATGATCGCGCGATTGCACGATAGATTGCCCGCAACTGACGCGCGATCGACGTGAACTGCGCCCTCGCTGCGAAAGCCGTCGCATAGTTGGAGATCGGAACGGATGCGCAAGTCTTGCGCCTCCAGACCTGGAATTGCGCTTCCGCTCAGTGAAAGCGATTCCAGATTGGCGCCGCGGAAGATTGGCGGGCGATCGAAAGAGCATTGGATAAAGGCGAGCGGAAAGCTGACCTCGACGCCACTGAGATCGAACAGGCCATTGATGCGCGCGCCGATGATTCGAATACCGTTAGCGGCGATCGCGGATGGGGGACTCGCCCCGGTCACGAGTTCGTGGACGACTGAGGCCGAGAGCGTTTGCTGCTCACTCCAACGATCGTGACTAACAGCAGGTGCGTCTAGTGTCGTGAAGTTCGCGATCGCTCCGCTTGCCACGGAATCGAGCAAATGACGCTCGGCTGCTGTCAGAATGAGTTCCGGTGACTCACTCATGTGCGAACTCCGGATAAAGGTCACGCGGTACGGGGAGCAGCGGTTGTCGTGACTTGTTGCGGAAAAAGGCGGCCGCCGTCTGCCCCCTCCTCTCCTTCTTCGAGATAGAGCGCGTCGGCGTTGACCCGCCATAGATCATATGAGTCGCCCATGATATTGCGCGCGGCCATCAGGCCGGTGAGCATCGCGTGGTCCTGATTGTTGTACTTATGCATCCCGTTGCGGCCGACGAGTTGCAGATTGGGTATTTTGTGCTCGATAAAGTCGCGCACCACGGCAATAGCTTTACTGTAATTCGCTTCATACACCGGGTAGGCCTCGCGTTGGCGCACAACCGTGCCATCAACGACGAGGGACGGATCGGCGAGGCCGAGCCGGTTCAGTTCGTCTTTGGCG
>Ga0335072_10014323_pt1 | contig 11265 bp, 7 predicted proteins | sample Lox_Sample_21_FD_206725 | JGI IMG/M metagenome (GOLD analysis project Ga0335072, IMG submission 206725) | Soil microbial communities from Loxahatchee National Wildlife Refuge, Florida, United States - Lox_Sample_2.1 | ecosystem: Environmental > Terrestrial > Soil > Wetlands | place: USA: Florida...
GGTATGGCGCTGTGATCGAGGACACCCAGGGGCGGGTCGTGGCGCGCCTGAGCAAGTATCTGGGAAGGCAGACGAACAACTTCGCCGAGTATTCGGGACTGCTGGCGGTGCTGGAGTGGGCGCTTGAAAACGGAGTGAAGCAGCTGAGGGTCGTGTCGGACTCCGAGCTCATGGTGAATCAGATGAAGGGCCGGTACAAAGTGTCCAGCCCTGGGCTGCGCCCGCTCTGGGAAGAGGCCAAACGCCGGGCGGCACGGTTTGATCGCTTTGAGATGGGGCATACTCTTCGGGGCGGCAACAAGGAAGCCGATCGGCTGGCGAATGAGGCGATGGATCAGGGGATAGGGAAGAGCAGCGGAGCTGGCAAGTCAGCGAGTCAGCAGGTAAGCAAGCTGGCGAGTCAGCCTGCGCCGCGGCAGGTGCTCGAAGGCTACGTGAAGAACGGCGTGATCCACCTGCTCGAGGGCGAGCTGCCGGAGGGAACGTTCGTAAAGGTCACCCGCGAGTAAATCTGTATCGAGCGATGAAAATTAACTCGCCAATTCACTCGAAGCGGCCGGCTTGCCGACTCGCTAACTCGTCTCACCCTTTCCGTCCCAGATCGTTTCTCCATTTGTGGCCGGTTACTTCCAACAGATGGTCGGCGCACTCCGGGCCCCAGGAGCCGGCGAAGTAGTTGGGGAAGACCTCCGGCTTTTTGGCTGCCCAGGCTTGCAGAACCGGCGTGTAGAGCGCCCACGTGGTCTCTACGCCGTCGCGGTGCGAGAACAGCGTCTGGTCGCCGAGCATCGCGTCGAGCAGCAGCCGCTCATAACCATTGGCTCGCGACTTGCCGAAGGCGGACTCGTAGTCGAAGTCCATGTTCACCGGGCAGACGTTCATCTGCGGAGTGGTGGGCACCTTGGCGCCGAAGCGCAGCGCGATGCCTTCATCGGGCTGGATGCGGATGGTGAGCAGGTTGGGCTGAATCTCGCCGCAAGGGCCGTCGGATTGCATGCGGTTGAAGATGAGCAGCGGCGGCTGCTTGAACTGGATGCTGATCTCGGTAGCGCGCTTGCGCATGCGCTTGCCCGCGCGCAGATAAAACGGAACGCCGGCCCAGCGCCAGTTTTCGATGTGCAGCTTGAGCGCGGCAAAGGTCTCGGTGCCGGACTCGGGGTTGACGCGCTCCTCGTCGCGATAGCCGATGACGTGCTGGCCGTTCACGATGCCCGGCCCATACTGGCCGCGCACGGTGTTGAGGATCGGAATCGAAGGAATCGCCTGCCAGACCTTGAGCTTTTCGCGGCGCACGCTTTCGGATTCAAAGCTTGCGGGCGGTTCGAGGGCGACCAGCGCCAGAAGCTCCATCATGTGGTTCTGCACCACGTCGCGCAGCGCCCCGGCCTTTTCGTAGAACGGGCCGCGGCCCTCGACGCCGAGCGTTTCGGCCACAGTGATCTGCACAGAATCGATAAAGTTCCGGTTCCACACCGGCTCAAAGATGCCGTTGGCAAAGCGGAAGACCAGGAGATTCTGCACGGTCTCTTTGCCGAGGTAATGATCGATGCGGAAGACCTGGCTCTCATGGAAGACGGCGTTCACCTGGTGATTGAGCTCGCGCGCCGAATCGAGATCGTGGCCGAAGGGCTTCTCAATGACGACGCCGGCTACGCCTTTTTCAGGATGAGCCATTCCCTGTGCGCCCAGATTTCCTACGATGCCGGTGAAGAACTCCGGCGCTGTGGCCAGGTAGAACAGGCGGTTGCCGCCGATGTTATGTTCCTTGTCGATGCGGTGGAGTTCGGCCTTGAGACCGGCGTAGCTCGCGGGATCATCAAAGTTCAGCGCGTAGTAGCTGATGTGGTTGACGAACTCTTCCAGCAGGGGATCGTCGGACTCGGCGTCGCCGAACTCCACGATGCCTTCGCGCATGTCCGCCGCGAACTCGTTGCCGAGCGGACGCCGCGCCACGCCCACGATAGCGAAATTCTTCGGCAGCAGGTTGTTCTGGCGCAGATGGAAGAGCGCGGGCAGCAGCTTGCGCTTGGTCAGATCGCCGGACGCGCCGAAGATCACCAGGATTCCCGGCTCCGGAATCCGCTCCGAGCCCTTGCTCACCTGGGAAAGATCTTCCGGATGAACTTTCATCGCTATCGTCGCCATGTCTTTCCTCCCTACGGTTCACAGTGAACAGCTTACAGCGGATGGCAAACTCTCGAGCACAAGCCATTGCCTTGGTTCCGGCCATTCGAGGTTACAAAACTCCTAACCCTTGCAGTTCCTGCCGCAGGGCGGCTTCGCCCTGGAAGACAATCGCCTTCATGCCGGCGGCTGTGGCCCCGTTCGCGTTTTCCTGCCGGTCATCGATAAACAGAATTCGCTCTGCTGGCACGCCGAGAATGTCGACCGCGCAACGGTACATCGCCAGCTCCGGTTTGCGCCGGCCCACAAAACAGGAACTCAGGGCAAGCTTGAAGTACCGCCGCAACCCGAACTGCTTGAAACGATATTCGTTGGTCTCGCGGGCCTCGTTGTTTAAAGCGCCGATCGTACAGTGGTTGGATGTTGCCAGCTGGCCGAGGATTCCGAGAGCGCCGTCAGGAAGAACCTGTGACTGGCTCAAGATGAAAGCGAAAAAGTCTTCGCGCGAGAATGGGCGCGGCTCGTAGAAGACGGCGGCGTCAAGATACGTATTCAGATCGATCTCGCCGCGTTCCCAGGCATCGACCACCGCCAGGTGGTGGGCCTCGAGGGATGGCAGGTCGATGTGGAAATGCTCGGCCGCCGCAGCGCGCTCGCGGCGGTCCCAGCCATTGGTTAGCAAAACTCCGCCTACATCAAAGAGGATTACGTCGAAAGGGGACATCGGAGCCTCGGGGCCGGTGCCTACGCGCCGATCCCTGGTAGGAATTCATTACAGCGGTTTCATCGTTGATGGATCGCGAGCCGCTCAGAAAAACGGATGCCGGAAAAGCGTGACGGCTGCGGCGATCGCCGTCACCTGCATGCAAGGATGATCAGAAACAGGTTGAGTTTCGTTATGATGAAATTTGCGGACGGCACCAGAAAATCGTTGCAACCAGTTTCGCGGCCGTTTTTACGCCGAGCTCGCTGACCCGTCTCCGCACTGATACTTGGCCTCGATGGCGAGAACTTTGTTGTAGCGGCGCTTAAAGCGCTCTTCATTGGCGATGAACTTTGCCGCGATAAACGAATCGACCAGCTCAAAGGCCAGCGCCGAAGCGATGATGCGCGCGCCCAGCACAATCACATTCATGTCGTCGTGCTCCACGCCCTGGTGCGCGGAGTATGTGTCGTGGCACATGCCGGCGCGAATACCGGGTATCTTGTTGGCCGCTACGCAAACGCCGACGCCTGAGCCGCAGATGAGGATTCCGCGCTTGGCTACGCCCTTCCGGATGGCATCACCGACTTTTTCGGCAAAGTCGGGATAGTCGTCCGGATGGTCACCGTCATATGCGCCCAGGTCGACAATCTCATGTCCCGCCTTGGTGAGATAGGCGCGCACGTCTTCTTTCAACGCAAAGCCTGCATGATCCGCGCTGATTACGAGTTTCATGATGCACTCCTTCGGAGTGTGGGGCTAGGGACCAGGGACTAAGGAACAGGGGCTAAATCATGAGAGGTTCCCGCTGCGGCTCACGATTAAGTTTTCAGTCCCTGCGTCCCTATAGTCCCTTAGTCTCTGCATTGTTACTTCACCAGCGCTTTCGCTTTGGCGGCTACGTTCTCGGGGCTGAAGCCAAGCTCCTTCATCACGATCGGTCCCGGGGCCGATGCGCCGAATCGGTCGATGCCGATTACGGCGCCGTTGGAGCCAACGTACTTCCACCATCCCAGCGTGGCGCCTGCTTCGATGGCCAGCTTGGGCACGCCTGCCGGGAGCACGCTCGCCTTGTACTCGGCTGTCTGCTCCTCGAAGATCTTCCAGCTTGGGAAGCTTACGACGCGCGCGCGGATTCCTTCGGCCGCGAGCAGCTTGGCGCCTTCCACGGCGGGCCACAGCTCGGAGCCGGTGCCGATGAGGATCACCTGCGGGTTCTGGACATCTTCGAGAATGTAGGCGCCTTTGCTCACGTTGGCATAGGCGTCGTGCTTGGAAGGATCGATCACCGGCAGGTCCTGGCGGGTGAGGGCCATAAAGCTCGCGCTCTTGCGCTCGAGGGCCAGTCGCCATGCAGCGGCCGTTTCGTTGGCGTCGGCAGGGCGAAAGTCGGTGAGATCGGGTACGGCGCGCAGCATCGTGAGGTGCTCCACGGGTTGGTGCGTCGGGCCGTCTTCGCCTAGGCCGATGGAATCGTGGGTGAAGATGAACAGCGAGTGGATCTTCATCAGCGAGCCCAGACGGATGGCGGGCTTGCAGTAGTCCGAGAAGCAGAAGAAGGTCGAACCGAAAGGAACCAGACCGCCGTGGGCCGCCATGCCGTTCACCGCGGCGCACATGCCGAACTCGCGCACGCCGAAGTAGACGTTCCGGCCGGTGGGGTCGACATGGAAATTGGCGCCGGGTTTGAAGATCGTTTTGGTCGAAGCAGTCAGATCAGCCGCGCCGCCGAACAGTTCCGGGACGTTCTCGGCGACGGCGTTCAATACCGAGCCGCCGGCGTTTCGGGTCGCGACGGGCTTGCCCGCCGGAAAGCTGGGAATCGCCTTCTCCCATCCGGCCTTTAACTTACTGGCCTGCGTGCGCTCAAACTCTGCTGCCAACTCGGGGAAAGCGGACTTATAGCCGGCGAACAGCTTGTTCCACTCAGCCTCATACTCCTTGCCGCGATCGACGGCCTTGCGCCAGTTCGCGAGTGCATCGTCGGGGACATAGAAGCTCTGGTCTTCAGGGAAGCCGAAGAACTTTTTCGTCGCAGCCACATCGGCTGCGCCCATCGCTTCGCCGTGCACTTTGTTGGTGCCGGCGCGCGGGCTGCCGTAGCCGATGACCGTGCGTACCGCGATGAACGAGGGCTTGGTGGTCTCGGCCTTTGCGGCTTCGATCGCCGCTTCGATGGCGTTCAGGTCGTTGCCGTCGGCGACGCGCTGCACATGCCAGTGATAGGCCTCGAACCGCTCCAGGAAATTGTCGTGGTAGCTCAGTTCCGTAGGGCCGTCGAGCGAGATCAGATTGTCGTCGTAGAGGAAGATCAGCTTGCCCAAGCCAAGGGTTCCAGCCAGTGCTGCCGCCTCATGCGAGACACCTTCCATCAGGTCGCCGTCGCCGCACAGCGCATAGGTGTAGTGATTGACGATCTCGTAGCCTGGCTTGTTGTAGACCGCAGCCAGGTGCTTCTCGGCCATCGCCATACCCACGGCCATCGCGATGCCCTGGCCCAGCGGGCCGGTGGTCACCTCGACGCCCTCGGTCTCGCCGTATTCCGGATGCCCCGGAGTGAGCGATTCAAACTGGCGGAAGCTCTTCAGGTCGTCCAGCGTGAGCTTATATCCCGAGAGAAAAAGGGAGCCGTAGAGCAGCGCGGATGCATGCCCGTTGGAAAGCACAAACCGGTCGCGGTCGGCCCACTTGAAGTGATGGGGATTGTGCTTCATGAGCTTGTGGAAGAGCAGATAGGCGATAGGAGCGCAGCCCAGCGGGGCGCCGGGATGGCCGCTTTTGGCTTTTTCGACGGTATCCACCGCGAGCAGGCGCAGCGTGTCGATAGAAAGCTGATCGAGAGAGAGGGAGGCTAGGCTGGAAGTCATAGCGCTTGGATCTGGTCCTTTCGGTTTGAGTGCGGATGAGCACCCGGTAAAGGGTTTACGACAAAACCAGGCTTACTGTGCCCTTTTGAGTTGTGCTCCAGGTCGCCGCTCCCTGATGGTCGCGTCGACGCGAATGTTGTGCCTCCGAGATACATCAACCCTGGTTTTGTTCACGCGGCGGCTTCGATCTTGACCTTCACATTGTATCCAAGCCAGGTGTTCTGATCGGTGAAATGCAGCGTCCACTCGAGCTCGCCGCTGCGCTCGTCCGGAGTGATATCCGCATGGAAGCCTGCGCAGCCGAGTCCGCGGCTTGCTGTGGAATGCCTGGTTTGCCAGCCGTCGCCAGTCCAGATCACATCAAAGGGCCGCTCGTCCAATATGCGCAGAGTGGTGCCACGCACCATGCTCTGGACTGGCCTGTGCCGGCTGTAAATTTCAAGACGGTGTCTTTTGCGATTGCGGCCGTCCGGCGCGCAATACCGCCGGTAAACGGGTTCGATGCAGTCGAAGACACGGCCGTCGTGAGCCGAGCGCAGCAATTTGAGGTACTCGGCGTGGGCCCACACGAGCGGCACAGCCGACCCGGCGGGATGCCCCGGACGGAGCCTGCGATCAGGGCGCGGCGCTTCATCCCACACCTGTTCGGGCATCATCTGGCCACAGGTGGCGAACTTCTCATAGGTAGAAATGAAGGCGCTGATATCGCGGCCAGCCGCCAGTTCGTAATGCGCGCGCTCGCCGCCGAGCAGAGGCCATACGCGGCCCTGGCCCCATCCCAGATACGGCCCTCCGTCCGGCCGCTGGCCGTAGCCGTCGTAGTTGTAGCGCAGCCATCCCGGTCCTTGCGGCAAATCGCGTTTCAACACAGCGTCGACCACCTTCAGTGAGTCTGCGATCAGCGGATCGTCGGGCGGCCGGATACCATAGCGCACCAGCTCAAGGAATCCCGCGTCGATGATCTCGCGCGCTTCGAACTCGTAGCGCGAGCCCGGCTGCTGGTTCGAGAGCCGGATCTTTTCTGTCCCGCAGCCTTCATGCGCGTAGGCCTCGCCGCACTCCGGCGGCCGAATGCGCATGTAGTGCCGTCTGATCTCTGGATGCAGCACGCCATTATTGGTTACGGTCCAATCTTCGAGATGGCCCTCGATCCAATCGGCATACTCCTCAAGGAACTGGCTGAGTTCTGCCGCGTCGTGGACGCGCGCCATCTCTGCCGCGCAGATCAATCCGCCGATTACCGCGGCGAGCGTGGATGGGGAATAGCCGGCATTCTCCTCCCAGCGTTCCTGGTGCGTGATGGGCGCCTGGCGCACGAGACAGCCGGCAGCCCGCTCGACGAAAGGAAAGATTTTGAGCTCGCCCAGGGCGTCGGCCTTCCACAGCCGCCATGCGAGGATGATGGGGAACGCAACCTCGTCGAGTTGTTTGCCGCCCCAGTAGGGTGTTCCGTCAATCCAGAAGTTCTGCGCAAAGCCGCCGTCCTGCTGCTGCGTGCAGGCGAGATAGACCAGCGCACGGCGCGCGGTTTCTGCGCGTCCGCAGGCCAGCAGGGCCGACGCGGTCTGCACCATGTCGCGGGTCCAGACGAGGTGGTAACCGCCCAGATCGTCGTCACCCTTTGCCTGGCCCCATGGAATGGATGCCGAGGCGACAAAAGCACCGGAGAAGGTCTTGTCTTCGTGCGCCAGCAGCACGTTGTGGCTGGCGCGCATCAGCTTGCCGCCATCCTGTGCCTTCGCGGCCAGCCATTCCGGGTTCGCCGCCCGCTGCCACTGTTCGATGAATCGTTTGCGCATGTCGGGGAATGGCGCGGCCAGAGAGCCGAGTGTTTTTTGCGCCGCAGTGTGATGGCCGGAGCCAATGCCGATCGCAATGGTGAATTCGACCGCGCTCTGGTCACCGTCTACCTGCGCGACGAGACCCTTGAGGTCCAGCTGGCCCAATACGGCAATGTTGCCGTTGGTGGCTGAGCCGAACTCCCAATCCATCTGGAAGTTGTCCATGATGTCGCGCCAGCCGTCGCTCAGTCCCACGAACCCGCAGCTTAGATGAGAGAAGCTGCAACTGGCGGCCATCATGAGCGACCAGCCGTCTTTCCAGGCCATCAGCACCTTGCGGCCGGCGACATCGACGGCGCGCGCCGAATTGCGCGCGCCACCGCCGTTCAGATGCGGCGCAAGGAGCGCGAAGACTTTGAGGCGCGGCAACAGATCGGAATGGCCCGCAAGCCGGACCCTCTGCACCACCACCGAGTGGTGCGGGTCGCAGATGATCTCCTTGGTGAGGCTGTAGCGCCCCTGCCGGTCGCGGTTCACATACCGCACGCCCAGCGCTTCGGGATGGATGTATTCGAAGTGGGTATCGAGGTCGCGTTTCTCTTCGTGGGCGAATGTCTCCCCATCGGTGATGAGGAACTCCATATCCCGGACCTGCGCGCGGTCGATGTTGGGATGGTAGATCTCATTGAGAACTCCGTGTGAGCAGGTAAACCAGATGCGGCTCGAGGCAGCATATGCCGTCACAACCGCATCTTTAACACTCGAGGTCCAGCGCGGCTCCATGCCCGGGGCCCCGAAGGCCTCTCCCTGCTGCTCAAGCCATCTGTACAAGGGCTGTTCGCTCATTGTCACCAACTTATTTCTGTTTATGGGGAAACGGTGAAAGTTAGAAGACGAGGTCGTGAAACTCTGCGGTCGTGCTTGCCAACGCCATTATCGATGTTTGATCCAGGGGTGAGGTTTTTTTTTCTGAAAGAAACCGGCGCAAACGAAGAATCAGCATCTTAGGTTCTATAGGTGTGTCGATCGGCAGTTCATGTGTACTTTTTCCTGGCTGTACTACATCTTTGTAAGTTTTTGATTTCGAGGTAGTTATTGTGACCAGCATCATGCGAAGCCCTAAGGTGAGGGTGACTCTTTCTTCCTTGTTTCAGGCAGTGCAGGGAGGGTTGGGAGTAAGCGTTACCCCGAAGCATTTTTATTTTCCGGTCCCAAGCCTGAAATCTTTTCAAGACAAGGATTGGCGGGCGTGCCGGCCATGCGGCGCGGTGGACTTCCGTCTCGAAGAGCAGATTCACAGGTTGCGCACCGAACTGCTTCCGTATATCTCCGAGTGCAACTTTCCGGAGACGGCGAATGGCAGCAAGCACCAGTTTCATTTCAACAACGGATATTTCGAGCGCATCGACGCGGAGATCTTGTATTCGTTTGTCCGGCAGCGCAAGCCGAAGCGCATTGTCGAGGTGGGCAGCGGCAATACGACGCTGGTGACGGCAGCCGCGGTGCGGAAGAATGCCGAAGAGGGATTTCCGGCAGAGCTCACTGCCATCGAACCATTTCCTGCACAGTTCCTCAAGGACGGCGTGCCGGGTCTGTCAGCGCTCGTGCAAAAGCCGGTGCAGCAGGCCCCCTTTGAGCTGTTTCTCCAGCTCGAGGCCGGCGACATTCTGTTTATCGACTCCAGCCACGTGGTTTCGACCGACAGCGACGTGCTGTTCGAGTTGCTGCGCATCATGCCCGCTCTGGCTCCGGGCGTTCTCGTGCATTTCCACGACATCTTCGCACCGCTCGATTATCCGGAAAAGTTTGTGATGACGAACCTCTGCTTCTGGAGCGAGCAGTACATGCTCGAGGCGTTCCTCTCGTTCAACAACACCTACCGGGTGATGTGGGCGGGAAGCGCGATGCAGCAGTTCCATCCGGAGGTGCTGCGCGAAGTTTTTCCCGCATGGGAAGGCAGCTTTGAGCGCATGCCCTCATCGCTGAAGATGTTCTCACCGAGCCTGGATGGCAAGAACGCGTGGCCATGCAGTTTCTGGATCGAAAGAGTCATCGAGGCTCCGCGTTTGCAGAACGGGCACGCAAACGGCAACGGCAGCGCACACAGATTCTGACGTCGGCCTCAACCTTCTTCCAACTTTCTGCACCGTCCGCCCCTTCTGTCGCATCCTTGTACCGGGACACGCGACAGTTAAGGGGCGTCGCTTTCCACTTGATCCGGCGCCTTGCGCATCCTTCATTGGGGAACGAGGCCTGACCCCCACACAGTACAATCCCATCGGAGGAGAATTCGCCTTATGGCCTACGAACTCGCACCGCTTCCCTACGACTATTCGGCTCTCGAACCGTTTATCGATGCCGAGACGATGAAGCTCCACCACGACAAACATCATCAGGCCTACATCACCAATGTGAACGCCGCGCTGGCGAACCATCCCAACCTGGCTGCCAAATCCGTTGACGATCTTCTGCGCGACCTGAACCAGGTTCCTGAAGACATTCGCACCGTAGTGCGGAATAACGGCGGCGGCCACTCCAACCACACCGCATTCTGGAAGCTGATGGGACCGGCGAACACGCCGGGCATCGGCGGCAATCCAACGGGCGCGATCGCCAGCCAGATCTCGGCGGACTTCGGCGACTTCGAAGCCTTCAAGAAGACCTTCAATGAAACGACCGCCAAGCAGTTCGGCTCCGGCTGGGGATGGCTTGTGTTCACCGGCGGCAAGCTCAAGGTGATCACCACGCCGAACCAGGATTCGCCGCTGTCGCAGGGGCTGTTTCCGATTCTCGGCAACGACGTTTGGGAGCACGCCTACTACCTGAAGTACCAGAATCGCCGCCCCGACTACCTCGCCGCATGGTGGAACGTGGTGAACTGGGATGAGGTGAACCGGCGGTTCGGGATTGCCAAGGGATAAAAAGGCAGGGAATAAGGGAACAGGGAACAGAACGAACCACAGATGCACGGTGCCCCATCCTTCGCGTAGTTTGCGAAGGGTGGGAAAGCACGGATTCAACTCCGTCGAACGACAGACCGATCCCTTACTCCTGATCCCTGAAACCTGTTTTGGAGTCTAACCGTACAGGAGCGTTGTAACCTGTGCGCAACTTTTCTTCTCTGCTCCCGATTATGGGAGTTTTTGCCTTTGTTGCCCCGCTCGTCTCTCCGGCACAGTCCGCCAGCTTCGACATTGCGCAGCACGGCCACTCTGTGGGCACGGCTTCATTCCAGTTCACGGCCGCGATGCAGGGCGTTAGTTCGACCTCTGTGGTGCATGTGGCGATGCAGGGCCTGAACTACAGCCTGTCGAAGACTGAGCAGCTTTCGTCCGCACATCAACTCCAGCAGGTTCAGCTGAGCGCGACGGTCAACGGCTCGGCAGTGTCGGTGATTGGCACGCCGGCATCCGGCCAGATTGTGCTGAAGATTTCGGCGAATGGCCGCACCACCACAACGCCGCTGGCGGCGCACAATGACGCGGTGTTTCTGCCGGACTTCGATCCGGGCGGGCTCGAAACGCTGCTGACCCTGGGCGTCGCGCAGAATGGCCGCGATCTTTGGGCCATTATTCCCAAGAATGCGGGTTCGATTGCCCAGGTGCAGCTGGCGACATATCCCGACCAGCAGGGGACGCTCGACGGCAAGCCCATCACGGTGCATCATCTGGTGGCGACGATCTCCGGCGCGAACACCGATCTGTTCTCCGGGCCCGACAATCAGCTTCTGCAAGCCGAGTTGCCGCAAGAGGGGTTCGCGCTGGTGCGCAAGGGATTTGTCCTCAAGCCA
>Ga0335072_10014324_pt1 | contig 11264 bp, 10 predicted proteins | sample Lox_Sample_21_FD_206725 | JGI IMG/M metagenome (GOLD analysis project Ga0335072, IMG submission 206725) | Soil microbial communities from Loxahatchee National Wildlife Refuge, Florida, United States - Lox_Sample_2.1 | ecosystem: Environmental > Terrestrial > Soil > Wetlands | place: USA...
TACGCCCAGGGCTGCACCAGCCTGGAGATCGCCAAGCAGATCGCGCGGGCGGCTTCGGCCGCGATCCCCGATCGCATCGAGGACCTTCCGCACGCCCTCCGCGAGGCCCTGGCCGAACGCGACAGCCGGCGCTTCAACGTGGTCATCGACGCCCTCGACGCGGCTGGTGACCTGCTGGCCGCTTTCGGTGGCGCGGTAACGGTCATCGACCTAGACGCCGAGGAGTACCTAAAGCCCGAGCGTTAACCTCATTGCACTGCGCCGGCCGGGCGAGGATACTTCGTCCGTGGATTCGCGAATTGTCCGTTACAGTGAGCGACCAGACCTCTGGGATGACCTCGGCGACCTGTTCGACGGCGTGTGGCCGGAGTACAACCTGCACGGCGAGGAACTCAACTACTACTGGCGCCAGCTGTACAACGTGTTCCCCGAGTGGCAGTTCATGCTCGTCGGTCCAGGAGACGAGATCCTGGCCGAGGGTCATACGGTCCCGGTGGCCTGGGACGGCACCGACGAGGGCCTTGACCCCGGCATCGACGTGGTGATCGCCGCCGCCTTCGAGCTCAGGAAGGCGGGCGGCCAGCCGACGGCGGTCAGCGCGCTGGCCGCCGAGGTGCCGCCGCGACACCAGGGCAAGGGGCTCGCCCCGGTCATGCTGCGGGCGATGAAGACCCTCGCCTGGGAGGCCGGCCTCGGGCACCTGATCGCGCCGGTCCGCCCCAGCCACAAGGACCGCTACCCGACGATCCCCATCGAGCGCTACGCGCACTGGGCCCGTGACGACGGGCTCCCCTTCGATCCGTGGATGCGGGTCCACACCCGCATGGGTGCCCGCATCGGCCCAGCGATTCCGAAGTCCCTGCATATCACCGGAACCGTCGCCGACTGGGAGTTCTGGACGAGCATGCGCTTCCCCGAGACCGGCGATTACGTGTTCCCCGCGGGCCTGGCCACCGTGCACATCGACCGGGACGCGGACTCCGGGGAGTACTGGGAGCCCAACATCTGGCTCATCCATCCGGTCGGGACCGCATGATCACGGCCGAGGACGTGCGCGCGGTGGCCCTGGCCCTGCCCCGCACGGAGGAGCACCTGATCCGCGACTACATCAAGTTCCGCGTCGGCAAGATCGTCTATGCCTCGATCTCGCCCGACGAGCTGATGATGGGAGTCGGCTTCCCTAAGGAGCAGCGGGACGCCCTGATCGCCAGCGAGCCCGACAAGTTCGTCCTGCCCCGCCTATCCGACCAGCGGTTCCACTGGATCGTTGCCCGGATGGCCGCGCTCAGCCCCTCGGAGATGCAGGAACTGGTCACCGAGGCCTGGTGCATGGTCGTGCCGAAGAAGGTGGCGGCCGCCCACCTGGACGGCTAGGGCCGTCCGCGCTGGAGAGGGATCGCGATCGTGCCTGCGTAGCGCGGGTCTTCTGCCTCGTCGAGCATGGCCGCGGCCACCGTCGCCCGGCTGACCCTGGCCGGGAACAGCCGCCGCGGGTAGGCGTCGAGGCCAACGGTGCGGCGGGTGGGCCCGATCGGGTCGCCGGTCAGCGGGCCAGCGTGGAAGACGGTGCCGCCCGCCCGGAGCACCGTCGTGTCCGCCGTCACCTTGTCCTCTAGCTTGGCCGCCATGGCCAGGAACAAGGTCCGGACGAGCAGGCCGCCGGCCTGAGCCGACGGGCCGGTCCCGAGGGCGCCCAGCCAGATGATCATGTCGGGATGCGCCTCGGTCACGGCGCGGGCGCCGGCCGTCAGCACGCCCGGCGGGTCGCCGTCGGCGACGCCCAGCCCGGACAGGACGACGCGGCTGCCGGTGAGGGCCGCCTTGATCGAGCCCGGGTCCCGCACGTCCGCCGCGACCCTCCTCAGGCCAGCGGAGTCCGGGATGGCGATGCGCGCGGGCCTGCGGGCGATCGCGGTGACCGTGTGGCCCCGTTCGAGGGCCTGGCGGGTGAGTTCCTGCCCAGTGCCGCCCGAGGCGGCCAGGATGGTGAGCTGCATGACGCTGTCCTAGTTCGCGCGCGCTGATCAGGCGGCCAGCACGCCGATGGCCGCCTGGTGCAGGGCCGGGGCGGAGGCGAGAATGTCGGGGCTGCCGGGACTCCATGGGGATCCGTCGATCCTGGTGACCACACCGCCGGCCTCCGTGATGAGCAGGATTCCCACCGCGATACCGGGCAGAACGGGCTCGTATTGCCAGAACACGTCGCTTTGCCCGGTGGCCACGCGGAGCATGGGGAAGGTCGAGGGGACGGACGCGCGGACCAGCAGGGCCTGGCCGAGCATGGCGGTGACCGACTGGCCGATCCGCTGGTACGTGCCGTCCTGGCCGGCCTCGGCCTGCCCGGTGACGACCACGGCCGCGTCCAGGGTGGTCTTGGCCGAGGTCCGCAGCGGCTGGCCGTTGAGCTGGGCGCCCGCTCCCAGGACGGCGGTGTAGGTAAGATCGCCGACCGGCTGGCGCACTACGGCCAGGACCGGCTGGCCGTCACGGACCAGCGCGACCGTCACGCACCAGTCGGGCAAGCCGTGCACGTAGTTAACCGCGCCCTCCACCGCGTCCACGACCCACCATTCGCCCGCTGGCAGCGGCGTGGTTTCCAGTTCCTCGCCCGCCCAGCCGGCCTGGGGGCGCAGACTGGCCAGTTCCGGGCGCAGTTGCCCGAGTACCAGTTCCTCGGTGTGGCCTCCGGCGGCGGCCATGTCGGCCCGGCTGGCCGGCCGCGCGGCGGGCGAGTACTCGGCCAGCAGCCGGTCGCCGGCCTGTGTCGTCGCCTTGACCACGGAGGAGAGCAGGCTCGCGTACTCAGCGTCGGTCATCATGATCACGTCCTTCTGCCTGGTGGACGGCGTTCCGTCCTCTCTTCCGACGGTATGGACGGCTTGACATGATGTCCAGTGCACTATTGTTAGGTCAGCAGTTACCGTGGTGCATGTGGACCTCAACCTGCTGATTGCCCTCGATGCCCTGCTTGAAGAGAACAGCGTCGCCGCGGCGGCCGACCGGTTGCGTTTGTCGCCTCCCGCGATGAGCCGCACGCTCAGCCGGATCAGGCGCGCCACCGGGGACGACATCCTGGTTCGCTCGGGGCGCACCATGACGCCCACGCCCCGGGCGCTGGAGCTGCGCGAGGAAACCAGGGAGCTCGTCCGGCGGGCTACCGCCGTGCTGACCCCGCCCCGGGCGCTTGACCTGGGCGCCCTCGACCGCGTGTTCACCATCCGCGGCCACGACGCCCTGGCCGCGGCGCTGGCGCCCCCGCTGACCAGCGCGCTGGCTGCCGTCGCACCGCGCGCGGCGGTCAGGCTGCTGGCCGAGCCATCGGCCGACGTCGCCGACCTAGCCCGCGGCCATACCGACCTGGAAATCGGGGCCACCGCGCCGTCTCGGCCGGAGATCGCCGCCGAGACCATCGGCGTCGATCACATGGTCGCCGTCTTCCGCTCCGGCCATCCGCTCGCCGACGGCCAGCTCACCCCGCAGCGGCTGGCCGATGCCAGTCACGTCACCGTGTCCCGGCGGGGCCGCCTGCGGGGCGTCATTGACGATGAGCTGGCCGAACGGGGCCTGAGCCGCCGGGTGGCCGCGGCGCTGCCCACCAGTTCGGCCGCGCTCGAGCTTGTCGCCTGCACGGACCTCGTGACCGCCGTGGCCGAGCAGGTCTGCCGCCCGGCGTGGGCACGGCTTGGCCTCGTCGCCCGCCCGTTCCCTTTCGCGGTTCCGCCCGTGCCGGTCATCCTCACCTGGCATCACCGCAGCGACACCGACCCGGCCCACTCCTGGCTCCGCGGCCAGGTTCGCACGGCCCTGCGGACCATACTGGACGGCTCGCCGCACCCAAATCCGGCGTCGAATGCCTGACGGTCATGCGGGACAATAGCCTCGGCGGTGGCAGAATGCCCGGGACGCCGCCCAGGCGCCCGGCACGACTAGGGGGAAGGCGCGAGCATGGCGAACGCGAGGGTCGGGGTCGTCGGAGCCGGGATCGTGGGGCTGGCAACCGCCCGACTGCTGGCCGAGGGCGGCAACGAGGTGACCGTCTTCGAGAAGGAAGCCCAGGTCGGCACCCACCAGACCGGGCACAACTCAGGAGTCGTGCACGCGGGGATCTACTACAAGCCCGGCTCGGCTAAGGCGACGATGACCCGCCGCGGCGTGGCCCTGCTCAAGGAGTACTGCCAGGAAAAGGGCCTGCCCTACGACGAGCGGGGCAAGCTGGTAGTAGCCAGGGACGAAGCCGAGGTCGTCAAGCTGCAAGAGCTCGAGCGGCGGTCCAAGGCCAACCAGGTCCCTGGGATCCGCTGGCTGGCGAAGGATGAGATCCGCGAGCTCGAGCCGGACGTGGCGGGCGTGGCCGCGCTCCTCTCCCCCACCACCGCCATCGTCGACTACGTCGCGATAACCAAGGCGTACGCCGACGACGTGGTCAAGTCGGGCGGGCGGATCTTGCTGAATACTCCCGTGACGAAACTAGAGCTGGCCGTGGGCAACCAGGTCAACGTCATGACCCCCGGCCAGCTCCACCAGGTGGACAAGCTCGTCATCTGCGCCGGGCTCCAGGCCGACCTGCTGGCCACCACCGTCGGGGACGCCCCGTCGCCGGAGATCATCCCGTTCCGCGGCGAGTACCTTCGCCTGAAGCCGCACGCCCGCGATCGCGTCAGGCACCTCATCTATCCGGTACCCGACCCGAAGTACCCCTTCCTCGGTGTGCACCTCACCCCGCGGGTCAATGGTGAGTCCGACCTTGGCCCGAACGCGGTGCTCGCCCTGGCCCGCGAGGGGTACCGCCGCACGACGGTCGAAGTGGATCAGCTCAGGCGGCTGGCCCGGTCAGCCGCCTTCCGCCACCTGGCCCGTGAGAACTGGCAGGCCGGGGTGCGTGAAGTCCGCGGGTCACTGCTGCGCCGGGCCTACCTCGCCGAGGCCAGGACCTACCTGCCCTGGCTCGCGATGAGCGACGTCACCGCCGCCCCGGCCGGGGTCCGCGCGCAGGCCGTGGACCCCAGCGGCGCGCTGGTCGATGACTTCCGCATCACCCGCGTCGGCGAGGTCATGGCGATTCGCAACGCGCCCTCCCCAGCCGCGACGGCCTCCCTGGCGATAGCGGAGCACATCGTCGCGGAACTGGGGCGGGCCTAGCCGCGGTCCCGTCAGCGGAAGCCGGCCACCGGGTGCGGGACGTACGGCTCTTCCAGGTAGGCGGCCTCGTCGTCGTCCAGCGTGACGTCTACCGCCGCGATCGCGTCACTCACGTGCGAGGGCCTGGTGGCCCCGACGATCGGCGAGGTTACCGCCGGGTTGCGCAGCATCCAGGCCAGCGCGAGCTGAGCTGGCGGCAGGTTCCGCTTGGCCGCCAGCTCAAGCACCCGCTCGACGACAACCCGGTCCTCGTCGCGGTACAGGCTCTGGCCGAACTCGTCGGTCTCCTTCCGCGTGGTGGTGACGTCCCAGGCCCGGGTCAGCTTGCCCCGGGCCAGCGGTGACCACGGGATCACGCCAATGCCCTGGTCGGCACAGAGCGGCAGCATCTCCCGCTCTTCCTCGCGGTAGATGAGGTTGTAGTGGTCCTGCATGGAGACGAACCGGGTCCAGCCGTGAAGGTCGGCGAGGTACAGGGCCTTGGTGAACTGCCAGGCGTGCATGGACGAGGCGCCGATGTAGCGGACCTTGCCTGACTTCACCACGTCGTGCAGGGCCTCGAGGGTCTCCTCGATGGGCGTCTCGTAGTCCCAGCGGTGAATCTGGTACAGGTCGATGTAATCGGTCTGCAGGCGCCGCAGGCTCGCGTCCAGCTCGGCGAAGATCGCCTTGCGGGACAGGCCCGCGCCGTTCGGCCCCGGACGCATCCGGGAGAAGACCTTGGTGGCCAGCACGACCTCATCGCGGGGGACGAAGTCCTTCAGTGCCTGGCCGGTGATCTCCTCGCTGCGGCCGGATGAGTAGACGTTCGCGGTGTCGAAGAAGTTGATCCCGCCGTCGAGGGCCTGCCGCACCAGGTCCCGGGAAGCACCCTCGTCCAGGGTCCAGGGCCGGCCGCGCCCGCCGGACTCGCCGAAGCTCATGCAGCCCAGCGTGACCACGGACACCTCAAGTCCGGTCTTTCCAAGCCTTACGTAACGCATCGCAGTTTCCTGTCTGTCTGCGCCGGATAGGGGGATGGGCGCCTAGAACTTCTCGACGGCCGGGAGGACCTTCTCCGCGAACAGCGCCCGGGTCGCGGGCTCGCTCACCCGGGCCAGGCCACCGTGACCAACGGTGATGCCGAGCTCGGAGACCGCGTGCAGGTGCTCGATGACCTGCTGGACGTTCTCGCCGTTGGCGCCGAGGTCGAAGCGGACGATCGTGGTCTTCTCGATCTCGTCGTAGTCGCGGCCGAGGTTGGCGCAGTGCTCACGCAGGATGTCGACCTTGCGACCCAGATCGGGGCCGAAGGCCATGAAGTTAACCGAGTCGGCGTACTGGGCGACCAGGCGCAGAGTCTTCTTCTCGCCGCCGCCTCCGATGAGGATCGGCGGATGCGGCTTGGTCAGCGCCTGCGGGGAGTTCAGCGTCCGGCCCAGGTGGTAGTGCTGGCCGTCGTACGGGGCGTCGGACTCGCTCCACATCTGCTTCATGATCTGGAGGGTTTCTTCCAGCCGCTCGAACCGCTCCGCCAGCGGCGGCAGGAACAGCCCAAGACCGCGAGCCTCGTCCTCGTTCCAGGCCGCGCCGATGCCGAGCATCGCCCGGCCACCGGACAGCACGTCCAAAGTAGTGACCGCCTTGGCCAGCAGGCCCGGGTCACGATAGGTGACCGCGGTAACCAGGGTCAGCAGCTTGACTCGCGAGGTCACCCCGGCCAGGTAGCCCAGGGCGGTGTAGGCCTCCAGCATCTCGTGCTCAGGGGGGCCGTTGTGCCCGATCTGCCATACATGGTCCATCACGCTGACCCGGTCCACGCCCGCCTCGTCCGCCCACCGGGCGATCTCACCGAGCTTAGGGCCGAGCTGGGCGGCGCCGCCCTCCCACGTGAAGTCCGCTATGTGCAGGCCGATCTTCATGTGCACGCTCCTCACCATCGTTGTTGAGGTTTCAACCCTATTTTCTCATTTCGGATCGTTAGCCGGCTCACTGGGGGTGGGGCAGCCCCCCACCGACCCCAGCTACGGACAGCCGCCCCGCCCGGTCCCACACAGCCGCCCCGCCCGGCTGCGGACGGCCCCCACGCCCAGGTCCGGACCGACGCCCCCGCCCCGGGTCCAGACCCACACCGCACCCAGCCGCGGACAGCCGCCCTGCCCGGGTCCAGACCGACGCCCCCGCCCACGTCCAGACAGCCGCCACGCCCGGGCAATGCCGAGGAGCCACCCGACCAGCCACCCATCGATAGACGTAGGTGGTCGTGCCCTGTCGTCGGCGGCGAGGAACGTGGCAATGTCGCCCCTCGGCCAGGACACCCGGTAAGCCGAGGTGGCCAGGGCCCGGCAAACCGAGGTAGCCAGGCCACGGAAACCCGGGCCGGGCCACAACGTCGCTTACCTCCAGAGCCTCACTGGCACCGATAGTCCCTCAAGTCGTGACAGGCAACGCGCGTAACGAAAATGGCGGCCCGCTTGCCCCTCCCACCCCCCGAAAAGAGCGCTAGCTGTTGATTGTGCCGCAAAATTCGGCACAATCAACAGCATGCACTCCGGGAGGTGCCAGTTCAGCCGCCTGACTCCGTAACCAGAGCAACGTCGCGCCAGTGGACCGTCCAGTGATGCCAGCACGCTCAGAGTGACTCATGAGGCAACTGCCACGAAGCACGAGGCACGAGGCACGCGCCGCAAGGCAAGCGGCATGAGGCAAACGGGATCAGGCAACCGGCACGAGGCATGAAGCAACCGGCAACCGGCAACCGGCACGAGGCACGAAGCACGAAGCACGAGGCACGCGCCGCAAGGCAACCGGCACGAGGCATGAAGCAACCGGCAACCGGCAACCGGCAACCGGCAACCAGCACGAGGCACGAGGCACGAGGCAACCAGCACGAGACAAGCGGCTCGGGCCAGAGCAGGCCGCCGCAAGCGCGAGAACCCGCAGGCCAAGTTAAGATATGTCGCATCTCTGGCGCACGGCCTGTATACCCCGTATAATCTGAAGCAGGATACTCGGTATACTTTTTCGGGATACTGAGTATAATACTAAGCATGGCATCGAGTTACGGCAGGTCAGAGGTGCATCCATGAGCGTGCGGCACGCGATGCTCGCGCTGTTGAGCGAAGGACCGAAGTACGGTCTGCAGCTCCGCGAGGAGTTTGAGGCCCGGACCGGCGAAGTCTGGCCGCTCAACGTTGGGCAGGTCTACACGACGCTGCAGCGCCTCGAGCGGGACGCGATGGTGGAGTCCGAGGGCGACTCCCCCGACGGCCCGCAGAAGGCCTACCGGATTACTGAGGCCGGGCGCCTCGAGCTGGACTCCTGGCTGCGGACCCCGCCCGACCTCAGCTCTCCACCGCGAGATGAGCTGGTCATGAAGGTGCTGGTCGCACTGCGCGTCCCCGGCGCCAGCGTGACCGAGATTATCCAGGCGCACCGTAAGTACCTGGTCCAGCTCATGCAGCAGTGGACCCACATCAAGGAAGACAGTGACCCCGCGGAGCTGAACCTGGGCCTCGCGGTGGACGCCGAGCTCTTCCGTCTCGATTCGGTCGTCCGGTGGCTCGACGCCGCCGACGCCCGCATCAAGCGCGCGGGGGCGCACCAGGAGCTCTCCGACGCGAACCCTAAGACCCCTGACGGCAATAACCAGGGCAAGGCAGGCATCAATGCCGAAGGACGCGACCGGTGGCCGTTGCCTCGCCTCCGTAGCAACGTGAGGACACGTCGATGAGCTCCCCCACCATGATCGAACTGCAACAAGTATCAAAGACCTACGGGCAAGGCGAGGCCGAGGTGCACGCGCTGCATGAGGTCAGCCTGGCCGCCCTGGCCGGCGAGATGGTGGCGGTGATGGGACCGAGCGGCTCGGGCAAGAGCACGCTGCTCACCATCGCCGGCACCCTCGAGGACCCGACCACCGGCGAGGTGCTGGTGGCCGGGCAGCCGGTCCGTGCGATGTCGAAGCGAGCTAAGGCCCAGCTGAGGAGGCGCACGATCGGCTACGTCTTCCAGGACTTCAACCTGCTGCCCGGCCTCACGGCCGCCGAGAACGTGAGCCTGCCGCTTGAGCTGGACGGCACCTCAGCGCGCAAGGCCCGGATCGCCGCCCTGAAGGCCCTCGATGGCCTGGGACTCGGCAATCGGGCCGGGCACTTCCCCGACCAGCTCTCCGGTGGCGAGCGGCAGCGGGTCGCGATCGCCCGGGCCATGGTTGGTGAGCGCCGGCTCCTGCTCGCCGACGAGCCGTCGGGCGCGCTCGACTCGGCTAACGGCGAGGCGGTCATGCGGCTGCTGCATGGCGCCTGCAAGAACGGCGGGATGGCCGCCATCGTCGTGACGCACGACGCCCAGCTCGCGAGCTGGGCCGACCGGGTGGTCTTCATCCGGGATGGCCACATCGCCGACCAGACCGCTCCGGCCTCGGGACCTGAGTCCCTGCTGGCGACGGCGGAGCCCGAGCAGTGAGCGCCGCCACCCTCGAGCGACCACCGGCGCAGCGCCCGCGAGACGGCGGCGTCCCCGCCCGTCGCGTGATCATCCGGTGGGCCATCCGGCTGCTGCGCCGCGAGTGGCGCCAGCAACTGCTGATCTTCGCGCTGATCACGGCGGCGGTCGCCGCCACGTTCATCGCCTCGGCGGTAGCGACGACTACCCCGTCCAGCCCGACCGGCACGCTCGGCACGGCCCAGTTCGCGGCCACGTTCTCCGGCAAGCCCACCCAGATCACGTCGGACATCGCCGCCGTCCAGGGGAAGTACGGCCAGACCGACGTCGTTGAGAACCAGACGGTGTCCGTACCCGGTCAGGTGGCGACATTCGACCTGCGTTCGCAGAACCCGCACGGCCCGTTCGGCCAGCCGCTGCTCAGCCTGACCAGCGGCAGCTACCCGACGACCGCCGGCCAGGTCGCGGTGACCAGCGGGGTCGCCTCCGAGTTCAGCCTGCGGGTCGGCAGCATCTGGAGCATGAACGGCGTCACCCGCACGGTGACCGGCATCGTGAGTAACCCGCAGAGCCTGCTCGACGAGTTCGCCCTGGTCATCCCGGGTCAGGTGACGACACCCGACAACATCACCGTGCTGTTCAACGCGCCGGGCAAGACCGCCGACCAGGTCTCATCGGCGCTGCCCCAGGCCATTACCGTGTCCGACGCCCGGTCCCTGTCCAACAACAACGTCGTCAACCCCGAGTCGATCTCGATCGCCGCGGCCGTCCTCGGCATGCTGCTGATCGCGCTGGTGGGCGTGGGCGGCTTCACCGTCCTGGCCCAGCGCCGGCTGCGCTCGCTGGGCATGCTCGCCGCCCAGGGTGCGACAGAAAGCCACCTCCGTCTGGTCATCCGGGCCAACGGCGTCGCGACCGGCGTCGCGGGGGCCGTCGCTGGCTTCGTGATCGGCCTGCTGGCCTGGATGGCGTACCGGCCGACCGCTCAAACCAGTGCTCATCATGTCATCGGCCTGTTCCAGCTGCCCTGGACGGTGGTCATCGTCTCGATGGTGCTGGCCGTACTGGCCGCGTACTTCGCCGCCGGGCGGCCGGCCAAGACCATGTCCCGTGTCCCGGTGGTGGCCGCCCTGTCCGGGCGCCCGCCCGCGCCGAAGAAGGCGGGCCGCCTGGTCGCGCCGATCGGGATCGTGCTGCTCGTCATCGCGTTCCTGTTGCTTGGCGTGGCGGGGGCCACGCCAAGCAACGGCGGCGGTGGCGCCGCCCTGCCGGCCCTGGCCCTGGGCCTGATCGTGCTGTGCGTGGCCATCGTCATGCTCGGCTCGGCGATCCTCGGGCTGGTCGCCTGGCTAGGCAGGCAGTCCCCGATACCGGTGCGACTGGCCCTGCGCGACCTGGCCAGGTACCGGTCACGCTCGGCTCCGGCGCTGGCCGCGATCGCCCTGGCCACGCTGATCGCGGTGATCGTCTGCGTGGAAACGGCCGGCCGGTATGCCAACGTGCTCGACTACGCCGGGCCGAACCTGACCTCCAGCCAGCTGGTGGTCTACGCCAACACCCAGCCCCCGGCCGGCAGCACGCACGTGGGCCGGGGCGGTCAGGGCCAGGGCGGCCAGTCCTCGACCCCGGTGCTGCCGCTGACCGACCAGGCGGCGGTCGCGGACAACATCGCCAGGTCACTCGGCAACGCCGGCATCGTC
>Ga0335072_10014325_pt1 | contig 11264 bp, 7 predicted proteins | sample Lox_Sample_21_FD_206725 | JGI IMG/M metagenome (GOLD analysis project Ga0335072, IMG submission 206725) | Soil microbial communities from Loxahatchee National Wildlife Refuge, Florida, United States - Lox_Sample_2.1 | ecosystem: Environmental > Terrestrial > Soil > Wetlands | place: USA: Florida...
CGCCAGATTCGCACACTTTTCGACTCAAACTCGACTCTCATTCGCAGACGCTCACGACTTCACATTCTATCGTGACGAGGACAAAACCATGCAGAACGCACACGAGCGCTTCGCGCTTTTGGAGTTCGTGAAGCACACGAAAGATACAACGACTCGCGTTCGCGTTCACTTGGATCGTGCCGTCCTAGAGTCAAAGAACGGCGACCACACGTCAGCGAATGCCCACTTGCTTTCGATGATCGGCGGAGACTCGGAAATCGGCGCGCTGTCTGCGGCGGTTGCGGAAGGTGGGTTGTTCAGAATCGAATTCCCGGACAGCGCTGGTATCAGCGCTTCTCTTGGGCCTGATGCCCAATGTTTTCGCGGGAGCGTCACTGTGCCAGGACGAAAACGTCCTGTGCGGCACCTCGTGGCGGTCTCAGCCGAAATGGCAAAGACGAAACCAGGAGCAGATCGAGAAGGGACGCGAACGATTTTGTGCGACGACGAGCCGACTTTCGTGCTGTATCGCCTTGCCTGCCGATACGGTTTACCAGCGGTGCCGGACTGGGCTCCGTGGTTCTTGCGAGAGCTCAATCAACGCAAAGCCATTGTTCCATTGTTCGGATTTGGTTGCTCACCGGTTCTAGTCAAAGGGAACAAACCAAGCTTTCTCAAATGGATCGGCCGAGCCTTGAAGGAGCACACCATCCAAGTGCCGCAAAAGAATGGTCCGATCTCCTGGAAAGCGCCGCGAGGCTTCTTCAACACAGAAGGTTTGTTGCAAATCGAGAACGCGGCAATTGCGCAATGTGTAGCGCATTCTCACCGCAGGTAGCGCCTTCAGACACGCAGCATCTTTTGCCCTTGTGCATCATGACTCGGCGATCCTTGAGGTTAAAGACATGCCATTACCGAAGGAAATCGATTCGATCTCCTCCTATTTGCGCGCGTGGGCTCCCGAACTTGGCGAGAGAATCCTCCAGACCTATCCGCCGTTGCACGGCTTTGAAGACGCGGCATCCCAGCACGTCGGCGAGCTTCGTCGGAACCCGTTCCCCGCACAAACGCTCGCGATCATGGGTGTAGTAAAGCGATGGAATGAAGCGCGTGGCGCCGCAGTCATCGCGGAATGCGGAACCGGCAAGACCCTGATCTCCCTGGGCGCAGTTCATGTGCACAGCGAGCGAAAACCCTTTGCAGCCCTCGCGATGGTACCGCCTCAGTTGGTTGAAAAATGGGCGCGAGAAGCCTTTCTAACCTTGCCCTGCGTCCGCGTCTTCTTCGTCGATGGACTTCGCACTCCAACTAGTTCCGTGAGTCACGCCGGAATCAACGAGGTGAGACTCCGTCATGGCCGAATCGTTCGCGAGGGACTGCGCACGACGCTGACCGAATTGCGCCTCCGAAAAGCAGCCCGCACAGCCCGTGGCCGGTGGGATTCTCTCTGTGGATCGCCAGCACTGTTCATTGTGGGTCGTGAGCGCGGGAAGCTGGGCTACTTCTGGCGGCATTCGTACGAGCACGCACGATGCGGACGATACCAAGGTAGTGTCATTAATCCCGACACCGGTTGTCCGATCTATTTGGGTGAGGATGGCGAGAGATTGCTGTCAACCGATTTCAAGAAAGCAAAGCTGAGCGAAATTCTCGGTGCCATGAATGGTGACGAATCCAAGAAACTGCGCCGGGTAATTTACAGCGCGTTGTGGCAGGCGGATGGCAAAAAGACTCGCCGTTTCGCCCCGGTCGATTTCATCGGCCGGTACATGCCGGACTTCTTCGACTATGCCATCGCCGACGAAGTACACGAACTGAAAGGGGACACGGCCCAGGGCAATGCGCTTGGGACACTTGCCGCGTGTGCACAACACACCGCGGTGCTCACGGGCACACTCCTCGGTGGCTATGCCGATGAAGTCTTCAACATCCTCTATCGCCTCGAACCCGGAAGGATGGTCAAAGAAGGATTTGAGTACGGCGAAGCAGGGGTTCGAGCATTTACCGAGACCTACGGGCTACTCGAAAAGGTCACCGTAATTGAGCCAACCGATAACGCCTGCTCGGAGGCGCGCGTCACAAAACGGATTCGCAGACGACCGGGGGCATCGCCGTTGCTCTTCGGCCGGTTCCTCATGAGCTTAGGAGCGTTTATTTCGCTCGAAGACATCTCGGAGGCCCTGCCCCCTTATCAGGAGGAGGTCCTCAGTGTTGAGATGGATGCTCCACTGAAAAGAGCCTACCAGAAGCTCGAAGAAGACGTGAAAACCGCGCTGAAAGAGCACCGTGGGAATCAGTCGGTGATGAGCGTGGCCCTGAACGCACTGCTGCTGTATCCGGACCGGCCATTTCGTCTCGGGAACCTATACGGATGGGAATTTGATCCAGAGACGCAGCGGCGCGAAAAGTTTCTGATTTCAGAGACAGAAGATTTGGACGAGAGGCTGGTCTATGCGAAGGAACGCCGTCTTGTCGAGGACGTGAAGACGGAACTCGCACAGGGCCGCCGCTGTCAGATTTACGCGGTCTACACCCAGAAGCGGGATGTGACGCGGCGCCTGGAACGCATCCTTTCGAATGAAGGCATCCGCGTAGCAGTGCTCACAACGGAAGTGGTGCCAGAATCGCGGGAGGGTTGGTACGACCGTCAACTACGGGGAGGAATTCAGGCGGTCATTTGCCATCCGAAGCTGGTGCAAACAGGCCTCGACCTGATCGAGTTCCCAACGATTTTGTTCTACGAGGCCGGGTACTCCATTTATGTCCTCCGCCAAGCGAGCAGGAGAAGCTGGCGAATTGGCCAGCGTCTTCCTGTGAAAGTTAAATTCCTTCATTACGCCGAGACAATGCAGGAGAGCTGTCTGCGCCTGATGGGGAAAAAGCTGCTGGTGTCTCTGGCCATGGAAGGCAAGTTCTCTTCGGAAGGATTGCAAGCGATCAATGAGGAAGACGACATCCTGATGGCTATGGCCCGCGAGTTGGTCACCGAGAAAGGGATCGGTGAGAAGGCCGACGAGGTATGGTCCGCGCTGCAAAAGCGACAAGAAGCAATTCTTGGGTCATCCGCAATTCGAGACACAGCCCCAGAGCTTGAGCGACCTACAGTCGGTTCGATTCCGCCTCCCAGCGGCACGGGGTTGGACGTTGCCACGACTTTCGAACCCCATCGTCGCGAGGACTCAACTTCGTCTTCGCATCACCATCAGCTCACATTGTTCTAGCGGCTGCTGGACACGCCGGCTGTAGCGAATTCCCCAGCAAAGGAAAGGAGGAAGTCAGATGGGCATCCTAGGCCTGACACACGACGATACTGGCAATGCACTCGAAAAACTCCCTGTGACCATCAAGGTCGCAATTGGCGAAGGCCCCGAGCCAGGCGTTGAAAACGGGCACCCGCGAAAGCTCGACCACTTCGTTTTCAAGAGAAAAACACTGCGTGGCCAAGACGTGGTTTGGATCTCGGCGCCAGAAATCTGCCAAGCGCACGGCGAGAATCCAACTGAGTTGGGAGTGGTCTTCCTGAATGACGATCCTCGCGAAGTTCTGCGGACGGAGTACGCACTCTGGACACCCGGTGGATGCAAATGCCGGGGCGAGCTCGTGCAGATTGAAAATGGAGACGGATCCAGATTCGAGATGCAAGCGATTCGAAGGACGCAAAAGCATCCGGAGGGCGAGGCGTGGCCCGGCAATTACAAGTACGTCGATGGACCGAAGAAGGGTCAACCGGTCGAGTCGTGCGGCGACGGCTGCCCTGATCTGGAGCGAGGTGATTGCCGACCTTCCGGCGACTTGTACTTCATGCTGGAAAAGTTCCCTGTGTTTGGGACTATTTGCCGTCTTCACACAAGCAGTTATCGCTCCGTTCGCAATCTTTCAACCGGACTCATGCAAATTCGGCGGTTGAACGGTGGGAGGCTGACGGGCGTGAAAGCGACCTTGAAGGCAAGTCCGGAACGGGTTTCTTATGTGGATCGAGACGGCACGCGGCACACATCCGTGGCGTACATTCTCAGCTTCGAAATCGGGGCGCGGGATCTGCGGACACTCGTCGCGAATATGACGGAGCCTGTTCGATTGTTGGCGGGCGGACGCGCCGCCTTCGAGTTACCCCGAGGCAGCCAATACGTCGCGTCCGAAACGGATGCCGAACGCGCACCTGAGATCGCGAGTGAATTTTATCCGCAATCGACAACGGAGGAAGCACCGGGTCCCTCAAGGGAGAGCACCGAAGAGAACGAGCAGCTCTCGCGAATCTGCGATCTTGCCCATCAACTCGGACAAAACGATGCCCGGACGAAGATGTTGGTAGGCCAATGGAGGCAAGACTTGACCGGGCTCGAGCGGAAGCTACGCAACCAACTCGATGAACGTCCTCAGGACGCAAAGCGGCCGGGCTTCATCCCGGCACCGGCCAAGGCTCGCAACGGCCATAGGAGTCGTGCGACTAAGCAGCCGGCTGCCATCTCACTCGATGAGTCGGTTTGACCAGCGACAAAGGCAAATAACAGAGGCAGCCGCAGTGCCAATTGGCTTTGGCGATCGTTAGTTCAAATCAGGCCCCCGCAACCACGAAAGTCTTCGTTCTCAGCAACTTCCATCAACCCCGCAACCATCCGAATTGACAAAATGAAGCTCTTAGTCGGCCTTACCTCCAGATGGCACTAGCGCGGCGAGAATGCGGCAATCGGCAATGCGACCTTTTCCTGGACAGCCGTTCTTGATGCGCCGCAACTGCGCCGCGAGCCGTCGCAGGTCTGCGATTTTGGCTTCGATTTCTCTCAAGTGATTCTCTGTGATCCGATCGATGCCCGAACATTTCCGGCGCGATTGAACTGAGAGCCGCAGAAGATCCCGGAGTTGATCGAGCGTAAAGCCAAGATCGCGGCATCGTCTGACAAATTGCAGGTGGTGCAGGTGCTCCCGCTTGTAGATGCGGTAATTACCTTCAGTTCGTGCCGGCGCGGGCATGAGTTTCACATGCTCGTAATAGCGAATCGTCACTACCTTGACGCCCGCTGCCTTTGACATCTCTCCGATGCTGAACCGCTCGTTTGAGTTCATGTGCTTGACCCTATAGGAACTATAGACCTCATGCTTGAGTAGCGAGGCTACCATGAGCGGTTCCCGCCGAGAAACGGATCACCGTAAGCGACACTCCAAGCATGTCTGGAAAACACTGTGATAATTGTGGACCGCATGTCTGTAACGAAATGCACGCTCTTCGTGGGATTGCTACTGTGCTGCACCAGTGCTCTCGCTCAGTCACCTGACAAGGAACCGAAGGAAGTCGCGGTCGTTGAGCTTGGAGGGGCTGCTGAGCGAAGTCTCACAGAGGGAAGCTCCAGTTTCGGTCCAACAGTCGCGGTCGAGTTCACGCCAATTGAGCATTGGCTAGAACTTGAGGCCGGTGTTACGCCGCTGTTTAGACGCCACTCGACAGAATGGAGCACCGACCTTCTTTTCAAGAAACCTTGGACCATTTCCTCGAAATTTGAGTTCATGCTTGGCGTTGGTCCCGAGTGGATTCACACAAACGCGTACGGCAAGAAGATGAATTCGGCTGGTATCGAAGTCGCGCCTGACTTCATGTTTTGGCCGTCAAAAAAACACAGATTCGGCTGGTATCTCGAACCGAGCTACGACTACAAATTTGGACCTGGCCATGAGCATTCGCTCGGCGTAAGCGGTGGACTGCTGATCCCTATCCCCTAGCGATGCCCCTATGACCGAATCGCCCATTTCTCGCGAGGCCGCAGTTCAACGAGGGAAGCGCCTGGAATATTTCACAATCGCCTGGAACAGCTTAGAAGGTCTTATCGGTATCGGGGCGGGAACAGTCGCCGGAAGTATTTCGCTTGTTGGTTTCGGAATCGACAGTCTGATTGAGGTCACTTCCGGGGCGACGCTGCTCTGGCGGATGTCGGTCGATGGGGATGCTACAAAGCGGGAAAGAAACGAGAAGCTCAGTCTAAGGATCGTGGGATCGTGCTTCCTCGCGCTAGCCCTGTACGTTGCTAGCGAGGCTATACTTGACCTTACAAAGCATGGTGCCCCTGAGCAGAGTATTCCTGGAATGGCACTCGCTGTGGCTTCCCTGATTGTCATGCCCATGCTTTCCCGCGCCAAGAAAAGGATAGGACACGCGCTCGACAGCACCGCCATGCATGCCGATGCACGGCAGACGGATTTCTGCGTCTACCTGTCCGCTATCCTGCTTATTGGCCTGCTTCTGAACGCAGCCCTTGGCTGGTGGTGGGCCGATCCTGTAGCTGCATTGACTATGGTCCCAATCATCGCAAAAGAAGGATTCAACGGAATAAGCGCAAAACGTTGCTGCTAGTATGCTTTGCGACATATTTTGGCTACCGCATATTAACCTAGCTTTAGCAGCATTATGTTATCCCGATTAATCGATTCTGAACATTTCGTACACTGAAGGAAGTTTATAAGATACGTTCATTGGAGAACATCTCAGTGAATGTTAGACTGCTGGCAGATTTGTTGAGACGTGCCAATGCTCACCATTTCAAAAGAAGACTATCTTAAGGCCATCGCTGAGATGGAAGGAGAAGGTCAAGCGGTCATTGGCGCGAGGCTGGCACACTGGCTCTCAGTGACATCGCCAGCCGTTACATTCGCAATCAAGCGGTTACGCAGGGATGGCCTCGTCCTTTTAGCGAAGAACGGCGAGATCAGACTGACGCCTGAGGGAAGGAAAACCGCCGAGGCAACGATTGTGCGACACCATCTGATCGAGCGCATGCTGTTCGAAATTTTCGACATGCCTTGGTACGAGGTTCATGATGAGGCGGAGCGTTTAGAGCACGCGGTATCGCCAAGCTTCGAAGAAAGGCTGCGAAAGAAACTTGGGGCGAAAGACACTTGCCCTCACGGCAATGGACTCTCCCTACGGAACCCCGCTGACCGCAGAAAGAAGGGGCACCGACTCTTGAGCGAAGCCGTTCCCGGCAAGGAATTCCGAGTCGCAAGCATCTACGAGCGAGATCGGCAACTCCTGGAGTTCTTAGATCGCCTCGGCGTGCGGCCTGGTGTTTTTGTCCGGCTACAAAGTCGAAACTACGACGGCACTGTCACCCTCCTCATCGGCACGCACCAGGTGAATCTTGGCGGCCCGGCAGCCGAAAAGATCTGGGTGGCGGAAGCGAAGTAATAGCAACTCTTCCTATCGATTCCGACTGTCCTCCGACTGAAGATCGGCTCGGCTGCGGCGAGTCTCCGTTTTTCCACATCAACAAATCAACTAAACCGACGTTATTCTAAATGGTTTACTATAGTTAATTAATCGTGATATACCACGGTATTGCTACGGCTTCATTCGGCCAACGATGTGACGCTGAAAGGAACCCGACATGGGGCAAACGATTTCATCTTCGATCCGCTTAGGGCTCGCTCTTATCGCAGTGGCAATACTTATTGCACCGCACGACGCCGCAGCTCAGGGGGAAACAACCGCAGCGATTCTCGGTGAGGTCACGGATGCGACCGATGCTGCCGTTCCGAATGCCACGGTCACTGTCATCAATCGCGATACGGGTCTGACGAGAATTGTCGGAACCGACAGTGCGGGCCGATTTAATGTTCCGCAGTTGCTTCCCGGCAACTACACGGTTGAGGCTACCGCCCAAGGATTTGAAGCACGGAAAATCGAGAACGTTTTTGCTGGTCTAGGCCAAAAACAGACAGTCCACCTCACGCTCCGCGTCGCAGCTTCGAAGGAGACCGTCGAAGTGAGTGCGGAGGCCTCGATCTTGAATCCGAGCAATGCAAATACCTCGACGACGCTGAACGCTCCAGCACTTGAGAATTTGCCTAATCCGGGGGGCGATGAGACGTACCCCCTGCAGTTCGCCCCTGGAGCGCTGATTAATACTGCTGGAAGCGGGAACGATTTCGTTGGTGGAACGAATGGTTATGGCAACGTTGAGTTCAACGGCCTGCCTGCTTTATCCAATGGCTACATCGTGGACGGCCTGGAAACCAATGATCCTCTCACGAACTTGAACAGCGGTCTGTCGACGAATCTTGTTCTCGGTTTGAACTCCATCGCAGAGGTGACGGTCAATACTCTCTCGTACTCTGTCGATCAGGGTCGCTATGGAGCTTCCCAAGTCAATTACGTCACCAAATCCGGCAGCAACCAGTTCCATGGAAATCTGTATGAGCTCTGGAACGGCTCAATTCTGAATGCTTCAAACTATTTTGCAAATTCGAGTTCGGAGACGCACAAACCGCGATCCACGTTGAATCACTTCGGAGGAAGTGTCGGAGGTCCGATCCTTCACGACAAGCTCTTTTTCTTCTTCGACAGCGAGTGGGTGCGCCTGGCGCTACCGCTCTTCAATACGGTTACGGTTCCGAGTACAGCTTTCCAGCAGTATGTTCTGGGGCAATTACCAGTCGGCGGGACGGATTCCATCACCGGCACAGCGTATCCTGCGGCTCCCCAGCTTGTGCCTTTCTACCAGAAGATGTTCTCGCTGTATGGAAATACGAGCGGAACTCCGCTTGCCATCCTTGGGTGTCCGTTTAACGCGAACGGCGGCGCAGCCGGGGGTAGTCCGCCGAACGGCAATGGTTGCGCGAATCGGCAGGGCGTAACTCATTCAAGCGACGACCATGAACAGGTGCAGACAGCGCGCATTGACTGGAACATTCGCCCGAACGATACCGCCTGGTTCCGCTTTCAGACCGACAACGGCTTGCAAGCAGCCTATACCGATCCCATCAACCCGGTCTTCAACGCGATCTCGCCGCAGCCGCTCTATTCCTTCGCCGCCGGGTACACGCACGTTTTCTCGCAGAACTTGGTCAACTACTTTAATCCGGCGTTCTCCTGGTACGCGAGCCTGTTTGGCCCAAGCGATTTGGATGCCACGCTGGCCGCGTTTCCGATTGTGCTCCAAGGCAGCGGGGCCAACGCCCCGTTCACGACCTTAGGCGGTCTGGACAATACCTGGGTTCAGGGACGCCGCGCCACGCGCTTTTTCATCAATGACAACCTGGCCTGGAGCCACGGGGCGCATGAATTCCGCTTCGGGACCAATATGCGTATTTTCCGCCTGAATGATTTTGACTTTGCTGAAGGCAGTGTACCGACCGTGACCTATACGACCTTGCCCCAGTACATTTATGGAGTCGCCTCGACAGCGACCAAAACGTTTCCTACTTCTTTGAACGAGCCATTCAACTTTCTCAATTTAGATTTCTATGCGCAGGACACGTGGAAACTCACATCCAAACTGACTTGGACTTTTGGTTTGCGGGACACGTTCAATTCCAATCCGCTGAATCCGCATGATCATGTCGCGAGGTTGAAGGGCGCGTTCGATTCGATCTCGCATGATGTAAGCCAGCCGCTCAATCAAACCATTCAGGTAGCCGTAGGGAACCTTTTCGAGTCCACTCCTCTTGCGATTCTGCAACCGCGAACCGCCATCGCATGGCAGTTCAGTCCTCATACCGTGCTGCGCACCGGCTTCGGACTGTTCAGCGACATTTTGCCCGGCAGTGTCGCGGACCTCGTCGGCGTAAACCCACCCTATGTCAAGACATTTCAAGGCGGGCTGCTCGGGACCGTTGGCCGGCCCGGAACTCCCGCATGTGACGCCACTTTGGGTTGCACCGCGATTGCGACCGGTGTATCGAACAGCGCCATCGATGCGACTACATCGGCGAATCAGATCTTCACTTCGGGCTTTGCGCAAGGTGCACTCTCCTGCGCGTCTCCTGCTTCTAATCCGACAACCTGCCTTCCTCCGGTCGCGATTACGGCGGTGCCGGATGGAAAGCTGCACGCTCCCTACTTCATGGAGTGGAGTCTCGGGGTCGAACAGCAGCTCGGAACGAACGGTAGCTTCAAAGCTCAGTATGTCGGCACTCGCTCCGTGAATCAGCCCTACCTGACTCAGGTCAACGGATACCAGACCGTATGCGACGGATGCTTTGCTCCTTTTCCGTATCTCCAGCCAACCGATCCGAGGTTTGCCGCAGTGACACAGCTTTCAACCGGAGCCAACGGCGGCTACAACGGACTTCAGTTGTCCGCTATGAAACGCCTCGGCCACGGTCTTCAGGGGCAAATCAATTACACCTGGAGCCACTGCCTTGACACCGTTTCTAACGGCGGCTTCCTTCAGTTCTCAGCGGGCGGCATTCTTTCACCTTTGCCTGGCGACCTTTCTCGCGATTACGGGAACTGCGATTACGATATCCGGCACAATTTAACCGGACAGTACGTCTATCAACTGCCCCTCAAGGTAAATCAGCGTGTTCTCGGGTATGCCCTGAACGGTTGGCAAATTTCCGGCAGCGTCTTTTGGCACAGCGGAGTGCCGTTCTCCGTTCTGAGCACTCCGTACTCCGCCAATGGCAATGGCATCGTTCAGGGTAGCGGGCCGCAATTCGCCAGCGTTGTTCCCGGCGTTGATCCATATTGTCGTCACTGCACCATTTCAGGCGTAACGCAGCCCGGCACCATCCAGTGGCTGAATCCCGATGCCTTTGAATCAACAGTGGACCCTTCCACCGGAGCATGCCTTAGCGGCAACTCTCCCGCGAATTGCCAGTTCGGAAATTCGACTCGCAACCAGTTTCGCGGTCCTGACTTTTTCTGGAGTGACTTCTACGTCACGAAATGGTTTCCGGTCTCGGAACGCGTCAAGCTGCGCTTCGATGCGCAGTTCTTCAATGTCTTCAACCATCCGAACTTCGGCCTTCCCAGCAACACTCTGGCGGGCATACCCGGCAATCCGTCCACGCAGACTGGGTTTGGTGCCCTTACGTACACGACGGCACCCCCAACAGGTCTGTTGGGCGTTGGGTTGGGCGGCGACAGTAGTCCTAGAATGGTGGCCTTTCAACTACGACTCGAATTTTGACCACAATTGTTGTGACTATGACGGGCTAAAAACCCGCGCATTGAAATCACGAGCCGCAATGAATCAGTTCCCTGCGGAACGGTATGCTCAGAAATTGTCTATTCGGTACGTATCGGGCCCCCGCAACTTGAACTTCTTCTGCATAAACAACTTCGGTTCACCCGCAACCATCCGAATTGCCGTTCTAAGCAGCGAGTCCAAGGAACCATCTACAGCCGGAGAGTGCTGATCAATGCTGAAAGCGCGGCTGGCTGTTGTCGTCGGCTTGGGTAATACAGAAAGAACCCGGGGAACGGCTGGCACCAATCCTCTAGCACGCGGATAAGCTCGCCACTTTTGATTTGCGTTTCTACGCGCTCGTCTGAGACGAAGGCAAGGCCGATA
>Ga0335072_10014326_pt1 | contig 11263 bp, 13 predicted proteins | sample Lox_Sample_21_FD_206725 | JGI IMG/M metagenome (GOLD analysis project Ga0335072, IMG submission 206725) | Soil microbial communities from Loxahatchee National Wildlife Refuge, Florida, United States - Lox_Sample_2.1 | ecosystem: Environmental > Terrestrial > Soil > Wetlands | place: USA...
GTCGCGGGCGCCTCTCGTCGCGTCTCCGCTACTCACGGCCCCTCTCCGCTACCCACGGCGCCCGTCCAGCACCGATGCGCGGGCCAGCTACTCGATCCCGAGCCGGTCGAGCAGGTGCTCATCGGCCCGCCAGTGCCGCCGCACGCGGACCTTCAGGTCGAGGTGCACGCGCGTCCCGAGCTCGCGCTCGATCATCCTCCGCGACGCCATCCCGATCGACTTGACCATCTGGCCGCCGGCACCGATCAGGATCCGCTTCTGGGACTCCGTCTCGGCCAGGATGACCGCCTCGATCCGGATCAGATCGGGATCGCGCAAGGACTCGCCCTGCTCGATCGCCTCGATTGCGACCTCGACCGAGTGCGGCACCTCCTCGCGCGTGCGGGCCAGCACCTGCTCGCGCACGAGTTCGGCGAGCATTACGCGCTCCGATTGGTCCGAGCGCTGCTCGGGCTCGAAGTAGAACGGGCCTTCCGGGAGTAGCGACACGAGGCTGTCGACCAGCTGCCCGACGCCCGAGCCGGTGGCAGCCGAGACCGGGAAGACGTCCTCGGCGACGTCGAGGTCGGCAGCGGCCTGCAGCGCCGCCGCCGTCGCGGCCCGGTCCGCACGGTCGATCTTGTTGACCGCGATCACGACCGGAATGCCGGCGGCGCCGAGCAGCCTGGCGATGAACCGGTCCCCCGGTCCGACGCCCTCCTCCGCGTTGATCAGGAACAGGCAGGCGTCGGCGTCCCGGAGCTCGTGCTCGACCCGCCGCTGCATGCGCTCGGTGAGCGCGTCGCGTGGGCGCTGGACGCCGGGCAGATCGACCAGTACGAGCTGCCAGCCGGGGCCGCTGGCGACGCCGCGGATCGCGCGCCGGGTCGTCTGGGGCTTGTCCGAGACGATCGCCACCTTGGCGCCGACGACCGCGTTGGCGAGCGTCGACTTGCCGACGTTGGGCCGGCCGGCCAGCGCGATGAAGCCCGAGCGCGTGGGTGGCGCGCTCACCGCGCGATCACCGCGCGATCACCGCGCCCAGCGCAGGAGCTCGGCCTGGAGAGCGAGCATCTCGCCGTCGTCGGTCTCGTGATCCATCCCGGTCAGGTGTAGCGCGCCGTGCACGACCGCCTCTCGCAGGTCCGCCGTGTGCTCGGGGCAGATCACGATGTCGCCGAGCTCGCGCGGTCCGGCGGAGACGCCGTCGCCGTCCACGGCGAACGACAGCACGTCGGTGGGCTCGTCGAGCTGGCGATGTTCGCGGTTGAGCTCGCGGATCCGCTCGGCGTCGACGAACTCGATCGCGACATGTCCGTCCTCGATCCCGGCCGAGGAGATCGCGAGCGCGCACAGCCCCTTGAGCTCGCCGGCCGTCGGAAAGCGCAGCTCGTCCGTGGTCGGAACGTCGACCGCGATCCCCTCGATTCCGATGACCTCTATCTCGAGCACGCGCGGCCCAGCATTCAAGCTCTCGGGGTGGCCGCGCGCGGGCGCAACTCGGGCGCGGCGCGCTGGGAATGCTCGTTGTAGGCCGCCACGATCTGCCGGACGAGCTTGTGGCGGACGACGTCCTCCTCGCCGAAGCGGATGAACTCGATCCCCTCGACGTCCTTGAGGATGTCGCCGACGACGATGAGCCCGGAGTGCTGGTCGCGTGGCAGGTCGATCTGAGTGATGTCGCCGGTGACGACCACCTTCGAATTGAAGCCGAGACGGGTCAGGAACATCTTCATCTGCTCGGGGCTCGTGTTCTGGGCCTCGTCGAGGATGATGAAACTGTCATTCAAGGTCCGGCCGCGCATGAATGCGAGCGGCGCCACCTCGATCACGCCCCGCTCGAGGTGCTGCGACACCCGCTCGGGCTCGAGCATGTCGTGGAGGGCATCGAACAGCGGGCGCAGGTACGGGTCGACCTTGGCCATCAGGTCACCCGGGAGGAACCCGAGGCGCTCGCCGGCTTCGACCGCGGGCCGGGTCAGGATGATGCGGTTGACCTCGCGACGGCTCAGCGCGGCGGCGGCCAGCGCCACCGCGAGGAAGGTCTTTCCGGTCCCGGCCGGGCCGATCCCGAACGTGATCGTGTTGTTGCGGATCGAGTCGACGTACCGCTTCTGGTTGACGGTCTTCGGCGACACCTTGGTGGTGCGGTGGCGCCAGACGACGTCCTCGAGGATGCGGCCCGGAGACTCGTGCGCGTCGAGCGCGCGGGCGACGGCCTCGATCGTGCCGGGGGCGATCTCATGGCCCTGCGCGATCAGTTCCGACAGCTCGTGCACGACCGCGGTGGCGGCGTCGACCGCGGCGTCGTCGCCGTCGAGCGTCAGCACGTTGCCGCGCAGAAACACGTCGCAATCCAGATGTCCCTCGAGCGCCTGCAGGACGGCGTCCTTGCTGCCTGCCAGTTCAGCGGCGATCGCGTTATCGAGCTCTACCTGCCTACGCACCCACCCAGCCCCGATTGCTAAGCACTCAAGACCTCGCGAACGCGGGCCGACGCGCGCTTGCCGTCGGCACGCCCCTCGGCCTTCGCCATCACGGCCTTCATCACCTGCCCCATGTCCTTGGGATCCTTCGCGCCGGTCTCGGCGATCGCCGCCTTGACGATCGCGTCGAGCTCGGCGTCGTCGAGCTCGGCGGGCATGTAGCCCTCGATGATCCTCGCCTCGGCCTCCTCGCCTTCGGCGAGCTCGGTCCGGCCCGCATCGCGGAACTGCGCGGCCGCCTCGAGGCGGCGCTTGCGCTCGCGGCGCAGGACCGCGAGCTCGTCGGTTCCGCCGTCCTTGGCGTCCTTCTGCAGCTCGGACAGCACCAGTCGCAGCGCGCCGACGCGGTCCTTGTCGCCGGCCTTCATCGCGCTGGTCATGTCGCTGCGCACCTGATCGATAAAACTCACACCTTCAGGATAGCCCCGCGGTATCCGTCGATTCGCAGCTGATGCCGTCCGCCTGGAGCTCCAAGCATGCGACATCGATGATCTCACCCCGCGCGGCGGCGCCCGCGGGGAGGTAGCAGCGGGTGTAGTCGGCGGTGTAGCCCGAGCACTGGGTGTCGGCCACCTTGTCGATCAGCACTCGCTCGGGTCGGCCGAGCTTGGCGATCCGATGGTGGCGCGAGCGCACCTCCGAGCGCCCGCGCAGCTCGCGCGAGCGGCGCTTCTTCTCCTCCGGCTGTATCCGGTCGCCGAGGGCCTCGGCGACCGTACCGGGCCGCGGCGAGTACGAGAACGTGTGGACGCGGCTGATGCCGGCGGCGTCGACGGCATCGAGGGTCCGCTGAAACGCATCGTCGGTCTCGGTCGGGAACCCGACGATCGCGTCGGTCGTGAGGTTCACGTCCGGCACTGCCTCCCGCAGCGCGCTGACGATCGAGAGGTACTCGCCCGCCGTGTAGTGGCGGCCCATCGCGCGCAGCACCTCGTCGTCGCCCGACTGCATCGGGACGTGGAGATGCGGGCACACCTTCGGCTCGGTGGCGAGCGCTTGCAGCAGCGAATCCTTGACGTGGATCACCTCGACGCTTGAGAGCCGCACCCGCTCGACGCCCGGCACCTGCGCCACCGCGACCATCAACTCGCCGAGCTCGAGCCCGCGTTCGGGATCGCGGTAGTCGCCGACGCTGATCCCGGTCATGACCATCTCGGGCTGGCCGTCATCAACCCGCCGCCGGGCCTCCTCGAGCACGGCCGACGCGGGCCGGGAGCGAGCGGCGCCACGAACCGTGGGGATGATGCAGTAGGCGCAGTGGCAGTCGCACCCGTCCTGGATCTTGATGAACCCACGCGTGCGCGCCGCCTGCCCCGGGGACTCGCGGGCGAGCACGTCGTGCTCGAGGTCGGCGCAGGCGCCGAGCGCCCGGGCCATGTCGCCGGCGACCGCCTCGGCCGGCCCCACGAACGTCTGCACGCGGTCGTCGATCTCGGCGAACTGCGGCGCGTTGAGGTTGACGGCGCAGCCCGACACGAGCACGCGATCCGCGGTCCTGAGCGAGCGGCGCACCGACTGGCGAGACTTCGCCTCCGCCTCGCTCGTGATGCAGCACGTGTTGATCACGTGCAGGTCGGCGTCGTCCTCGGCGGCCTCCGTGTGGCCGGCGGCGAGCAGCGCTCGCCGCGCGAGCATCGCGTCCGCTTGGGAGACCTTGCAGCCGAGAAACTTGACGGCGAACGACGCCACGGTGGCCGCGCACGTTAGCGCGGCCACCGGGGGCGTCTATGCGTCAGTTGAGTCGCAAACCCGCGGCCGGCGGAGTTTCGTGCTCCTCGTGTGCGGCTTCATGCCGAGGTGTCCTCGAGCCGGCGCGCGGAGCGAGGAGAAGGGACTCATGCGCAGATCCAGCTCGGGGCTTTGGCCGCGGCACCACCACGTCAAGGAGCAGGCCACCGAGCGTCACACCGATCGCGAGTGGATTGGGCAACTGGCTACACCTCCTTTTCCAACCGTTTCCGTTTCCTTCGTAGATCGCAACGTCGCGATGAAGGATGCGGGAGAACGCCCTTCGCGGCATGGGCCCGGTGGACAAGATCTGACTCCGCGCGATTGTCCACGGTGGCGAGATGCGAAGCGGGGAGCCGGCTCGAGAAAGCGTCCTATGCGTTCGCTTTTTCGAGCCGGCCCCCGCGTGACAGCAATGAAGCCGCCCATTCGCCGGACTCGCGTCGCTCGGCCTCCACGAACCCGAGCGACGCGAACGCGCCGGCAACCTCATCCGCCTCGCCGACAAGCAGCCCGCTGGCGATCACAAGCTCCGGGAGCGACGAAGGCGACAGAGCGGCCAGCCGCAAAGCCCACGTCAGCAGCAGCGGCCGCAGCAGGTTGGCCGCCACCACGGGCGCGCACACCGCGGGGTCGCTCCGCAGGTCGTGAGACCGCACGTCGATCGCCACGCCGTTGACCCGCGCGTTGTCCACCGCCGCCTCGACGCTCGCCGGGTCGTAGTCGAGCGCCACCACCGGGTCCCAACCCAGCCGCGCTGCCGCGATCGCCAGCACGCCGGACCCGGTGCCAAGGTCGAGGAACGGACCCCGCGGGGAAGCGGTCCCAGGGGTGGCAGTCCGAGGCGACGCCAGCTCCAACATGAACTCGAGGCACAGCCGCGTGGTGGCATGCGAACCGGTCCCGAACGCCTGTGCCGGGTCGATCACGATCTCGACCGCGGCCCCCACCGACGACTCCCACGGCGGGCGCACAGCCAAGCGATCTCCCAGCACAAGCGGCCGATGAAACGACCGCCACCGCTGGTCCCAGTCGTCGGCGACCTCGGACGTGCGGACCTCCACCAGGGCAGAGCCGCAAGCCGCGGTCAGGTCGGGCAGCGCCGGCAACTCGCCCTCCGCCCCGTACACCGCGTACTCGACCACGCCCGAGTCGATCGCCACCTCCTCCACCCCACCGGGGGCCAAATCGAGGAGCTCGGCCAGAACGATTTCGGCCTGCTCGCGTCGCACGCGCACCGCGAGCCGCAACACCGGCGCGCCCTACCCGCCGAACGCGCGCTTCAGCTTCCCGAACAGTCCCTCGTCGCTGCGGAGGTTGTGCTCGGTCATCGAGTCGGCCAACTGCTGGACCAGTTCCCGCTGCTCCTTGCTCAGGTGGCGCGGGATCACGACGTTGACCACCACGCGGAGGTTGCCGGTGTGGCGCCCGCGCAGGGACGGCATTCCGCCCCCCCGGACGATCAGCGTCTCGTGCGGCTGCGTCCCGGCCGGAATTTCGACCTCGACACTCTCGCCGTCCACGGTCTCGACCTCAACCATCGTGCCGAGCGCGGCCTGCGGGGCGGCCACGTCGACCGCGGTCACGAGATCGTCGCCATCGCGGACGAACCGCTCGTCCTGGCGCACGCGGATCAGCACGTACAGGTCGCCGGGAGGCCCGCCGCGTTCGCCGGCGTGGCCGCGGCCGGCGATCCGGATCCGCTGCCCGTCTGAGATGCCCGCCGGCACGTCGACCTTCACCTTCGGCCGCTCGACCTTGCGCCCGCGGCCGCGGCACACCTTGCACGGCTCCTTCGCCACCTTCCCGTCGCCACCGCACACATCGCAGGCCGTCGTCCGCATCACCTGCCCGAACGGGGTGCGCGACACGGCTTGCAGCTGACCACTGCCCTGGCACCGCGGACACGTCTCGATCGGCGTGCCGGGCTCGGCGCCGTTGCCGTGGCAGTGCTCGCACACCGCCACCGCCTCGTAGCTCACCTCGACCTTCGCGCCAACGGCCGCCTCGGCGAGCGAGATCTCGGCCGCCACCGCGACGTCGCCGCCCTGGATCGGGCCCGCCGCCCGGCCGCCGGCCATCCCGAACAGGTCGCCGAACGCGCCGCCGCCGCCGAAGAATGCCTCGAAGATGTCCGACACCGAGCCGAACCCCTCGAAGTTCGGCGCGTTACCGGCGCTGCGCAGGCCCTCGCGGCCGTACCGGTCGTAGGTGGCGCGACGGTCGGAGTCCGAGAGCACCTCGTAGGCCTCGGCGGCCTCCTTGAACTTCTCCTCGGCGTCGGGGTCGTGGCGGTTGACGTCGGGGTGAAGCTCGCGGGCCAGGCGCCGGAACGCCTTCTTGATCGTCGCGTCGTCGGCATCGCGCGTGACGCCGAGCACCTCGTAGTAGTCGCGCGTGCTGCTCATCGCTCGTCGTACACCTCGCCGATGAAGCTCGACAGTTGGGCGGCGGCCTCCCTGACCGACGTGATCGCGTGGCCGTAGTCCATTCGCAGCGGGCCGATCACCGAAACGGTGCCGAGCCGGCGCTGCGGCAGGCCGTAGCCGGCGGCCACGAGCACGAGCGAGCGCAGCCCGGGCACGCCACTCTCGGCGCCGATCCGGACGAGCACGTCGCGCTCGTTGAGCGCGGCCTGGAGCACGCCGAGCAGCGTCACGCGGCGCTCGAGCATGTCCATCAGCGCGTTCAGCTCGGTCACCTCGCCGAGCCGATCGACGCGCAGCAGGCGCGACGTGCCCTCGAAGTAGACCGCGTCGTTCGAGCCGTCCTCGAGCGCGGTGAACACCGGCGACAGCGCGTCGAGGAACTCCGACTCAGAGCGCGACAGGGACGGGTCGTGCAGTCGCTTCTGGAGGATCCGGGCCCCGAGCCCGAGGCCGACGAGCCGCTCGTTCAGATAGCTCGACGCCCAGTCGGCAAGCCCCGGATCGACTGGCCGCGCAAACGTGAACAACCGCTTCGTGACGCCTCCGCTCGAGGTGATGACGACGACCATCAGCACCTGCGGCTGGAGCAGCAGCACCTCGATGTGGCGGATCGTCGAGGTCTCGATCGGCGGAGCGGTGACGATCGCGAGCAGGTTCGTGACCTGCGACAGGGTCTCGGTCGTGACCCGCATGGCCTCGTCGAGCTCGCGGCGTACGAGCGACAGCGACAGCTTCGGCGCGGTGTCTTGCTCCGGCAGCAGCCGGTCGACGAAGTAGCGGTACCCGGCCTCGGTGGGAACTCGGCCCGCTGACGTGTGCGGGTGCGCGAGCAGCCCGAGCTCCTCGAGGCTCGCGAGCTCGTTGCGGATCGTCGACGGGCCCCACTGGACCTCGACCGACAGCGCCTTTGAGCCCACCGGCAAGCCGTCCTCGAGATATTCCTCGACGACCTTGCGCAGCACGAGCTCCTGCCGGGAAGTCAACATCAGCCAATGATTGTAGGTCGGGCGCGCCCGGTCCCCGACCGGTCCGGCAAGGCCCCGATCTTCGGTCAGTCGACTGAGATTTCCGCGACTGCGTTACGGATGATCCGGTGACCGGACTGCTCGGCCTGCGAGTCGACGACCGCCACGCCATCCTCAACCGACCGCACGGACCCCGACACGACGACCGGCTCCTCCATCCGGCCCATGCCCCGGAACTGCACCGACAGCCGCTTGAGCTTCTCGGGCCCGCCGGCCGCGTCGGTGTGGGCGCGCGCCACCTGGGCCATCGTCCACAGCCCGTGCAGGATCCGTCCCGGCAGACCCACGCTGGTGGCGAACTCCTCGTCGATGTGGATCGGGTTGAAGTCGCCGGACGCGCCCGCGTAGCGGACGGTCACGAACCGGTCGGGCGTGACCTCCAGGTGGACCGGATCGCCTGGCTCAAAAGACGCCACTAGCCCTCCCTCACGATGTTCGTCCACAGGCCGGTACACACGACCTCGCCCCGCTGGTTGCGCGACTCGGTCTCGAATACGTAGAAGTTCATCCCGCCCCGCTGACTGATGTCCTTGACCGACGTGGTCGTCTCGATCTCGTCTCCGGCGACGACGACCGGGCCCCACCGGAACTCCTGGCCACCGTGCAGCATCCGCGGGAAGTCGATCCCGACCTCGGGGTCGAACAGCGCGGGCGTGATCGCCCGCCCCTGGTAGACGACCGCGAACATCGGCGGGGCGACGACGTCGGCGTATCCGGCGCCGCGGGCGGCCTCGACGTTCAGGTACAGCTGGTTCGTCTCGCCCACCGCGTGCGCGTACTCCCGGACCTTCTCCCGGCCGACCGCGTACATGCTCACCGGGTAGTGCTTGCCGATCGCGTCGCTGTTCACGGGCACGGCGGCGGAGTCTAAGCGGTCGAGGACCACCCAGAAGTCGGGTCAGATGATCACGGGGACGGCGCCACCGTCGACCGACCACGCGGCGCCCGCGACGTTCGACGCCTGCTCGGAGCACAGGAACACGATCACGGCCGCGACCTCCTCCTCGGTCCCGAGGCGGCCGAGCGGCTGGCGCCCGGCCACGGAGGCGAGCACCTCCTCCCGTGTGACCCCACGCGCGCGGGCGCTCTGCTCGGCCAGCCCTCCGGGAGCCAGCCACAGATCGCCGGCGATCGGCCCCGGCGACACCGAGTTCACGAGCACCCCGCGCCCGGCGTACAGGTCGGCGAACGCCCGCGACAGCGACAGCTCCGCGGCCTTCGTCACCGAGTAGGCCATGTTCGTGCCCGACGGCCGCTTGCCCGACGAGGAGGCCACGTTCACGATCCTCCCCCATCCACGCACGGCCATCTCCGGCGCGGCCGCGCGCATCAGCCGCATCGGACCCATCACGTGCAGATCCCACTGCGCCTGCCAGTCCTCGTCCCCCAGCTCCTCGAGCGACCGCACCGCGCTCGTGCCGGCGCTGTTGACGAGCGCGTCCACACGGTCGAACCGGTGCAGGCAGGACGCGACAACCCGCTCCCCAGCGTCAGAAGACGTCACGTCGAGCTCGAGCGCCTCCGCGTGACCGCCGACCGAAGAGCACTCGCGGGCCACGTCGGCAAGCACGTCCGCACGCCGCCCGACCAGCAGCACCGACGCGCCCTCGCGCCCCAGCGACACGGCAACCGCGCGCCCGATGCCGCCTGACGCGCCCGTGACGATGCAGGCACGATCGCGCAGGCCGAGGTCCATACTTGGTGATTGTTCCATGACGTCCAGCACCGAAAACGGCGATGCCGGCGCCGCGATCATCCGGACCGATGGCCTCACCAAGCAGTACCCGGGCACCGATTTCAAGGCCGTCGACGGCCTCGACCTTAGTATCGAGGCGGGCGAGATCTTCGGGCTGCTCGGGCCAAACGGCGCCGGCAAGACCACCACCGCGGGGATGCTGACCACGCGGGTCGTGCCCACCGCCGGCAGCGCCCACGTCGGCACGGTCGACGTGATCGCCCACCCCGCGCTGGCCAAGCAGCTGATCGGGATCGTGTCCCAGCAGAACACGCTCGACCGCCAGCTGACCGTGTGGGAGAACCTGTACTTCCACGGGCGGCTTTTCGGGATCTCGCCGCACGAGTCGCGCGAGCTGTCCGACCGGCTGCTCGAGCAGTTCCACCTGACCCGGTGGGCGAAGGCGTCGGTGTACGCGCTGTCGGGCGGGATGGCGCAGCGGCTGATGGTCGCGCGAGCGATCTTCCACCGGCCGGCGGTCCTGTTCCTCGACGAGCCGACCGCCGGCCTTGACCCTCAGAGCCGCCTCGCCCTGTGGGAGATCCTTGGCGAGCTGAATGGCGACGGGCAAACGATCATGCTGCTGACCCACTACATGGAGGAGGCCGACCGCCTGTGCAAGCGGGTAGCGATCATGGATCACGGCAAGATCCTCGCGCTCGACACGCCGGCGGAGCTCAAGCAGTCGATCGGCGCCGACACGATCGTCACGGTCAAGGCCGACGGCGAGGGGAGCGCGCTGGTGACCGCGCTCGAGGAGGGGGTCGAGGGCGTGACGCGGACGCGCGTGATCGACGGGGGCGTCGAGCTGCATGTGAAGGGCTCGGAGCGGATCATCCCGCGGGTCGTGTCCGCGGCCGAGCGGGGCGGGTTCGAGCTCGCCGATCTGTCGGTGGCCGAGCCGTCGCTCGAGACTGTGTTCATCAACCTGACCGGAAAGGAGCTCCGCGAATGACGACCACGACCCCGCGGACGACGGAGGCTCCGAGCGCCAACCAATCCCCGGCGATCTCGCTGACCCCCACTCGCTCGATGTTCGCGGCGAGCCGCGCGGCGCTGTGGGCGCTGATCGTGCGCGACCTGGTCGTGCTGCGAAAGCACCTCGGCGAGTTCGTCCTGCGCACGCTGATCCAGCCGTTCCTGCTCGTGTTCGTGTTCCTGTACGTGTTCCCGACGATCGGCCAGGGCATCGGCGGTGGCCACGGGCCGGCGGCCGAGTCCGCGTTCGCGACCGTGCTCGTCGCCGGCGTCGTCGGGATCTCGATCATGTTCCAGGGAATCCAGGCGGTCGCCCTGCCGATGTCGACCGAATTCGGGTACACCCGCGAGATCGAGGATCGGGTCCAGGCGCCCTGCCCGATCTCGCTGGTGGCGATCGCCAAGGTCCTCTCAGGCTGCGTGCAGGGGATGATCGCGGCGCTGATCGTGTTCCCGATCGCCGCGGTCATCCACGCGAGCGGAGTGAACGCGCACCTCCACGTCAATTGGTGGGTGGTGATCACGCTGATCCCGCTCGCGTGCCTGGCCATGACCTCGCTCGGGCTCGTCCTCGGCACATCGTTCGAGCCGCGCAACATCGGGCTGATGTGGGGCTTCGTCGTACTCCCGCTCACGTTCCTGGGCGGCACCTATTACCAGTGGACGAAGCTCGCGCCCGTGCAGGTCGCCGGCATCCACTGGCTCCAGATCGTCGTCCTGATCAACCCGCTGATCTACGTCACGGAGGGGATGCGCGCCGGCCTGACTCCGTTCTCGCACCTGCACCTGTACATCATCTATCCGGTGCTGGTGGCGTTCTCCGCCGGATTCCTGTGGCTGGGGCTGCGGAACTTCCGACGGCGCGTTCTGGTCTGAGCTACTCGCCGGGAATCGGCGCACCCG
>Ga0335072_10014327_pt1 | contig 11263 bp, 13 predicted proteins | sample Lox_Sample_21_FD_206725 | JGI IMG/M metagenome (GOLD analysis project Ga0335072, IMG submission 206725) | Soil microbial communities from Loxahatchee National Wildlife Refuge, Florida, United States - Lox_Sample_2.1 | ecosystem: Environmental > Terrestrial > Soil > Wetlands | place: USA...
CAAATCAATCGATTCAACGTAAGACCACATCAAACCTCACGACTCGGAGAGGGATCATGAAGACATCATTCTTTCTCAAGACTGTCCTGCTCGCTGGTTTTGCTGTTGCTCAATCAACCGATCTCCCGGACTGCGCAGTTCGTGCCCCACCCATTCTCAAAAGTGACTCTACTAATCAGCCCCCATAGCAAAGCTGTGTGGCTCAGTTTTCAACTGAGACTCAAATAGGCGAGTGCGGCAACCTAGATTAGTATCAAATGCATATGCAGGGACACAGAGTTCTTGAACAACATGGCTTGTTGTCTGGCGGAGTCATGCGACTTAGCTGATCAAAGCGCTGCCGTCCTTTACGCTCAGCAGATTTGCAGTACGGTCGGGGTCAGGGTGCCCAGTCAAGTGGCCTGTAGTTCAGCTAGTGCGTCAGCCACGAGTTCGACTGAAGCGTCTGTGTTGGATGATTCTCGCAGAGCCTTTACGCAAAAGGTTGAGTTGTGAGTAGCTACATATAGTCTATAAACAGTGGGAAGCTCAGTAATCGATAAGGCTCATGACCACTGATAATCGCAGAGTTGTGCTATAACGTCCAGGAAGATTCAAGTTCAACTTCTCTAAAGGACGTCAGATGTAAATATGCACATATTCCCATTACCATTTCTGCCTAATTCATATTCCTTATTCCTAATCGATGCCTGCTAACTGATACTTGCTATGAACGAGCGTGTAGAAACTTGTAAAACTAACTAAGATGAAGGATTCCCATAATAATACCAGTACCTAACCAACATCCACATTGGATCCAACTTGGATCCACTATCCATCTGCACCTGCCACGGCTGATTCGGCTTCAATTGAAGCGACTGAGTAGTCTGATATTGATTCAAATCTCCACCCACAGTCGCTGGAGAAGATACTTGCGTCGGACTCGAAGCCTGGGGATTGGAGTTTAACAAGGTCAATGTGGTGTTGGAAAGGCTTCCCGACGAGAGGAAATGAACGTAGAACTGAACAGTGGGAGCCGTCTTATTCATCGGGAGGGAATATATCGGAATGAGAGATGTAACGTTGTCAAACACCATGGTTGGCTTGGTACCAACTGGAGCGTTGAGTGCATTTTGCCATTGCTCTGGGAATTCATTGGGGATATCGAAAATAGTGTAGAGATCTCGAGCATCTTGGTGGGCTTGAACGAAATGTTTGACTGCTGTTTTCGCTGCTGAGGCCAACAAGTCACCACCATCGAGTGATGTATAATTGATATGGATGATGACATCCGTAATGGTAGAATAATCGAATTGGACGTAGGTGTCTGGTAAATCTAACTCCCATGTGGAAATGACTCCGGCTCCTTCAAAAGGCAAGTACCGCTGACCGTCGAAATTGAGTTGAAAGACACCAGCATCGTTCACCCCTGAACTTGTCGCAATCGCGGAAATCGGGACGACGCAGGTTTGGAATCTGGGGTCGTCCTGGGCGCCAGTCACCTCTTCGTAGTCATTGCCGCTACCTTCTGCAGAAGAGATTCGATATTGATGAGAGAGGAGACTAAGTGTGCAGTTGGCTTGAGCAAAAGGTCCGACAACACATGGAATGGTGAGCTCGATACTCTTGATACGACGATTATAATGCCCTGGGAAATCGAGATCGAATACTTATGATCCCTTGACCTTTCGCTTGTCGCAGACCATCACCCGACGAGCGTCCGATACCCTACGGAACCTTATATACACTTATGACCCGGTCGGAATATCACGCACGTCAACGACGAAGCCCAACAAACGGTCTACTTTCGAAATCAAGTTGTTGCGCCGAGCTGCGATTACACATACGATCCTCTATAGCAGTTAGCTGCGGCAACCGGCCGTGAACAATTCGGTCAACTGAACGGGAAATATGTCCCTGCTCCCAGTGATGCAAGTCGTGTCGTCAATCCCGGTGACGAAAATGCAATGGGGACTTATCTTGAATCTTATACTTACGATCTCGTGGGGAATATCTTGTCTCTTCAACATGCAGGGTCCGATCCTGTCATGGACGCGGACCTACATTACCAGGAAAAGAGTCAACTTGAACCATCGTATTTCAATAATCGAGTCGGTGAGACCATCATCGGGAATTCGATCCAGACTTATGGGTACGATGGGTTAGCGGGGCTACACGGCGCTATGACTTCCATGCCTCAACTCTCCATGATACAATGGACTTGCGATGATCAAATCGGCTCAACAGCAAGACAAGTCGTATCTAACGGTGGAACTCCCGAAACTACGTACTATGTTTACGACATGAAAGGGATCCGAGTCCGCAAAGTCACTGAGCGAGCGACTTCCACTTCAGAAGCTCCTAGGCGCACGAAAGAAAGGATTTACCTCAGCGACTACGAAATATTCCGCAAATTCGCGTAGATGGCACAACAATCAACCTTGAACGCCAAACACTCTCCATCTCAAAGACGAACCTAACCGCACTAGTGGAATACCGCTCTCTAGGCACCGACAAATCTCCTCAACAACTCATCCGTTACCAATATTCCAATCCCATCGCATCAGTCTCGCTCGAACTTGACGACTCGGCAAAAATCATCTCGTACGAGGAATACACCCCTTTCGGAGACACTTCGTATCAAGCCTACGACTCGGATACAGAACTCCCCAAACACTATCGATATACGGGGAAAGAACGGGATGGGGAGACTGGATTATGTTATTGTGACGCACGGTATTATGCACCAGGGCTGGGGAGATGGACGAGCTGTGATCCTATTGGATTGGAGGATGGACCGAATATGTACGTATATGTGGGAACAACCCGGTTAAAGCGGCGGATCCCACCGGTACCAACGGGGTCGTCGGCCTCCTGTTCAGAGCGATGACATGGACCTCTAGAGCTCGGTCGACCCCTATTCGGTCGTTCGCTACTACTGCAATAGATTATGGTCCATCATTTAGGACGAACAAAAAGCTGCGACAAAGAATCGAAAATGAGCTGAAGATGGAAAAGAAAGGCTTCGACGGGGCCAAGAAATTACAGAAGACAAAGAACGGGCAGAAACATCTGATTTCGAAACGGAACACGATAGCCGGCGATGGTTTCATTCTGCAGCGGACAAGCTCCGACTTGCACTCGAAGTCCGCTTACAGCAATTCCGTCAGCGGCTGGGTTTGGGACATAATGCGCGAGAATTATAAGTTAGGAGGTCCCTGGTCTGGTCTGGCGAAAAATATGCATGGTCGCACAGGTTACCGTTTTCTCTAGCAAAGCAACTCTTGGAAATAGGAATCGATGTCAATGAGGTAGGAATGGGGAGGCATCTCCCCTACGGAGTACATAAGGCTTTGACGGACGCCGGCTACGATTCAGCTTCATCGACAAGCTACGCAAACTAGACCTTGAAACTATGGTGCGAAATTATGGCCCCGATCATGCAAAGAAGGCAGTTGAAAGTCTGATGGAAAGTCATGAAAAGGAACGGGAACACTCCATCTTTCCAATACATCCTAGAGGCTATCCTGGAGCTTCCTCGAGGCAGGCGAAGTTTTCTGCCAACTGTAAACGGGAGAAAGAGGCAACGGCAAACAAAATTAAGGCGGCAAAGGAAGACCATGCGAAGCTCAACACAGATCAGAAGTGAGCTAATTAGACGTGTTCAGCGGTGAATTGAACATGTCTAATGGTGGCTTGGCTATTTACATAGCTTTGACTTCAAGACGTAAGTATGTTTACATGCTGTGACCAACCAGGAATGGACACCATCTACATCTCGAGCGTCTGCCATCACCATTCCGCGCATTCGTTCCTTTCTAAGCACCACGACCCTCCAGGTTCTCCACTTGTCGAACATTTTCGAATCTTGGTCAACTTTAGCCCTTTATCTTGTCAAATGCCACCAATGAGTCAATCAACACCGCAAAACTTTGTCGAACTGACTAAATGACTCCACCAACTTCGTCAATCAACAATACGGTATACTTTCTCGTTCTAATCTGTTATCCGTGCGTCCTCCAATGGTTTTTTTCCCAATCAACCTCAATAAATCTAACTACTACATCCCTCTGACGTCTCTGGAGTCTGACCTCCTACTCTCAACAAGTATCTATGATACCTTTTCACTTGGCGTCCCCTATCGCCCTTTCTCCTTCTGGCGTCGACATATTGACAACGTCTTTTTCTCCGCCCACAAAGCCAACCTCCTGGGCGTCCTGACGCTTTCCTCTTTTGGCGTCTTTGTTGCCCTATTTTCATATCACAGTGTCTCATCACACTTCCGCCTAGCGTCCCGGGCGCTCTATCTTCATCTGGCATCCCAATGCCCCTTTTTGACGTCCTATCGTGGAAACGCATGGTTATCGACATCTCCATCAATGATGTCCTGAGACAATGGGAGTTGCTTACAAGCGGCCGCAACAAATCCCCCAATATCATCTGCTGCCGTCATCGAAATCCGTCCTGTCTTCCCGTCGCGGAATTTCGGCCAGCTTCTCATTCAACTCGACAATGTACAGAAATCCATTCAGCCACAACGATGAGGAAGAAGCTAATATTCGTTTTCCATCCCCCTCAATTCTAGTTGGAGAGTAATAATCGAGGAAGAATCCGGTTGAAGCAGGTCCATCTCATTGGCATTAGATGAGTTTTCAGGTATGGTACAACGGTCAACTGTTGTGGGTCTAAGGTCAGCCTTGGAGCAGTACTTGGAGGCCAAGGGTTATAACCCGCGTCGAGACTCGTAAGATTCGTGCGAAGTGTAATCGTCGGCGAAAACCTCTTCACTCCAAGTAATTCGAGATCAGGGCGCCTCTTTTCGTTAGCTTTCTGTCCGATTGAACTTTATCATATTACCCTTCGAGAGAGGGCACACGAAGAATGATCGGTTTCGAAAGGGCATCGAGAATGTACCCACCACCGACTTCTGCAATGGGGATTTTCATAGCATTGTATTTTTTGACGCACTACACGAATCAAGATAGTATCGATGCAGACTTTGTGAGGGATCCGAGTGGGGGAAGAGGGTTGAATTGGGGCTGAATACCCACGAAAATTCAGTCTCACCCGAAGCTCTATTCTTCCTGCGGTAGAATTATTGTGTGCGGCACCTTCCGGATCAGAGGCTCTGGTCCAGCCAGGATAGTAATAGAGGTGTAGTTATGGTAACATATAGATAAAGGGTATTAAAGGTACTATATATATGGTGTGAAGCAGGGACAATATATGTATATAGGCTAGTCCTTTTTAAAGCTACATAGATATTATATTGAGTAATTACCACAGCTTAGTTCCTAACCCTACGTCTGCCCTTGCTTTTGAACAAGCCGATGAAGTTGTGTTGCGACTCTACCGAAATTACTAGACGTCCTTGACGAATACTTTACTATTTGTCGATGGTCCCCGTCTAGTGCAACAAGCGTTTCATGTGTTCCTGTTGTTGCACAATGTCTGGGCACAATCATCGACGATAAAGGAAGCCACTGTCCGTTAAACTCATTGTAATACTGTTCTTACCCTCACCGCCCGCGTCTTCTTGCTCTCAAAGAATGAGATCAGCTCGATCCGGCTCCCCTCTATCAATGGATTGAAGCTGTCCGTAAGGGTTTCAATCAGTTTACCGTCCTTGCGTAGCTGATTGACATATATTCTCTGCGAAAAACTCACGTTTAGAATATTACTTAACAGCGCAGCAAGGTCAGCTCCTTTGTGAGGAGTTCCTAGGAATACAATCCCTTGGACCTGGTTGAATATAGCCTGGTAGGGGGATCCCTGCTCGTGCGCGAGGATTAATGCCTCATAATAAGCTGCCTCAACACATGAACACATACCTGCTTCACGACTAACCCGCCGAGGCTGTGCGCGACGAAAATCAGAGGGGACTGATATAAGCACTTTCTTTTTGGGGTGTCACCTCTCTCCCGCGACGATAATAATCTGAGCTAATCTCGTGTAGAAGTTGAGTCGCAAAGTCCGGAATTTCGAGCTCATTTCCAACATCAAGAACGCCAATATTCGCGTCGTAACCGAATGTTAGAATTCGACAATTCTTGAAGCCATCCATTTCATGCAACCACGTCGGCCAGAAGCTTTTTGTAAGGGGCTGCGTCCATGTTTTCCGAGCGGAACCACCCAATCCATGTACGAATATGATGTCCACCGAAGGCAAAGTATTCGATACTGTTCTCGCGGGATGGAGAAGCTGTAGACCAACTTCATCCTTCAGCTCCCAACCTCCCTCATTTACTCTAAGGGGGGGCACTGTGCTGGTTGGCGGGATTTCCCTCGTCACCAGGACTTGGCCGTATACTACCCGCTCAACCAGTTCGGCCAAGGTCTTTGCGACCACTTCGCAGTCGTTCGATGACGCCCTTTCAAATTTGACGATATTCACGTGATCCGCATCTAGAGGGATAGCCGTCTCGTTCAAAAACAATAACACTGCTGAAGACTTTCCCACAAGATCCTGGTCGTTAGTTTGGAGAATTGGGAATTGCGTACTCCAAAGTGTCGTACTGGTTTAAGTGCCCAGAAGGTGACTATTTGGATTTGGTTCAAGAGCGGAGTTGCCGCATCGTGTATTTCTTTAAGTGCGGCACTATTTGGCGCTAATTCTCGGAAGATTCGTGATCCCCCGGAAGGACGATAAGCCATCGTGAAGAGCATGTCCCTATAAATCCGCCCGCTCCTGCTGAGATGATATCCTCTGTGCGGCGTATCGAAAAAGGCTATGCCGGCGGCATGACGCAAAAAGGGCGCATGTATCGGCGATTTCCGCGCAAATTCCAGGGCCTAATTCGATTAGTCAAGCTAAATTGCCTGTTTACCTCCTTTAAAACAATCCCACCTAAATCGTAGGCAATAAAGATTGTTGGGTCCTAGAAATTAATATTTGGAGTTATAATTGAAAACTTCTCCATCACTAGTATAAAATGCACAAACATCGTTTACGAGCTGTCTTGCATAATCATTGAGTTTCTGTATCGTCGTTATATTCTTGAAGGCAGCATCATAGCCAAACGATAGGATTGTCGCTGTTTTGAATTTATCTTGAGAACCAAGCCATTCTGGCCAGAAAAACTTCGTGGAAGCTGACGTCCACGTGCGTCTGGGATGTCCTCCAAAGCCGTGAATAAATATAACAATGAACGGCAATCCTGAGACGGGAGGGTCCGGCGTGAAAATTCGCTCAAGTCCTAGTTGGTCATTTTCAGGAGTCATGACAGTAACAGTCGCGATCCGCGTAGCCTGCATGGAGCAATCGTGAAATACTGGCAGCGGTTGGGTGAATGAGTGTTTTACTGCGAGGGTGGGACCTCAACAAACGAAGGAACTCGATGAACACGATGCTGATGGCAGAGGGTGAAGATGACGATCGTGGACACTCTTGATTGGCCACAGCATAGCAAACATGCTTACGTAAGATTTCGTGCCGAAGTGAAAAATTATAAACTCTTTCTCCTGTGTGGTCGCACAATGTGCCCATTGGTTGCTGTCGGCCGCTCTGCTTCGTAGGCTGTGCACTACGGCTTCTCTCGCTTTACTCTGGCGATCGCACTTTCGCAACACCTTTCCTTCTCAGACGCCATGGATCCCCTCTCCATCTCTTCTGCGACCGTTGGATTTGTCGCATTTCTTCTGCAGGTCGCGACTACCACTAAGGACTTCGTTCAAGACGCAAAAGACTTCCCACAAGAATTTAGGAAGCTCTCAGAGGCTACCAAGGACTTCGCTATTCAAGTACAGAGATTAAACCCGTCTATCCAAAAAATAGAGCAAAGATATCAAGTCGGACGTATTCTTCCGTTTCATTTTGTTGCTGATACGTGTGTTGAAGACAAAGCAGACACCTTGAAGCATTGCACCGAAGTTTTAGATGATATCAATGACCTCCTGAATAGCTTCAAAGGATCATTCACAGATCGGACTAAATGGGCGTTTTCCAAGAAGAAAAAGGTAGCAGAGCTAGTTAAGCGACTCGAGCAATGCAAAGTCACCTTGGGGTTGGCTATTGTCAACGAGTTGTAGTATAATGGCCGACATTGACTTGTATGGCTGATAGGTAGTGTACAAACGGGTGAAGAGAGTCAAAAGGGTTCTGAAGAACGTCAAGCGGCTGCTAAAGCACGGTCGGAAGCAAGCCAAGGGTGGGCCGGTGTTGAGAAAGACCGTGATTGTATTCCCATTTGTCGCTAGGCTTATCGGTGCAGTTTCCTACAAGGGAAAAGTCTTGGACTGGTTATCTCCTGGAGGCTTATTGAATGCACGTCATTCCACAACAGGGGATCATCATACACAGAAGACCGGGGTATGGTTACTTGAAGAATTGCAGAAACTAGAATGGTTTGCTGGAAATGGACCTCGATTGATTGTCTGCCAAGGCGCTGGTAATACATCGTTTCGCTAGACGAACTGATTTAAGGTGGTGTTGGAAAAACCCATTTGTCGTATGAACCGGGAAACAGGCAGTTTAGACTAATTGTGTTACAGATATACCGTTATTGAGCATCTCCTCGATTCCCATACTCCCGATGTCGGACTTGCCTATATCTATTTCGAGCACCAGCAAGCACAATCCCTTAAACCCAAAGACTACATTGCAGATCTGGTACGCCAATTCGAGAAGCAAAGGGAGGGACTGTCCGCTTCGGTCCAGAGCAAATACGACAAACTTTCGCAATCTCAAAAGCCTGATCTACAAACGGCGAAAGAATGTCTGATGGACTCGGTTGAATATTTCACCTCAGGAGTGTACATCATCTTGGACGGCTTTGACGAATGCAAAGAAGATGGTAGAAAGGCATTGGTCGATTGCTTCCGCTCGTTCATCCCCCAAGATAAACCAATTCGGTTTTTCATTGCCACTCGACCCAATCGCAGCGTCGACTTCCTCGCCTCTAAATTTGGCGACCAGGCACGGCGTATCGATGTTGGCGCTGGCCAGGATGAGGTAACTCGAGATCTGAAGCAATATGTAGACAACAAGCTGTCAGAGGCAGAAGGGGATCTTGACCACGGAGAAAGCTTGTTCATTTCGGAACAGATTATGGCAAAAGCGCAAGGATTGTAACCATCCTCAAAGTCTCTTGCACTAACGAATCATCAGGTTTTTGCTGGCCCGGTTGCACTTGGATTCCGTTCTCGAATGCAGCACTAGAAAGAAAAGGAGGAAACGAGTCGAATCACTCTCGCAAGAACTGGACGAAGCATACGGAATTGAGATGCAACGAATCAAGAATAGTGGAAAACAGTACGAAATTGCAAGACGCGCATTGTCTTGGGTGTACTTTGCTAAGCGGCCATTGCGCATGGAAGAACTCCAGGAGGCGCTCGCTGTGAATCTGATTTGGGATATCGAGGAAGCTGATGAAGATTGCAGAGATTTGGATCGAGATGACATTGAGAAGCCGCAGACCATTATCGAGTCCTGTGGGAGTTTGATTTCGTGGGATCGTTCAACCAATGTGGTCGGGTTTTCACATTATACAGTCTCGGAATTCTTTGCGGTGCATGTGGACGGAAACATCGAATCCGAAACATACATAGCTCGAACCTGTTTGACGTATCTCTGCTTCGAGGTTTTCGATAAGGGACCTTGCGGACGGGAAGAGCTTGAAGAGCGGGTGAATAGGTATCGACTGGCACCATACGTTGCAAAATATTTCGGAAAACATGTTTCAGGATCGAAAGCCGAAGAGGGCCTTCAGGACCTCGTTCTATCGATTCTCTTCTCGCGATCCAGAAGTTTGGCTTGGTTGGAACTTGATTTCAATTACCGGGGCTGCATTTCTCGCAAGTCTGGAAGAAGGAATCGCGACTTGCATTATTCCAGCTATCATGACGAATTGTATTATGGATGGGAGCCACTGCATTTTCTGAGCGCTTGGGATATTCCCTTCATCATGAATCGTATTTTATCGTCTTCTATCCCCGTTATCGTCGATCTGATGACGGCCATCTCTCACAAATGGACTCGACGATTTCCTCGAGCAAATGGCCCAATATGGCATCAAGATCCGGACGACCTGCGACTCAAATCTACCGTAACATATACCTCGTACCTAGAATCTGAAGCTGGGGAGACTGTCAAAGCAGTTACCCCGCTCCACGTAGCTTGTCGATATGGTAATGCCGAGATCGTCAAATTGCTCCTGTCGATGAGCGTCGATGTCGATCCTGTCTATGGAATCGATGGAGTTACTCCTCTGTATGACGCAGCTAGAAGAGGTGATGAAAGGATTGTCAAATTGTTGTTGGAGAAAGACGCAAACATGAACGCATCAAGCAGACACCTCTTTACTATGAATATCTTGGAAGTAGCAGCAACGTGGAGTCACGAAGGGATTATCAAGTTGCTGCTGGAGAAAGGGGTAGATGTCAATGGACAAGGAGGATATCTTGGCAACGCCCTCCTGGGAGCAGCATACCGAGGTCATGAAAGGATTGTCAAGTTGTTATTGGAGAAAGGGGCAGATGTCAATGCACAAGGAGGACATCTTGGCAACGCCCTCCAGGGAGCAGCATACCAAGGTCATGAAAGGATTGTCAAGTTGTTATTGGAGAAAGGGGCAGATGTCAATGCACAAGGAGGATTGTATGGTAGTGCCTTGCTGGGAGCAGCAACTAGAGGTCGTGAAGGGATTGTCAAACTGTTGTTGGAGGAAGGGGCAGAAGTGAATGCTGCAGGCCAAATCCATGGTAGTGCCCTACAGGCCGCGGCAAATCAAGGCCATGAACGCATTGTCAAGTTGCTGTTGGAGAAAGGTGCAGAAGTGAATGGAAAACAAGGCCGTTACGGCACTGCCCTGTGTGGAGCAGCATCTAGAGGAGACGAAGGGATCGTCAAGTTGTTATTGGAGAAAGGTGCAGATGTCAATGCGCAGGGAGGAGAGTATGGCAATGCCCTGCAAGCCGCTGCATCTGGACGTTTGCATCTAATATCCTATTCCAATTCTCAGCGGGATGAACAAAGAGGATGTTATGGAGTCGCTGTCTGGCACCCCGCAGCATGTGGAAATCTTGAACGTATTGTAAAGTTGCTGTTAGAGAAAGGTGCACATGTCAATGCACCGGGAGGAGTTTATGGCAATGCCTTACAAGCGGCAGTATTTAATGAGCATGAAGACGTTGTCAAGTTGCTGAAGGAGAGCGGCGCAGTTTTAACCTAGCTGTGTCAATTATAGTCTTTTAGTAAATCGATACAACTTCCTGAACTTGGTTTACCCCTTGGAAAGTTTCCCATTTCGTTTCAGGATGACGATGGCGTACTGTTTAAGTTTTCTTA
>Ga0335072_10014328_pt1 | contig 11263 bp, 10 predicted proteins | sample Lox_Sample_21_FD_206725 | JGI IMG/M metagenome (GOLD analysis project Ga0335072, IMG submission 206725) | Soil microbial communities from Loxahatchee National Wildlife Refuge, Florida, United States - Lox_Sample_2.1 | ecosystem: Environmental > Terrestrial > Soil > Wetlands | place: USA...
AGGACTACGAGCGTCTGCTGGATGCGCAACAGCAAGCCGACGCCGATGCTGTGGAACGCGCCGCCGCCGCCCTGGAACGGCGCGTGCGCGAGGAGGCCAAGACCATTCGCACTAAATACATCGCACCGCCGGCAACCACCGATTTCGCCATTCTGTTTCTGCCTACCGAAGGTTTGTACGCGGAAATCATTCGCCGCCCTGGTCTGTTCGAAAGCCTTCAACGCGAGCAGCGCGTAACCGTGGCCGGGCCCACCACGCTTTCCGCGCTGCTGAACAGTTTGCAGATGGGGTTCCGCACGCTGGCGATTCAAAAACGCAGCAGCGAGGTGTGGCAAATCCTTGGCGCCGTGAAGAACGAGTTCGGCAAATTCGGCGATGTGCTCAGCATGGTGCGCAAAAAACTGGACGAAGCCAGCAAGCACATCGACAAAACCACGACGCGTACGCGCGCGATCGAACGCAAATTGCGCGACGTGGAGACCCTGCCCGGCGAACAGACGCAGCAGCTGCTCGGGAACGATCTAACGGAAGGCGACGAGGATGTCGTGGAAGATTGATGCTTGAGGATACTCTGATCCCTGGACATTCCCGTTGCTGCTCGTCATCCCAGCGAAAGCTGGGATGACGGTAAGGCGGCATGAACGATTTCGATGGACTTAGGTTGCAGAAGACCCTACGACGGCGTCAGCTCAGCGCATGAGCTGCCGCACGCGCGATCAGCGCATCGTCAGGACGCACGCCGGTGTAAAGCACGAACTGCTCCACCGCCTGCAACACGATCACTTCGGCGCCGGTAATCACTTTTTTGTTCAACGACCGCGCCAGTTGGATCAACGGCGTCTCGGGCGGGTCCGCCACGACATCGAAGACGGCTCGGGCACGTTCCACCACGCTGCGACCGAAAGCCAGCTGATCTTTTTCCGCGCCGCCTTCCATGCCGATCGGCGTGACATTGATCAACAGATCCGGCTGCAAGCTCGACATGTCGGCAACCCATGCGAACCCGCTCGCCTCGGCCAGCTTTCGCCCGGTGGCTTCGTTGCGTGCAACGATATGTCCTTGCCGGAATCCGGCATCGCGAAAAGCGCAGGCGACCGCTTTGGCCATGCCGCCGCTGCCACGCAACGCCAGTTGCATATCGGTGCCGAGGCCATGCTGATCGATCAAGGTGCGCACCGCGATGTAATCGGTGTTGTAAGCGTGCAGATGTCCATCGTTGTTGACGATGGTGTTGATGGAGGCGATGGCGCTTGCCGACGCGTCGATGCTATCCACCAGCGCAATGCATGCCTCCTTGAACGGCATCGAAATCGCGCAGCCGCGAATGCCCAGTGCGCGAATGCCGCCGATGGCCGCTGCAAGATCGCGCGTGGTAAAGGCCTTGTAGACGTAATTCAGGTCCAGCGCCTCGTAGAGAAAGTTCTGGAAGCGTGTGCCGAAGTTGCCCGGGCGGGCGGACAGCGACATACAAAGCTGGGTATCGCGGTTGATGGCTCGGGTCATATCGGGGGCGACGGAGCGGGGCCGCTCATCATACCGCCGCCCCGGTGAAGGACAGGACTCGGCGATTTTCAAAGGCGAAGAGCACCGGACCCCCGCGACCACGGGTGTAGTGACGTGACCGGCCGCCCCCATAACGGGCTTGACGCGAGCGTTACACTTATCCGTCTCAAGCCCGTACCAAGGAAGCCGCATGAGCGAGCACAAGCCCACCGACGTCACCCATGAACAGGCCGAGGAAGCCGTACGCACCTTGCTGCGCTGGGCCGGCGAGGATCCTCAGCGCGAGGGGCTGCTGGATACGCCGCGCCGCGTGGTGAAAGCCTATCGCGACTGGTTCTCCGGCTACCAGGTCGACCCGGGCGAGTACCTGCGGCGCACTTTCGAGGAAGTGGCCGGCTACGACGAAATGGTGGTGCTGCGCGATATCGAGTTCGAAAGTCATTGCGAGCATCACATGGCGCCCATTATCGGCCGCGCCCACGTCGGCTACCTCCCCACCAACCGCGTGGTGGGCATCAGCAAGCTGGCGCGTGTGGTCGATGCCTATGCGCGCCGTTTCCAGGTGCAGGAAAAAATGACCGCGGAAATCGCGCGCTGCATCCAGGAGAACCTGCAGCCGGCCGGCGTGGCTGTCGTGATCGACGCCAGCCACGAATGCATGACCACCCGCGGCGTGCACAAGCGCGGCGTATCGATGGTCACCAGCCAGATGCTCGGTGCGTTCCGCGACGACGCGCGCACCCGCGCCGAATTTCTGGATTTCATCGGCATCCAAGGCGGTCGTCGCTGATGCGGTGGGCGTTGATCGCCCTGCTTTTGGGCTTACCCGTCGCCGTGCTGGCGCAGGGCACGGCGGCCAGCCTGTTCCAAGCCATGGATACCAATGGCGACGGCCGGGTCAGCGAAGCTGAATATGTGGCCTATATGAGCCTGGGTTTCTATCGTCGCGACCTCAATCACGATGGCGTGCTGGAACCGGAGGAATTGCCCGGCGGCCGCGGCAAACCCGTGACGCTGAAGGCATGGCAAGACAATTTGCGCCGCGAGTTCCACCTGCTCGACCGCCATCATCACGGTTATCTGACTCCGCAGGAATTGATGCAGCCGCCACGGTAAGGATGCTCGAACCCTGCCCTATTACCGAACGGCGTAGCGCCTGCAGTACAACAGGGCGCGACATTTTCTGCACACTTCAGCCCATGCCAAGCCATGCCGCATCGGCTATCGTTGCATCTTTCATCCTCTCGGTTGCCTGGCTGCGCCCTTCGCATGGACTCTGCATCGACTCGCTCCCGCCAATCGGCCGCCTTCGCCTTCATCTTCGTGACAGTGATGCTGGACATGCTGGCGTTCGGCATCATCATCCCGGTGCTGCCGCATCTCATCGTGGAATTGAGCGGCGGCAGCATTGCTCGCGCGGCGGTGTGGTCCAGCGCATTCGGCACGGTGTACATGCTGATGCAGTTCGTGTTCTCGCCCGTGCAAGGCACGCTGTCGGATCGATTTGGGCGTCGCACGGTCATCCTGATTTCCAGCTTCGGCCTCGGCGTCGATTTCATCGTGATGGCGATTGCGCCGGTGCCGGTGGTGTGGCTGCTGTTCGTCGGGCGCATCGTGTCGGGCATTTGCGCGGCGAGTTTCTCCACCGCCAATGCGTATATCGCCGACATCGTGCCGAAGGAAAAGCGCGCGGCGGCGTTCGGCATGATGGGGGCGGCCTTCGCCATCGGCTTTATCGTGGGGCCTGCGCTTGGCGGCTTTTTGGGGCATTTCACGATCCGCCTGCCGTTTTGGGTGGCCGCCGTACTGTCGCTGATCAATTTCTGCTACGGCTTTTTCGTGTTGCCCGAATCGCTGCCGCCGGAACGCCGCACCAAGCGTTTCGATTGGCGGCATGCCAATCCGTTCGGCGCGCTGGTGCTGCTACGCCGTTATCCGCAAGTGTTCGCGCTGGCCGCCGTGTACTTTCTGATCACGCTGGCACAGTTTTCGCTCAATTCCACCTATGTGCTGTACACCGATTACCGCTACGGCTGGGGCCCGCAAGCGGTGGGCTACACGCTCGGATTGGTGGGACTTTGCAGCGGTATCGTGCAAGCGGTGCTGGTGCGTAAGCTGATGCCCAAACTGGGCGAGCGGCGCCTGATCATGATCGGCTTGCCGCTGTGCGTACTGGGTTATCTGTTTTTCGGGCTTTCGTCGGTCGCATGGATATTCTTGGCAGGCATTCCGTTCCTTTGCCTGGGCGGGCTGGCCGGACCGCCCGCACAAGCGTTGATGACGCAGCAAGTCGATCCGCACGAGCAGGGACGGCTGCAAGGCGCGCTAACCAGTCTTGCGAGTTTGGCGGGTATTTTCGGCCCTGCACTGTTCGCCAACTTGTTTGCGTTGTTCATCAGCAATCATGCACCGGCGCATCTGCCCGGCATTTCTTTCGTGCTTGCCGCGGTGCTGCTGGTCGTGGCCACCTTTGTCGCCAGTTACGCGATCCGTCACGTACATGCCGTGCCGGCATCGGAAAACGCTTCGACCATGCCCTTGCACAGCGAGCTGTCGCCTGTCGCGGACGTGGTCACCCATGAGCCTCTCCCCCATCAACAACCGGAGTCATCCCCATGAGCCTCTCGATGTATCAAGCTTCCGTGCCCGTGTTTGTGCGTGCACTGACCAATTTGCAGCACGTTCTCAAGCTCGGTGAAAAACATGCCAAAGAGAAAGGCGTGGACGGATCGGTCATGCTGCAGACCCGCCTTATCCCCGACATGTTGCCGCTGGTGAAGCAGGTGCAGATCGCCACCGATATGTCAAAGAACGGCACCGCACGCCTGGCCGGCGTCGATCCGCTGAAGTTCGAAGACAACGAAACCTCGTTCGAAGAGCTGCACGCTCGCCTCGAACGCGCGATCGACTACATCAAGAGTTTCAAGCCGGAGCAGATCGACGGCAGCGAAACGCGCGCCATTGTTTTGAAAACGCGCAACGGCGAGCAGCAGTTCGAAGGCCAGGCCTACCTGCTGCATTATGTGATTCCGAACATGTTCTTCCACTGCACCACCGCATACAACATTCTGCGCGAAGCCGGCACGAATATCGGCAAGCAGGATTTCATCGGCAAGCACTAAGCTTTGCCCTTGCGTACAGAGCGAGATAGTCGCTCTGTACGCCACCCGACGCATCGCCGTCGCCCGCCCTCTTTTTCGTACAAGTACGCACTGCAGTGCAGCGTGCGTAGGCTTTCTGCGCGCTCTTCAAGCGCTCCGCCACAAGCCCCCTTCAAATTAAGCGCAGTCTGATTGTTGGAAAAGCGTTAGTCGCTTATTTGATAACAGCGGTTCGCGAAAACTTTCTTCCCCCGCGGGACTGAACCGTATCGACGCGATCGTCACCCCTTAAGCCATGCACCACGGCTTAGGGGTGGCTTTCGCATTTTGTTATCGCCGCTCGTTAACCGCTAAGCGACGAGCGGCGCCTCCAGGGAGAGAGCACCTTGAAAGCAAGAAATACGGCTAATTACTCGTTGCTGGCGCTGGCGTGCGCAGCGGCGTTGGCTAGTACGAGTGTGTTTGCGCAGTCCACGACCGGCAGCATCGTGGGTCAGGCCGAACCAGGCACAACGATTACTGCAACAAGCTCTACCGGGTTGTTTCGCAAAATCACCATCGACAACTCGGGTCGCTATAGTTTCACCAACCTTCCTCTCGGTGCATACAGCGTCACGCTTCAACGGAATGGCGCTATCGTCGATAGGCGCGACAACGTAAATATCGTAGTTAACGCGAGTATCGACGTATCATTCGCCTCTACTGCGAACGCAAAGTCACTTAGCGCAGTTAGCGTATCTGCCAATGCGCTTCCGCCCATCGACGTGACTGCCGCAGATTCGCGCACTGTCATTACGTCTAAAGAGCTCGCACTGCTACCAATCAGTCGCACCGCCGAGGCCATTGCCCTGCTGGCACCCGGCACCGTTGGAGGCAGCAGCTATTTTAGCGGTCCAACTGGCAATCCCCTTGTTTCATTCGGTGGCGCATCAGTTACTGAAAACGCGTATTACATCAACGGCTTCAATACAACTGATCCACTTTCCGGTCTCGGCGGCATCAGCTTGCCTTATGGCTCGATTGACCAGCAGGAAGTTTTCACAGGTGGCTATGCCGTTTTACCAAGAGGCGCCGCGTTATATGCGCCTTTCGGCCACCTACGATTGGTAAGTTTCTCTTTCAAATGTATGAGTCTGTAAGGTCTGGGGTCGGCATCGCCGACCCCTTTTTGTGCTAGACATATCGATGTTGACTAGATTCAAAGCGCCCCCAATTCAGGACCTTGCGTCCACGACTACTTCACATCGGGAAAGCGCCATGACCAAACCCTCCCTGCTAAAAATCGACTTTGTCTCCGATGTCGTCTGCCCTTGGTGCGCTGTCGGTCTTAAGTCCCTGCAGCAAGCGCTCCAACAACTCGATGGCGAGATTGCGGCCGACCTGCATTTCCAGCCTTTTGAGCTGAACCCGCAGATGGCGCCGGAAGGCGAGAACGTGGCCGAACATTTGGCGCACAAGTACGGCAGCACGCCCGAGCAAATGACCAAGAACCAAGAAGGTATACGTCAACGCGGTGCCGCATTGGGTTTTACCTTCAACATGGACAAGCGCAATCGCATCTACAACACCTTCGATGCGCACCGTTTGCTGCACTGGGCGGACATGGAAGGCAAGCAGCTCGCGCTGAAGACGGCGCTGCTGGAGGCGTATTTCACCCATGGCGACGACGTCAGTTCCCATGACGTACTCGCACGCGTTACCGGTGAGGTTGGGCTGGATGCCGCCCAGGCCCGCGAAGTGCTGAGCAGTAACCGTTATGCGGACCAAGTGCGCGAGCAGGAGCAGTTCTACCAGACCCAAGGCATCCGCGCCGTACCGTCCGTGATCGTTAACGGCAAATACCTGATCCAGGGCGGACAGCCGCCGGAAGTGTTCGCGCAGACCTTGCGGCAAATCGCCGCCGAAACCTGATCTACCCGTTCGAATTCAAGCCTCTACGGTATGAATGGCGTGAGCCGCAGCAACCCGGGACGACGTGAGACAATATCGCGCCGCTCCATCCCGCCTTGCCAAGCATGCTGCGACTCACCGACATCAAACTTCCCCTGGACCACGCCGAGGAGGCGCTGGCCTCCGCCATTCGCGCCAGGCTGCATGTCGGCGGCTCGGCCGTTCACGGCTATACGATCTTCCGACGCGGTTACGATGCCCGCAAACGCGGCGCGATCCAGCTGATCTATACACTGGATGTGGACGTTGCGGATGAAGCAAAGCTGTTGCAGCGCTTTGCGGACGATCCACATGTTCGCCCGACGCCCGATACGGATTACCGCTTCGTGGCCCATGCTCCGGCATCATTTTCACGCGACATGCGTGTCGCGCAGAGCGAAGATCAAAAATCGGCCATCCATGGCCGAACTCTTCAGTCTTCACGCGACTTCCTTGTCGCGCAGAGCGAAGATCAAAAATCGGCCATCCATGGCCGAACTCTTCATCGCCCCGTGGTTGTCGGCATGGGGCCGTGTGGTTTGTTTGCCGGCTTGCTGCTGGCGCAGATGGGTTTCCGGCCTATCATCCTGGAGCGCGGCAAGGCGGTGCGCGAACGCACGAAAGACACCTGGGATTTGTGGCGCAAGCGCAACCTGCATCCCGAGTCGAACGTGCAATTCGGTGAAGGCGGTGCCGGTACGTTTTCCGACGGCAAGCTTTACAGCCAGATTTCCGATCCCAAGCATTACGGCCGCAAGGTGCTCACGGAGTTCGTCAAAGCCGGTGCGCCGGAGGAAATCATTTACGTCAGCAAGCCGCACATCGGCACCTTTCGCCTGGTGACGATGGTGGAGAACATGCGCAACACCATCGAGTCGCTAGGCGGCGAGATTCGTTTTCAGCATCGCATGGACGATCTGCTTGTCGAAGAAGACGCGCACGGCGTCCGCCACGTTCGCGGCGTCGCCCTGGCGAACGGCGAGCAGATTCGCACCGATCACGTCGTGCTTGCGCTAGGACACAGCGCGCGCGATACCGTTGCCATGTTGCACGAGCGCGGCGTTTATCTGGAAGCCAAACCGTTTTCGATCGGCTTTCGCGTGGAGCATCCGCAGTCGATGGTCGATCAGGCCCGTTTCGGTCCGCAGGCCGGTCATCCGTTGTTGGGCGCCGCCGATTTCAAACTCGTGCATCACTGCCGCAACGGCCGTTCCGTCTACAGCTTTTGCATGTGTCCGGGCGGCACGGTGGTGGCGGCCACCAGCGAACCGGGTCGCGTGGTGACAAACGGCATGAGTCAGTATTCGCGCAACGAGCGCAATGCCAACGCGGCCATCGTCGTCGGTATCGAGCCCAGCGATTTCACGCCTTACGACAACAGCGCAAGCCCGCTCGCTGGCATCGCGCTGCAGCGCGATCTGGAAAGTCGCGCGTTCGAATTGGGCGGCGGTACGTATGAAGCACCGGGGCAGCTTATCGGCGATTTTCTTGCCGGTCGTGCATCGACGGCACTGGGCGAGGTGATGCCTTCCTATAAGCCCGGCGTCCGTCTGACCGACTTGGCGACGGCCCTGCCGGACTACGCCATTGAAGCGATTCGCGAGGCCATGCCCGCGTTCGATCGCAAGCTGAAGGGTTTCGCCAGACCCGATGCGATATTCACCGGCGTCGAAACGCGCACATCCTCACCGGTGCGCATACGTCGCAACGACGACGACCTGCAAAGTCTCAACACACGCGGCCTTTTTCCTGCCGGCGAAGGCGCAGGCTACGCCGGCGGCATCCTTTCGGCGGGCGTCGATGGTATCCGCATCGCCGAAGCGGTGGCACTAAGCATCGCGCATCAGGCGGCACATGCTTACTGATACGCTGAAAGAGAACATTCGCGACGCGTATGCGCGTGTGAAAGACGGATTGCCCGGCTTCCGTTCGCGCGCGGCGCAAACGCGCATGATTGCGGAAGTCGCCCGAGCGCTTTCGCAGAGCGGTGGTGCTGCGGTTATCGAAGCGCCTACCGGCACCGGTAAATCGATGGCTTATCTGGTAGCCGGCGTCGAAGTCGCGCGCGCGCTGAAAAAGAAGCTGTTGATCGCGACCGCCACCGTCGCCCTGCAAGAACAGTTGGTGGAGCGCGACATACCGCTGTACTTAAAGCTTAACGGACGCGACATGAAAGTGGCACTCGCCAAGGGACGCGGCCGTTATCTGTGTCCGCGCAACCTGCGCATGGCAGGGAACAGCCTCGGCGAAGCCGGTCAAATGGGCTTGGGATTCGATGCGGATCTCGCGTTGTGGAGCAAACCGCCGGCGGAACGCGACAAACAGGTGCTGCGCAAGCTCACCGATGCTTTCGATCACCATACGTGGAACGGCGACATGGATGCGGCGCCCGAAACCCCGGGCGACATGCTGCGCGCGATGATCACGACCAGCGCGGGCGGGTGCACCGGTCGTCGCTGCGGGCATTTCATGGGGTGCCCGTTCTTTGCGGCACGACGCGCCGTGGCCGATGCGGATGTCGTCGTCGCCAATCAGGATCTGGTGCTCTCCGACCTCACCATGCCGGGCGACGACGACAACTGGGGCGGCGTGATTTTGCCCAAGCCCGAGGAAACGCTGTATGTCTTCGACGAAGCGCATCACATGCCCGGCAAAACCATCGACCGAGGCGCCTGCGAAGTGCCACTGGGCACGGCCGTCCGGCAAATCAGCCGGTTGGGCCGTCAGATCCACGCCGCTTATTCGCTGACCGACAAAGAAGTGATCGGCAAGCTCACGCTCGATGCCGGCGACGAAAAGTTGCAGGCACTGAGCGACGGCCTGGAAGAACTGGAAAAGGAAATACGCCAATCGTGGACGCCCGATCCGGCCCAGATCGAGCCCATGTATCGCGGTTCGCTAGGCCAGTTGCCGGACAACTGGGTGCATCAAGCGACCGTGCTCTATGTGGATGCGTCCGAAGTGCAACGATGGCTGACGGCGGTTCGCCGCGCCGTCACCGAGATGAGCGAAGGCGGCCCTACGCAAGAGGCCCTGTCGCGCGAACTTGGCATGGCGCTCGAACGTATCGATCGCCAGGTACGCACCTGGCGTGCATGGTCCAACGACGATCCGGAACATGCGCCACCGCTGGCGCGCTGGGTCACGCTGTCGAACGATCAGCAATTGGTTTGTCATGCATCGGCGGTTTCGGCCGGCGCACTGCTGCGAAATATTCTTTGGGACAATGCCAGCGCATCGATCATGACGTCGGCCACGTTGAGCGTAGGCGGCAACTTCCGTGGCTTCGCCGATGCGGTGGGCTTGCCGGACGAGGCCGTTACCGTAAGCCTGCCTTCGCCGTTCGATCTGGGCGTGCAGGCGCGCCTGGAAGTACCCGCGCTGTCCGCATTGCCCGATGCACGCGAGCAACATGCGCGCGAGGTGACCGACTGGCTGGCCGAACATCTCGATTGGGATGCCGGCAATCTGGTGCTGTTTACCTCACGCGCGAAGTTGGAGCGCGTACTGCAGTGCCTGCCCATCGACAAGGTGCGCAAAGTGCGCGCGCAAGGCTCGCTCGGCAAAACACAACTGATTGCCGAACACGTCGCCGCGATCGAAGACGGCAGAGGCAGCACCTTGTTCGGTCTGGCATCGTTTGGCGAGGGCTTGGATTTGCCGGGCAAGCTCTGCGAAACGGTGGTCATTACACAACTTCCGTTTGCCGTACCGACCGATCCGGTCGGCGCCACGTATGCGGAGTGGCTGGAATCGCGCGGACGCAATCCCTTTCTTGAAGTTGCCGTGCCCGAAGCCACGCGTTTGTTGATTCAATATTGCGGCCGATTGATTCGCAGCGAAACCGATCGCGGCCGTATCGTGCTGTTGGATCGGCGTGTCGTCACACGGCAATACGGCAGTCAGATGCTAAAGGCCCTGCCGCCCTTCCAGCGTGTGATCGAGCGCACCTTATGAGCATTATTCGTCTACGCGATTGCCCGGCCGTGCCGTGGAAAAACGGCATGGGACGCACGCGCGAATTGGCCGTGCATCCTGCGGGCGCCGGCATGGACGATTTCATATGGCGCGTCAGCGTGGCAGAAGTGGACAGTGCCGCTCCGTTTTCGTCATTCGCGGGGGTCGATCGCTATATCGCGCTGCTGGAAGGCGCCGGCTTCACCATGATGCTGGACGACGGTCGCACTCATGCACTCACCGTGCCGTTTATCCCGTTTGCATTTCCCGGCGAGACGGCGGTCACGATCGCGCTGCGCAACGGACCCACGCGCGATTTCAATCTCATGCTGCGCCGGTCCAAGGTTTCTGGCGAGCTGGTGATCTGGGAGGATGCGGGCCGACAGGTCGTCGATGACGCCGTAGCGCTGATTTATTGCGCGCGAGGACATATCGACACGTCCGACGGACGCCTGCGGCCCGGCGATGCGTGGCTTCCCACACCGTCAACCGGGCGTGTTTCACTTGATCCGGGGACATTGGCACTTGTCGCAAGGGTACAAATGCTGGGAAATTAGCGCTCGCGACGAGTTCCCACGCTTGTCATTCCGGCGCAGGCCGAAATCCGGTTTCAACAGGCAGCGCGAAGCACACAAAATGTTTTCTTATGTTGAGTGCCGCGCACAACGTGTTGGCACTGCATTCCGGCCAGCGCCGGAATGACAAACAGGTACGCTAAAGCCAAACCGTTCCATTCCATCGTGAGGTTCCCACCATGCCCGTGCTGATCCTCG
>Ga0335072_10014329_pt1 | contig 11262 bp, 9 predicted proteins | sample Lox_Sample_21_FD_206725 | JGI IMG/M metagenome (GOLD analysis project Ga0335072, IMG submission 206725) | Soil microbial communities from Loxahatchee National Wildlife Refuge, Florida, United States - Lox_Sample_2.1 | ecosystem: Environmental > Terrestrial > Soil > Wetlands | place: USA: Florida...
CTTCGCACCAGGTAACCGAGGTGGCGCGAAGGGCGGCCCCGTCAGTGGGTAAGCTCTTCCTAGTTCTGCGGCGCGACAAGACCCCGCGGCCACCGCCCGCTACGCATGCCGTCGTCCGCGCTAATACCTGTCTGCGTAAAAAACCATAGTTAAGAAAATGGCAAGGAGCAGTTGTGCCTGAGCGCACCCTTATCTTGGTGAAGCCCGACGCGGTTCGCCGTAACCTGATTGGTGACGTAATTTCCCGAATTGAACGCAAGGGCCTGAAGGTCATCGCGATGGATCTGCGGACCATCGAGCGCGTGACCGCCGAGGCGCACTACGCCGAGCACGCGGAAAAGCCCTTCTTCAGGGATGTCGTCGAGTTCATCACGGGCGGCCCAGCGGTGGCGCTGGTCGCTGAGGGGGAGCGGGCCATCGAGGCGTTCCGCGCGGTGGCAGGGGCCACCGACCCGGTGAAGGCCTCGCCGGGCACGATCCGCGGCGACTACGCGCTGGAGGTCGGGCAGAACATGGTGCACGGCTCCGACTCCCCTGAAGCCGCCGAGCGGGAAATTAAGATCTTCTTCCCCGAACTCGTTTAGCTACCGCCCAGGCCGAACACTAACTAAGTACTAGACCGCTCGCAAGAAACCGTGACAACGGCGGCATAAGCGGCCTAACAGATAATTCACAGAAAGTTCTTTGCATGTGCGTTCGCAAATGCACGTGCAAAGATTCGGGCTTGATCGGAAGGTGCCCGCTCCCGATGAGCAATGCGCTGACGTTCCTTGGCCGCGACATGGCCGTCGACCTCGGTACCGCCAACACCCTGGTGTACGTGCGCGGCCGGGGGATCGTCCTCAACGAGCCAAGCGTGGTGGCGCTGAACACCAACAACGGGCAGATCGTGGCGGTCGGGGTCGAGGCTAAACGGATGATCGGCCGCACTCCGGGCAACATCGTGGCGGTGCGGCCGCTCAAGGACGGCGTGATCGCGGACTTCGACGTCACCGAGCGGATGCTGCGGTACTTCATCCAGAAGGTGCACCGGCGCAGCCGGATGGCGAAGCCCAGAATCGTCGTGGCCGTGCCGAGCGGCATCACCGGCGTCGAGCAGAGCGCCGTGAAGGAGGCGGGCCACCAGGCGGGCGCGCGCCGGGTCTACATCATCGAGGAGCCGATGGCGGCGGCCATCGGCGCCGGCCTGCCGGTCAACGAGCCGACAGGGAACATGGTGGTGGACATCGGCGGCGGCACCACCGAGGTCGCGGTCATCTCGCTCGGCGGCATCGTCACCTCCCAGTCCATCAGGATCGGCGGCGACGAGCTCGACCAGGCGATCATCGCCTTCGGCAAGAAGGAACACTCGCTCATGCTCGGCGAGCGGACCGCCGAGGAGATCAAGGTGGCGCTCGGCTCGGCGTTCCCCGCCACCGACGAGCCGCAGGCCGAGATCCGCGGCCGGGACCTGGTCAGCGGCCTGCCGAAGACCGTGGTCATCTCCACGGCCGAGGTCAGGCGGGCCATCGAAGAGCCGCTGAACCTGATCATCGACGCGGTGAAGTCCACGCTGGACAAGTGCCCGCCGGAGCTGGCGGGCGACGTGATGGACCGCGGCATCGCGCTGACCGGCGGCGGCGCCCTGCTCAGGGGACTTGACCAGCGGATTCGCGAGGAGACCGGGATGCCGGTGCACATCGCGGACAGCCCGCTCGATTCCGTGGTCCTCGGCACGGGCAAGTGCGTGGAGGACTTTGACACCCTGCGCCAGGTCCTCGTACCAGAGAGGCGCTAGCGTAGGAAACTCCGCAACAGCAAGGGACGGGAGTTGCGCGGTGCACGGTGGGAGAGGGACACGCCCGGTTCTCATCGTGTTGCTGATCGCGGCGATCGCGCTGATAACCCTCGACTTCAGGGACGCGGGCAGCTCGCCGGCGCACTCGATCGGCGCGGACGTGTTCGGCCCCGTCGAGCGTACGGCGAGCGCCGTCGCCAGCCCCTTTGAAAGCCTCTTCCGTACCGCGAGCGGCAAGGACAGTTCGGAAATAGCCAGCCTGCAGAAGCAGAACGACCAGCTCAGAGCCCAGCTCGCGCAGGCCCAGGTCACGACCCAGGAGCAGGCCCAGCTCAGCAAGCTGCTGCAGCTGACCAACGCCAGTCACTACCGCGTCGTGACCGCGACCGTGATCGCGGCGGGCGGCGCCTACTCCGACACGGTGACGATCGACGCGGGCACCCGCGCCGGCATCACGACGAACGAGACCGTGCTGAACGGCGACGGCCTGGTCGGCACCGTCACCGCCGCCACCGGCAGCTCCGCGACCGTGCAGCTCGCCACCGACGCCGCGGCCACGATCGGCGTCCGGATGGACGGCACGAACGAGATCGGCGCGGTCACCGGCACCGGCTCGACCTTGGGGGCGGTCCAGCAGCTGAAGCTCACCCTGTTCTCCGCGACCGCCGTGCTGCAGCCGGGCCAGACGGTCGTGACGTTCGGCTCGGTGGGCGGCCGCCCTTACGTGCCTGGCGTGCCCGTCGGCACGGTGACCCAGGTCACCAGCCAGCCGGGAGCGCTGACGCAGACCGCCGTGGTCCAGCCGTTCGCCGACTTCACCGGCCTCGGCGTGGTCGGCGTGGTGGTCAGCAAGTGACCGCGCTCCGCAGGATCGCGCAGGCGCTGGCCATCCCCGTCGTCCTCCTGCTGGCGGTGACCCTCCAGCTCGCGGTGGTCAACCGGGCGCCGCTGCCCGGCGCCGCCGCCCCGGACCTGGTGCTGCTGACCGTCGCCGCGCTTGCCGTCTGCGCCGGCCCGATGACCGGCATGCTGGCCGGGTTCTGCGGCGGCCTGGCCCTCGACATCGCGCCGCCGGCCGCGCACCTGGCCGGGGAGTACGCGCTCGTGTTCTGCCTGGTCGGGTACGCCTGCGGCCGGGCGAGGAACGCGATTATCTACGCGACAGGCGAGCAGACGATGTGGACCTCGCTGACCGTGATGGCGCTGGGCGTCGCGGCGGGCGAGGCGGGCAAGGCGGCGCTGGGCATGATGCTCAGCGACCCCGACGTGACAAGCCCCGCGATCAAGCACGTGCTGCCCGTCGCGATCGTCTACGACCTGGTGCTGTGCCCGTTCGCGTACTGGCTCATCTCGCTGATGCTCCGCCGTCCCGCGCCTGAGCGCGCGCCCCGCCCGGAATTCGCCCAGGTCGCGACCGCGTTCCGGGCGGCGTCCGCGGGAGCGCTCGGGGCGGTCCCCGCGCTGCGGCTGGCCGGCAGCACCCCGCCCCCGGCCCGTCCGCTGGCCCGCCAGGAGCCAAAGCTGCGGCTCTCCGCCGGCCGCCCTTCCTCGCTATCCGGAACGTCCGCCGCATTCTCCCCGACGAAACCGCCGCACGTCAGCGGCCGGGCCGTGAAGCTGAACTTCGCCGAGCACGCGGCTGGCGCCGCCGCCTCCCACCCACGGCAGCGCACGTCGCCAGGCAAGGGGTGGCTGCGCGCGCGGCCAGCCGCCGGGTCGCCGGTCCTGAAGCACAGGCCGCCGCCGAAGGGCTGGCTGCGGGCCAGCCGGCCCGCAGTCGCCGCGTCCTTGCGCCGCCGGTCGCCGGGCAAGGGCTGGCTGCGCACGGCGCGACCGGCGGGGACGCCGGCCATGCAGTCGGGGTCGCCGCCCAAGGGCTGGCTGCACGCCGGGCGGCCCGGACGTTCCGCGGGAACGGCCGCGCTCAGCCGCAAGTCGCCCGCCAAAGGCTGGCTGCGCCCCGCCAAGCCGGTGCAGCCCGCGCGGCGGAAGAAGCCGGGCCGGGGCTGGCTCCGGCCTGCCAGGCCAGCAAAGCTGAGCTGGTACGCCAAGTCGCCGAGCAGCCAGTGGGTGCGCCATAGCCACAGCCCGTGGCGCAGCCGCCGGCGGCGGCTGCTCGCGCTGGTGGGGGTGCGACGGTGATCCCGGCGACGCGACGGCGGCTGGTCGTGCTGTACCTGATCGCGGCGGCCATGATCGCCACGCTCGGCGGCCGGCTCTGGTACCTGCAGGTCATGGACTCTGCGCAGTACAAGCAGCTGGCCGCGGTGAACCAGACCCGGCAGGTCGTGGTGCCCGCGGTACGCGGCTCGATCGTCGACGACGAGGGCAGGCCGCTGGTGGACAAGACGACGGCGCTGACCGTCTCGGTGAACATGTCGCAGCTGTCGCAGACCACCAGCGACAACGGCCGCAGCGTGCTGACCCGGCTCGCGCCGATGCTCGGCCTGTCCTACAAGACGCTGTCGGAGAAGGTCCGGCTGTGCACCAAGGGCGTCCCCGCGCCGTGCTGGCCCGGTTCGCCCTACCAGCCGATCCCGGTGGACCAGCAGGTCAGCGACCAGACCGCGCTGCAGATCCTGGAACAGCCCAAGCTGTTCCCCGGCATCACCGCACAGGTCCAGCCCGTCGTGAACTACCCGATGCCTGACGGCGCCAACCCGGCGCAGGTGCTCGGCTACCTGCAGCCGATCACCCAGCAGGAGATGGCCAAAGAGCACCTCCCCGAGACCGGGTTCGCCGCCGATGACCTCGTCGGCCAGTCCGGGCTGGAAGCGCAGTACAACACCGCGCTGACCGGCAAGCCAGGCACCCAGACCGTCTCAGTGAACGCCGCGGGCGACGTGACGGGCACCGTCAGCCAGACGCAGCCGCAGAACGGCGATACGCTGGTGACCAGCCTGGACGCGAAGGTCCAGGCGGTCGCGCAGCAGGCGCTCAACAGCGCGATCACCAAGGCCAGGTCGCAGGGCAACGACGTGAACCAGGGCGCCGCGGTCGTGGAGACGACCAGCGGCCGGATCGTGGCGATGGCCAGCTACCCCAGCTACAACCCGAACGTGTGGGACACCAGCATCTCGCAGGGCGAGGTCAACTACCTGTTCGGCCTGGGCAACCGGTCGGGCTCGGGCGAGCCCGCGCTGAACTGGGCCACCCAGGGCCAGTACGCGCCCGGCTCCACGTTCAAGGTCACCTCGACCGCCGCGGCGGTCGCCAACGGCTACAGCCTGAACGGGCTGTACAGCTGCCCGGCGTCGGTGACCATCGGCGGGCACACGTTCATCAACGACGGCGAGCCGAGCCTCGGTGACATGACGTTCTCCGAAGCCCTGATCCAGTCCTGCGACACCGTGTACTACAACATCGGGTACCAGATGTACCAGGCCGACGACCCGAAGGCCAACGGCGTGCTCAGCGCGAAGGCCCCCATCCAGAAGATGCAGCGGATGGAGCTCGACTGGGGATTCGGCAACTACACCGGCGTCGACCTGCCGGAAGAATCCACCGGCACGATCCCGACCCGCCAGTGGCTCTACAACATGTGGGAAGACAACGCGCACAAGGGCCAGAACTGGTGCAAGAACGGGAAGGCCAACGGCTCGTACGTGCAGCAGATCGAGTACCAGGACTGCCTCTACGGCTGGCAGTGGGAGCCCGGCCAGGCGGCGATCGCCGCGATCGGCCAGGGATATGTCACCGTCACGCCGCTGCAGCTGGCCAACGCCTACGTGGCGCTCGCCAACGGCGGCACGCTGTACAGCCCGCGGATCGGCGAGGCGCTGGTCTCGCCGGCCGGGAAGGTCGTGGCGAAGATCAACCCGCCGGTGATCCGCCACCTGCCGGTCTCCTCCTACACGCTGTCCTACATCCGCGACGCGCTGGCCGGCGTAGTCACCCAGGGCACGGCGGCGGGCGCGTTCGGCGGCTTCCCGCTGAACCAGGTCTGCGTGGCGGGCAAGACCGGTACCGCGCAGATCATGGGCAAGGTCGCCACCTCGGTGTTCGCGTCCTTCGCGCCGTGCCAGAACCCGAAGTACGTGGTCGTCGTCATGCTGCCGAACTCCGGTTACGGCGCCGACGCCGCCGCCCCTGCTGTCCGGCAGATCTGGGACGGGATCTACGGCCTCGAAAACCACCAGGCCGCGCTGCCCGGCGGTCAGGTGCCCGCGAAGCTGCCGGCGGTGCAGCGATGAGCGTCGGCATCCCGTCCCGGCCGTGGGCAGGCCCGCGCTGGGGCACGTTCGCGCCGAAACGGCGCTCGGCGCTCGCCCGCGGGTTCGCCAAGGGCGGCCTCTTCAGGTCCTGGGACTGGCTGCTGATCGCCGTCACGGTAGGGCTCACCGTCATTGGGGCGGTGCTGGTCTGGGCGGCGACCGAGCCGGAGTTGCGGGCCATCGGCGCGGACCCGCACACCTACCTGAAGAAGCAGCTGCTCTGGGGCGCGCTCGGGCTCATCCTGATGTTCATCACCGCCAGCATCGACTACCGGTGGTTCCGCAGGTGGACACCGGTGATCTACGCCTTGTCGCTGCTGCTGCTGCTCGCGGTGCTCAGCCCGGCGGGGCAGCGGGTCAACGGGGCGAAGGCCTGGATCGCGCTGCCCGGCGGGTTCCAGATCGAGCCGTCGGAGTTCGCCAAGCTCGGGCTGGTCCTGAGCACCGCCTGGATCCTGTCCCGCCGCCGCATCGAGCCGACGGAGCCACGGAAGGCGGGCCGGCCAGGCCTGAAGGCCGTCGGCCTCGCCGTCCTCGCGGCCGCGCCGCTGATCCTGCTGGTGGAGCGCGAGCCGGCCCTCGGCGTGATGCTGGTCCTCGTCTTCACGCTGGCCGCCATGATCGTGGTCTCCGGCATCCGGCTGTACTGGGTGGGCAGCCTGCTGGTCATCGCGGCCGCGGCCGTCTACGCCGTCGGGAAGCTGCACCTGCTGCGGGGCTACCAGCTGACCAGGCTCACCTCGTTCCTGCACCCGGCCAACGACCTGGCCGGCGCGGGCTACAACGCGCTGCAGGCGAAGATCGCCATCGGCTCCGGCGGGACGTTCGGCCAGGGCCTGTTCCACGGCACGTTCACCGGCGGGAACTTCGTCCCCTCCGTGCAGACCGACTTCATCTTCACGGTCGCGGGGGAGGAGCTCGGCTTCGTCGGCTGCGCGGTGATCGTCGGGCTGCTCGGCATCATCATCTTCCGCGCCATCAGGGCGGCCGGGGTCGCGGACGACATGTTCGGCATGCTGGTGGCGTCGGGAGTGGCGGTCTGGTTCGGCGTCCAGGCGTTCATCAACGTCGGCATGACGATCGGCATCATGCCGATCACCGGCCTGCCGCTCCCGTTCGTCTCCTACGGCGGCTCGGCCGCGTTCGCCGACATGATCGCCATTGGCCTGCTGCAGTCCGTCCGGCGCCACCACTCGATCTTCCTCGAGTAGCGGCTACCCGCGGTCACCACGGGCCCGTTCCGAAGCGAAGGTATTCTTCGAAGCATGTCTGTCGAGTCGGTCTACGCACGGCTGGAACCGCTGCTACCGCAAATCCGGAAGCCGGTCCAGTACGTCGGCGGTGAGGTGAATTCCACCGTCAAGGAGTGGGATGAGACCGACGTCCGATGGGCGCTGCTCTACCCCGACGCGTACGAGGTCGGGCTGCCCAACCAGGGCATCGCGATCCTCTACGAGGTGCTGAACGAGCAGCCCGGCGTGCTCGCCGAACGCACCTACAGCGTGTGGCCGGACCTCGAGCGGCTGATGCGGGAGCAGGACATCCCGCAGTTCACGGTCGACGCGCACCGGCCGGTCGGCGCGTTCGACCTGCTCGGGGTCAGCTTCTCGACCGAGCTCGGGTACACCAACCTGCTGACCGCGCTGGACCTGGCGAAGATCCCGCTGCTGTCCGCGGAGCGGGCGGACGCCCACCCCATCGTGGTCGCCGGCGGCCACGCCGCGTTCAATCCTGAGCCGATCGCCGACTTCCTCGACGCGGTGGTGCTCGGCGACGGCGAGGAAGCGGTGCTCGCGATCACCTCGATCGTCCGCGACTGGAAGCGCGGCGGGCGTGCCGGAGGCCGGGACGGGCTGCTGCTGTCGCTCGCCGCCACCGGCGCTGTGTACGTGCCGCGGTTCTACGACGTGCAGTACCTGCCGGACGGCCGGATCGAGCGGGTGGTGCCGAACCGGCCTGGCGTGCCCGGCTCGGTGCGCAAGCACACGCTGCTCGACCTCGACGCGTGGCCGTACCCGAAGGCGCCGGTGGTGCCCGTCGCCGAGACCGTGCACGAGCGGTACAGCGTGGAGATCTTCCGCGGCTGCACGCGCGGGTGCCGGTTCTGCCAGGCCGGGATGATCACCCGGCCGGTGCGGGAACGGTCGATCACCACGGTCGGGAAGATGGTCGAGTCCGGGGTCGCGGCGACCGGGTTCGCCGAGGTGGGCCTGCTGTCGCTGTCGTCGGCGGACCACAGCGAGATCAACGAGATCGCGACCGACCTCGCCGACTGCTACGAGGGGTCCAACGTCGGGCTCTCGCTGCCGTCGACCCGGGTGGACGCCTTCAACGTGACCCTGGCCGATGAGCTGTCGCGGAACGGGAAGCGGTCCGGGCTGACGTTCGCGCCCGAGGGCGGCTCAGAGCGGATGCGCGCGGTCATCAACAAGATGGTGACCGAGGACGACCTGATCAGGACCGTGACCACCGCCTACTCCTCGGGGTGGCGGCAGGTCAAGCTGTACTTCATGTGCGGCCTGCCGACCGAGACCGACGACGACGTGCTCGCGATCGCGGACCTGGCGAAGCGCGTGATCGCCGCGGGCCGGCAGGCGACCGGGCGCCGCGACATCCGGTGCACGGTCTCGATCGGCGGGTTCGTGCCGAAGCCGCACACGCCGTTCCAGTGGGCCGCGCAGTGCCCGCCGCAGGTGGTGGACGACCGGCTGCGCGCGCTCGGGGCGGCGCTGCGAGCCGACCGGGCCTACGGCAAGGCGATCGGATACCGGTACCACGACGGCTCGCCGTCGCTTGTCGAGGGCCTGCTGTCCCGTGGCGACCGGCGGGTGGCCCGGGTGATCCTGGCCGCGTGGCGGGACGGCGCGCGGTTCGACGGGTGGAGCGAGTACTTCTCGTTCGCGTGCTGGACGGACGCCGCGTCCCGCGCGCTGGCCGGGGAGCCCGTCGACCTGGACTGGTACACGACGAGGGAACGCGACTACGGCGAGGTGCTGCCGTGGGACCACCTGGACTCCGGCCTCGACCGGGACTGGCTCTGGGAGGACTGGCGGGCCGCGGTGGCGCCGGATGGCGCGGGCGAGGTGGAAGATTGCCGGTGGACTCCGTGTTATGAGTGTGGGGTATGCCCGGCGATGGGTACGGAGATCCAAACGGGTCCGACGGGGGAACGGCTGGACGGTCGCCGCATGCTTCCCGTGTTGGCAAGTGGGAGATGACGATGAGCAAACCCGCACCGCGCGGCGCGGCGCCGCCACCTGCGGTGCAGCACCTGCTCATCCGGTATGCTAAGCGCGGAAAGATGCGTTTTGCCAGCCACTTGGATGTGGCGCGTGCCTTCGAGCGGGGCGTGCGACGGGCCGGACTGCCCGTGGCGTACTCGGCCGGGTTCACGCCGCACCCCAAGATCTCCTACGCGGGAGGAGCCCCGACCGGCGTCGCGAGCGAGGCAGAGTACCTGAGCCTCGCGCTGACCAGCCGGAACGAGGCGGGCGTCGTGCGGGAACGGCTGAACGCGGCGCTGCCTGATGGGATAGACGTGATTGCTGTCACTGAGGATGCCGGGGGGTTGCCGGCGAGCCGGCTAACGGCGTCCGAGTGGCAGGTGATTCTTCCCGGCCTGACACCGGACAGCGTAGCGCCGGTGGTACGGAAGTTTCTCGCCCTTGAGCACGCTCCGGTGGAGCGTCTCACCAGCAAGGGCTTGCGGCGAATGGACGCCAGGTCTGCCGTGGTCACGCTTGGCGTGCACGGCCTTGAAGACGACAGCGCCGGCGACGACAACGCCGTCGGCCACGGCGCTGATCATGATGCGGGCACGGCATTGCGGATGGTTATCCGGCACACCGCCCCGGCCGTCAGGCCGGACGACGTGCTCGCCGCGCTACGCGAGGTTTCCGACGTGGTCCCTACCGCGCCGCCGCTCATGACGCGGCTTGCGCAGGGGTCACTCGGCGAATCCGGGGTGGTCGCACTATGACCACCGCGGAGCTCAACAATGCACCCATGCCTGGGCGCAACGCGCGTGCTCGTTTCCCGCGCGGCCGCAGCGCCCCAGGCGAACGAACACTACGAGCCTCTGTGCGGCGCGCCGCGCTATCGCGCGCGCCCGGAGGCCTGACTGGAGATTGCCCGAATGCTCGACAACGAGCCGAACACCCACGAGACAGACAATAACGATGCCAACGGCCACGCACGGAGCGGGCCTGAAGCGGCGTCCACTCCGGTCGCGCCGGTAGCGCCCGCCGAGGCTGACGCGGCTGGACCGACTGGTCCGCCGGTTCCCGCTGCGCTCTTCCAGGCGCCGCAGGTGCTCTTCCAGCCGCCCGCGCAGGCCGCGACGCCGGCCGACGGCCGGGAGACGGCCAGCCGCGACTCCGGGTCCGGCGCTACCGGCCCTGAGCAGGGCGACGGCGAGGCCGACAGCGGCCGGACCGGGCGCGGCTCGCGCGGCGCCAGGGGCAGCCGCGGCTCGCGCGGTTCCCGGACCGGGCGCGACAGCGCCGCGGACGACGACCTGTTCAGCGCGCAGGCCGCCGACGGCGCGGAGACCGCGGAACCCGCCGCCGGCGCCGACACGGACGCGGCCGCGGACGAACCCGAGGAAGCCGCGGGCGGGCGCACCCGTTCCCGCCGTCGCCGCAGCGGGCGCGGCCGTGGCCGCGCAGACGCCGCCGGCCAGGACGCGACCGACGCCGGCCCGGACGGCGAGGGCGACGCCGCGGCGCAGCCCGACGACACGGCCGGTTCCGATGACGCGGACGACAGTGCCGCCGGCGACGAGGACGGCGGCGAGCTGACCGCCGCCGGGCGCCGCCGCCGGCGCAAGCGGCGCCGCGGCGGTGCCGACGGGGACGTGGCATCGCCCGACGACCCGCCGGACACCGTGGTGCACGTGCGCGAGCCGCACAACCCGGCGGACGACGTGCGCGCCATCAAGGGCTCCACCCGGCTGGAGGCGAAGAAGCAGCGCAGGCGGGAGGGCCGCGAGTCCGGCCGCCGCCGGCCGCCGGTGGTCACCGAGTCGGAGTTCCTCGCCCGCCGCGAGTCCGTAGAGCGGACGATGATCGTGCGGCAACGCGGCGACCGCACCCAGATCGCCGTGCTCGAGGACGGAGTGCTCGTCGAGCACTACGTGAACCGCGCGACGCACGCCTCCTACGTGGGCAACGTGTACCTGGGCAAGGTGCAGAACGTGCTGCCGTCGATGGAGGCCGCCTTCGTCGACATCGGCAAGGGCCGCAACGCCGTGCTGTACGCGGGCGAGGTCAA
>Ga0335072_10014331_pt1 | contig 11261 bp, 10 predicted proteins | sample Lox_Sample_21_FD_206725 | JGI IMG/M metagenome (GOLD analysis project Ga0335072, IMG submission 206725) | Soil microbial communities from Loxahatchee National Wildlife Refuge, Florida, United States - Lox_Sample_2.1 | ecosystem: Environmental > Terrestrial > Soil > Wetlands | place: USA...
CCTACGGCCGTACCCCGGGCTCGTTCGAGTTCCAGATGCTGTACGGCATGCGGCCGCGGGAGCAGCAGCGGCTAGCCGGCCTCGGCTACCGGACGCGGGTGTACCTGCCCTACGGCAGTGACTGGTACGGCTACTTCATGCGCCGCCTGGCCGAGCGCCCGGCCAACGTCTTGTTCTTCCTCCGCGCGCTCACCACCCGCGCCTGACCGCGACGCAGCCGCGTTGCCGTCATCGCTGTTCCCAAAACGCGCGCCCGCTGGCGGCTCCGGTGCTCTGTGAGAGACGCGTCACCGCCAACGGGTACTGGATCCCGCAACACCGATATGGCCAACGGTGCCCCGACCCGGCTCCCGCACGCCACAGAGGCCTCCCGAGTTTCTGCGTGGCGTGGCCGCTCGCGGCTGCGTTAGCGTAGGCCGGTGGGTAGCACCGGCGCGCCGTCCCCTGTTCCCGTCGTGGTGCGCAACAAGGCGCTGGCGGCAGGGGCGGCCCAGTGGATCAGTGACCTCCCGGAACTTGTCGCGGACCTGGAGCGGGACTGGTCGATCGCCGTCGGCTCGCCCTATCAGGACGCGACCGAGGCGTTCGTCGCGTCGGCCACGCTCAGTGACGGCACCCCCGCCGTGCTGAAGCTGCATATCCCGCGCCCCGGCGATCATGCCCGCCGGGAGATCACGGTCTTGCGGCTAGCCGGGGGCCAGGGCTGCGCCCGGCTACTGCGCGCCGACCCGGCGCGGGGCGCGCTGCTGCTGGAACGACTGGGCCGCTCGCTGCATCAGCTCAGCATCCCGCTCTCCCGGCGGCACGAGATCCTCTGCGCCGCCGCCTCGCCAGCGGTATCACCACGGCCTGGGAGGAACTCGGCCGCCCCTGCTCGGAACGCGCGATCGACTACGCGCTGGCCTGCGCGGCCCAGCGCATCGCGGCGCACGACGATGAGCGGGCCGTCCTCGTCCATGGTGACGTGCACCAGTGGAACGCGCTCCAGGCCGACGACGGCTTCAAGCTCGTCGATCCCGACGGCCTGCTCGCCGAGCCCGAGTACGACCTGGGCATCCTCATGCGCGAGGATCCCGTCGAGCTCCTGCGGGGCGATCCGCGCGAGCGGGCACGCTGGCTGGCGGCGCGCTGCGGCCTTGACTCCACCGCGATCTGGCAGTGGGGCGTGGTGGAACGGGTATCAACCGGGCTGCTGGCGACCAGGATCGGGCTCCAGCCGGCCGGCCGCGACATGCTCGCTGCCGCCGATCACGTGGCCGGCTAAGCCCACGGGCTGGCCGATGGTCAGCGTGCCGTCGATGCGGCGGGGCAACCCGGGCACCGCGGCGTCACGGAGCTCGGCCGGCAGCGCATCCTGGGGGGTGTTCTGGTACGTGACCGGCCGCAGCCAGCGACGGACCGCCGTCGCCCCCACCGAGGTCTCGCTGGTGGTGGCGGCCGGGTACGGCCCGCCGTGGTGCATGGCCCAGCTCACCGCGACACCGGTGGGGAACCCGTTGACGATGACCCGGCCCGACCGCCGCGACATCAGCTCAACGACGGTGGCCAGCGCCGGGTCGGGCACGTCGGCCGCGGCCAGCACCGTGCCGGTGAGCGCGGGCTCAACCGCGGCGAGCACGGCTTCCAGCTCGCCGTCGTCGGCGTACTGGGCGACGACGGCGAACGGGCCGAAATGCTCGGCGAGCAGGCCGTCCGCATCACCGTCGAGCAGCCGGGCGGCGGGTACGGCGACCACCAGCGCTCCGGTCAGGCCTGGCCCCGCGTCGCCGTCGGCGCGGGCCAGGACGCGCGCGGCCGGGTCCTGCGCGACGGCGCAGGTGGACGTGGTGAACGCCGCGGCGATCTGGGACGTGAGCAGGTGACCGGGGGCGGACCGGCGCACCGCGTCGGCCAGCGCGGTGGTGACCGCGGCACCGGACGCGGTCGCCGGCACCAGGATCAGGCCCGGCTTGGTGCAGAACTGGCCCTGTCCGAGCAGGACGCTGCCGGCGATGCCCGTGCCGATCTCCGCGGCCCGCTCGTCGGCCGCGGCCGAGGTCACCACGAGCGGGTTGAGGCTGCCGAGCTCGCCATAGAACGGGATCGGCCGCGGGCGGGCGGACGCGATGCCGGCCAGTGCCCGCCCGCCGGACAGTGAACCGGTGAAGCCAACCGCGGTGATGTTCGGGTCCTGCACGAGCGCGATGCCGGCCTCGTACCCGAACGCCAGCCCGAAGACCCCCGCGGGTGCCCCCTGGGCACTGACCGCGCGGCTGATCGCCTCGGCGATCAGCAGCGAGGTCTCGGGATGGGCCGGGTGGGCCTTGGCCACCACCGGGCAGCCGACGGCCAGCGCGGAGGCGGTGTCGCCGCCGGCCACGCCGAAGGCCAGCGGGAAGTTGCTGGCCCCGAACACCGCGACCGGGCCGAGCGGGGACAGCATCCGGCGCAGGTCCGGCCGTGGCCCCATCGGGGTGTCCGGCGTCGCCGTGTCGATGATGATGTCGAGGTACCCGCCGTCACGGACCACGCCGCCCAGGAAGCGCAGCTGGAAGGCAGTCCGCGTGAGCTCGCCGGTGAGCCGGGCCACGCCGAGCGCGGTCTCCCGGTCGGCCGCCGCCACGATCGAGTCCGCCGAGCTGGACAGCTCCGCGGCGATCCGGTCGAGCAGGGCGGCCCGCCCGGTCCTGCCCTGTGCCCGGAGCCAGGGGACGGCGCTGACGGCTGCCGCGGTCAACGCTGCGACCTGCGGCGGGGTGCTGTCGGTGACGCCCAGGTCTCGCGGCTGGCCGCTGCGGGCGTCGATGGACAGGACGCTGGTCATGGCTCTCCATTCCGTCGCCGGGCCGTTCAGTCTCACGGATAGTGCAATGTGACATACTACTGCAATGGCTGCTCATCAGCCTCCGGTTGACGTCGTTGTCATCGGAGCCGGCATGGTCGGCGCGGCGTGCGCCTTCTACTGCGCTGACGCGGGCCTGCGGGTCACCGTGCTTGAGCGGGCCTCGGTCGCCGGGGGGACCACCAGCGCCGGCGAGGGCAACATCCTGGTGTCGGACAAGGAGGCTGGTGCCGAGCTCGACCTGGCCCTGCTGTCCATCCGGCTGTGGCGTGAGCTTGGTGACCGGATCGGCGCCGGCCAGCTCGAACTGCAGCCCAAGGGCGGGGTCGTGGTCGCGCAGACTCCCGAGGCGGCGGCCGGGCTGGCCGCCTTGACCGCGCGCCAGCGCGCCCTGGGCGTTGAGGTGACCGACGTGAGCCAGGCGGAACTGCCCGAGCTGGAGCCCAACCTGACCCGGCGGGCCTGCTCGGGCGCCTGGTATCCGCAGGACATGCAGGTGCAGCCAATGCTCGCGGCGGCGGAGCTGCTGCGCCAGGCCCGGGCCATGGGCGCCTCGGTGCGCACGCGCACCGAGGTCACCGGGTTCCGGCGGGACGCCGGCGGCGCCCTCGCCGGGGTGGACACGGAGTCAGGCCCGCTGACCGCCCGCTGGGTCATCAATGCCGCGGGCACCTGGGGCGGGGAGGTCGCCGCCCTGGCCGGCGCGCCGGTCCCCGTGCTGCCGCGCCGGGGCTTCATCCTGGTCACCGAGCCGCTGCCGGTGGTCGTGCGGCACAAGGTGTACACCGCCGACTACGTGGCCAGCGTGGCCAGCAGCGACGCGGGCCTGGAAACCTCAGTGGTCGTGGAGGGCACCAGGGCCGGCACCGTGCTGATCGGCGCCAGCCGCGAGCGGGTCGGCTTCGACAGGCAGGTCTCGCTCACGGTGCTGCGCACGCTCGCCGCGCAGGCCATCGGCCTGTTCCCGTTCCTGGCCGAGACCGTCCTGCTGCGCAGCTACCTCGGCTTCCGGCCGTACTGCCCAGACCACCTGCCGGTCATTGGCGCCGATCCGCGGGTGCCCGGCCTGGTGCACGCGTGCGGACACGAGGGCGCCGGCATCGGCCTGGCCGCGGCGACCGGGCGGCTCATCGCGCAGTCGCTCACCGGGGCGGCGACCGATCTGGACCTGACGCCGTTCCGCCCGGACCGGTTCACCCCCGAGCCCGCGCGAGCGGCGGCCCAACCGGGAGGCACGGCGTGAGCGACCGCCTTCGGTTCACCTTCGGCGACCGGGAGATCCCGGCCGAGCCGGGCCAGAGCATCGGCGCCGCGCTGATCGCGGCCGGCTACCGGTCCTGGCGTACCACCCGGCAGGGCGGCGCGCCGCGCGGAATCTTCTGCGGCATCGGCATCTGCTTCGACTGCCTCGTCATCGTCAACGGGCGGCCCAGCCAGCGGGCCTGCCTGACCGAGGCCCGTCACGGTGACCAGGTTGAGCCGCAGGAAGGAGCCGGCCGTGCCGGCCTCGCCTGCTGAGCACGCGCCGGACGGCAGCGCCGGCATCGCGGCCTACGACGTCGCGGTGCTGGGCGCGGGCCCGGCTGGGCTGGCCGCCTCGACCGCGGCGGCCCGGGCCGGCGCGCGGACCGCCCTGGTGGACTTGGCCGCGCGGGTCGGCGGCCAGTACTGGCGCCACCGCGAGGGGGATAGCGGCGCCGGGCACCACCACTGGCCGGCCCTGCGCGGCCTGCGCGACGCCGCGGGCGGCCACGATCGCCTTGATTTCCTGCCCGGGCTCGCGGTCTGGCACGTGGAGCGCACGCCTGGCGGCTTCACCGTGCACGCCACTGCTGCCCAGGAGACGGCGGGCCGGCAGGCACGAGAGATCCGCTGCCGCGCGCTGGTCGTCGCCACCGGCGCCTACGACCGGCAGCTGCCGTTCCCTGGCTGGACGCTGCCCGGCGTCTACACCGCCGGCGGCACGCAGGCGCTGCTGAAGGGCCACGGCGTCACCGTGGGCCAGCGCGTCGCGGTGGCCGGCACCGGGCCGTTCCTGCTCCCGGTCGCTACCGCGCTGGCCCGGGCGGGCGCCACGGTGGCGGGCGTGTTCGAGGCCGGCTCGCCGGCCGGATTCCGGCGTCACCCCGCGGCCATCGCCGGCCGCCCTGGCCCGCTCATCGAGGGCGCCGGGTACCTGGCCACCCTGGCGCGCCACCGGATCCCCTACCGGACGCGAACGACGGTGGTCGCCGCGCACGGCACCGACCGCGTCACCGCGGTCACGGTCGCCCGGCTGGACGCGGACTGGCGGGTGCTGCCCGGCACCGGGCAGCGGCTGGACTGTGACGCCGTCGCGGTCGGGTACGGATTCACCCCGCAAATAGAGATCCCGCTGCAGCTGGGCTGCGCGACCCGGCTCGACGCGGACGGCAGCCTGGTGGCGGCGGCCGGCGAGGACCAGCGCGGCAGCGTGCCCGGGGTGTACCTGGCCGGCGAGGTGTGCGGGGTCGGCGGCGCCGTCCTGGCGCTCGTCGAGGGCGAACTGGCCGGCCTGCACGCGGCCTGGACCACGGCCGGCACCCGGCCGCGGGCCCGGGCGCTGGCCCGCCTGACGCGACGGCGGTCGGCGCTGCGCGCCTTCGCCGCCGGGCTGCACGACGCCTTCCCGGTCCGTCCGGGGTGGATGAGCTGGCTGGCGCAGGACACCCAGGTCTGCCGGTGCGAGGAGGTCAGCGTCGCCGAGGTCCGGCGGGCCGTCACCGAGCTTGGCGCTACGGACGCGCGGACGGTCAAGCTGCTGGCCCGGCCGGGAATGGGGCTATGCCAGGGCCGCGTGTGCGGGTACGCCACGGCCTGCCTGGCCGCGAGCCTGCGGGACCAGGGGGGCGCGCCGGGCGAGGAGGACTTGCGGGGCCTGGCGGCCCGGCCGGTCGCCCAGCCGGTGACGCTGGGCCAGCTAGCCGGACAGTGATGGCAAGACAAGTGGAGGACAGATGTTGACGCGCACCCACCCGTGGCATGGCGTCCTGGTCGCGACCGCGCTCCCGTTGCGCGGGGCCGCGCCGGGCGCCCTGGCCGTGGACTTCGACGGCTACGCCGAGCATGTCGCCTGGCTGGCCGCCCAGGGCTGTCATGGGGCAGTACCGAACGGGTCGCTCGGCGAGTACCAGACGCTCAGCCCGGCCGAGCGTGCCCGCGTGGTGACCACCGCGCTGGCCGCCGCGCCGGAAGGCTTCACCGTGATGCCGGGCGTGGCCGCCTACGGGGCGGCCGAGGCCCGCGGCTGGGCCGAGCAGGCCGCGGAGGCCGGCTGCCCGGCGGTGATGCTGCTGCCGCCTAACGCTTACCGGGCCGACGACCGCGCGGTGATCGCCCACTACCGCGAGGTCGCCCGGGCCGGCCTGCCGATCGTGGCCTACAACAACCCGATCGACACCAAGGTGGACCTGGTGCCGGAGCTGCTGGCCACGCTGCACGGCGAGGGGCTGATCGTCGGGGTGAAGGAGTTCTCCGGCGACGTGCGGCGGCTGTACCAGATCGCCGAGCTGGCCCCGGGCCTTGACGTGCTGTGCGGAGCGGACGACGTCGCGCTGGAGCTGGCCATCGCCGGGGCGCCCGGCTGGGTCGCCGGCTACCCGAACGCGCTTCCCCGGGCCACCGTCGAGCTGTGGGAGGCGGCGTCCGGCGGCGACCTGCCCCGCGCCCTGCCGCTGTACCGGCAACTGCACCCGCTGCTGCGCTGGGACTCGAAGACCGAGTTCGTGCAGGCCATCAAGCTAAGCATGGACATCGTCGGCCGGCCCGGCGGCCCGTGCCGGCCGCCGCGGGTGCCGCTGACGGCGCAGCAGGACAAGGCCGTGCGGCTGGCCACCGAGAAGGCGATCGCGGAAGGGCTGGCCTGAATGCGCGCCAAGCGGGTTTTCCACGCGGTCGACTCGCACACCGAGGGCATGCCGACCCGGGTGATCACCGGCGGGGTCGGCGTGGTGCCCGGGGCGAGCATGTTCGAGCGCCGGCAGTACTTCGTCGAGCACCTGGACCACATCCGGCGGCTGCTGATGAACGAGCCGCGCGGCCATTCCGCGATGAGCGGCGCGATCCTGCAGCCGCCGGCCCGGCCGGACGCGGACTGGGGCGTGCTGTTCATCGAGGTGTCCGGGTGCCTGCCAATGTGCGGGCACGGGACCATCGGGGTGGCGACCGTGCTGGTGGAGACCGGCATGGTCGAGGTGACCGAGCCGGTGACCACGATCCGGCTGGACACCCCGGCCGGGCTGGTGGTCGCCGAGGTAGCGGTGACCGACGGGCGGGCGTCGGCGGTCACTATCCAGAACGTTCCGTCCTTCGTCCTTGGCCTTGACCGCACGGTGAAGGTGCCCGATGTCGGCGACGTCCGCTATGACATGGCCTTCGGCGGTAACTTCTACGCCATCCTGGACCTGGAGCAGCTCGGCATCCCGTTCGGGCGGGAGCACAAGCAGCGCATCCTCGATGCCGGGCTGGCCATCATGGGCGCGGTCAACGACCAGGACCTGCCCGTGCACCCCGGCAATCCGCAGATCACGGGGTGCCACCACGTGTACCTCGCCGCGCCCGGGTCAACCGCCCGGCATTCCCGGCACGCCATGGCGATCCACCCCGGCTGGTTTGACCGGTCCCCGTGCGGCACCGGCACCAGCGCCCGGATGGCCCAGCTGCACGCGCGGGGTGAGCTGCCGCTGAAGACCGACTTCGAGAACGAGTCGTTCATCGGCACCCGCTTCATCGGGCGCCTGGCCGCGCAGGCCTCGGTCGCCGGGCTGCCCGCCGTGGTGCCGCTCATCACCGGCCGCGCCTGGATCACCGGGACGGCGCAGTACTTCCTCGACCCGGCCGACCCGTTCCCGGAGGGCTTCCAGCTATGACCCGCAGCGATCTCGCGCTGGCGCCGGTCGCCGCGCGGCGTAACCTGCGCGACGAGATCACCCAGACCCTGCGGGCGGCGGTGATCTCCGGTGAGCTGCGGCCGGGCGTGGTGTACTCCGCGCCGAGCCTGGCCGCCCAGTTCGGGGTCTCGGCGACCCCGGTGCGCGAGGCGATGCTCGACCTGGCCAAGGAGGGGCTCATCGATGTCGTCCGCAACAAGGGATTCCGGGTCACCGAGCTATCGGAGAAGGATCTCGACGACCTGTGCCAGCTGCGCGCGCTGATCGAGGTACCCACGGTCCGCCGGATCGGCGAGGCCGGGGCCGACCCCGAGGCGATCGGCTGGCTGCGCGGGCTGGCCGCGGGCATCGAGGACGCGGCGCAGCGCCATGACCTGATCGCCCACGTCACCGCGGACATGCAGTTCCACCTGGGGCTGCTGGCGCTGGCCGGCAATCCCCACCTGGTGGAGACGGTGCGGTCACTGCGCGCGCGGTCCCGCATCTACGGGCTGCGCGGCCTGGCCGAGCGGGACGAGCTGGTGCCCTCGTCCCGGGAGCACGCCGAACTGCTCGACCTCATCGTCGCGGGCGACGCCGCGGCCGCGGAGCGGCTGATGGACCAGCACATCCGGCATGTCCGGGGCATCTGGGCCGAACGGCCGTCGTGATCACCCCGGCCGGGCTCAGCTATCGGTCTTGCGGCGCGGCCGGCGCCGGCTCGCCACGGCGGCGAGGGTGGCGGCGAGCGACTGGGAGACCTTCTCGGGGTGGCGCTGGGCCACGCCGATGAAGATCACGTCGACGATCATCAGCTGCGCCATGCGGCTGGACATCGCGCCGTAGCGGAACCGGGTTTCCCTGGAGGCAGTGGTGAGCACGGCGTCGGCGACCTGGGCTAGCGGCGATTCGGGGAAGTTGGTCACCGCCACCGTCAGCGCGCCGCTGCGGGCCGCCGTCTCCAGGGCTGAGATCGCCTCCTCGGTCTCGCCCGAGTGCGAGAACGCGATCGCCACGGCGTCCGCGGGCAGGACGGCGGCGCTGGTCAGGGCCAGGTGGGCGTCCGTCCACGCGTTGGCCTGATAGCCGATGCGCCGCAGCTTCTGCTGCAGGTCCAGCGCGGCCAGGCCGCTGCCCGCCGAGCCGTACAGGTCGACCACGGGGGCGGCGACGATCGCGTCGACGACCCGCTCGACCTGGCTCAGGTCGAGCGTTGCCGCGGTCTCCTCGACCGCGCGGGCCTCCTGGAAGGCGAGCTTGCGCACGACCTCGGCGGTCGAGTCGGTGGGGTCGATGTCGCCGTCGGAGACGCCGAACTCGACCCGGCGGCCGGTCTCGCTGGCGGCCGCGCCAGCTAGCGCGAGGCAGAAGCTCTTGTAGCCGTCGAAGCCGATGTTGCGGCAGAACCTGGCCACCGTCGCGGTGGAGATCCCGATCCGCGTGGCCAGTTCGGTGATGCTCAGGCCAGAGATGACCGCCGGGTTGGCGAGCGCCGCCCTGGCGATCCGCTGCTCGCTCGGCCGCAAGCCGGGCAGCGACTGCCGTAGCCGCACCAGGATGTCCTCGGTCATCGGGGGCAGGCCTCCCTTCTCAACGGCAAACTACGCTAACGCCTCCAGTCGGCGTACTCCTGGCAGCTACTGACATACCTGCCAGGCATGGTCAATGTAAATAATTACCTCACAAATGTACATGCTTGGTAATTTTTAACGTAGGCTGGCCGCCATGCCTCTGCTACGGGTCGCCGGCCCCGATGACGTCGGCCAGCTCGCCGCGGTCTTCCTGGACTGCTGGCGGATCAGCTACGCCCGGGTGATGCCGGCCCCGCTGGTGGCAACCATGACCCCGGAGAAGGCGCGGTCGATCTGGGCCGACGCGATGCGGCGGCCTGGCCAGACGATCCTGGCCGCCACTGGCGAGGAGCCGCCGCATGCCGTTCTCGGCTTCGTTGGCTTCCGGCTCGTGGAGAACGGGGCCGGGTACGTCAGCTCGCTGTACGTCTCCCCGAATGTCCAGGGCGGTGGCGTCGGCCGGATCCTGCTGGCCGAGGCCGAGAGGGAGCTGAGCGCCCTCGGCGCCCGGACGGCCCGGCTGTGGGTGTTCGAGGAGAACGCGCCGTCGCGCGCCTTCTACGTCAGGCAGGGGTGGGAGCCCGACGGCCGCCGGGAGACGCTGCCGGAGTGGGGCCAGCCGCAACTGCGCATGACGAAGACCCTGGCCGGCTGACACGGTGCTCGTCCCCCTGTCGTTTTGGCAAGCACTGCGCTCGCTACCAAGACGTTACCGGCAGATCTGGACAACCCAGGCCGTGCCGTGTAAAAAATATACATCACGGAAACATAGGATGAAATTAGTTCTCCTAACGTGGCCTCTACCTGGGACTTCGTGCTGCCAGCGGTTGCCGGCACGCCCCGACACTTGGAGGATTCTTGAAGAAGCCGAACCGCCGCGGGGCGAGCGCGCTCGCCGCTGGCTCCGCGGTCGCGGCCCTGCTCATCGCAGGGTGTTCCAGCGCATCCCAGACCACTAGCAGCAGCACCGCCGCGGCCAGCGGCAACGGGACCCTGGTGTTCGGCATCACCGCCGACGCCACCCAGTTTGTCCCGTGGACGGCCACCGCCGAGGAGTCCGTCGAGGTCCTTCAGCAGCTCTACAGCCCGCTGCTCGACACCGACTCCAGCGGCAACCTGGTCCCCGGCCTGGCCAGCCTGCCGACGGTGAGCGACGGCGGTGACACGTACACCTTCACGCTGAACAGCGCCGCGAAGTTCGCCGACGGTAAGCCGGTGACCGCGAGCGACGTGCAGTACACCTTCGACACGATCATGAACCCGGCCTCGGCCGCGAGCTCAGCCTCGTATTTCGAGTCGGTTGCCAGCGTGTCGGCGCCGAGCCCGACGACGGTTGTGGTGCACATGAAGCACCCGGACGCCTCGTTCCCGTCCGGCCTGAGCACCATCGAGACGGGCATCGTGCCGTCCGGGGCGACGGCCGCCGCCCTGACGGCCAAGCCGGACGGGTCCGGCCCGTATGAGTTCGTCAGCCACGTGCCGAACGAGTCGGTCACGCTCAAGCGCAACGCTGACTACTTCGCCGGCAAGCCGGGCGCGGCGACGCTGGAGTTCCAGGTGATCCCGGACGAGCAGTCGATGGTCTCCGCCCTGCGGACCGGCTCCGTTGACGCCGCGATCTTCAGCGACCCGGTCACCGCCAAGACCGCTACCTCCAGCTCGGTCACGATCGACAAGGTCGGCTCGCTGCAGTACCACGTACTTCAGCTGAGGGCGGCCACCCCGGTGCTGTCCAACGTGAACACGCGGCTGGCCATCCAGTGCGCCATCTCCGCCCAGGGGGTCGTCGACACGGCGGCGCTCGGCGCGGGCACGGTGACCGGCCCCATCACGTCACCCCTGTACAAGTCAAACACCGCTGACCAGCCCTGCCCGACGCAGAACCTCACCAAGGCCAAGCAGTACCTGGTTAAGGCGGGCCAGCCGAACGGCTTCACCCTCAACCTGATCACGTCGCAGGGCCTGTACGCCAGCGCCGTCGAC
>Ga0335072_10014332_pt1 | contig 11261 bp, 11 predicted proteins | sample Lox_Sample_21_FD_206725 | JGI IMG/M metagenome (GOLD analysis project Ga0335072, IMG submission 206725) | Soil microbial communities from Loxahatchee National Wildlife Refuge, Florida, United States - Lox_Sample_2.1 | ecosystem: Environmental > Terrestrial > Soil > Wetlands | place: USA...
GGCCACAGCGACGTTGTATCAGCCTGGGTCAGGCGTGTACTTGCGGTGCGGAATGGACAAGGCCCACGCCGCCTCGAACGACGCTCGGCAGCGGGCGATGAGGCCGGGGTCGGTCGCGGTTGGCCGGTCGACGACCAGCCCGTTTCCGGCGAACACCAGGAAGACCAGCAGCTCATCGTCGAACAGCCAGAAGTCGTTGCCGGGGAACATCAGCTCCGAGACCCGGGAGCGAGGCACCCACCGGATGTCCTCCCCCGCATCGACCATCATCGCGGTCGTAGTGTAGGCCCACCGCTGGTAGTCGCTGAGCGGCTCGGACACGATCCTCGCACGGCGGAATGCCCTTCCGGCTGCGATGGCGTCACGGACGAGCGTGCACCACGGCTTGAGCCAGCCGAGGTCGTCAGGTTCTCCCGCAGCCCACTTCGCTAGGTGCGGGATCTCGGCCTCGGTACCGTAGGAGTCCCGCATCTCCAGGTGGAGGGCTTCACGCTTGACCTTCGGGAAGAGGGCGGAAAAGTCGTCATACGACAGGCCCACTAACCCTCCCGGAAGAAGGGAACGAGCCGGTCAGGGACTTCCACGACCGTTTCGCCCTCCGGGATGTTCATCTCCGCGAGCGCGGCGGGGTCGGTGACAGCCCAGCCCTGGACGAGCCAGCTATCGCGGTCGGTCTTGTAGAGGGTCGGTGACTGGTCAGGAACGCTGTCGGGGTCCTTGGCGACGAACCTGATGCGCATGATCTCCTCCTGATGCGATGTTGCAGAACGTTGCAATCTCCGGAAAGCATCCGTCTTCATGGATGTGCCGTCAAGACCCGAGGCGATCGTGAGCAGACCCCACGCTCCGTAAGGCGCGCCTGAGCCAGGAGCGGACCCAGATGCCATCGACCGTGCGAGGAGAGGCGACAAGCGCTCCTACCCGGTCCTCAGCTGCACGGACTTGGTGCTATATGCGGATGGCTTCGGTGGGCAGCGGACGGGGTGGCCTGCTCCATCGCAGCTTGCTCGCAACGCTTTGTTGTGGACGGTGACGGCATGGTGCCGCACTTTGTCATGGCCGTGAGGTTGTCGAGACGACTGGCAACAGGGACGCTACGGATGCGACTCAACGGCTTTACCATGCCAGGCGACCTGGCGAAAGACGGAGACCATCATCGTGACCAGCGACACCACGACCCCGTTGGGGATCGATACTACGGTCCCCACGACGGCGCGGATGTATGACTTCTGGCTCGGCGGGCACGACAATTTCGCCGCCGACCGGACGGCGGCCCTGGCAGTGAGCGAGGCTGCCCCGGAGGCGCCGCTGCTGGCGAGGGAGAACCGCAAGTTCCTGCGCCGTGTGGTCCGCTATCTGGCCGCTGAGGCGGGCATCGTCCAGTTCCTGGACATCGGCACCGGGCTGCCTACCCAGGGCAACGTCCATCAGGTCGCGCAGGCCGTTAACCCGGATGCCCGGGTGGTGTACGTGGACAACGACCCGATGGTGCTGGCCCACTCCCGGGCGCTGAAAACCGGCGGGAACACCGTGGTGATAGAGGCCGACCTGCGGCAACCGCAGGTCATCCTGGATCATCCCGGCACGCGCGCGCTCATCGACTTCACCCGGCCGCTGGCCGTGCTGCTGGTCGCCGTGCTGCACTTCGTCGGTGACGACGACCGGCCCCACTCAACCGTCAGCACCATCTGCGACGCGCTGCCGCCCGGCAGTTACCTGGTGCTCTCCCACGTGACCGGCGACATCCGGCCCGAGGTCGCAGCCAAGTCTGAGACCGAGTACAAGAAGGTGACTCCCGGGGCGACGCTGCGCACACAGGAGGAGATCCTCCGGTTCTTCAGCGGCCTGGACCTTCTCGATCCGGGGCTGGTCCAGGTGCCGCGCTGGCGGCCGGACGAGCCCGAGCCGCCCGGCGCGGACAAGATATGGGTGCTTGGCGGTGTCGGAAGTAAGCCTCGTCCGGCTACTGGAGCGCCTGGATAACCCAAGGAATTCACAGGAGCGGCCGGGCCGCGCTTCCAATCACGAATCCAGGGCGCGGCAATTTACAGACAGGCTGGCTTCCAGCCTCAACGGAGTAGGCGGCATGGAACACGCATTAGTGACCGGCGTGGCCGGGTTTATCGGCTCACACTTGGCGACTGAACTGCTGAAGCATAGATGGCTGGTGACGGGAGTTGATGCACGATCCCCAGCCAGCGATCCGGTGGCGGCAGAGAACCTGGCCGGGCTGATGGGAGACGACCGCTTCCGGTTCGTGAAAGCGAACGTTGCCAACGATGACATGGCGATGCTGCTGGAAGGTGTCCAGGTGGTATTCCATCTGGCGGCACTGCCGGGCGTGCGCCGATCTTGGGGAGACAGGTTCGCTGACTACCTGACCTGCAACGTCCTCGGTACTCAGCGGCTGCTGGAAGCCTGCGGCGTGGTTGAGGTGCCCCGGTTGGTGTTCGCCTCTTCGTCCAGCGTCTACGGGCAGACTGATAGCCAGCCCTCGCGGGAGGGTGACCTGACTTCTCCCTCTTCACCGTATGGTGTATCCAAGCTGGCCGCGGAGCGCTTGTGTATCGCCTACGCGACCCGGCCGGGTGCCGTAACCAGCGTGGTAGCGCTGCGGTACTTCACGGTGTACGGCCCACGTCAGCGTCCCGACATGGCGATCAGCCGGGTCATGCGTGCCGCGATGTCCGGTCATACGGTGTCGCTTTACGGCACTGGGACCCAGCGCCGCGACTTCACTTACGTCTCCGACGCGGTACGCGCGACAATCGCCGCAGCGAACGCCAACGTGCAGGCCGAGGTGGTCAACGTCGGGTCGGGGCAAAGCACGTCGCTTGCCGAAGTACTGGACGCCGTAGCCGAGCTATCCGGAGCCGCGGTGCCCGCCCTGCGGAGGGTGGCCCAGCCTGGTGATGTCGATCAGACTGCCGCCGACCTGTCGAAGACACATGCCTTGCTGGGCTACGAGCCCCAGGTCGCCCTCGGCGAAGGGCTGCGGCGGCAATGGGATTGGCTAGCCAGCCGAGACCATAAGGCGCATCCGATCGCGGTGGAGGCGGCCCGGTGACGCTGGCACTGACCGCGGACTCGGCGAGCGAGCTGTTCACCCAGGCTTGCCGCGCCGTGCTGGCTTCAGGGCATCCGGCCGCCCCCCGGGGCCTGCCGACCGTCGAGGTACTCGCCGCGAGCCTGACGCTGACCAACCCGCGCCGGAGACTTGTCGATGTTCCTCCGGCCCGGATCATTAATCCGGCGTTCGCTGCCGCCGAGGCAGTGTGGATTCTGTCGGGGTCGGATGCCTCATGGATCTACCTGTACAACGAGCGCCTCGCCGACTACGCAGATGACGGCAAGCTCATGGGTGCGTATGGGCCGCGGCTGCGCCGCTGGCACGGCATGGTGGACCAGCTCGCCCGGGTCAGGCAGCAACTGACCGATGACCCAGGGACGAGACGCGCGGTGATCCAGCTTTTCGACCCCGAAACCGACTCCGGTGATTACAAGGACGTGCCCTGCACGCTGGGGTACCGGTTCTTCCTCCGCGACGGACTGCTGCACATGCACACCACGATGCGCAGCCAGGACCTGTGGCTGGGGTTCTGCTACGACATCTTCACCGCGACGATCATGCAGGAACTGCTCGCCGGCTGGCTCGGCGCGAAGCTGGGCAGTTACTGGCTCTGCGCTGATTCCCTGCACCTATATGACCACGACCGGGCTGCAGCCCATGAGCTTCCGCCCGCCGCTGCCCCCGGACCGCCGATGACGACTCTCGCCACGGCCTGGGAGACATTCGACGAACTGCTCACCGCGGTGATCAGCGGCAGCCCGGTAGGCCACCCGGGCTGGGCGGAGCTGGCCGCGGTGCTCGGCAGCTACCGCGCCCGCAAGTCCGGAGACCAGGCCGAGGCCCGGGGCATCGTGGGCGACCGCGACGGGCTGCTGGCTGGGGCGCTCGGCCGCTGGTATGACCGCCTCGACCTAGACCGGCAGCTGGCTAAGGGATCCCGGCCATGACCGCGCGTGATCACCGGCCGACTGTCCTCGGGTTGTGCTCGTTCACTCATGATTCGGCCGCCGCACTAGTCACTGGCGGAAGCGTGACCGGGATGGCCGAGGAAGAACGGCTGTCCGGCGTCAAGCACACCCGGGACTATCCCGCCGCCGCGGTGGAATGGCTGCTCGCGGAGGCTCGCCTGATGGCCGGAGACGTCGATGTCGTGGCCTACAACTTCGCCGGGCATCGCTACCTGGCCGGGATCGCCGGGACCCCCGGTCACTTGATGCGGGCTGCGACCCGTTCGCGTGCCCTGCCCCGCGCAGCCGGCTTCGCCGTCATCCACCGCCGGTTCCGGCAGCGTATGAAGACATTGAAGAGCACTTTCCCGAACGGCCGGGTGCGCTGCGTCCCGCACCACCTGGCCCACGGCGTGTATGCGTTCGCCGCGTCCGGCTTCGACGAGGCAGCAGTCCTCGTCGTCGACAGCCTCGGCGAAACGTGCACCACGTCCATCAGCCACGCCGAAACCCGGGCCGACGGTGGCGCCGGGTACCGGATCATCGAGACCATCAGCGATCCAGCATCTGTCGGCTATGCCTACGGCGCCGTGACCGCGCACCTGGGCTGGCGGCGCGGTGACGAAGAGGGCACCGTGATGGCCCTGGCCGCGCTCGGCGACCCGGCTCGGTTCCGGTCCCTGTTCGCCGGCGCGATCCCGCTGACCCGTACCGGGTTCGCGCTCGACCCCGCGGTGTTCCCGTTGCGGGTCCTGCGGCATGGCTGGCCGCGCGTGACCCCGGCCTTTGCCGCCGCCACCTGCCCGCCCCGCCACCCAGACGAGGAGGTCGCCCAGGTCCATGCCGATCTTGCGGCAGCGCTGCAAGAGCGCACCGAGCAGGTGATGATGCACCTAGCCCGCCGCGCCCTGGCCGTCACCGGGGTGCGGCAGCTGTGCGTCGGTGGCGGCGTGGCGATGAACTGCGTCGGCATCGGCAAGATCCTCGCCAGCGGCCAGTTCGATGAGGTATTCGTTCCGCCTGCCCCCGGTGACTCCGGCACCGCTCTCGGCGCCGCGCTCGCGGCGTACCGCAGCGCTACAGGCGTTCTCCCGGGCGGCCCGCTGCGTTCGTGCTATCTCGGCCCGGCTTACCCGGAATTCATGCCGCCTGCGGCGCTCCCCCCCGGCCTGTCGGCACGCCAGGTCGCTGACTCGGCCCGGTTTCTGGCGGCCCAGCTGGCTGCGGGGAAGATCGCCGGGCTGTTCCAGGGCAGGCTGGAGGCCGGGCCGCGGGCGCTGGGCAACCGGTCCATCCTGGCCTCGCCGCTCCAGCCGGGCGTGGCCGAGCGGCTGAACGCCGCCGTGAAGTTCCGCGAGCCGTTCCGCCCATTCGCTCCTGTCGTCCTAGTAGGTAAGGCAGCCGACTACTTCCAGCTCAGCCAGCCCAGCCCGTACATGTCGATCGCCGTGCCCGTCACCGACCTGGCACGGGAACTGATCCCGGCGGTCGTGCACGGCAACGGCATGGCCCGGGTACAGACCCTGGCGGCGGAGCAGAACCTGTTCCTGGCCGAGGTGCTTGACTACTTCGCCGAACTGACCGGCGTTCCGGTGCTGATCAACACCTCCCTCAATATCAAGGGCAAGCCGATCTGCGGTACCCAGCAGATGGCGATCGACTGCCTGGCCTCCAGTGGCCTGGACGGGCTGATGCTCGATGGTGGCTGGTGGGTGAGCAAATGAGGATCGGTTACAGCTTCTGGGGCTTCCTCGGCCCCGGCATCACCGACACCCCCGATGGCGGACGCAGCCACCGCGGAACCCTCATCGACGGGCTCACCGCGCCCGGACATGACATCGTGTTCCTCCAGCGCAACCGCGACCTCGACGAGGCCGGACATGACCTGCGTGAGCGGTACCGCTGGGATGACGGCCTGCCGGGCATCGACGTGCTGTTCCTGGAGTGGCGGTGGCCGATCCCGGGCCGGAACACCACCGCATGCGGCAGCCCTGGTCACACCTGCGACCTGCACCGCCAGGACGAGCTCGTCTCCTGGTACATCCTCGATCGCCGCGTTCCGGCGATCGTGTGGGACAAGGACCTGCAACTGCCGGCCGGGTCGCCGCTGCGGCAGATGCCCGGGGTAGCGGTCTGCGAGGCGGCGCTGGCGCCCAGCCCCGGTGCGGTCAGCCTCCTGTTCCCGGTAGCCGACGAGGAACTGGACCGCGCCGACCCGGCGGTCCTGGCTGCGATGCCCAGGCCGCTGCCGCTGGTCTACATCGGCAACCAGTACGACCGCGACGACGCCTTCACCACCTTCTTCGCCCCTGCGGCGGCACGCTTTGGCCACCGCGTGGCAGGGAAATGGACGCGCACCGCGCCCTGGCCGCACGTCAACTTCACCGGCCGGTGCTCCTTCCCCGATGTCCGGGAACTGTATGAATCGGCACTGGCGACCGTGCTCCTCCTGCCGGAACGGTATGCCAGAGCCGGGCAGATGACCCAGCGCCTGTTCGAGGCCGTGCTCGCCGGATGCCTGCCGGTCACACCGGCCACGATCTCGTTCAGTGCCGTCTTCACGCCCCCGGCGCTGCACGCTTCCACCGGGCGGCGGGTCGCTGACTGCATCGCCGGATTGCAGGACATTGCTGGAACCGCCCGGCACCGCGACCTCATCGCCGACTGCCTGGCCCACCTGGACACCTTCCGCCTGTCGCGACAACTCCGCACCCTCGATCAGATTCTCCGGAGGACGGCTGATGACTGTTCCGCGTGTCCGCGCCCGGCCCTCGCTGCCGGCCGTTAGGGTCGTGCGCTGTGGACCGGATCGCGATCATCGGCTGCGGCGGCAGCGGCAAGTCCCACCTGGCCCGCGCGCTCGGCGGCATGCTCGGGATCACGCCCGTTCATCTGGACGCCTTGTACTACGACCGGGACTGGAAACCGCTGGACAAGGAGCACTTCGCGGCCTTGCAGCGAGACCTAGTCACAGCGCCCCGGTGGATCATCGACGGGAACTATGCCTCCAGCCTGCCGATCCGCCTCGAAGCCGCCGGCACTGTTATCTTCCTGGATCTTCCCGCCGGGGCATGCCTGTGGGGCATCGCTCGGCGGCGTCTGAGGCACGGCGGCGGCCAGCACGACGCGATCGGCGTGTACGACCGGATCACCTGGAACTTCATCCGCTACATCGCCGGATACCGCAAGCAGATGGCACCGCGCGTCCGCAAGCTCATCGCCGATCACGCTGGCCACGCCCAGGTGGTCGTGCTGCGCAACCGCCGGGCCGTCCGCCGCTACCTGACAGGCGTCACAGCCGCCGCATCTACGGCGTCCCAGGCGGTCGCTGCCGGTGAGGAACGCGGTTAACCCGTTCACCGATCCCGCGCAGGTCCGCGGCCCGCTCTATGCCTCGGCCGGCCGGATCGCCCAGCGCACCGGAGCCCTGCACCGCGCCCGGGTCAGCGGACGGCACGCCGGGGAAGTCATCGCCGATCTCGCCCGCGAGGCAGTAGGCACGAACGAGATCCTGATCGCAGATCTGGGATGCGGGCGCGGCACGACGACACGGATGCTGGCTGACCGGCTTCCCGCCGCAACGATACTCGCGGTCGACCTGTCAGCCGCACTGCTGGCTGACGCCAAGATGCGGTCGCCTGGTTCCCGTCACGTCGGCGCGATCCAGGCAGATTTCCATCAGCTACCCTTCCCGGACGGCGCTTGCGGCCTTGTCATCGCCGCGTTCTGCCTGTACCACTCGCCATCACCCAGCCGGGGCATCACCGAGATCGCCCGCTGCCTGCTCCCCGGGGGGACGGCGATCTTCGCGGTCAAGTCAGCAGACAGTTACACCGAACTCGACCAGCTCGTCGCCGGCTCCGGCCTCGACCCCGCAGGGACCAGCCGTCCAAGCCTGTACCAGGCCGCCCACAGCGGCAACATCACCGAACTGGCCGCCGCGAGCCTCAGCGTCCGGCTGGTCACCCATGAGACCCACCGCTTCACCTTCCCGGCGCTCGCCGATGTCGCCGAATACCTGGCGACCTCACCCAAGTACGACCTGCCGCCTGCCCTGGCTGGGAATCCTGCCGCACTGGCCACAGCCCTGCAGCAGCGAGTCCCCGATGCGCCAGTCACGGCGACATCCGTCGTCACCTACCTGGTCGCTCACCGGCCAGCAGAGGCACCGCTATGAGCAGGCCGTTCGTGAAGCACTACCCGTCCTCGGCCACCAGGCAGGCGGCCGAAGCTAATTACCGCTGGCTCGCCGAGCCAGGCAGCCGCGTGCGCCTCCCGGCATTGACAGCCGCGAGCGGCCCGGTTCTGTGCTTCGAGCGTATCCACGGACGCTGCGCCCGCCCGGAAGATCTCGTGATGCTAGCGGCCCATCTCGGCGACGTGCACGGCAGTGCCTATGTGACTGAGCTGCACCAGGCCCGGCTGAACCAGCCGTATCGCGAGAGGCGCGGTCACGTGCTGCCGTCCTTTCCGCATCGGCGCGTCGATGCCGTGGCGCGTGAACTGCACGCCGGTAACGTGCCTGGCAACGGGCTGATGAGCGTCGCCCGTGCCCAGCGGCTGCTGGTAGGGGCAGACGGCCCGGCCGCGTTCTACAAGGACGCCAACCCACGGAACTTCCTGATCACTGCGGACGGGCTTGTAGTTACCGTTGATTTCGACGATCTCACCCTCGCCCCGTTCGGCTACGACCTCGCCAAGCTCGTGGTCACCCTCGCCATGACCTATGGCGCGCCGGCATGTGAACAGGTCGCCGCGGCGCTCACGGCTTACAACACCGCTGCCGCGAGACACTGCGGGGCACTACCTGGCGTCACCTGGGCTGAGCTGATGAACTGGGCGGAGATCCACCACATCCTCACCAGCCGGTATGCCGCGGACGGCCGCTACCCCCGCCGCTGGCATGAGGTGCGGCCCGCCAGCTGCGGGACCGGAGCGCGACCATGGCCATGATCACCAGCCTGCTGCTCACCCGCCACGGCGAGGCACACTGCAACGTCGCCGGCGTGGCTGGCGGAGAGAAGACCTGCACCGGCCTGACCGAACGCGGGCGCACACAGGTCCGGCTGCTCGCCGAACGGCTGTGCGCCGAAGCTCCGGCCGACAAGCTGTACGCGGCACCCCGGCGGCGGGTCCAGGAATCAGCGCAGATCCTGTCCCAGACGCTCGGACTCCCGGTGCACGTCGAGCCGGGACTGAGCGGCCCGCATCACGGCGAGGCCGACGGGCGTCCATGGGACGAGATCAAGGCGGCATTCGGCGGACCCGCACAATCTGATCCCGAGCGGCCATACGCCCCCGGCTCGGAGACCTGGAACCAATACCTCGCCCGCGCGGGGGAAGCTCTCTCCCGGTTGATACAACGGCACGAAGGGCAGCGCATCCTGATCGCCGGACACGGCGAGACTGTGGACGCCGCCGCCACCTTGCTGCTCGGCCTCTCTCCTGGGTACTCGACGCGGGTCGGCTTCGAATCCGCTCACGCATCGATCACCCGCTGGAACATGCAGCGCAACCGGTTTGGCCAGGAGATATGGATACTCGCCGCCCTGAACGACACCCGCCACCTGGCCAGCGCACTATGACCAGATCAGCGGTCCTTCTTGAGGCCGCCAGGCGGGTCCTGGGGTCCTGCGAGATAACCGCGGTCCTCGGGGATGCAGTTGTACGGGTCCGTGATGCCCGCAGCCAGGAGTTCGTCGTCAAGCAGCACGGCAGCCGGTCAAAACACGACCGGGAAGTCCACGCTTACCAGCACTGGACGGCCGCCCTCAGTCCCTCGGCACCGAGGCTGATCGCCGCAGACAGCGCGGCCATAACCATCGTCATCACGACGCTGCCAGGACAGCCGTGCTCCGGCGACCCCAAAGCCGCCGAACACCACCAGGCCGGCGCCCTGCTACGCCGCTTCCACGTCACTGAACCTGCACGCGAACTTCCCTGGTTCCCCGGCTGGCTCGACGACCGCGTCCGCTACTGGGCCAGCCAGGCGAAGACGCTGTTGTCCGCCGAGGACGCCGCGGTCGTCGACAGCCACCTCACCGCGCTGAGGATGATCGGCGTCCCGCACGGGGTCCCATGTCATCTCGACTTCCAGCCGTGCAACTGGATGATCGACGAGTCCGGGAACCTAGCCCTTATCGACTTCGAGCACGCGCGCATCGACCTGCCCGCCCGCGACTTCGTGCGTCTGAGGTTCCGGGTATGGGCATCTCGGCCGGACCTCCAGGAGGCATTCTTCGACGGATACGGGCGCCGCCTCACCGTCGCCGAAGACGAAGCCGTCTGGCACCTCGGCGCGCTCGACGCACTCACGGCGCTGGTACGAGGCCGCCAAACTGGCGACCCTGCGCTGATCACATCCGGGCATGCCACGCTCAAGCAACTGCGACAGAGATAGCGATGACCCCGGCCACTGCACGCCTACTCGACCAGCTGCGGACTCCAGATCGGGTCGGCCGCGATCTGGCGCTGCTCCGCACCCGCCTATACAGATTCAGCGACGATCTCTGCTGGTACGTACTTGCCGAAGCACTTGAGGAACACCTGCTGGCAGGCCGGCAGCCGCAGCCCGCAACCATCGACGCTGTCCGCGCTTGCTTGGAGCAGATCCGCCGAAATGGCAGCCCGTCCAACTTCCAAGGTGCCCTCGCGACAGCCGAGGACATCGACATCAGAACGGCGCTGGCCGAGCGCGCCGCCTACATGTGGCAGCAGGTCCCCTTGGTCACCCCGCCCAGCACGGTGGTGATCATTGTCGGCGCGCCCCGGTCAGGCACAAGTCACCTGTTCAACTTGCTCGCAGCTACTGGTAAGTTCGCCTACCTCACCACCGCATCTTGCTGGGCCTGGCCGGTACGCAACCTCCACCAGCCCGGACGGCAGCCGTTCACCGAGATTGGCGACGCAGTCCTCGAAGTGGACAACAAGCGCACTCGGATCATCCCCGGCCTTGTTATGCCCGGTGAGGCAGAAGACATCTGGCACCGGGCGATGCCCGTCTACCAGCACATCCGCGGACACCGCTACGAGATCAGCCCAGAAGCGACGGCGAGCGACGTGCGCATCCTCCAGGCAGGAACCCACGCCCACCTCGCCCTCTTCCGGCACACTGCGCTGCTAGCCAAATCTCCGTTCAGTTCCTTCCGCATCCCCCAGATCGAACGACTGTGGGGAAACGCGGTCAGGTACATCCACATCATCCGCGATCAGCGCGAGGTGGCCGACTCGATGCGCCGCAACCA
>Ga0335072_10014333_pt1 | contig 11261 bp, 11 predicted proteins | sample Lox_Sample_21_FD_206725 | JGI IMG/M metagenome (GOLD analysis project Ga0335072, IMG submission 206725) | Soil microbial communities from Loxahatchee National Wildlife Refuge, Florida, United States - Lox_Sample_2.1 | ecosystem: Environmental > Terrestrial > Soil > Wetlands | place: USA...
CACGATTCGCGCGGTGCACGCAGGCAAATCGCATATCCCGCCGGCGATTGCGCAAAGGCTGGCGGAACGCATGGGAACCGAGGAACTCACGCCGCGCGAATCGGATGTGCTGGAGCAGATCGTGCACGGCAAGAGCAACAAGGAGATTGCAGCAGAGCTCGATATCTCAGAGGCCACTGTAAAGACTCACATCAACAGCCTGCTTGGCAAACTGGGCGTGACCGATCGCACACAGGCTGCCACCGCGGCCATTCAACGTGGAATCGTCCCACTCGAATCCCTCAGGAAACCCAAACCATGAAGAAGATTTTCCTTACCGCAGTTCTCCTGGCTCTCGCGCACCCATGGGCGGCAGAAGCAGCAAAGCCAACCTGGCGGCAGGCCACGGACGCGGAACTCGCGTCGATCCTGCCCGCACGCGCCCCGGTCGTCAAAGAGCACATCGAAACCGAGATGCGAACCGCAAGTGGCATTGTGAACAGCCAGGGTCGGTTCATCGCGGGCGTGGTGCTGATAACGGCAGGCTACTCCGCCGACGGGAAATACTCGCACTATCTCGTGGTGCAGGCTCCCATCCGCATTGGAGGCATTGCGCTCGCGCCGGGCAATTATGTTTTCGGATGGGTGCGGGACGGCGATGCGCTGAAAGTCCACTTCAACATTGCGGCGACGGGCGACCTGGTAGGCAACACCGACGCGCACATGATTGTGGGCCGCACGCGCGTGGAAAGCCTGCGCATCTGGCCTCCCGGCGACAAAGAGCTCATCCAGATCGGACGCTTTGGAATTCCTTACGAACTCGGAAAGGAATAGCACGGCGAAAATGCGCGCGGACCAATGACTCCGAACATCGCCTCAGGGGTTCTTCGCTACCGGCGTCGCCTCGGATTTCCAGTTGATGACGTGATAGACCGCGGGCGTCGATCCTGCATTCCGGATTCCGTGAAGCTGGTTTGACCCGTTGAAGATCACCGAACCGGGACCTGCGCGCTTCCACACGCCATTGGAAAGAGCCTCCACGGTTCCCTGCTGAACGATGATCATCTCCTCGTTGGGATGGCGATGCGGCGGATGCGGCGACTGACCTGGATTCAGCGTCGTGACGTGAACCTCCAGATTCTCGAGCGTGGCAGTCGGCGCGGAAAAGAACGATCGTACCGAGCCGTAAGCGGTGGGCCTGGCTGCAATCGAGTTCCAATCGAAAACGGCCGAGCCCATGACCGGCTTCTGGCCGGCAATAGCAGCGACGCCTGCCGTAGCCAACCCGGCTATCAACGCGACAAAGATATCCCTGCGGGTGATCATTCGATGGCCTCGTGTCGGGGGAATAGACGATGGCCGGAAGGCAATTCCATCGGTCCTCGCCGGGTTTTCTTATAAACGAACTCGCCGGGATGCGCAAACGCTCCTGACTTTCGAGGTTTAAAAACAAACTAGAACAGCGAGGGCCCGCGATGTGCGGGCCTCTCACTTTTTGCGGGCGGGGAGGGAGCTTTATTTGCGCGCGGTCAGAATCGGCCTTTGGGCTGCAACGATCGGCGGATTCACCTCTGCATTCAGGAAATCAGTCAGGTCGTCGATGTCCTGCTGCGTTCCAGCCATGGGCGGCATGAATTTCCGATAGGGCGAATCACTCTTGTAGTCATGCAGCATGAGGATGAAGTTGCGAATGTTGGCGCGATCGCGGCCTTCGAGCAGCCTCCGCAGCGGGCGATAGCCGTCGAGTGTGTGACAGGAGGCGCATTCCCCGCGGAAGATCGCTTCGCCCCGCGAATAGCTGGAGCCGGAACCATTCCACACCCAGTTGGAGTGAGCTAGATATCCTTCGGCGTCGATCCGGCTCACATAGGGAACACGGGTGCCATTCGAGAACATCCAACTGCCGATCACGTAGGGCTTGCGCAGCATCTCGCGGCTGTACTCTCCGGCGCCGGTCGCCATCAGGGCCAGCAGCAGCACCGCCATCGCATGGGAGAGATTGAAGTCGACCGGGTTGCGATAGGCAAGATAATAGGCCACGCCCACAATCGTCGCCGACGTGATGATGATGATCAGCGCGATCCGGGTGACCGTTGAAAATGTGCCGGAATTGATGGTGTCGATGCCGAGCGTGAGCAGCGCCCGTTGCGAGGTCGGGACCATGGAGAGGTACCAGGCGAGCAGAAACGGCATAGCGACAAAGGACGGAAGCAGCCACTTGACGCTCCATTTCACCATGCTGGATTTGAGTTCAGGCTGCTTGTGACCATCCATGCGGCTCGAGGTAATCAGAGCCCACACGCCGGCCAGCGATGTGCACACCCCTGCGCGCATCAGTAAGCTTGGCCAGTAGGTGGGATTGAAGAACGCGTTCCAGAACTTGCTGGCCTCGTGACCTGTCCCGGCAACTGCGAGCCAGGTATTGCCTGGGGTCAGCATGAAAGCGAGAATCCCGTTGATGATGATCAGCGTGGCTGCCGAGGCTCCCGCATAGACCCAGCCCACGGTGAGATGGAGCTTCTCATCAATGCGGTTCCAGGTGTAGTAGTAGACTGCGACCGTGGTCAGCTCCACCAGGAAAAAGACCCACTCCATCGCCCACCCGAAAACGAAGTTGTGGATCAGGGTGCTGGTGGCTTCAGGATTGGTTAGACCGATCGCAAACCAGATCCCAACCCCGCTGACCGTTCCGAAGACGCCGGTCAGGATGAGAAAGAACTTCGAGTGGCTGACGAGCTGGTTCAGCCACCCTGCGCGCAGATCGGGGTCGGCAATGCGCATCGCCTTGCGCTCGGCGACGGGCAGATAGAGGCCGCCGCCCACGGCAAACTGCGAAATCATGACATGGAAGATGGCGATGATGCCGATGACCCAGCCAGATCCGAGATGCGGAATGTACCAGAAGGGGTAATTCATTGATGTGCTCCGCTGAATAGCAAACGGTGGACAGCCAAAAGAAATCTGAGAAAAGCGAATCAGAGAAACAGCGAAGAGCTTTCACTGTTGCCATGATTCACTGTGTTACCGCACCGTCCAATAGCCGATGGCAGTAGTGGCCAGCAGTGCGAAAACCGCAAGCAGGCCGAAATAGTGTGCGGCGCGGCCGCGACGTCCCGACTCCTTTCCGGCGTCGTAGAACGGAATCAGCACCCACAGCACGATGCCCAGGGTGAAAACCAGAAGTCCGGCAATCTCGCCGGCTTCGCCTGGAAGCCAGTTGCCGAGCAGCTTGAGCATTTCGAATGGGCTCATGAAATACCACTCGGGATGAATGCCGGATGGCGCTGGAACGAGCGCGTCGGCCTGCCTGCCAAGGCTCCACGGAAAAACGGATGCAAGGAGCGCCAGCACGTTGAGCGACACGAGCCACATGGCAAGGTCCTTGCGCAGGAACGCCGGGAAGAAGGGCATGGTTTTGCGATCGCAGACCGGCCTTGCCTCTTCGCTCGGCGGCAGCGCATTGCCATGGCGCTGCACCAGCCACAGGTGGAATCCAAGCAACGGCAGGAACAGCGCCGGCAGCACCACCACGTGCAGCGCGAAGAACCGTTGCACCGTGAACTCATTCACCTCGAGGCCGCCGCGAAGCATGTTGCTCACGGCCGGCCCGATCCAGGGAATCGCGGCCGGGATCTGAAGACCCACCTTGGTGGCGAAGTAGCTCAGCTCGTCCATCGGCAGCAGGTAGCCGGAAAAGCCGAACACCGATGCCAGGCCCAGCAGCACCATCCCGCTCAGCCAGCCGAATTCCCGCGGCTTCCGGTAGGCCTTCATGAAGTAGACCGAAAACATGTGGACAAGGATGGCGAAGATCATCAGGTTCGCCGACCAGGAATGCGCCGAGCGAATCAGCCAGCCGAAATGCATCACAAACGTGATCTGGCGAACGGATTCGTAGGCTTCGGCGCCCGGGCGGTAGTACACCAGCAGCAGAACGCCGGTAAAACACTGAACGATAAAAAGGAACAGCGATATTCCGCCCCAGTAATACCAGAACGACTGCGAATGGACGGGAACCGTCTTGTGCCGCGCAAATGCGACAAGTTCCGAGAGCCCGAGCCGTTCGTCCACCCAGTCATACAGCGATGCAGTTTTTGATGTCATGCCTTTCGTCCTTTGTTCTAAGCGCGAGAGACGTCAACGCCCGTCGGGTTCACGGCGACCTTGTAGAGCTTGAGCGGTTTCGGCGGAGGTCCACTGACATTGGCGCCGGTGTAGGCGTTATAGACACCGCCATGGCAGCCGCAATGAATGCGATCTGCCTGCGGCTCGTACTGCACGGTGCACCCGAGGTGGGTGCAGACCGCGGTCATGGCGATCCAGCGGCCGTCCTCGTGATGAATCAGCATCGCCGGGCGCGTGCCGAACTTGAACATCAGCACCGAGCCGGCCGGCAGCTTCTGCGCGTCCTTCAGTGTCACTTCCGTAACGGCCGTTTCGCTCATCGCCATTTCAGTAGGCGAGGCCAGGTAGCGGTAGATGGGGTATGCCAGCGCCGCCGTGTAGGCGAGGCCCGCGGCTCCGGCGGCAATCAGAAATGCCCGGCGTGTCGCCGGTTCTCCGTTCTCCGGGGTGTCTCTGACAATATGCGGTGTTTCCAGTACATGGCTCATAGGAATCTCTCGCCGCTAGGCGGCACCCTCCATCGGTTTTTGTGCACGCGCCACCACCGACACCAGCCAGCCGATCACTCCCAGGCCCGCGACAAACAACACCAGGAACAGGCTGACGACTGACCAGTTGGTGACCACGGTCCGGTTCCAGACATCAAAGCCCTTACTCAGCAAAGTCACGTCGCGGACCGCGTCACGGTAGATGGTGAAGGTCAACTCCACCAGCAGCGCCAGCAAGGCCCCCGCCCAGCCGATCCACCCGGCAGCGAGCTTGGCGAATCCAGCGAACGCGGCCAGCAGAATGGCGAGCACGACGAGAGCCAGCCATCCGTATCCCGCGAATGCGGCGAAGTGGTAGAGCGGGTGTGTCGCCAACCCGGTCTTCACGGCGTCCGGCTGAGCACTCCTGGCCCAAATTCCCGCAAGCAGATAGATTGCTCCGAATCCTGCGGCGACTTTCCCACCCAGCCCGGCGATGAACCGCCTCTCTTCGCCTGTGAAGGTGGAGCGGCCCGCCAGATAGACCATCCAGAGCCCGCCGATGAACATCCCGCCGGCCAGCATCAGCAGCCAGCGCGGGGTCAGCGTCGGATCGCCCGTGGGAAGATACGCCCCGGCGGCGGATGCCGAATACATATCGCGCCAGACCTCGGGGCGCAGCATCAGAGTCATATTGGTCGAAAGCAGGCGCGCAATCGATCCCGCCAGCAGCCATGCGCCCAGCCCAACCCACCAGGCGGATTTTCCGGCTTCAAGGCGCGCCGAAAACTGGTAAAGCAGCCAGTAGGTCAGCATCAGGATGCCGATAATCGAGATCCAATAGAACCCAATGAGCACGCTGCTGGTGTACAGCGCCCGCCCATAGAGCACCTGGGCAAACAACAAGGGCGGCACGCCCAGGTTGATCACGTAGGTCATGACGACCGTGAGACGGCGGGCCATGGCGTGAGCCGCCACGCGCGATGGAGCTGAGCGCGGAAAAAGGCTGAGCAGCACCGCGAGCAGAAGGCCGCCCAGGAGCATTTCAACGGCGACAAAATGCAGCGCCAGCGTCACGATATGCAGCAACTTGAAGAGCCATATCGGGGCCGGCAGAGGAATTGGATCTACGGCAGGAAAGGGATGCATGATCGCCCGAGGTTTCCTTTCGATCGACAGGACGCAGGGGAGCACTGGGCCAAGGCCGCGACGCCCTGCCCCGCCACGTCATGCAGGAAGGACTTGCGGAGCTAATCGGACCAGTTCTCTCCAATTCAATGAACAGCAACAGAGTTACCCGATTCGCTCAGGCAGGGTCTGTGACCTAGGACACATGCGGTCGTGACGTCTTCGGCTAGTCTGCCTCTTGCACCGGCCGCTTGGTTCGGCGAACAAAGCCCATGAGACACTGCAACTCCTCGATGCAACTGACCCGCGCCGCTGATTACGGCGTTCGAGTCATGATTCAACTGGCAAAACTGCCGCCTTATGAACGCGCCCTGCTTCCTGAACTGGCCAGGGTCACCGATACGCCGGTCAGTTTCCTGTCGAAGGTGCTTCAATCACTCACGCGCGCCCAGTTGATCAGTTCACGCCGAGGCAAGTCGGGCGGGTTCTCGATTTCGCCGCGCGGGCGCGGAGCTTCGATGTGCGATGTGATCGAGGCAGTGGACGGGCCCATCTGCCTGAACGTGTGCCTGGTCTCGGGACGGAGTTGCGGCCGGAAGGAATCCTGCCCGGCGCACCCGGTCTGGGGGCGGGCGCAAGAGGCGATGCTCCAGATACTGCGAAGCACCGCCATTACCGACCTGGCGCAGCAGCCGAGGGCAGCGTTCCATGCAGCGCCAGACCAGTTGACCATGGTGAGCGGAGCCTGAGGCTTACGCCCGGCGCAAATCGACTGGTGCGCCGTTGACTCGGTCATTTTCCGCATCCAACTGTGCAGAGAGGTTGCGATGCGCGTGTCGAAGCTGCTGATTCCAGTGTGTGCCGCTGTTGGGATCTTGTTTGCCGGTTGCCACAAGAATGCCGTGGATGCGGGTGCCTTCAAAACTGCGCTCAACCGTTACTACGCCGGCAAGCAGGACTGTGTTTGGGCCGACCCAGTGAAGTTTCCCGCGCAAGCAGACACCTCGAACGACGAACAGACGAAGGGGTTCGACGCACTGACCGATGCTGGCATGCTGACGCGAAAGACCACCGAGAAAAGCCGCTTCCTGATCGGGTCGAAGCAGGTGAATGACTACGATCTTTCGCCGCAGGGCCGCTCGACGTGGGTCGCAGACGAAACCCAGCCCGGATACGGCAACTTTTGTTTTGGCTCTTTTACGGTAAGCTCAATCGATAACTATACCCCGGCCAACACCGATGCTGAGAGGTACAGCGTGACGTATCATTATGCGCTCTCCGGTATCCCGGGTTGGGCCAACACTACGGAGATGAAGACGGCATTTCCCAAGATTGGGACCGACAGCAGCGGCCAGCACATGGCAACCGCAGAGTTGGTGAAGGGCGAGAGTGGCTGGGTGGTTCAGAACGTGCAGCCAGCCGCGCCGGGCACCTAGCCGCCGGTCGCCCGATCCCGGCAGATGTCCACCTTTCGGTCGAGCCCGGCTCCCATGCCGCCCCGTATACTGCACCCATGTTCCAGGTCTTGCGTACAGCCAGTCTTTTGACGCTGACGGCGTGTCTACCCGCATCGATCCTCGCGCAAAATCCTTCTTCGCAGAATCCGAACCCCGGCGAGGGCGCACATGCGGCCAGCGCGGCCGACTCGCCGCACCCGCTTCAGCTTGACGCGCAACATCGCCCCATCACGGAAGGCGGATTTGTAAAGACCGGCCCCGTGGTCTTCGAAGATGATTCCGAGAAGGCCGGGCTGACGCACTGGACCCACAAGATGGGAACGCCGGCAAAGAAGTACATCGTCGAGACCAAGGGATCGGGAATCGGGCTGATTGACTACGACAATGACGGCTGGCTCGATATTTATGTGGTGAATGGGTCCACCGTCGAAGCTCTCGATGGCAAGGAAACGCCTCCGCATGCGGCCCTGTTCCACAACAACCACGATGGCACGTTCACGGATGTCGCCGCGAAAGCCGGTGTGACCAACGATCGCTGGGGCACAGGCGTGGCAATCGCGGACTACGACAATGATGGCTGGCCCGATATCTTCGTCTCGAATGTCGGCAAGAACCGCCTCTATCACAACAACCACGATGGAACCTTCACCGACGTCGCCGAAAAGGCGGGCGTGGTGCTGGGCAACTGGTCAAGCGGAGCCACCTGGGGCGACTACGACGGCGACGGACGCCTCGACCTGTTTGTAGCTGGTTACATTCATTGGGACTGGAATAACCTGCCCACGAGCGAGGAGAATGGAACCATCAACGCCTACTGCACCTTCCGCGGCGAACCGGTGGCCTGCGGACCGCGGGGCCTGAAGGGCGAGCCTGACCATCTCTTCCACAACAACGGCGACGGAACATTTACCGATGTAAGCGAGAAAGCGGGTGTCGCCGATCTGCGCGGTTATTACGGCCTTGGCGCCGTGTTTGTGGATGTCAACAACGACGGCAAGCCCGACCTGCTCGTTGGCGATGACTCCACGCCCAACTATCTCTACATCAACAAGGGCGATGGAACCTTCGAAGACGACAGTTATGCCTCCGGTTTCGCCGTGAATGGCGCCGGCCAGGAAACCGCGTCGATGGGCATCGCGGTGGGTGATTACCAGAACACTGGGATGGTCGACATCTTTGACACGACCTTCTCAGACAATTACAAGCCCCTCTATCACAACGAAGGCGACGCCAACATGACCGACGTGAGCTACGACATGGGGCTGGGCGATATCACGGTCCCGTTCCTGAGTTGGGGCGATGCCTTTCTGGACTACGACAATGACGGCTGGAAAGACCTGCTCATGGCGGACGGCCACGTCTATCCCGAAGCGGATAAGTACGCGTGGGGCACGAGTTGGAAAGAACGGCCCATGCTCTTTCACAACATCGGCGGCAAGAAGTTTGAGCCCGTTCCACCGGTGGAAGGCACGGGGCTGGCCGACGTGATTGCCGGGCGCGGCATGGCGGTGGGCGACCTGTTCAACAATGGCAAGCTCGACGCGGTGATCAACGTGATGGATGGCCACCCGGTGCTGTTGCGGAATGTGAGTCCCGATCACAATCATTGGCTGGAATTGAAGCTCGCAGGTGGTCCGAAAAGTCCGCGCGACGCCGTGGGCGCAACCGTCTATCTGACCGCGAACGGCATGAAGCAACGCGAGGACGTGATCAGCGGCGGCAGCTATCTGTCATCGAACGATCAGCGGCCGCACTTCGGAATCGGCGGCGCGACCCGCGTTGACGACATCGAAGTGCATTGGCCCAGCGGCAAGGTGGAACACTTCACCGTGCCCGGCGTCGACCGGATTGTCGCAATCTCCGAGGGAAGCGGCACTGCGCGATAGCGTGAGGCGCAATTGTTAAGAAACCGAGAAAGCGGCGGCGACGCAGTCTTCCCAGCCTGAATTGCTGCGGTAAACCGATCCATCGCATGGTAGTCTGCCGTTGTGCCACCCGAGACGACGGCCAATCCTGAGGGCCAGATCGGTTCTGCCGTCCGTGCAGAATCACGTTTCACCGCGTGGCATGCGACCACGATTGCCCTTCTGGCGCTCGGCTACTCCGGCTACTACTTCTGCCGCTCGAATTTGTCGGTCGTGTTGCCCGACCTGATTCGTGACCTGGCACAGCGCGGTATCAGCGTGAACGAGGCGCAGGTGCGGCTCGGATTCATCGCATCAGCCGGTACGATTGCGTATGCCGTAGGGAAGTTCATATCGGGTTCGCTCGCCGATCTGTTTGGAGGCAAGCGCAATTTCGTCGCCGGCATGGCTGGATCGATCGTGTTCACCGTGCTGTTCGCCCTGAGCGGCGGGTTTCCGCTCTTCACCATGGCCTGGATCGGCAACCGGCTTTTTCAATCGACGGGGTGGGTCGGGCTGGTAAAAGTATCTTCCCGCTGGTTCTCCTATTCGACCTACGGAACTGTAATGGCCGTGCTGAGCCTGAGTTTTCTATTTGGAGATGCAGGTTGCCGCTGGATTATGGGCCAATTGATGGCCTTCGGCCTGAGCTGGCGCGGCGTATTCTTCGCCGGCGCGGGATCGCTGGCCCTGCTGCTGGTAGCCAATGTACTGCTGCTGCGCGAAAGTCCTGAAGAGCGGGGATTGCCTGCGCCCGAAGCCAATCCGATGAACGTGTATGGCGAAGAGGGCCACGACGGCAACGCAGAACATCCAGGCCTGGGCGCGATTTTGCGGCCGCTGCTCGCGAGCTTTCCGTTCTGGATGGTGTGTCTGCTCTCGTTAGGCACCACGTTGCTGCGCGAGACGTTCAACTTCTGGACGCCAACTTATTTCGTGGAATTTGTCGGACTCTCGCCGAGCACAGCAGCGGAGCGCAGCGCGTTGTTTCCGCTTTTAGGCGGAGTGAGCGTGCTGATTGCCGGCGTGCTGAGCGACAAGCTTGGATTGAACGGCAGGAACCTGGTCCTGGTGGGAGGCATGGGCGCCAGCACCGTGTGTCTTCTTGCCCTGGCTCACACGGCCGGTCACGCCAACCAATGGGTCCCGGTGATCCTGGTGGCGCTGGTCGGGTTCCTGCTGCTCGGCCCTTACTCCTATCTGGCGGGAGCCATGAGCCTCGACTTCGGTGGCAAGCGCGGCAGCGCGACCGCGGCAGGCATTATCGATGGCGTCGGCTATTTGGCAGGGTGGCTTTCAGGCGACACGGTTGCGCGGATCACGGTGGCGTTCGGGTGGAAGAATGCGTTCCTTGCGCTGGCTGGCGCCGCGTTTCTCACAGCGCTGGTCGCGTTGGTGCTTGCCGTCCACCAGAATTCCGAGGCACGGAAGGCAGCGCAGGCATGAACCAAACACCAAGGATCCGCTCGGTTGAAGAAGTAATGACCCTGCTCGCCGCAGGCGGCGGAGAAGCCTACTTTGGAGAACCGGTCACTGTGCTGGAGCACAGCCTGCAAGCCGCGTGGTTTGTGAAGCGCAAGGGCGGCAGCGAATCTCTGGTCGCGGCAGCGTTGCTGCACGATCTCGGGCACCTTCTGCACACAGAAGGCGAAGATGCCGCCACGCGCGGTCTCGATACGCATCATGAGGATTTGGGTGCAGAAGCGCTGGCCGGCCACTTTGAGTCCGAGGTGCTCGATCCAATCCGGATGCACGTCGCCGCCAAGCGCTATCTTTGCTATGCCCAGCCGCGTTATTTTGCCGGGCTCTCGCCGGCCTCAGTCGAGAGCCTTGCGTTGCAGGGCGGCCCGATGAGCGCGGCCGAGGCCGAAGCGTTTTTGGCATTGCCCAATGCCCGGGATGCAATCGCTTTGCGGCATGCCGACGACGCGGCGAAGGTGCGTGGACTCGAGGTTCCGGCGCTGGAAGGTTATCGCCCGCTCCTTACTGCGCTGTGGAGATAGACAGCGCTACGCAAAGTTGCAAAACCGTGGCAGCGGTGTTTCAATCTGATTATTGAAACAGGGGTGCTCCACGGTGTGGGGCTGAGAAGATACCCTCGAACCCGATCCGGATAATACCGGCGTGGGAAGTTTTCCGAAGCGGCCTTCCTTCAATCGATGCGCGAGTTCTCCTGTTTCAGCTGAAACATGGGGAACCTA
>Ga0335072_10014334_pt1 | contig 11259 bp, 6 predicted proteins | sample Lox_Sample_21_FD_206725 | JGI IMG/M metagenome (GOLD analysis project Ga0335072, IMG submission 206725) | Soil microbial communities from Loxahatchee National Wildlife Refuge, Florida, United States - Lox_Sample_2.1 | ecosystem: Environmental > Terrestrial > Soil > Wetlands | place: USA: Florida...
GATGCCGACCGGCGTCAGCGCAAACACCCGCGGGACGGATGACATGCTGCTTTCGCTGGAGGGGATATCCAAGCGCTACCGCACCCGCGGTGGTGAGCGAGTCGCGCTCGCCGACGTCTCCCTGACGCTCGAGCGCGGCCAGATGCTCGGCGTCTACGGCCCCAGCGGCGCCGGCAAGACCACGCTCCTGCAGATCGCCGCCGGCCTGCAGGCGCCCGACAGCGGCGCCGTCTTCTACGACGGCGAGCGCCTGGATGCGATGTCCGCCTCAGAACGCCAGCGCTACCGCCGGCGCGAGATCTCCTGTGTGTGGGCCACCGGACCGTGGCAGGAGCGCCTGTCCGTGCTCGACCACGTCGCCCTGGCCCTGCTCGTCGACCGCTCCGACCACCGCGCCGCCCACCGCCGCGCGTGCGAGGCCCTGGCCGCCTGCGAGGCCACCCACTGCGCGAACGCCGAGCTCTACGAGCTCTCCGAGGGCGAGCGCCAGCGCGTGGCGATCGCGCGCGCGCTCATCACCGAACCGCGCCTGCTTTTAGCCGACCGGCCCGCCCGCAGCCTCTCTTTGATCGAGCAAGAGGCAATCATGACCCTCCTCGACGCGCTCGCCCGCGAGGCGCGCGTAGCCGTGTTGATCACCGACAGCGACGCCGAGGCGCTCCTGCACGCCGACCCCGTGCTCTACCTGCGCGAGGGCCGGCTCGTGGGCGCGCAGGCCCCGGACGCGCACGGGCGCCTCTACCGCTTCCCCGCCCGCGCCGCCCGGGTAGGGTCGTGATGCTCGCGCCACACCCACCCCTCCTCCAATCCACCGGCCGGCCGGGGAGCGCCGTGATACTCACGCCACACCCACCCCTCCTCCAGCCCACCGGCCGCCAGGACGCGCTCTGATGCTCGAGCTTGCGCGCGCCCGCAAGTACTACGCGAGCCCCGGCGGCGCCGTCCACGCCGTCGACGACGTCTCCATGCATGTCGGCCAGCGCGAGCTCGTCGCCCTGTTCGGCCCCTCGGGCTCGGGCAAGACCACGCTGCTTTTGCTCGCCTCCGGCCTCCTGCGCGCGGACACCGGCCGCGTCACCTTCGACGGCGCCGACCTCGCGCAGATGACCAAAGCGCAGCTGCTCGCCTACCGGCGCACCGAGCTCGGCTTCGTCTTCCAGGACTACAACCTCATCGCCGGGCTGACCGCGCAGGAGAACGCCGCGCTGCCGCTGCTCTTGCGCGGCGCCTCCCATCGCGACGCCCGCGCCCGCGCGCTGTCCGTGCTCGGCGAGGTCGGCCTCACCCCCCGCGCCCGCCACACCCCCGGCCAGCTCTCCGGCGGCGAGCGCCAGCGCCTGGCGATCGCCCGCGCCCTGGCCGGCGAACCGCGCCTGATCCTCGCCGACGAGCCCACCGGCTCGCTGGACACGCACACCGGCGATGACATCCTCACCCTGCTCTCCTCGCTCCCGCGCGAGCGCGGCGCGGGCGTCCTTCTCGTCAGCCACGACCCGCGCGTGGCCGCCCGCGCCGACCGCATCCTCACGCTGCGCGACGGGCGCATCGAAGAGACCGCAGGGCAGGGGCAGGGGCAGCACGAGCACGAGCCCGGGGCGGCGCAGCGCGAACAGGGACAGGCCGACGGACAGGGGCAGGCCGAGCCCGAGACACAACCCCAACCCGACGCCCAGGCGGTGTCCGCGCGATGATCGGCTACCTGCGCACGCTGTGGCTGTTCTACCGCCGCCACCTGCGCGCGGCGCCGTTGCGCGAGCTGATGGCCGTGACCGGCGTGGCCGCGGGCGTGGCGCTGCTGTTCGCCGTGCAGATCGCCCACCACTCGATCACCGGCTCCTTCGAAGAGATCACCCATGGAGTCGCCGGCGCCGCCACGCTCGAAGTCGCCGCGCGCGGACCGGAAGGCTTTGGCGAACAGGTGGTCTCACAGGTGCAACGCACACCCGGCGTGCGCCATGCGGCCCCCGTCCTGTCCGTGCCGATCGTGGCCTCCGGCCCCCACGGCTCGCGCGCGCTCACGCTCGTGGGCGCCGACGAACGCATCGGCGCGCTCGGCGGGCGGCTCTCGGGCGCGTTTCAGCACGTCTTTGAAACCTCCCACCGGGGGTTTTTGCTGCTGAGCGAAACGAGCGCCCACGCGATCGGCGCCCGTCCCGGCGAACACGTCGCCGTGCAGATCGCCGGCCGGCGCGAACAGATGACCCTCGACGCGATCGTTCCCAGCGCCGCGATCGGCCCCGCCGCCCAAAGCCCCGTCGCCGCCGCCCCGCTGGCGATCGCGCAGAACATCGCGGGCCTACCGGGCCGCGTTTCGCGCGTGCTGATCGAGCCCGCGCCCGGCCGCTTTACCGCGCTCTCGCGCGCGCTTACCCGGCGCTTCGGCGCGACGCTGAACGTGCGGCCGATCGACACCGAAGCCCAGCTGCTCGCGGGCGCCGCCGGCGCCGAATCGCAGATCACGCTCCTGTTCGGCGCCGTCAGCCTCCTCGCCGGCGTCGTGCTTGCCTACAACGCCCTCCTGCTCGCCGGCGAGGAGCGTCGGCGCTTCATCGTCTACCTGATCGAGACCGGCGCGCGCGACTCGATGATCATCGCCTCGCTCTGCTTCGACGCGCTGATCCTCGGTCTCGCCGGCTGCGCGATCGGCCTGTTCGCCGGCGATCTCATCTCGCTGCTGGCCTACCGCTCGCTGCCCGGCTACATCGCCGCCGCGTTCACACTCGGCGGTGGGCGTGTGATCGGCGCCCAGACGGTCGCGATCGCGCTCGCCGGGGGCCTTGCCGCCGCGTTCGCCGCCGCGCTGCTGCCGGCGCTTCTGACCCTGCGCGCCGGCGCCGCGAGCGAGCCCGAAGCGGTCGGTCGCATCCTCTCGCTGACGCGCCGGGCGCACCTCCCCCAGCGGCTCGTCTTCGCCTGCGGCGCGCTGCTGATCGGCGGCTGCATCGCCCTGTCCGCGCTCGCGCCCGCCGCGACCGTGCTCGCGCTCGTCGGCCTCGCCGCCGGCCTCGTGATCTGCCTGCCGACGATCCTGCATCGGTTGCTCGCGCTCGCGCAGACCCTCGCCCGGCACACGAGCGATCCGGCCGCGCGCCTAGCGGTCGCCGAGCTGCGCGGCGCCCCCGCCCGGTCGGTCGCATTGCTGGCCACCGGCACAATTGCCGCCTTTTTGATGGTCCTGATCGGCGGCTCGGTCGCCAACGTGCAGAGCGCCGTGCGTCGCGGCGCCGGGGACCTGCTGGCAAGCGCACAGGTCTGGGTCAAGCCCGGCGGTCCCGAGAACGTCTACACGACCCAGCCCTTCCCCTACCGCGCGCCGCTGCGCCGCTTGCAACACCTCGGCGCGGTGCAGTCGGTGCTGCCCTGGCGCGCCGCATTCCTGGATCTGCCCGGGCGGCGCGTGTGGGTGCTCGGCATGCCCCCGCAGCTGGCCGCCCAGATCGCGCCCAGCCAGATGCTCGAAGGATCCCTCTCGCTCGCCGACCGCCGCCTGCGCGAAGGCGGCTGGGTCGCCCTCAGCCAGACGATCGCCCGCGCCGAGCACCTGCGCCTCGGCGAGCGCGTTACGCTGCCCACGCCCGCGGGGTGGGCGAGCTTTCGCCTGGCGGCGACCACCGCCAACTACGGCTGGCTGCCGGGCGCGATCGTGATGAACGGCGATGACTTCGCCCGCCTATGGAACGGCGGCGCCGGGACCGCGACCGGGGGTCCCGCCGGCGGCGCGGGCGCGGGCGTTGGGGGCGTCGCGGCGGGCGAAACCGCGAACGGGCTGCTCGTAACGCTTCAGCCGGGAGTGAGCGATGAAGCGGGCCGGCGAGCCGTGCAGGCCGCGCTCGGTCCCCGCTCAGCGCTCGGCGCGCAGACCACGCCAGAGCGCCGCGCGGAAGTCAGCTCGGTGCTCGCGAGCACGCTCACGCGCCTGAACGACACCACGATCATCGTGCTCGTCACCACCATCGCCGCGGTGATAGCGCTGATGATGGCCGCCGTCTGGCAGAGCCGCCGCCGCTTTCACTCGCTCATCTCGATCGGCATGTCCTTCACCCAATTCGCCCGTCTGATCTTCTATGAGAGCGGCACCGTCCTTCTCGGCGGCTGCGCGATCGGCCTCATCGCCGGGCTCGCCGGCCAGTACCTGATCGACGGCTGGCTGCACTACACCACCGGCTCCCCCGTCCAATTTGCCCCCGCCTGGGGGATCGGCCTGCTCACGCTGGCAATCGCCGCCGCGATCTCGCTGGCGGCCGCGCTGATCGCGGTGCTGCGCACCGCCGGCCTGCAACCCCACACCGCGTTCTCCACCGAATGAGCGCCGCCGCCGTGAACATCCAGGAGATCGGCGAGGATGTGCTCGTGGGGAACCCACCGTCGTCGCCGCCGGACAGCGCCGGGGGGGCGCGCGCGGAGCTGGCGGCCGATAGCAGCACGTTCGCGCCCGCTATGGCGCTGCTGCCTTCGCGCGCGCGCGCGGACGTCGGAGCCCTCTATCGCGTGCTGCGCACGCTCGACGACCTCGTCGACGAGGACGACCCACGCGCGTGCGCGCGCGTGCGCGCGGTAGAACAGTGGGCAGGCGGCGCGGGCGGGGCGCAGATGGAGCCCACAGGCCAGACGCCAGGCGGAACGCCAGGCGAAGGGCGATGCGCACCGGACGGCGCGGGCACGGGGCAGATGGAGCCCACAGGCCAGACGCCAGGCGGAACGCCAGGCGAAGGGCGATGCGCACCGGACGGTGCGGGCGGGGCGCCGGACACGCCCGAGACGCGAACGCTTGCAGACCTCGCCTCCAGGCACCCGCTGCCGCGCGGCTCGCTGCTCGAGTTCTGCGCGGGGATGCGCCACGACATCGCGCGGGAGGACGTTGACAGCGAGGAGGACTTCATGCGCTACTGCCAGCAGGCGGGCGGCTCGGTGGGAGTGGTGCTCGCGAGCATCCTCGGCGGCGAGTGCCCCGAGGCGCAGACGGGGATGGCAGTGCTCGGCCGGGCGATGCAGGTGACCAACATCCTGCGCGACATCGACGAGGACCGTGCGCACGGACGCCTATACATCTCGCGCGCGGCGATCGAGCGCTACGGCTTCCCCTCACCAGGGGCGCGCCAAGCGCTGCTGCGCGAGCACATCGCCCGCGCGGACGCGCTGTACGAAGAGGGTATGCGGGCGATCCCGCTGCTGCGCGAAGGCCGCCGCGCCATGGCCCTGGCGAGCGCGCTGTACCGCGAGATCCTGCGCGAAATCGAGCGCACCGGCTACGGCCACGCCCCCGGCCGCGTAGTCGTGGCTCCCTGGCGCCGGCGCCTGATCGCAATGAGAGTGAGACAATCAACGTCAAGGGAAAGGGGACAAGGATGAGTGGTAGGAGCAGGCGTCGAGGGGTCCGCGCGGCGACGGTGGCGGGGACGATCGTCGCGGCGGTGGCGATGGCGGTGGGCGGCCCGATCGCGGCTTGGGCGCGCTCGCTCAATGGCACCGACACCGCGCACCTGCACCTGGTGCGCCAGCACGAAACCGAAGTGTTCGAGGAAGGCAACGCGACGGGAGCGCTGCCGGGCCACATGCGCGCCCAGCTGCAGGTCGGCTCGGTGTTCACGGGGACCTGCACGATCTCCACGCGCGCCGGCACGATCACCGGCCGCGGTCGCGCAACCCCCCACGGCTCCGGGCGCTACCAGAGCTTCAGCGGCACGCTGCAGGTCATAGGCGGCACGGGCCGCTACGCCCACGCGCGCGGGCGCACCGGTCTGTACGGCACGTTCGACCGGCGGACGTTCGCGCTGGTCATCCAGACGACCGGCAGCCTCACCTACTGATCTGGACGGCGGTGAGGTGCATGCGCCACGCCCGTCTGCCGAAGAGGCTCGCATCGGCGGTCGCGGCCGGCGCGGTGGCGCTCCCTGCGGCGGGGGCCTGGCTGCCCGCGCGCGCGGACGGCGCGCCGACGGTGAGCCTGCACGCCGCGTTCAGTCCCGAGCGGCTGGGAAGAACCGCGACGGTGAGCATGGACGTGCGAATCGACCCTGGCGGCGAAAGGGCGGGTGAAATCGTCCCGCCGCCGTTGACCGCGGTGAGCCTGCGCTATCCCAGCGGCCTGGACGTAACGCTGAGCGGCCTCGGCGTGGACACGTGCTCGATCGCGACCCTCGAACTGGCGGGCGTGAAAGCGTGTCCGGCCGACTCGTGGATGGGCGAAGGGCAGGCCGTGGCCGAGCTGCCGATCCACCACCAACCGTTCAGCGAAGAAGCCCAGGTCGCGATCTTCAGGGGCCCGGAAGAGGACAACCACCTGACGATGCTGTTCTACGTCTACGGCGAGACGGCCGTGAGCGCCGATCTGATCCTGACCGGCCGGCTGCTGGCGGCGGACGGGCCGTTCGGGGGGCGCCTGCAGATCGCCGTGCCGCTCGTGCAGAGCCTCCCCGAAGCTCCCGACCTGGCGGTCGGCGAACTGAAGTTCGTGCTCGGACCGCCGGGTTACACCTATTACGAACGGGTGCGGGGCGAGCTCATCCCCTATGCCCCCCAACGTATCCGCCTACCCGAGCGTTGCCCCCGCGGGGGGTTTCCGTTCGCGATCGACCTGAACTTCCTCGGTGGACAGCGCGCGTCGGCAAAGACAGCCGTGCCCTGCCCCCAGCGAAGACCATAGCCCCTGGTCCTCCTCCCCCAACCGCCACACACCCGCTCCCAGTCCGTACTCGCGCGCGATCCACCAGACAGTCGGCGAGCGAGTCGGGGGCGCCAGTCAGCACGAACGCCTGCAGCGGGAAGGGAGTCGCCGCCACCGCGGTGTTCGGTGCGCCCCAGCAGACGAGCGCGAGGGCCGCCAAAAGGGCACGCACCCCCCGTGGAACAAGCGTCTCCAACCCCGCCAATGAGTCAATACTATCGTTATTCATTTGTACAAGGAAGGCTTGGGAACGACTTGTACAAAGGAAAGCCTGAGAACGACTTGCGCATAGGAAGGCCGGGGAGGTGTTCCAAAACGCGCTCTCAAAGGGTCAATACCATAGTTACCAAAATTCAAAAAGTGCATACCCCAACCCTCCCCTTTACATTCCTTTCACCCCACCTCCCGCCAGCTCACCCGCCAGCTCGCCGCGCACTGGCCCATTCCGCCCGCGCACTGGCCCACTCCGCCCGCGCACTGGCCCACTCCCTCTCCCGCTCACTCACCCTGGCCGCGGCCGCATCGGCGAGGGCGTGATCTAGCGTTGGCCCCGACGGTCATACGCGGGTGTCGTCCCGGACGTGCGCGGGGCGCGTCCGGGCGGGGCAAATGCGTGTCGAGCCGGGCTACGGGCGCGAGTTCAGGCGCTTGTGGGGCGTGCCGGCACTGTTCGCTCCGGCGCTGCCAAGAGTGTGTCCCCGACCGGGCTCGCCAGCCGGCGCTCGAGGTCCGTGAACGCCGCCACGATCTCGCGCGCTTCGAACGCGCGGTTGCGCCGGCCCATGCTCACCTGCCTGACGACCCCGGCCTGCAGCAGGCGCGCGATCGCTTCGTTGGTGACGATGTAGCTGCGATCCATCAGCGCGGCCGCGCCGGGGACCGTGAACAGAGGCATGCCGGGCAGCGCGCGCAGCAGCAGATCGACGGCGGAGCCCGCGCGAACCCGACCCAAACGCTCCCGCCAGCCCGCCTGCAGTTGGGCGACTCGCTGCTCGAATGCGCCGGTGTCGGCGACCGCGCGGCCGCAGGCGCCCGCGAAGCGGCCGATCCACAGACTGAGCCCCTCGTGCGCTGCCCGCGAGGTGGCGGGACCACGGTAGCGAAAGGCGGTCAGCCCGTCGATGTAGTCGCGCGCCCACGTGGCCAGCACCAGCGAGACCGGCACGAGCACACGCGTGGCCAGGCCGCGGCGACGCAGGATCAGGTGGATGAGCGCGCGGCCGGTGCGGCCATTGCCGTCGACGAAGGGATGAATCGTCTCGAACTGAGCATGGGCGATCGCCGCCTGGGCAACCGCCGGCAATGAATCCTCGTTGCAGAACGCGCACAGATCCTCGAGCAGACCGGGTACGCGCTCGGGAGGCGGAGGCACGAACGCCGCCGAGCAGGGGTTGTGGCTGGAGCCGCCGATCCAATTCTGCTCGGAGCGCACGACGCCGGCGTGCTCGTGGAGCCAGGTTCCGCTCAGCAGCCGCCGGTGGACCTCGAGCAGTTGTCCGAGCGTTATCTCCCCGCCGGGGTCTATATCGTCGATCGCATAGCGCATCGCGTCGATGTTCGCCAGCACCTCCGCGGCTGTGATGTCTTTGACGTGCCCTGTCGTGTCGCGGGTGACCTCGGCGCGCAGCAGCCTGCCCGCCCCGACCTCCAGTCCCTCGATCCGCGAGGAGGCGACCGACTCGGCCCGCAACAGGATGCGAGCCAGCGCCTCGGTGTCGATCAGCGTCGAGGACTCGACGTTCATGCGCGCGATCGCCACTTCAGCGTCGGCCACGTCGGCCGCAACGTCGCCGTCGAGCCTGATGCGCCGGTCGGCGATGGGGTCCGGGACGTACGCCTCATAGTCGCAGGACCGGCGATCTCGGCGAGACATGCCCGAGCCGAGCGTGCTGCTCCAGTGTCGTTTGATCGCTTTGGACATTGTCTGCGCAACCCCTAACTACAGTTGACCCTTATTGTAGTTTATTCGATAAACCTTCACAAGACCCACCGCGAAGGATCGATCACAACCCTCGAAATGCCCGAGCTATATTTAGGTTTAGTATCGAAACCTAAGTGAACGATGGCTATATTCAGGTGTTCTCCGGTCGCGCGAGCACGCCCGCCGCTAGCATGAGTCGATGCCCCGCGACCCCCGCGACTACCGCCAAGCCCTGACCGAACGCGTCGTCGTCTACGACGGCGGCATGGGCGCGACGCTCGAGCAGTTCGAGCTCACGAGCGCGGACTACGGGGGCCTTGCGGGCAAGTGCCACGAGGCGCTCGTGCTGAACCGTCCGGACGTGATCCAGGGGGTGCACGAGTCGATGCTCGACGCCGGCGCGGAAGTCGTCGAGACCGACACGTTCCAGGCCTCACGGATCAAGCTCGACGAGTGGGGCCTGGCCGACTACACGGTCGAGATCAACACGAAGGCGGCGGAGATCGCGCGCCGCGCCGCGGGCGAGAGCCGGTATGTCGCGGGCTCGATCGGCCCCACCGGCCACCTGCCCGCCTCCGAAGACCCCTCGCTCGGACAGATCTCCTTCGCCGAGCTGGTCGAGGTTTTCGCAGAGCAGGCCGCGGGCCTGATCGACGGCGGCGCGGACCTGATCATCGTCGAGACCGCGCAGGACATCCTCGAGGTCAAGGCCGCGGTGTTCGGCGCGCGCGAGGCGTTTCAGACGACCGGGCGAACGCTGCCGATCCACACCTCCGTGTCGCTGCTGCCCAACGGCGGCAAGATGCTGCTCGGCACCGACATCTCCGCGGTGCTGACGACGCTCGAGGCGCTGCGCGTGGACGTGATCGGGTTGAACTGCTCGACCGGCCCGGAGGACATGCGCGACGCGATCCGCTTCCTCGGCGAGTTCTGCCCCGTGCCGGTCGCGTGCATCCCCAACGCCGGCCTGCCGCTGCAGGGACCCGACGGGGAGACGATCTTCCCCGAGCGGCCCGAGCCGCTCGCGCAGGCGCTGGGCGAGTTCGTGGAGCGCTACGGCGTGGGCGTCGTCGGCGGGTGTTGCGGCACGACACCCGAGCACATCGCCGCGATCGTGGAGCGAGTGAAGGGCCGCGCCGTGGCGACTCGTCCAGAGCCCCGACCACCGCACGTGAGCTCGATGATCGCCGCGACCCCGCTCGTGCAGGAGCCGCGTCCAACGATGGTCGGCGAGCGCGTGAACTCGCAGGGCTCGCGCAAGGCCAAGGAGCTGCTGCTCGCGGACGACTACGACGGGCTCGTGCAGATCGCCGAAGACCAGGTGCAGGGGGGCGCGCACGTGCTGGACCTGTGCGTCGCGCTGACCGAGCGCGCGGACGAGGCCGAGCAGATGCGGCTGCTCGCCAAGAAGATCTCGCTGACCCAACCGGCGCCGATCCAGGTCGACTCGACCGAGCCGGAGGTGATCGAGCGCGCGCTACAGCAAATCCCCGGCCGGGCGATCGTCAACTCGGTCAACCTCGAGGCCGGCCGTGAGAAGCTCGATCGGGTCGCGCCGATGGCGCTCGCGCACGGCGCCGCGCTGATCGCGCTGACGATCGACGAGACCGGGATGGCCAAGACCGCGGCGCGCAAGCTGGAGGTGGCGCGCCGTCTGCGCGAGCTGTGCTGCGACGAGCATGGCCTTGACCCGCAAGTGCTGATCATCGACTGCCTGACGTTCACGCTGACAACGGGCGATGAGGAGTGGCGGCCCTCGGCAGTCGAGACGATCGAGGGGATCAAGGCGATCAAGGAGGCGATGCCCGAGGTCAAGACCTCGCTGGGCGTGTCCAACGTGTCGTTCGGCGTGAGCCCCGGCGCGCGGGCGGTGCTGAACTCGGTGTTCCTGCACCACTGCGTGCAGGCCGGGCTGGACCTGGCGATGGTCAACCCCAACCACATCACCCCGTATGCCGAGATCCCGGATGAGGAGCGCGAGCTGGCCGACGATCTGGTGTACAACCGCCGCGAGGACGCGCTCGAGCGGTTCATCGCGCACTACGAGTCAAAGGACGAGGACGAGAGCGCCGCCGGCGCCGGAGCGGCCGACCCGACCGCGGGAATGGAGCCCGAGCAGGCGCTGCACTTTCACATCCTGCGCCGCCGCAAGGACGGAGTCGAGCAGTGGATCGACCGCAGCGTGCAGAAGATCGGCGCGGTGCCCACGCTCAACGAGGTGCTGCTGCCGGCGATGAAAGAGGTCGGCGACAAATTCGGCGCGGGCGAACTGATATTGCCGTTCGTGCTGCAGTCCGCCGAAGTGATGAAGCGCGCAGTGGCCCAGCTCGAGAAATACCTCGACAAGATCGAGGGCTACACCAAGGGCACGGTCGTGCTGGCGACGGTGTTCGGGGACGTGCACGACATCGGCAAGTCGCTCGTCAACACGATCCTGACCAACAACGGCTACACGGTGATCGACCTCGGCAAGCAGGTTCCGATCCAGACGATCGTGGACGCCGCCGTCGAGCACGATGCGACCGCGATCGGCCTCTCGGCGCTGCTCGTCTCGACTTCCAAGCAGATGCCCGCCTGCATCGCCGAGCTACACGCCAAGGGCCTGGAATACCCGGTGCTGATCGGCGGCGCGGCGATCAACCGCGCGTTCTCCTACCGCGCACTGTATCCCGGC
>Ga0335072_10014335_pt1 | contig 11259 bp, 8 predicted proteins | sample Lox_Sample_21_FD_206725 | JGI IMG/M metagenome (GOLD analysis project Ga0335072, IMG submission 206725) | Soil microbial communities from Loxahatchee National Wildlife Refuge, Florida, United States - Lox_Sample_2.1 | ecosystem: Environmental > Terrestrial > Soil > Wetlands | place: USA: Florida...
CGGCTGGACCATGCACCGGGCGTTGCCCCGGCGCAAATTATTTTCAGCGGCGAGGAAGGGCGGCGCGAGGCGATCGTGCTGGCGTCGGCGGTTCCTGCAGGATTCACGGCTGCGTTTCCTACGGGCGCTACCGTCACCAGCAAGACTGCCGGGTGGACTGGCGAGTGGCAACTGCCGACGCGCTACGCCACTCTGGTCGGCAAATACTATCAGGGAAGCGATCTGCGCTGGTTTTTCGGAGGCCAGCTTTTCTCGAATTTCAACGACGCCGCGGGCCTGACCAATACGGCAACAGCCTCATCCATTGACGGCTCGTCCAGCGTCGTATTCGGGTTGCGGGATGGCGTGCCCGTGGTCGCGCCGCAACGCCCGGTGCGCGCAGCCGGGGGATTCACGAGCCTCGGCTTGCCGATTTCGCGGATTCTGGGTGCCGATCCAGAAGGCCGCAACATGGGTTGGACGATGTACTTCACGTATGGAACCGACGAAGCCAAAACTCGAGACCTGCTCCACCTCGATCCGGCCGGTTCGCGGGCGCGCAGCGACATGTCCGTCGGCACGGTCTACTACAAGCTGAACAACTGGGTCACGTTCGCTTACGAACAGTCGCTTTACCGCACGCGAGCGGACACGGCTGCTTCCGGGTTCCCTCTGTTCATGGGCGAACCGCAGCACGAGTGGAAGGACTTCCGGTCCGAAGGCGGGACGATTTTCTCGTTCTGAGAGGAATACGGATTGGAGACTTCACCCGCAATACGGGTTCTCATTGTCGACGATTCGGTCGTGATCCGCAGGATACTCACCGATACTCTGTCCGAGGATCCCGAAATCAAGGTGGTCGGCTCGGCCGGCGACGGACACATCGCGCTGGCGAAAATTCCGCAACTCAATCCCGACATCGTCACGCTCGATGTCGAAATGCCCGTGATGAACGGCCTCGAAACGCTCGCCGAGGTTCGCAAGCTTTACCCGAAGATGCCCGTCATCATGTTCAGCACGCTCACCGAGCGCGGCGCCTCCGCCACACTCGACGCCCTGGCGCTGGGCGCCTCGGACTACGCCACAAAGCCGAGCAACACGGGCAGCGCGTCGGTGGCGATGGAAAGCATTCGGCACGAACTCATTCCCAAGATCAAAGCGCTGTGCGCCGGGCGTATCGCTCGAAAACCCGCCGCTCCCGCTCCGATGGCGCGCCCGGCGCCGCGCCCGCGGATTCTGTCGCATCCTCGCATCGACATTGTGGCGATCGGCACGTCCACCGGCGGCCCGAACGCCCTGGCCGAAGTCTTTCCCGGCATTCCCAAGGATTTTCCCGTTCCCGTCGTTGCCGTCCAGCACATGCCGCCGGTTTTCACCAAACTGCTGGCCGAGCGCCTTGCCAACCGGTCCCTGATTCCGATCGAAGAGGGAGCTGCGGGCGTGGATCTGTCTCCCGCGCACGCTTGGATTGCGCCGGGAAACTTCCACATGGTCGTAAGGCGCACCGGCGTCAGGCGGCGCTTGGAGTTGAATCAGGACCCTCCGCAGAACTCCTGCCGTCCCGCAGTCGATGTTCTATTTCGGTCGGTGGCGGCGGCCTACGGTCCGAACGTGCTCGGCGTCGTGATGACAGGCATGGGCGCGGACGGCGTGCTCGGCTCGCAGGCCATCCACGAGGCGGGCGGCGAGGTCATCATCCAGGACGAAGCGTCCTCCGTCGTCTGGGGCATGCCCGGCCTGGTTCACGCGGCCGGCCAGGACGACGGAATGTACCCGCTCAATCAGCTGGCGCCGGAAATCGCGCGCCGCGTTCTCGAAAGCCGCGCCTCAAAGGTTGATCCGGGTGTCCATGCGGGCGCGGCCTTGGAGCCTCCTGCCCGATGACCCAAATCGCCCAAACGAATAACGCCGCGACTGCCGCGTCCAGAGCCGGCGAGCCGCCCGATCCGGTCTACCGCCAGATCCGCGATCTCGTGTACAACGTTTCCGGCATCTACCAGCTCGAGGACAAACTCTACCTGCTTTCCGACGCTTGCGCCCGGCGCATGAAGGAAATCGGGGTCGCGACGCCGCGAGAATATTGGGAACAGCTCACCGCGCGCGCGAGCCGCGAGGGCGAACTCCGGCTGCTGCTCAACGAAATCACGATTGGGGAGACCTGCCTGTTTCGGTCGCAGGCGCAGATCGATGCGCTGCGCAAAGTGATTCTGCCCGAATTCATCGGAGAAAAGGTCAAGCAGGTCGTGAAAAAGCTGCGCCTGTGGAGCGCCGGATGCTCGACTGGTGAAGAAGCTTACACGCTCGCGATGAACATGCTCGAGGAAGGCGACGGCCTGCTGAAGGGCTGGCAAGTGGAAATCGTTGCGACGGATCTGAACGACCGTTCGGTCGAAACGGCCAAGGCGGGCATCTATGGCGATTACGCGCTGCGCAACACGACCGACTACTTCAAACGAAAATACTTCGTCCCGGCCGAGGGGAAGAAACTCCAGGTGCGTCCGGAAGTGAAAAAGCTCGTCACGTTCAGCCGTCTCAACCTGAAGGACGATTCCAAGATGCTGTTCATGAAAGGCATGGACCTCATCTGCTGTTGCAACGTGTTGATCTACTTCGACGGGCAGTCGAAGTCGCGTGTGGTCGAGCACTTCTTCAGCAACCTGAATTTCGGAGGATATTTCTTTCTCGGGACGTCCGAATCGCTCCTTCGGCTGAACGACCAATTCCACCTCGTGCACTTTCCCGGAACGATCGCCTACTGGAAACCATCTCTCAAGAGCGGCAAGCTATGAGCGCACCCCTGAAGCCGAATATTCGTGACCGCGTCGCGCGCATCAAGATCACGCCGGCGATCCCGGCGGTTCTCTTCCCGCTGCTGAAGCTGTTCAACGAGCCCGCCGACCAGACGGACATGAACGAGGTTGTGCGCCTGGTGTCCTACGACAACGCCATCGCCGCCCAGTGCCTGCGCGTCGCCGGGTCTCCTCTATTTGGTCTCGCTCACCCCCCGAAGTCGATTTCGGGGGCGGTGGTGAGCCTAGGATTGAATCGTGTCAAATCGATTGTGGTCACCTGCTGCATGGGGCAAGCCTTCCCGGTGAAGAAATGGGCCCTCGCACCCGTAGTATTTTGGAAGCATTCGCTCGGTTGCGCGATGGTGTGCCGGAAATTCAGCGAAAAACTGGCGAATTTCGACGGTGAAAAAGCCTACGTGGCGGGATTGTTGCACGACATCGGATTTCTCGCGAGCTGCATCGCGTTCCCCGAACAATTCGAGGCGGCGATCAAGCGAGCCTCCAAGGAACAGACTCCTCTCGACGAGGCGGAGCGCGCCACAATGGGTTTCACACATTGCCAAACGGGGCAGGCTCTTTCCGAGAAATGGGGGCTTGCGGACGAAATCGTGGAGGTCGTCGCGCATCACCACGACGCCGAATACAGCGGCACGTCCGCGGGACTCGTAGCCGTCGTCCATTTGAGCGATCTTCTTTGCCGGATGCGCGGCTTGGGATATGGCTACTATGAGCGCCACAAGGTGGATCTGGCTCACGACCCCGCTTGGGTCAGTCTCCTGAGGGAGCACCGCGACTTGGACGGCATCGACCTCGTCCGGTTTACTTTCGAGCTTGACGAAGCGATGGGCGACATCCGCGAGCTCGTGTCTCTCGTCTTTGGCACGGCCCAGGCGGAGGCTTGAAGGCGTGATCGGGCGAAACGACATCCGCACGCGAACAATCACTCGGCACGTCTGTGGAATCGCGGAAGGCGCCTAGCTGTGAATTTCGAGGGATACGACGATCGGCATTTCTTCGAGTTCGAGCCTGACTTCGAGGGCGGGATAGTCCGACAATGATCGCATCTGGTAATCGCTGCCGGTGACCACGGTCGGAACAGACAGCATGCAGCCGTCGTTCAGCCCGGAAATCTTGTTCTTGAAGTTGCCGGCAACCATATTGCAGATCTCGCCGCATGCGTCTGCGATCTCCGGGCCGATTGTACCGGGATCGGTTCCGAGCATCTTGGAAGCCATCAGTGCGGCCAGCTTTTGCGTGCAGCGCAAGCTCAGCATCCCGCACAGTTGTCCCGCCAGTCCGACCATGGACGTGATATCCAAGCCGATGTCAGCTGTAGTCTCCGACGTCTTGAGCTGGCTTCCCAGCATCATCTGGAACACTTCGCGCGTGGCCAGATCGAGCAGGGGGATCCAGTCCTTGTGGCCGTCGTTGGCCACGGACGATTCGGTCGCGGTCTTCATGTTTGCCCCGCCAGGATAGGGAGCACACGCTCCCTGATTTGCTCCAGCGTGAATGGCTTGCGAATATAGCCACGCGCCCCGCTCGACAGCGCTTGCACCACGTGGGATTCGCTTCCCTCGGTCGTAATCATCACCACGGGCACGCCCTTCGCGTTTTCGACGGAAGCGAGTTGCTTGATGAACTCCAAACCGTCCATTACCGGCATGTTGATGTCGCAAAGGACGATGTCGACCTTGTTTTCCTGCAGGACCGCCAACGCCTCGGCCCCATTCCCAGCCTCGAATACTTTCGCGAGCTTGATGCCTGCCTGGTTCAGCGAACGTTCCACGATCTTGCGCATAACCGAGGAGTCGTCGACGATGAGTGCTCGTACGCTGTTCATGCGGCTTTAGCCCTTTGGAAGAGAAGAGCACTCTTCCCGCGATAATCTCCGCTTCAAATCAGGTATCGGCATCCGCTGTTCAGACTTTACGGCATGGAGACAGAAATCCTACCTAGAAAGACATCACCCGCTGAGCAAGCTTGCCTTTGACGCGCATCTTTTGCCTCGCGCAATTCCCTACCGTGCGGAAATTGTTCCGGATCGAGACTGCCTCGGCTCCCAGTCGTGTGGCCCGAGGAGCCGATGCTTGCTTGTGTTTTTCGGTGCTCGGACGATCACGCTTTAGTCCTAGTCACGCGTTCGATGCCGCAAAACCCATGCGGGCTTTTGGCACGAGCGGACCGGGGAATCTGATTCATTGTCACCGAAATGGGGAAGGAGACCGCTCGAATGGCGAGCAGATATTGCGAGATGACAAGCAATGACTATCAACACTGTTATCCGGTTGACGACCTGACCAGGCTCGCTATACCAGGCGCTGATGAATACCAAGAGAGCTGCCGATAAAATGAGGTCGCGGATCTCGCGATCGTTTTGGAGACGCACGCCGCTCCAAGTTGTGATCCAATCCGATCCAAGTATTTCACAATGGAGCAGGTCATACCCGTCGGCAGCTTTCCACCCAGCGCTCCGCGACGCCATTCTGCCAGGGACTCTCAAACGAAGTCCGCACGGGTCATATGTTCAGGGACCGCACCGCTGCGGGAACCTCAAACCCATACTTCCGATTCCGGTCGAAGATCAGAAACCGGGGAGCCGAACCAAACGGACACGCTTCTCGTAACCGCTGAACCGCCCACAGGGTGGTCGGGTGCTTAGTGACGTTGAAATGCGGAATCCTCCTGCGGTCGTGAGCAATAACGAAGAAAGAATTCAGCGCGCCGAACGCGATCGTCGGGACCGTGAAAAAGTCCATGGCAGCGATGCCCTCCCGATGATTGCACAGAAAGGCAAGCCAACGCTTGGCCGGCTCAGCATCTTTGAGCGTTGGCTTGATCCCGCGCTCCCGACCGCGGTTCGAGTCAAGGCTACAAGTCGCGCACCACATGAGGCTTAGGCGAGCGGCTAAGCTGCTCGTCGGGCGAGACGCCTGTCAGTTGCCCTAGCGTTTGCGGACAGACGCCGAGTCGCGTGTGATGCGAGGCGCGGGGTGGAGCAGCCTGATAGCTCGTCGGGCTCATAACGCGCCAAACGCCAACCGGCTCTGGCGGATTCAAACGACTTAGCCCTTCTTTTCGACCGCAAAGACCTCTCAGAACGCGATATTCGGGGCACTTAACGGGCACCTAAGGGATCAGATATTGCCCCTTGCGCCAGGCTATAGCGGCAAGCTCGACCGTCTGCTTAGAAGCTATGCAATACAAAATATCTCGCCCTTGAACTGGACCGAAGTTGGGCCGAATTTTTCGACTGGGCCCAGACGCCGTTGTTGCGGCGACTGCATGGATAACCTTCGATACGTCGATCGGGACCGTCCAGCGATGCACGCTTGCACATCGCGAGTCTCTTTGCTGCCGCGCCAAGGACTGGTTGAATCCATGGATCTCAGCAATACGACGCAGAGTGTATCAAATTGACAAGATACAGCGATCGGCATATAAGAGATGCGGTCGTGCGATGGAAGGTAACGTGCAAACGGAACTTGTGACAGCCATAATCGGCGCCTTGGGAACAACACTTGCCACCACGCTCGGTGCGTACCCGACTCTCAAAACGGGGACTGGCGCGGACGTGACCGCCTTGCTAGTTGCTCGGGAGTCCTTGCGTAGTAATAGAATGGCTGCCATTCGTCACCAGACCACGGACACAAGGGTGAATTTGCTTTGTAACGGAATAGGCCCATTGATCACTACCAGATATTCTCCGGCGCAAGAAAGACAGCGCCCCGTTTCTGCGAGGCGAGACAGAAGGAAGAAGGCTACCGCCAAGCTTGCGAACTATTCTTAAAGATCTGCCTTCGTTCGCAATGAATGAAGTGCAGAGAGACGGCCGCCAAGCATGAGAGTCGAGCGAGCCGTTACGGATCCGGGCCCTGCATCTAGCTCAAGATGGTGTCGCCGTGAATACGCCACCTCCGTTTCCCGGTCCGAATACTCAACTGGGGGAGACCTTCGCTCGGCTCGGTTTCGTGACCGGGGCCGCATCACTGGAACCGCTGCTCCGGCAAGCGCACAAAGCTGCCCGGATCAGTGACGTCACGATTTTGCTGGAGGGCGAAACGGGTACCGGCAAGCAAGTATTGGCGCGCGCGATTCACGAGTTGGACGAGAAGCGCTCCGGGCGCCCTTTCGTCACCGTCAACTGTCCGACACTCACGGAAGCTCTGGCGGAGAGCGAACTCTTCGGCCACCATCGGGGCGCGTTTACCGGGGCGGTGGCTGGCAGGAAGGGCCTTTTCCATGCGGCCAACCACGGCACGCTCTTCTTCGATGATGTGAATGATCTGTCGCCGCATCTCCAGCCGAAGCTGCTGGACGTGATCCAGCGGCAGGTGGTGCGGCCGGTGGGGTCGGACCAGGAATTCCCGGTGGATGTCCGTATCATCGCAGCGTGCAACCAAGCGCTGCGGCCGCTCGTAAACCAGAATCGTTTTCGCGCGGACCTGTACCACCGGCTCAACGTGATTCATCTGCGCCTTCCTCCCTTGCGGCAGCGTCCCGCCGATCTTCGCGAGCTCGTCCTGGCATTCGCGGCGAGGCATGCCTCTATTTTCGGCCCCATCGACACAGTGGAGCCAGAGCTGCTGGCCTTTCTCAAAACGCAACCGTTTCCTGGAAACGTGCGCGAGCTTGAAAACACCGTACAACGGATGCTCTTCGCAAAAACGCAAGGGGCCTCATTCACACTGGCGGATTGGATTCCCGAGACGAGCGATGAAAAAGTAGAACTCCACGGGAACCCAGTGAACGACGCCGCCGACAGGCTATGGGAGGCGATTTCGTCGCGTGGATTTTCTTTTGCCCAGGCACTCCGGGAAACCGAACGCCGAGTGATCGAGACCGCGCTGCGAATGGGCGGCTGTACGCGGCGCGAGCTCGCATCCCAGTTGCGGACCAGTGAGCGCACTCTCTACCACAAGATGCGGGCGTACGGCCTGAGCGAGCGAAGTGCCGTCAAGACGCCTCCTCCACACTCCCCCTGCTGATTCGAAGCCTTCATCGCCAGTGTATACACCAGGAAGCGCCCTTGCCCGGAATCCCCTGAAAGAGTTGGCAGTCTCGCCGCGAAACGCGACAGTGTTGCCTTTTCTTCACGATATTGACGACAAACCGAGCCTTTCCTGGCGAACCGATTTCCCGGACAACAGCGGCCGCTTCGTCTTGAACACAGAGGTCTGCCAAATCTTGCAGAAGTTACGCCTTTCGCGTGTAGGAAGCGGACGCCCGAGCGGCGCAATTTCGAGAGCTCGAAGAATTTCCATCTGTCGCAAACACGCGCTTTGCGCGGACTTTCAACAGGTCCGCGGCGCCGATTCCCGCAATGGCTTGAGATTGGCCCACTCTGTGCATTGCCTACCGACGTCGGAGGCCTTGGCGAGCGAAGTTTCGGCGACGGAGGATTTCCACGGAGAAGGGTGACAAGGTCGTCTTCACCGTCTCCGATGCGTTCTTGCCGGAACGCGAGGAGGCTCGCGACCCGTTTCCGGGCGAGGACGAGATGGTCGGAACGGTTCTGGGTTTTTCGGACTCGGGTGGCGTGCCGCGTGCGTTTGCGCTAGTGGAAATTATTCGACAGCAGACTTTGGTAGTTCCGGTAGACAAGCTTCGCCTGGCCGAGGGGACTCCGGGACACGGAGAGGCTTCTTAGGCCCGACGTTCTCGGGACGCCGGGCGACCACATTTGAGAGTTGGAAATGACGGAGGGCTTGTGGTGGCGGCAGCATCGAGCGGAATCGACACGGCGGATCTGAAGGTGGCGAGAAACTCATCTCTCGCCGCGCTTTGGCCGGCGCTACAGCGATTGGATGGCCTGCTCGATCGCGCCGTTCAAGTGATGCAGCCGATTCGCGGTTCGGACGGGTCTCCGCTCTTTCGCGGACTCTACATCGAGCACAAGCAGGTGATGCGTTTGCTGGCGCAAACGCCAGGCGCAACTCCCTTCGGCGCCGTGCGGAGAATTCTGGGCCAGAAGCAAGATGCGTCTCCACCGGCGGACACGGCTCTGCATCGCGTGATCGAGGAATTTGAGCTGAGTACTTTCGATGCAGACGTGCTGCTTATCGCGCTGGCGCCTGAACTGGATCTGCGCTACGAGCGCATCTACGCCTACCTGCAAGATGACGTAACGCGCAAACGGCCCACCGTGGAGTTGGCGCTCAACCTGTTGTGCGAAAACGCAGATGCAAAGCTGGAGCGGCGACTACATTTCTCGCCGCAGGGCTCGCTCATGCACCATGCCATTCTGCATGCGCCAGCCGAGCCGAATCAGACAGACTCCTCGCTGCTCGCGCAGCCTCTCAAATTGGATGAACAGATCACCCGCGTCTTGCTGGGCCACGCGAGCCTCGATCCACGCCTTGCTTCCTTCTGTAAGTTGATCGAGCCCGCAAACGATTGGGGCCCTTTGCGACTGAGTCCGGAGACCAAGCGGGCGCTGCCTCAAATCGCGAGCCGATCAACCTCCGGCGACCTTCCACTATTCCTATATTTCGTCGGGCCTGCCGGGGAAGAAAAGCTCGGAGCCGCCGAGGCGCTGGCCGGCACCCTCGGCCTGAAGCTGCTCACTGTGCGCATCGAACGATTTCCCATCAGGGAAAGCTCGGATGCTCTCTGGAAGCTGCTCGCGCGCGAGGCAAAGATCCACCGCGCGATCCTCTTTATTTCTAATTTTGACGAGCTGCGCAGTTCCGATGCCGCGTCGGGCCGGCAGGCGTTGCTCGACGCCGTCGCCCAGCACCCAGGTATCGTGATTCTGGCGGGACGGCAGGGCTGGATTCCGTCGAGTTCCGTGTTCGGGGTACTGTCAATTGATTTCGAGATTCCCGGATTTGCGGACCGCTGCGAGTGCTGGAAGGCCAGCCTCGAAAAGTACGGGGTCGCGTGCGATTCCGGCGACGTTGCCACGGTCGCCAGCCGCTTTCGGTTTTCTTCGGGGCAGATCGAGCAGGCTGTGGCCGCCGCTATGGTCAGGTCGCGGTGGCGAGCGGCCGGCGAAAGCACCGCGGCGGATAGCGACGGCCAAACCGCACCCCTCACCTTATCACTCGGCGATCTCGCCGCGGCGGCGCGGTCTCAGTGCGGCCATGAATTGGCCAGCCTGACCCGCAGGATCGACCCGCGCTATCGATGGGCGGACATTATCCTTCCGGCCGATCCGAAAGCACAGCTCCGCGAAATCTGCCAGCAGGCGGAGTTCCGCTTCGTGGTGTTCGATCGGTGGGGCTTTGACCGCAAACTTTCGCTCGGCAAAGGACTGAATGTGCTTTTTTCGGGGCCACCCGGCACGGGGAAAACCATGGGTGCCGAAGTGATCGCCAATGAACTGGGCCTCGATCTCTACCGCATCGATCTCTCCCAGGTGGTGAGCAAGTATATCGGCGAAACGGAAAAGAATCTCGACCGCATCTTCACGGCCGCCGAGCACAGTAACGCCATTCTGTTTTTCGACGAAGCCGACGCGCTCTACGGCAAGCGCTCGGAGGTGCGTGACTCCCACGATCGCTATGCGAACATCGAGATCTCCTACCTCTTGCAGAAGATGGAGGAATACCAGGGAATGAGCATCCTGGCCACCAACCTGCGGCAGAACCTGGACGAAGCGTTCGTTCGCCGCCTGCAAGCCATCGTCGAGTTTCCGTTTCCTGACGAACTTTACCGCCGACAGATTTGGGAGCACGTTTTTCCGCGCGAGGCCCCGCTCGGAGAGGACGTCAAGTTCGATCTGCTGGCTCGCGAGGTGCGGCTGGCCGGCGGCAACATCAAGAATATAGCGCTTTCGGCGGCGTTCGCCGCCGCAGCCGATCACGGCGTAATTCACCTGTCGCATCTGGCCCAGGCGGCGCATCGCGAACACCAGAAGCTCGCGCGCAGCTGGAACCCCGGCGCCCTTGCGGCTGCCATGGTGGCGCACGCATGAAAGCTCGGGAGAAAAACCGCGGGGATGGAGCGGGCGAGCGATGATGCAGGCCGCTTTCATCGACGATCTCAGCGAAACGCTGAAGGCGGTGCTGCGCGATCCGACTTTTGCGGTGATGTTCCCGGAGCTCGCCGCGGCGGACATCGTCTTCGACCGGCCGACGGACACGTTCGCGCCGACAAAGACGACCGTGGACCTGTTTCTCTACGATTTGCGCGAGAACCTTGACCTGCGCTCGAACGAATTCACGGCAACGCGCGTTGGCGATCAAACTATCACGCATACGGCCGCCCTGAGGCTGGCGTGCTCGTATCTCGCAACAGCGTGGCCGGTCGGAGGGTCCGATCTTCCGTTGCAGGAACAGCGTCTCCTGACGCAGGTGCTGGTGGTGCTTTCGCACTATCCGATGATCCCGGCAAGTTTCCTGCAGGGAAGTTTGGTCGGGCAGGACCCGCCGCCGCCAATGGTTTCGCTCCATCCGGACGCGCTGAAGAATCTCGCGGAATTCTGGAGTTCGTTGGGGAGCAACTTGAGGGCTTCGCTGACGGTCACAGCTACGATCAGCGTTCC
>Ga0335072_10014336_pt1 | contig 11259 bp, 7 predicted proteins | sample Lox_Sample_21_FD_206725 | JGI IMG/M metagenome (GOLD analysis project Ga0335072, IMG submission 206725) | Soil microbial communities from Loxahatchee National Wildlife Refuge, Florida, United States - Lox_Sample_2.1 | ecosystem: Environmental > Terrestrial > Soil > Wetlands | place: USA: Florida...
AACCGCCAGCGCATCTTCGAGCCATTCTTTACTACGAAAAAGAACACCGGTACCGGGTTGGGACTGTGGGTTTCCCGCGAGCTGATTGAAAAGCATGGCGGCTACATGGGGGTGCGTTCCAGCATTGCTGGGCGCCGCACCGGAACGGTGTTCTCCTTATTCCTCCCCAGTTCTCCCGTCGCCGAGCCGGTCGAGTAACCAGATTTTAATGCGGGGACCTCAACCACGCGGATAGTATTGCGCAAGGTTTACCTTGCTCAATTTCTATATTGGTTAGGAGAGTGCATGGCAACGACTCCGGAAGCCGTCTTTCAATATGAAGTGGACAAAGGACCGGATGAAGACATCGGACCCGTTACCACCATCGTTTGTCATGGCCGGGTGGTCAGCGAAACCTCGGGCCAACTCAAGGAAGTGGTGAAGCCTCTCATTCCGAACGGCGGAAGAATCATTCTCGACCTGACCGACGTCAGCTACATGGATAGCTCCGGCCTGGGCACCCTCGTCGGATTGAAAGTGTCGGCACTTCGTGAAGGCTATTGCAAGCTCGAGTTGCTCAACCTTTCTCCGCGGGTCAAGGAATTGCTACGCCTGAGCAATCTCTCCCAGTTGTTCGCGTCCTAAACAGCCGGCAGACTCAGCAGCACCGCCGGGCGCCCAACGGGCGCCCGTTTCGTTTTGAGGATGAGGCAACATACCGTCGCCGTATCCTCCCAGGGCAGAGGATGTTTGCGCTCTTGCCTTGGTAACTGTTCTCGATAACTTTGTTAACTACGCTATTCATAGTTCTAAGTGGCAACATATCGATTACCCCAGTTGTTAAGCCCCACTGATATTTAGGGCAATAGCGCTCCAGTCCCCCGAAAGTACCCTTCCCGTCATCGCCCGCCTTGCGTATTTTCAATCTGACACTACGGTGGGCATCGCGCTTTCCGAGCCCAAAACTTTTCCAGTTAAGTCCGGTGAGTGCGGAGCGCGGTATGTCGAGACCAAACTTATCCATCAAATGGCAGAACAGTGCCGCCGGGCTTTGCCTGGCCGCGGTGGCCGCTACCATAACGGGTTGTGGATTCAGCCTCAACGAAGCCGCGATTGAAAGGCTGTCTGCCATCCAGTCCAACGGCAATAGCCTGCGCGTCACGCAAACCATGCAATTCAAGACGGAAGCGCCGGTCATCTGGTCGGTGAATGGCATCCCCGGCGGAAACGCCGACATCGGCACTATTTCGAGCACCGGTGTTTACACCGCTCCAGGCGTTGTTCCGCTGCCTAATAATCAGGTAACGATCGGCAGCTCTTCCGAGATTTATCCCTCCAAGGGAAACTTTGGCGTTTCCATCCTGAATCCGATTCCGATTGTTAACTCGGTCACGCCCGGCTCTTTTGCGGAAGGCGTGGCGCAAATCATCGTGAACGGGTCCGCCTTCGTCTACGGGGCGCAAATCATGTGGAACGGCGTTGCTGTCCCGACCACCTATATCTCGGGTACGCAACTCGTAGCCATGATCACAGAAAACACGCCCGGCACTTATCCCGTGACCGTGGTCAATCCGGATCCGGGTTCCGCATCTTCAAAAAGCGTGAATGCACTGGTTCAACCCGGCCAGGTGGTGATTCAGTTCCAGCCTTCGGAAACCAGCGTACGCGTCAACAACTCCATCACCATCAACCCTACCGTTACCGGCTCGCAGGATACGGCGCTTACCTGGACGGTCAATGGCGTGCCCGGCGGCAACGCTCAGATTGGCACCATCAACGCGAAAGGCGTTTACACCGCCCCTGCCGTGGTCCCCAATCCGAACGTGGTTGTGGTCGAGGCAGTCAGCGTCGATAATCCCAACTCCACCATGATCGCCAACGTGCAGGTGCTGAATCCCGTACCTGTGCTGTTGTCGGCGACGCCTTCCACGGTGAACACGGGCACAAGCGCCGTGGTACTAAGCGGCGCGAGCTTCATCAACGGAGCCACCGTGCTGGAGAATGGCGCACCTATTCCTACGCAGTTCAACTCAGGAACACAACTCACAGCGACCGTCGACCCCACGGTAGCCGGTCCTTTCGATCTCCAGGTGCAGAACCCTGACCCCGGGAGTTCCGTATCCGCTGACGTAGTAGAGCAGGTGCCCGGCACACCACCGACGCCGCTGGTCTCACTTGCGGACGCTTCGCGCTTCCTGATGCAGGCAACGTTTGGCGGTTCTGAGGCCGACATCAATCACCTCTCCACCATCGGCTATAACGCCTGGTTCACCGAGCAATTCGCGATTCCCAACACTCTGCACGAGCCTTATGCCGAGCGCGAAATTATTCTCAACACACAACCGGCCTGCGCTTCCACAGACGCCACCTGCTACCAGAAGCTGTTTCTCCAAACCGGCGGCGACCAATATTTCGAGCAGCCTTTCTGGGCCACTGCTCTCACCGGTAAAGACGAATTGCGCAAGCGAGTGCAATTCGCTCTCAGCGAGCTGTTTGTCATCTCCAGCCAGGATGCCATCGTAGGGCAGATGCCCCGCGGTGTCGCCAACTACTACGACATGCTGGGCAATGACGCGTTCAGCAATTTCCGCCAGATACTGCAGGATGTGACCCTGAGCCCGATGATGGGGATTTACTTATCCACCCTGGCCAACGAGGGAAACAGTACCGTCGATCCGGACGAAAACTATGCACGCGAAGTCATGCAGCTCTTCACCATCGGACTCTGGCAGCTCAATCCGGATGGGACGCGCCAATTGGACGGTAGCGGTAATCCAATCCCTACCTACGGCCTGAACGACGTTACTGGAATCGCTAAAGTCTTCACCGGCTTTAGCTGGAATATGGCCGGCAACACGAGCGATCAGGCGTGGTCAGGCTACGGCGCTTCCTATGCCGGTCCGGGATTTGGCCAGGACCTTCTGCCCATGGCGACTTATCCGACGCACCACTCCACCGCCGAAAAAGATTTTCTGGGCGTGACGATTCCCGCCGGTTCCAGCGACCCTTCGGGCGATCTGAAGATCGCTCTCGATACCTTGTTCAATCACCCCAACACTCCGCCGTTCATTTGCAAGCAGCTGATCCAGCGCCTGGTCACGAGCAACCCCAGCCCCGCTTACGTGCAGCGCGTTGCGGCGGTGTTCCAGGACGACGGACAGGGCGTGCGCGGCGATATGCAGGCTGTGATTACCGCCATCCTGATGGATGACGAGGCGCGCAACACAAATGCGGCCACCTATACCAGCCCCAACTACGGACGGGTACAGGAACCAATGGTTCGCCTCACGCACATGGCTCGCGCCTTCAGCGCAGAATCCCGCAGCGGAGCTTTCGATGTGGGCAGCACCGAAGATCCGGCTTATGGCCTCGCCGAGATGGCCTCGCGCTCGCCCACTGTCTTCAACTGGTTCGCGCCCGGATATGTGCCCGCGGGCACTTCCATTGAGCAGGCCGGCCTGACCGCACCGGAGATGGAGATCACTGACGTCACCACGGTGATGGGCTACCTGAACAGCATGCAGGCCGCTGTCTCCGGAGGCTTTGGCAACAACAACGACCTGTACATGACCTTGGTCACGGAAATCGGGCTGGCGAATTCGCCCCAGCAACTGCTCGATCGTGTGAACATGCTGCTGCTCGGCGGCCAGATGTCCGCCACGCTAAGCAGCCAGATTCTTGGGGCGATCAACGCGATCCCTGTGCCTGCAGGCGGCGATCCGACGGACATCAACAACGCGCTCCTGGCGCGCGCACAGACTGCTGTTTTTCTCACCGTTGCCTCGCCTGAATACACGGCACAACGATGACAGTCCAGCATTACGAGGAGTTTCGAAGACATGTGCAAGATTGACCATTCACGGCGACAGTTCATGAAGACGGCCTCGTATGCTGCCATGGCTGGAATCTCGGCCAGCCCGGCGCTGCATAGCATGCGTGCTCTGGCTGCCATGACGTCCCATGCTGCCACTGGTTCTTCCGGCTACCAGGCTCTCGTCTGCCTTTACCTGCAGGGTGGTAATGACGGCCATGGCACGCTCATCGCAACCGATCCTGATTCCTTTGCGGCATTTACCGCCGCTCGCAGCGGCGCCCAGGGGCTGGCATATCCGATGAGCCAGCTGCTGCCGATCGCGCCCACCACACCGATCTCCGGCCGCACGTTTGCTCTGAACCCGTATCTCACCGGCGTGCAGAATCTCTTCAACGCCGGCCGTTGTGCATTTGTAGCCAATACGGGTACATTGGTCGCCCCGGTCACCAAGACGCAATGGAACAACGGCAGCGCCACGCTGCCCCCGTCCCTGTTTTCTCACTTCGATCAGACCAATGCATGGGAGGCGATTGCCGCCAACGATGTCGATCGCGGATGGGGCGGCCGCATGGCCGATCTGCTCGAGAGCATGAACAGCGACGCATCTTTTACCTGCATCAGCACCAGCGGCAACACGCTCTTTCTCGCCGGGCAGACCGCCTTCCAGTTGCGCGTGAGCGACGCCGGCGCCCTGACCGCGAATGGGCTTACGGGCAACCTCTTCGGGTCCGCACAGGGAACGGCGGCTCTGCAGGCCATCATTGGCGCCGACAACACCAACTTGTTCGCTAAAGAATACGCGGTTGTAGTCCGCCGATCCCTCGCCGCCCAGGCAGCCCTGGCGTCGGCCATGGCGCCGGCTGGTCCGGCCGGTGTGCCCAATCCGCCGCAATTTCTCGATCCGGCCACGGGCATGCTCACCGATAACCAGCTTGCCCAATCCCTGCAGACGGTCGCCCGAGTCATTGCTGGGCGTAACGCCCTCGGAGTCAGCCGCCAGATCTTCTTTGTGGAGTTGGGCGGCTTTGACACCCACGACACCCAGGCCAAGCGCCTCTCCACCCTGCTTAGCCAACTGAGCGCAGCCCTTGAATACTTCGATCAGCTCATGATCACTGCCGGGCTCAGCAGCCAGGTGACGCTCTTCACCGTTTCGGACTTTGGCCGCACCTTGACCGCCAACAGCGACGGCACGGACCACGGTTGGGGCAGCCACCATCTCGTTGCCGGCGGCGCAGTTGCCGGCCAGAATATTTATGGGGAGTACCCAGTCGTGGGTGCGAACCAGGACAACGATGTCGGCGCCGGGCGCCTGATCCCGACCACCGCCGTTGAGCAATATGGCGGAACCCTTGCCCGCTGGATGGGCCTCTCGGACAGTCAGGTCCGCGAAGTCTTTCCCAATTTCGGAAACTTTGGGAGTAGTCCCTACCTGGGGTTGATGGGATAAAGGGGTGGGGGGAACCCTGAAGGTATAGGCTTCAGAGTCTGTGTGAGAACTACCATTTGGAGGGTAAGTCCCGAAGGGACAGCTGAAACTAGCCCAGGACGTCAGTCCTGGGGAAAGGTGTAGAACACGAGTCAGTCCCGAAGGGACGGCTGAAAGTAGCCCAGGACGTCAGTCCTGGGTTGTGTAGGAGACGACTCAGTCCCGAAGGGACGGCTGAAAATTACCCAGGATGAAATCCTGGGACTGCTAGCCTGGCAACAACGCGAACTGGAGCAGTTCTAACCAGGTTCGACACCCGGGACCCGGGTAATTCTCAAGACTGCATCGTGTTCTGATCCTTTCCCCAGGACCGACGTCCCGGGCTACTTTCAGTCACTGAGGAAGTTACAACCTACTTCGCTGCCGGATAGACGTTCCTCAGCATTCTCTCCTCAGCCTTCTTTCGAACGCCTGCTGCGCTGGCAGCTTCCTCCGGCGGTCCGACGATTTCGAAATTGCCATAGTCGTCTTTGCCCCGCACCAGCTGCACGATCTGCCGCTCGCTGCCGTTCTGTACCACCTCGGGAGCGATGTAGCGGACGGCAATTCCCACCCTGGCATAGTCGGCATTGTTGGCCTTGGAGCCGTGCGCAATCCCGATGTGATGCAAAGACATTTCTCCAGGTGCAAGGCTGAGCGGCACAGCCTTTGACTCGTCTACATCGACCGCAATCTCCTGCCCGCGCGACAATGCATTGTCACGTGCATAGGTTTCCCGCTGGGCGAACTGCGTCTTTTGCGTGCCCGGCATCACTTGCATGCAGCCGCTCTCAAGCGTGCTCGGTGATAGGGCAATCCACGCGGTAGTCACCTTGGGAGGCTGCAGGCCCCAGTAGGCGCCGTCCTGGTGCCAGGAGATGAAGGCGGCATCACCGGGAAACTTGACGAACCAATCCGAGCCCCATACCAGGATGTTCGGACCAATCGCGCCCTCGACCGCATCCAGCACCCGCGGGTGCGAGGCCATCTCATACACCCACGGCAAACTGAGATGGGTAAGCCCGTACACTGCGCGCCGTTCGCGCGGGATCAATTGCTGCAGGCGCTCTTGATTCTCTGCCGTGTACTCGTCGAATTGCCGCCGGAACTGCGATGTCTCGCTTTCGCTGAACACCCGAAGCGGGCAAAGATAACCGTTCTCCTCATAGAATCGCTGCTGCTCGAGGCTAAGCAAGAGTCCCTCCTTATCTCATAAACGGGCCGATCAGCCGCGCCAACTCGTCCGGTTCCGCCAGAAAAGCGTCGTGCCCATGGGACGAAACCAGCTCCCGAAGTTGGCACCGGACGCCGGCGCTGGTCATGCTCTCCGCCATCGCCGCAATATCCGCTGGCGGAAAGAGCCAGTCCGAAGAGATGCTCACCAGCATAATCTCCGCCTGGATACGGCGGAAAGCCGCCTCGGCCGACGCGTACCCGCGGGCCGGATCGAATGTATCCATACTCCGTGTGATCGCGAGGTAAGCGTTGGCGTCAAAGCGCTCGACAAAGCGCTCGCCCTGGTAATCGAGATACCCAGCCACGTCGAACCGCCGGCCACTCAGCCCCTGGGCCGCCTCATGCAGAGAGGCCCATGGATCTTCCCCGCTGCGGTCGGGCTTGCGCGCAAACCGCTGCTCGAACAGCTCCGCCGATTTATAGGAGCAGACCGCCAGGGCGCGCGCCAGCGCCAAACCCTCCCGCGGCTGCTCACCCGGGGCGTATTTTCCGCCCTTCCATGCCGGGTCGAGCTGGATCATCCTCCGTTGCAGGTGGTTCAGGCCGAGTCCCATTGCCTGCAGGGGAGCCGCGCCAATGGAAATCACTCGCTCCACCAGCTCCGGAAAGCGAATCGCCATCTCCAGAGCCTGCATGCCCCCAATGGAGGCGCCCATCACCAGCCTCAGCCGTCGCATGCTCAGCTTCTCGATCAGGCGGGCCTGCAACGTGACCATGTCACCGATGCTGACCAGGGGAAATTTCGGTCCATAGGGCCGGCCCGTAGCCGGATCGATCGAACCCGGCCCCGTCGAGCCATAACAGGATCCCAGCATGTTGATGCCGAGGATGCAGTAGCCGCGGCCATGAAACAGCCCACCCTCCGAGAAGAGACGCGGCCACCAATCCGCGACCCGCGCCGAGCCGGAAAGCGCATGCGCTACAAAGATGACGTTGTCGCCCGCGGCGTTCGGCTCGCCGTAGAGGGCGTAGCGGAGGATGGGCGATTCCAGAACGCCGCCCGCTTCGAGGGAGAAGGCCTCGTCGAAACGGTGCTCTCCCTCGAAACTGGGTGCGGCCAGGGCCGCGCTGGGGCTTACGCTCATCGAGCGCTGAGCGCCTCCGCCGGCTTGGCTGTGTACCCGTTGGCCGTCTCGATCGCCTCGTTGAGATCCGCGAGAATGTCGCGGATATCCTCGATCCCCACCGACAACCGTACCAGCTCCGGCGTGACTCCGGTCTCCTTCTGCTCTTCGACCGTCAACTGCGAGTGCGTGGTCGATGCAGGGTGGATGACCAGCGACTTGGCATCGCCAAGGTTAGCCAGCATAGAAAACAGCTTCAGCGAATTGATCAGCTTTTTGCCCGCGTCATACCCGCCCTTGATGCCGAAGGTGACCAGCGAGCTTTGCCCCTCGGGCATGTACTTCTTTGCCCGCGCGTAGTACTTGCTCGATGGAATACCCGGATAGTTGACCCACTCGATGCCGGGGTGAGTCTCCAGGTGCTTCGCGACTGCCAGGGCATTTTGCGAGTGCCGCTCCATGCGCAGGTGCAGTGTCTCCAGCCCTTGCAGGAACAGAAAAGAATTGAAAGGCGACAGCGCCCCGCCGATGTCACGCAGCCCCTGCACCCGCGCCTTCAGAATGAAAGCCAACGGCCCAAATGCCTCGACATAGGAGAGTCCGTGGTACGAGGGGTCAGGTTCCACAAAATCGCGGAAGCGTCCCGACGCCTTCCAGTCGAACTTGCCGGCGTCAATAATGATGCCGCCGATCGAAGTCCCATGCCCGCCAATGAACTTTGTGGCCGATTCGACCACGATGTCGGCGCCCCACTCCATAGGCCGGGTAAGAATCGGCGTTGCCACCGTATTGTCGATCATGAGCGGCACACCCTTCCCGTGGGCGATGCTGGCCAGCTTCTCGATATCGGCAATGTCCAGCTTGGGATTGCCCAGTGTCTCGGTGTATAGGGCTTTGGTCTTGTCATTGATGGCTGCCCGCAGCCCATCGAAGTCGTCCGCATCCACAAACCGCACTTTGATGCCCAGCTTCGGCAGCGTGTAGTGGAACAGGTTGTAGGTCCCGCCGTAGAGAGAGGTGGTGGAAAGGATTTCGTCTCCGGCGCCCGCCAGCGTGGTGATGGCCAGCGTCTCGGCCGCCTGGCCTGAGGAAGTGGCCAGCGCCGCGGCTCCTCCTTCGAGCGCCGCGACGCGCTTTTCAAAAACGTCGGTGGTCGGATTCATGATCCGGGTGTAGATGTTGCCGAATTCCTGCAGCCCGAACAGCCTCGCAGCGTGGTCCGCATCCTGGAAAACGTACGAGGTGGTCTGGTAGATGGGGACGGCGCGCGAGCCGGTGGTCGGGTCGGGATCCTGCCCGGCGTGTACGGCAAGGGTGGCGAGCTGTTGCTTCTTACTCTCTGGCATTGCCTTCTCCTCTGCATTCTCGCTGCAAGCGAAAGGCCCGCGGTTGTTTGGCCGCAGGCCCTTGGGGAAATCTGGTTTATCCGCTTTTAGCGTCTTAGCCAGTCTCCCGCATTGCCGTGCATACACCAACAGCACGGCCAGCCGGAGGGATTGGCGTGGCGGAAACTCATGCTCCCAAGTATTAGTCCAACCTGCGGCGGCTGGCAAGTCGAGGGGCCGGATGGGGCTGCCAAGACAAATGGAAACACCTGAGAACCCCTTCCTCTGAAGGGTCCCGCCTGCGAAGGGAACGGCCTTTAGGCCGTATATGACGGTTTTGTATCAGGGCACGACTTCAGTATGCCGCAAGCGCCTGAAAATAGTTTGGGCTTTAGCCCCTGAGGCACTGCCCAATTCACAATTCTTGCGTTCTCACGCGAACTCTAAAGCCGAGCCCGGAGACAAAGATGCGAAGGTCCTCCTTCACTGGCTCCCTTCCGGATCATTCCCTCCGGCCCTCCTGTCCCAGTCTCGGGCGCTCGCCTGCCCATCTGTAGCAACCTGATTTGTGGGCCTATCAAAAGGCAAGATGGCATCACGGATACTGCCGCCAAAGTGTGATCTGCCATCGGAAATTTTAGGGAGTAGTATGGCTTCCGCGTCCATCTGACCCTGTCGTCAGGAAAGGGGGCGAAGTATGAATGACCTTCAATGTCGCAGGTCATCCGGCCTCAGCTGTTTGCTCGTAATTTCTCTCGCGGTGTGCGTACCCACCGCCCTCGCCGCAACCGCCAATCCAACTTCTACCGCAGAAGTAGCCAGAACCACTCCACCTCCCCCTGCAGCCCGCACCGAAACACTTTCGCCGGAGATTCAAGGCGATCTGCTGATGGTGCATCGCAGCTACGTTGCTGCCATTGAGGCGTATGAGCAACAGAGCCCGCGAACCGCTGTGACCTGGAACAAAATCGGTGTCGCCTACCATCACCTGTTCGCTTTCGATGAGGCGCGCAAGTATTACCAGACGGCGCTGAGCCTGAATCCACACTATGCGGATGCCCTCAACAATCTGGCCGCCGTCTATCACAGCCAGCACGATTACAAGCAGGCCGAGCGCACCTACAAGCTCGCGCTCAAGTATGCTCCCAACAATGCAATCACCTACTGCAACCTCGGGACGGCTTATTTTGCAGACGAGAAATACAAACCCGGGATGCAGGCGTACTCCAAAGCGCTGGCGCTGAACCCGCATGTCTTCGACCCCGGCCAGACCCAGATCGTCCAGGAGACCAGCACCCGGCGCCAACTTGTCGCCGTCAACTACTACCTGGCCAAAACCTACGCGACGGCCGGCAAGATGCAAGAAGCGATCGCCTGTCTTCGCAAAGCGTTGGAAGCCGGCCTCAAAGACCGCAAACAGATCATGAAAGACAAGGAGTTTACCGCATTGCGCTCGACCCCGGAGTTCCACCAGATGATGCTGGAACAGACCGGAGGCGGATAGATCCCGGCGGCGTCATTAAGAACTGCTATATGCAGCGTAAGTCCCGAAGGAGACGGCTGAAAATAGCCCAGGACGTCAGTCCTGGGGAAACGATCGAGGGACTATCTGGAAGCAAAGGACGCGGTGGTTCTTCCGGAAGCTTGGTCATCGAATCCCTCCCCCGAAGAAATCGATGACATGGGCTGAGAAGACCCACCGCGTCGCTATTTAGGATACTGTTTAAGCATGGCCGGTCCGCTGACCCGGGCTGTGGAACCCGGGGGCGGAAACTAGAGAGTTACCTCCTCCCTGGGCCGGTTGTGAGGTGTGCGTGACGCTCCCGGTCTCCGACCAGCGGCAAACCGGCCCGCGGCAGACGGATTTGGAATCCGCGCTCGGAGAATACCGCACCGAAACCGGCCGCACTCTGCTCGAGTTGCTGGACGAGTCTCCGATCCTCCTCATTTTCCTCCGCCACTTTGGCTGCTCCTTTTGCCGCCAGACCCTGGACCAGGTTTCGAAGATCCGGGGAATGATGGAGGCCAGGGGCGTCCGGCCCGTCTTCGTGCATCTGGGAACGCCCGAGCGTGCGAAGCCGTACTTCGACTACTACCATCTCTCCGATGTGGAGCGGGTGAGTGATCCTTCAGCTTCGCTCTACGGCCACCCGGTCTTCCAATTAGGCCGCAAGAATGTATTCACGCAACTCCTGGTCCCGGCCGTCTGGAAGGCCTGGCTGCACGGGGCGCTCCGCAAATACGGCATTGGCATGATGAAGGAAGACGGAGATCAGATGCCCGGCATCTTCTTTCTGCGGGACCGCGCCATCGCGCGCGCGTTTCGCTACAAAACGATTGCAGATGAACCGGATTATCTGAAGCTGATTGCGT
>Ga0335072_10014338_pt1 | contig 11257 bp, 13 predicted proteins | sample Lox_Sample_21_FD_206725 | JGI IMG/M metagenome (GOLD analysis project Ga0335072, IMG submission 206725) | Soil microbial communities from Loxahatchee National Wildlife Refuge, Florida, United States - Lox_Sample_2.1 | ecosystem: Environmental > Terrestrial > Soil > Wetlands | place: USA...
CTTGGAGTCCGACGTGGCGGCAGTATGTCACTGCAGCTTGCCCCTTTTTCAAAGCTGTAGCTCCGCGCTTTATTCAGCCAACCGCAGGCGACAAATCTTCTCTCTCATTATACCATACTTCAATAACATCTCGTGAAATTTTCAATTCCTTAAGGAGATCCTCGAAAAGGAACCAGATAGTGACGTTGTCAGGTAGTGCTGGAAAGAGATCTGGCGCGGCTCGCCTAATTCGCGTCTGTGAGTGGAAGAGGTGCCGCGCTGGGAAACATGTACCCTGTGCGCCGCGACCATATGTAGGTTTTTTTACCCTATACGCTCTATGATTAGACTCTAAGTTTCTATTAGCGAGGCAGCAAACAGATTGGGCGGTATGCTGTTCTCTGAGCAAGATGCGCCGCAGCTGAAGAAGTGGATCGTGAAAAGGCTGGAGAATACGTACGTTTAAGAGCTCCTGTCAACTACACGTAACGATGGGCTTGCAAACTGATGGAATAACATCACAGTTCGGATGCAGATGCAGACGTCCTTGCCGATTATGTTCTTGCACTTTTACGCCATGATGGAGACATGCAGACGGTCCGGAGGCTGTGCGAAGAGGAGATCCCGGATTTTCTCAAAGAAGGTAAGACCTACATACTGCGACACACAATATTTGCTAATAGTCTTGATAGACAGTTCCGTATTTGTGAGTGATGTTTTTGATGCAATCAAATACAAGTCCTACTTGCCCAGCGCGCCTCCACCACCTCCGAGATCCACAAGTACTCTCACAGCCGTACCAGCTCCTGCGTCCGCTCCATATTATGGAGGCGGTATAGATATATCAGGTGCTCCCCGTGGGCCGCAGAACGGCTCAAGAAAACGGTCTTACAATGATCGTGGAGATAGTGACGCACTAGATGGCGGAGATTACCAATTTGGAGGTGATACGAACGGCAGGGTATTCAAGCAGCCACGAAGAGGTGGTAGCATAGGTCGCGGAGGCCGATTTGACAGCTATGGGACCGGTAGAGGGGCGCGACCAAGTCAGCCACCGCATATGAATCTTCCTCCAATGCCTCCGCAGGCCTTTCCCAATCTGCCTCAGATGCCGAGTCCACCCCCTGGAATGCCTCCTCTCGACCCAAACAACCCAATGGCAGCCTTGCTGGCAATGCAAGCTATTGGAATGCCATTCCCTGGTATGCCACCATATCCACAAGCTGGCTCTCCAGTGGGACAAGTTGGATCTCCTATAAGTGGATTCCCACCTCCTGTGAAGAGACAGAGGTGTAGAGACTATGATACCAAAGGCCTTTGTGCTCGTGGTAACACTTGCATATATGAACACGGAACAGACTCAATCTTTGTGCCTCCGAACGCAATGGATGGTACGTATTATTTCTTCCTCAGGTTTTTCTGAAGTTTCAGACAAGGCTGTCTCACTATTACTATTACCTCAACTGTCATTTTGGTAAATGAGCTTAATTTACTTCATGACTCGAGAGCTGTAGCTCGGTTTCAAAGATTAACAAAGGGTTTAAAGACCTATTAGCGAATGCTAACAGTCTATTAGAGTATGACCCTGCCAATTCATCACTCATGCCTGGGCTTGAGACTCCTTCGCTATCTAACATGCCAGCTCGTTCTCAGACGACATTCGAAAATTCTCGCGGTAATGATAGAGGTAGGGGTCGTGGGAGAGGCCTGAGAGGTGATCGGGGAGGCACAAATGGAGCTCCTGCAAGTCGAAGAGGTGGCCGTGCCGAGTTCTCATCTGATCGACCAAACTTTGATCGAACCAAAACGACTATCGTGGTTGAAAACATACCGGAAGAAAAGTTTTCCGAAGAGGCTGTTCGAGAATTCTTCTCAGAATTTGGCGCCATTACAGAAATCACGATGAAACCATATAAACGCTTAGCGCTCGTGAAATATGACGACTGGAGCGCTGCTAAAGCTGCTTATAGTTCGCCGAAAGTCATTTTTGATAATCGATTTGTGAAGGTATATTGGTATACCAGCGAGGAGTCTCTTCCAAAGCCACCTACTGTTACTGGAACTGGTAGAAACGGAAGCATCGACCAAGGACACGATGCACAAATGTCGACTCCAGCACCACCTTCAGTGTCTTCAGAGCCTCAGATTGATATAGAGGAGTTTTCGCGGAAGCAGCAAGAGGTCCAGAAGGCGCACGAAGAGAAGATGAGGAAGAAAGCCGAGATGGAAGCGGCCCAGAAGGAATTGGAGAGACGTCAGGAAGAGCTTTTGAAGAAACAAGCCGAAGAGAAACGGAAGCTTATGGAGAAGCTAGCAGCCAAAACGAGCAAGACGGCCAATCCGCCCCCGCCAGAGCAAAATGGTGTACCGACAGGTGCCGCCGGCAAGACGAGCTCGCAGACCGAGGCGTTAAAGGCTCAATTAGCAGCCCTAGAGGCGGAAGCCAAAAGCTTGGGTCTTGACACAGCCCTCACAGACGATACACCTTGGGGCGGAAGAGGGCGTGGCCGAGGTAGAGGTGGTTACAGGGGCCGGGGTGCCTTTGTACCTAGAGGCGCTCGTGGATTCGATCGTGGTGGATTCAGAGGGCGTGGTGGCGCTCCTTTCAGCGGCGGTGGAGCGGCCTACAAGCTCGACAATCGCCCGAAGAAGGTTGCCTTGACTGGTGTGGACTTCACGAATCCAGACAAGGATGAGAGTCTACGACAATATCTTCTGGTATTTCAAAATATTACTTTCGTGCCACTAAGGACAAACTAACATTGGGCTTAGGGCATTGGGGAGTACATCGAGATCGAAACAACCCCAGAAAAGACCTTTATAACATTTAAGGATCGCTTCACGGCCGAGAAGTTCATGTATGGTACAAATAACGGTGAGATACCGTCTGTAGGCAAAGTTGAGATAGCATGGGTTCAGACTCAACTACCGCAAGTGAACTTATCCAGCAAGCCCACAAGCGCTGCCAAAGCGGAGAGCAGTGAGGGGATGCAGATCGATGATGGTGATGCAATGGTTCAACATTCGAGTCCGATGCAGGGGAGTGGGCATGGTCAAGAGCAGCAGGAACTTGATTATGATGTTGCAGATGACAACGATTGGGGCATTCAGTAGCATTAAGGAGTCAGGATATGAGCATGGATGGGCATGATATGGGCAATAAAACAATGTACACTAGAAGGCGGCACGAATCTTATGGCAGATGCTTGACAGCCCTACAGCATATCTATACATAATGCGGGAAGACAGAATCGTATGCAACTCGCTACAGCATCGTGAGTACCTTTTGCAACTCAATCACTGTTATGCCTGGATTTTCTGGCATAAAAGTGTGCTAGCTCCGAAAGCGGAGAATCACGACCTCCCAAGTAGGTTCTGGGTATTTTTACTTGCGGAACATTTATTGAGTAATGTGGTTGACCTGTCAATTGAGTGCTTCATGCTCTAGCCCTCTCAGCAATCTCATCAATTTACAGCTAATGGACATGTCGAGAGGCCGTCGACATCAAGCCCTTGAAGCAAAGCTTTGGCATGGCTCGCTCTGCTTGCGTCACTTGCCACCAACGAAAGGTTCGCTGTGATGCTCATATAAAGGGGTTTCCGTGTTCAAGATGCACCTCTTCTGGAAAGTCCGATTGCCGGATACATCAAAAGAAGAAGCGTGCAGTCCCACGCTCTATAAATAATCCTGTCCCAATTTGCAGTCAGGCCAGCACCGCTGCATCTTCCAACAGAAGCTTTCAGTCATTACAACATTTGCAAAATGATGGGGGTCCATTGGATAATCCTCAATTACAAGCTATTGATGAGGAATACCAGGGCGGAATCGACAGAATTTCAGAAGAACTTGCTGATCCAAGTGGGTTTGAGGAAAGAGCCATTCACAAAGGAGTCCGGATAACATATGTGGGTAAAGATATCTCAAATATCAGCTTCCTCGTTAGACAGCGTCTTGAGGGCCAGAACGAGAGAGTCTTTCACTTTCCCAGCGACGAGATCGCCAAGAAATATATGCGTCATGAGTCTGACCATGTGCCTCAAGAAGCGTTTATGCTACCTGACAAGGCTTTAGCGGATGAGTTGATCACCGCATACTTCACTCATGTTAATCCTGGTTGTCCGATTCTTAACGAGGCAATATTCATGGCACAGTACGGAGGCCACAATCCCGCTGATCCGCCGTCGCTTTTGGTTCTTCAAGCTGTTTTGCTTGTGGGAGCTCATGTTTTAAAGAACCGCCCGGAACGAGACTCTTTGAAGGCAACCTTTTTCCGCAGAGCGAAGATGCTCTTTGAGGCAAGAGTGGAGTGGAATCGAGACCATATGGTACAAGCTGCCTTGTTACTAACCTGGCACTCCGATGGAGTTGAAGACGTCGCCGCAAATGCATGGTACTGGGTGGGAATCGCAGCAAGAATAGCTACAGGTAGGCAATTTTGAGTGAAACACAGAGGAAATTCTCTTTGCATTTCCTTATTAAACATAAACGGCCCGGAAACTCGCTTTCAACATCTTATATACATGACTATCTTGAGCAGGAATTTCTGACTTAGGCTGTAGGGTTAGGCATGCACAGGGACATAGCATCTAGCAGCCTCACACCCTGTGACAAACAAAGATGGCGAAGGACATGGTGGATACTGTTCCAATATGATGTGACTCTATCTCTGTTTTATGGTCGGCCTCAAGCACTGTAAGTGACCTAAATCAGTATTATCAGCGGAGGAATTGCCGTAAAAAATGTGTCGGTCACTGAGACTTCGCCAGTAATCTGGATGAATGCGATATGACACCACTTGATGCTCTCGATTTTGAGGGCTGTGGCTCTGACACTCAGATCGAGTACGTTCTCAACTACACTCAACTTTGTATTCTGATCTCGCGCGTCCTTCGCGAAAGGTTCAGTTTGAGAACGACATCAGAGCAACGAAAAGCCGCTCTAGGTACTGCTGATGAGGCTCTGGCAAACTGGTGTCTTCTACTTCCACCTTCGCTTCATCTCCGGTCTTCTGGTACAAGTCTCTGGACTTCAAACCTGCACCTGGCCTACAGCAACTTCCTCATCCTCTTGCATAGACCCAACCCTAGGGCTTCGCGCCGTTTTAATGATTCAGGCCCGAACGACGCCGATATTTGCATCGCTGCAGCCAATACTATTACTAATATCTTCGAAGACTTGAGGAAGAAGGATCAAATCAGGTATATGGGGCTAGCAGGGGTAAATGCTCTCTTCACTGGTATGATCCAAGTCAGCGTGGAGCTACGCTTCTCGAACCCCATTCTGGCAATTCATGCACGACGAAGGTTCGACTCTACACTCTGCTCCCTTCGGGAGTTAGCAGAATATTGGATCGTTGGAGAATCAATCTTGCGGCTGTTCGAGGGGAATCCCACCTCACAACATGGCGCTGGACTTGGTAGAGACCCAAGAGATGAAGCTGGATCCCAGAGTGCAGCTTGTGATGAGAGGACTCAAAATGGTCCAATAACGACCGGAAAAGCCTCCCAGAGGCACGATACAGGGGGTATCTTGCGTCCAAGGGCTCGGTCAGATCTAGATGTCCTTGCTGCCGCTGCAAACGCGGCCGTCCAGAGCATAAATGCAGGATTGATTGAACAAGAACTAGAAGAAGTCGGCGACTGGCGACAGCTGTTTCCCTTCACGACTTCTAACCAGGAAGGGTTTATGTTGACAGAAGATGTCACATTAATGGAGGATGAGTGGAGAGAGATGTATTGGCAAGAGCCGATCATGTTTGAAACTTTCGGCGAGGTATTTGGAGGCTGGCCGTGAGGTTTGAACACCTACGGCAACGACTACTGAATTCTCGGGGTACAAACAATGCCATGCCGTCGCACCTACTGGATACGTTGACTCTTAAATGTTCAGTAGGATGATGAGGCTCTGAAAAGCGGAGGGCTAGTAGGAATGCCAGCTCGGACATTAATCAGCAATGGTTGTGCTTCACGGACAATACGTCATACACCGACACATAGTCGTTTTTGGAAACCTAGAGACCTCAAGACATAAATTCTCAAAGCATCAGTTGTTTACAAATGCTCCCGAAGGCATAGAAAGGTTTCAGAAGTCTTCTTTTACTATTCCTCGCCTTGTACAGTACAATGTGCTATCGAATAATAGCGATCTATATTACATGTGATATGTACTCGTTCAGGCACAGCGCAGCGCTAGCCCGCCCTATGATGCTCGTCATAATGACAATTCAATTCAACCACGCATCTTTCTGTACGCCATCAATGCCTAAATGAAAGCCCCATCGTCTCTTCCCTCATCGAACCGCGGTGGCCCTCTGGACTCGTTCCAGTTATGCCGTTGTCGGTCGTAGAATTCCGCCTCGTCTTCCTTCTCCCTCCCTCCCCTGGGAGGGCTTCCTCTCGCCGGACTACCCCTTGTCGGACTAGAGCCCGCTACTACTCTTCCAGCTGGTGGTAATGATGGCGCAAGAGGTGGCGTCGTTCGTTTCCGCTTCTCTTCTGCCAAATCCCAGTCCTCATCAATGTCATCGTCCTCCTCCTCATATTGTGGAAGTTCGGTGTTGGATGTATCGCCTTTCACTAGTCCCAATCTTTCCTCTTCCGTCGCGCCCTTCACCTGGGTGCTACTAGCCGAGCTCTGTCGTGAGCCTATGCCCTTCCGTGGCGCTCCTATCCTCCCCACATAAAGCTCTTCAGGAGCGGAGGCCTGCCCTTTGCGGAAGAAAGAGAATTGGCGGCGAGCAGAATGCGGTGGGGGTACAGGCCCAAGGCTACTTCTTGAACCAGTACGTTCCGAAGCATTATCTGCAAAATGTATGTGTTGACTGCCTGCCCCTTCATAAGCCGTTTTAGGGTCCTGGAGACCTGCTGGAAGACCATAGATATGGCTGCTCCCTTCGCCTGGACCATAGGGACTCTCACTGCCATTTGTTTGAGGAATTGAAATCTCCGTTAGAGGAACTGGATGCAGGGGGCTTTGCAAGCTTTGCTGTCCCCCGTACCCTGGACCTGGGGAAACCATACTCTTGGCTCTGTTCCTTATGGAACCGAAGAAACTCGATCGAAGGCCTCCCGTGTTGGGTCGATTTTCTTCATCGGCTTCTTCTTCGTCATACGAAGGGAAATGAGACATCCCAAGTGGAGGATGCTGCGCAGGTGTATTTGGTGCACGTGGTGTAGAATTACCCCTATCCCGCGATGACTGTGTTCCTAAAGTTGTTCTACGCCTACGTAGGCCATCCCACTCTACATGTTCATCCTCTCCGATCGGTTCAAGGTCTCGAAGCTTCTCCGCATGCAATCTTCTTGCCTCCTCCATTTCCATCTTCTGTCTTGTGACTGAGAATCTTCTGACAATAGCAGCCGCCCCACGGATGGCATCTGCCTTTGGCTCGGTTTCAGGCTGCTCCTGTTCGGCAATTGTTCGAACCTGATCAAGATTTCCGGCAAATACTGCTGCATCTGGTACGTCCTTGGCTGATTTAGACAGCTGGAGGAGGACGACTCCGGCACAGATGACTAAGAAACCCAAAACGACGGTAATAATAGATGTAGCTGTTCCCTTGAAACCTCTAAAAAGGATGGCAGATGTGATAATCGTGGAGCTCGTAAAACATACGTAATATGTGGGCGTAACCAGAGCAGCGTTAAAGATATTCAATGCTTTCTGCCATTTCCTTTATGTCAGCAGGCGCAGTTGGAGACAATCAGAAGGAAAACTTACGTTTAGATATATAATTTCTGTGACCAAAGTAGTGACGACGAATACGAAAAGGACGTATAGAAACCACTGGTTAAATTGGGGTATGCCACTTGCTTGAGCGACCACTGCAGCACCTAAACCTTGAGTGGCAACCACGCTCAACCCTCCGATTAAGCTGCAGATTGACAAGTATACCAGCATCGATTTCTTTCCATAACGAGGTCCCACCCAAAAGGCAATGAAGACACAGGCGACAATGATGACTCCGGCATAGCTGAGAAAGCCAGGCGCAATGACAAAGCTTTGCATTTCTTGAATCGTAGCTGCTGAAGACTCGGACGGTGCGTTCATAACGATCACAACGGACCCGACGATGCAGAGGAAACATCCGATTTTCCCGACAAGACTCAATCGCTCCTTGAGGAAGATGGCGGACAAGATAGTTGTAATAACAACAGACAAGGCCCCCAAAGGCGTGACCAAGATGGCATCCACGAACGCGTACGCCACGAAGTTGCATATTTCTCCAATGATCATAAGCGTCATGCCCGTCCACCAGAAAGCATTCTTGAGATAGCCATAACCCTCTCCCGCAACCTCGTCATATTTTTCATTTGCCTTCAACAAGCCGACCTTTTTCAACACGAATGATACGCCAATGAAGCATCCTGATGCGATTGCTAAACTTATTCCAATTGCTTTGTATACCGGGGGGCGGGTGGCTGTATCCGGATCAGTACGAATATATAGATCGTTTGCCGCTACAAGGACTGCGGCAGTATGATCCATGGAGGAGGAAGAAGAAGAAGCGGCGAGCCGCTTGGAGAAGGAGGAAGTCGTGAAGTCCTCAAGTCGTCCAGCTGCTCTAAGATAGCGTTTGCAAAACAGATACTCGAGGTCGTGATAAGGAGTTCGGGTTGACTGTGGCTATATTGATGGCGGCATGAGCTTTTACACTCTATCGTGAAGCCAGGGATATATGAATGGGTGCGTTCTATTCCGGTCTTGAGTCGATTCGTGTGCGTTTCTGAAATGCCGTGTGTTCTTGTTACAGACCCGTGCTAAGACTCTTCTCTCGAAACGGTTGCCGTGCGAGCCAATTCAATTCTAGTGTGGCGCAAGCGATTCACAATTGCAATGCCCTCGCAAATGTAACTCTTGCGCACGGTCAGGAGATGTCGAAGACTGTTTGATTTTTCGTATCGAACCGCCTCTACGTCTTGCAGTCGAAGGAAGCAAATATGGCGACGGATACTGCTTTGCGTTGCGTTGCGTTGCGTTGCGTTGCGTGGCTGGCGCAGGATACCGGAAACCAACTGCACAGCCGTCCCGCTACAAACTTAGCTTTCAGCCGAGGTGGTGGGATCTAGATTTCAGCCCTCGGATTTTTGCGATAGCTTTGTGGAGTACTGTACTTCCTCTGGAGATGACTATTTAAGCAAATACAACTGTCGCATACTTGAGCTTCACTGGAACATTGAGCAGTATTATTGAATGCCAAGCAATCCGCGCCTTGATCCTGACGTTCGTCGAAGACAATCCTTACTGTTGCTGGAATGGGTGCTGGCGCCATTGACATCAGAGAGGCGAGGAAGACACAGGTCCTATGCCTGAGGTTACAGAACCGGCAATCAAGCTGGAGATGCTGAATGCGGGCGAAGATCTTCTGCCAACTGGCCTACCCCTAATGCAAGGAACTCATACCCAAACAGGAGCATTCGACTTCACATATCACTGCGGGATCTCAACCAAAGGCACCCCCACTAGAGTTCCTGCATCTTGAGCCGATTCTTAACATATACCTCATTCCTCCAACCAAGCCAAAGTAGCCGCCAAGGGGATTTGCATCGTCTGTAACACAGGTTGTCGAAAGCATCTCAGAATGGCAGGTTTTGAGACCCCCAGCCGAGCGAGCCCCCTTTCGGGACATACGTAATCCTCTTTGGTTTCTTGCGAACCTCAAACAACCCGGCGGCACTGTCAACCCATCAGCGTATGATGCCGACCATTCACCATGCCCTTTGCGGCCTTGGCACTGCAAGTCATTGGATTTCATCACACAAATAGAATACATCGATGTACGCCTTGAAAACGCTAGTTGGCCCGCCGTATTTTTCAGCTGCTGCAATGTGCCTCTGACTGTCGACGCAATTGTTCGAGACCAATCCCAGTAGACATCTGGAAAAGTCATGTATTGACGACGTTTGCGTCCAGCCTTTTGAGGTGGTGCAGTGCAAAGTTTTCTTGGTAAGTTTATTACGCACGATTAGTTCTAAATACAGAAGAACAAATGATCCCCTCTTCAATACCGCAGTTCTGCATAGTCCATGAGGCTCCAAATGAAAAAAATGGGGCTGGATGATTAAGGAATGTTCCTGACGAAATCAGAAATCGATAAAAAAAGAGAGCTGGAGAATTGCACATGCAGTGCTCGAATTGATGCCAAATTCAACAACTACCTAATCACGTGCTGGACCCTGGGCCCGCAGAGCTGGATTGGAAAAAGCCACTTCCGTTCCAGCCGGTGCCGCGCAGATAGAAATTTAAAGCCGAAAGCATTCTCTGACTTTTACCTTCCCAAACAACAGCAATATGCCATATCATTCATACCAGCCACAATAATGCCGGCCTCCGCGATCAAGACAGCCAGCCGTGCCGTCTTGCGCCGGTCGCAACAATTCCCATGGCACGCGAAACGGAGTCATACCAACAGCGCCCACCCTTCCACCCCGCGCTCAACTCCCTCAGAAGACCCCTCCACCGCAACCACCATACCCGTCCCCAACACGGTTGCAACACTGCCACTATGGCAGCGCCTTGGTCCCCTCTCACGCGCCTTCGAGGCCTACGGCCGCTCGCAGCGCAAACGGCCCTACCTCACCCAAATCTACAGCAGTCTGGGCATCTACTTCCTAGGTGACATGAGCGCGCAGAAAATCAGCGGCGAGGAATACGATCCATTCAGAACATTGAGGGCGCTGGCTATTGGGGCAGGGAGTTCGATCCCTAGTTATAAGTGGTTTATGTTTCTAGGGTCGCATTTCAATTATCCTTCGAAGATCCTAAGCCTTTCGACGAAAGTTGTTGTTAATCAAATTGTGTTCACGCCGATCTTCAACTCGTACTTTTTCGGCATGCAATCTCTTCTCTCGGGTGACAATCTGTCTGAGGTCTGGGAGCGTATCCGGCGTACTGTCCCAGTCTCGTTTGTGAATAGCTGCAGGCTCTGGCCGGCTGTCACTGCTTTCTCTTTTACGTTTATTGGGGCGCAGTACCGCAGCATTTTCGCGGGTTTCATTGCTATTGGCTGGCAGACATACCTATCGTATCTCAACAGGCAAGCTGAGGAGGCAGAGTTCAGGGAAAGGGCACAGCTGAGGCTTGTGGACAAAGTTGAAAAGGACGTGCTAGTGGAAGACCATAGACCAGGAAAGGCGCGTCGAATCCCAGCATAGATTACACGGAAGATATTACCTGGCCGAGAGACTGTTCGAACATACATTTACGGCGTCAATTGGACATGGCATTAGAGCGGAAGGCATCATAGCTTTTAGACTAAGCCCAGCATATAAACCTAGA
>Ga0335072_10014339_pt1 | contig 11257 bp, 9 predicted proteins | sample Lox_Sample_21_FD_206725 | JGI IMG/M metagenome (GOLD analysis project Ga0335072, IMG submission 206725) | Soil microbial communities from Loxahatchee National Wildlife Refuge, Florida, United States - Lox_Sample_2.1 | ecosystem: Environmental > Terrestrial > Soil > Wetlands | place: USA: Florida...
GTACTACCGGGCCCTCTGATTTTCATAGTCCAAAATGGGGTTAGAGGACCACTTATTTGGCGGTGTGTCCTCAGGGACTGTCTGGTGCCCCTCAGGTCTGTCCCTGGCCGTACTACCCGTTCCGTTCTCTTTGGGTCCCTTGCCCACCTAGCTATCCAGTCCTCTAACACCTTCCGCTTCTCCCGCTCGCTCCACTGCTCTATAAGTTGCCCTATCTACTTCTCTGCCCACTGCTTCCGTGCGGACGCTGGTTGTTTAAGACCTGGCTTCGTCTCCCCTTGCGTCTCCCCATACGGACCCGGAGCTGTGTTTGGATGGCTGCGCAGGCGTCTCTGACTTGCCTAGCTGGGCCGGTCCGTTCGAGTCGTGCCTGGAAGCGTGTTGTCCTTCCATTTAACCAAAGGTCTAGTGGTGGGACGTATGCCTCCGTTTCTAGCTGCCGCATACGGGTAGCTTTGATTGCGTCTAGCACCTGCCAGAGCCCACTATTTTGGTGCTTCTGCAGCTTGGTAATAAACCCTCCGGCGCGGTGCCAAAGCGGTACTCCGTATGAGATTGCTGGTCGAAGATCGAGTAGTTAAGGATAATAAGATGAGGATAGTGTAGTAAAGCAAGACAAATAGTTATATGCTTTCAATTCGTAACCTAATTACCGCCCTATTCAGGCAGCCCACAAACTCTAAAGGGACTGTAGGGTTTGAGATTTCCTGCATCTCTAATACAACCCGTGCTAAGATACATCCTGCTGATCAAGCCAAACTCCGAAAGAGCCTCAAAATACCACAGCTTGTTGCAGCTCCACCAAAATCGGTGGTCTGGAGTGCCACCAGAAATAATCAGACCACAAACACCCTAGACATTCCGTAAATAAAAGATTATCGAAAGCTTCCTAGCCGTGCTACAACACTTCGTAATGTGACGCGCCATCCTGCCCAATCTACATATATAGGCTACAAATGGCTCTCAAAAAAAAAAAAGAAATCAAAAAAATCACTCATCTATCTTGTATCTATCTGGAGCCTATTAGTTGCACTTAGGGATGCGCCTTTCTCCAAGCAATACAAAGAACCGGACTCCAATAATACCTAGAGTTCGTCCCTCTGTCTATCCAGTGATCATTCTTCCCACCATATTCTGTATTCCATTTCTCGCCTGCTGCTGGACTTGGTTGAATCTCATCACTCCACAGCTCTCGCTCTCCACATGCTGTATAAGTCCACTGAGCAACTTATACTGCCTACCACAGCTTGCTTTGGGGCATCGATATATGGCCTGCTCATGGACTGGACTCTTGATATGATTATTAAGCGCATGTAGGGTTTGAAACTCTCTCGTGCAGAGATAACATTCGTAGGAATAGCCATTCCAAGCTCGCTCCGTAGCAATCATCTCAACGCTGTCGTACCCTGGCATGGTCAAAAGCGGCCTCGTGATAACGTTATTACGATCGAGGCGTCGAACCATGTCGTTGATCTTGGCCCGGTCGAGACCAGATGTTGTACAGCGGCCCGATTCAAGATGGATGGTTACACCGGAGGCAGTCGTGAAACCCTCTTTGCAGAAGGGACATTGAATGGAGTTGCCCATATGGACTCTGGAATGCATGTGCTGAAATCACAGGTCAGCTGAGTAGAAGATTTGGGAATGGACAATACCAACCTGGCTGAGATTGTTCTGGTTCATGAACATACGCTTACAGGAAACACAATACGGGTGACCGGCGGCGTTAGAGCAGTGCTGGTGAAGAGCATGCTCAGTCGCAAAGCATCGATCGCAGGCATCGCATTCGAATTGCTGGCTTTGATATTGGGACTGGTGGGCAGCGCTGTTTTGAATGTGCTGATTGTAGCCATTGTAGGTATTAAAGAAACGATCGCAGGGGTCGCAGTAAGGCATTTTGAGCTCGAATTTAAGAAAAAGGAGGTGGGTACTTAATACCGTAGGAAGAAAGAGTCGTAGGTGCGTAGATTTGAATAATATAGATAATTGAAAAAGAAGGTGCGAGATCTTGTTCGAAATAGGGAGACAAGTTGAGCAAGAAGCTGACTCCGGGGGAAACTAGTTTGGAGTGGGTCCGTGCGCAGGAGATTGCATAGTAGTAACCCCAACAAACGCTCAGAAATGTCCGAAACTCGTCTGAAACTTGGCAGTTCGGTAAGGCTGACGGCCCACCAATTATACCGAGCAGAGCCACATGACCACATCAATTATTACAACCCCAGCATCATGTGACCCCCATAAGAACTCCTTTTATCATACTAGAAAATTCTATGTTTCTTTTGAACCTATATTCCTAATTCAAACTTCACGAATCAGGCCTAATAGTATGTAGTCCTAGAGCGGCCTCTAGTTCCATTTGCTAAACTAATAACCAAGCATCGCCTGAACGGTAGCAGAACCACAATTTGAAATTTCCCGACTAGCATTGCACAGTAATAGAAGTGAAAATAAGATCATCTAGCCGAAACAATCTAGAGGATCATCGTAGGCCTCAAGTAAAGGCGTCTACGGTGATTGGTCAGAATTGATTATGTAAAAATATTAGTAGTGGAGCCTTCTTGGCAGGGTAATGAACAACAACCACATCATCATCATTATCCCATCAATATCATCATCACCTCGCTCGTTCCTCTAGCCAAGTGAAGAGTTGCAAATGAGCTCGCAACTGCAGCAATACCGGAGTATCTGTGAAGACGATGAGTCAGAGGTGGACCCTGATCGGTTTGTTGCAATTAATCGTGAATCGATAGCTAGTTGGACGCCTAAGCGCAGAGAGAAGGAGGTAGGTTATCCAGGCTGACGGATTGACCCCTGTATCTCACAAAGATTAGGATCAGATATCTAAAGATACTCATGTTCCGCTCCTTTGTTTTGAGCCGAGAACACAAGAATCAACCACGACCCTCGAAGCTATCTCTGAGCCTTCAAATCACTCGGACCGAACCGCACCCCATTCCACTCCTTTAACCACATATCCTAAAGCTCCTAAAAGTATTTTGCGCAACAGGTGGGATCCATGGCCGCGTTCTACATGGAATATAAAAGAAGTTCCACACGATCAAATCATCCAACGCTCTCCGGCATGTCTCATGAAACAACTCCAGCAAATCCAATTATATCGAATTAATCGACAGAATACCATCAAATAGGCTAACAAGCTCCGGTTCCTGACGAACGCCGTGCAACCTACCTCTCAAACATCTAGATTTTCTGGAACATCGCCACAGAAGTTCTTCAACTGTTCTTGCAAATGGCCAGAGGAGCTTGAATCAGAAGAAGAACGATTCAAAAAGCCTTGCCTATGTCAAGATTTGGCATATCCATTTGATGAGTCCTCGAAGCATTTCCGGATCATTGAGGTGCAAAATTGTCGGCATTATGTTGCGGTATCTTACAGATGGCGCAACACGTCCAATGATAATGCAGAATGCCAAATCTCCCGAGGAGAGACTACAACTTCTGCTCAAGCGCCTTCAAGTGTTCTCTTGCGTGCGGCAAGGTTCTCAGCTAAGCATGGATATCGCTTGCTATGGATCGATCAGGAGTGCATAAATCAAAAAGATCGCATTGACAAGGAGCATGGCGTTCAATCAATGGATCTTGTTTATGAGAGAGCAACTGTATGTGTTGCAGTGCTTGACTGCAAAATATCAACGCAGTCTGAAGTGGACAGGCTCGCCTTTGCCATGAAGCCTGCGCCATGGCCTAAATGGGAAGATTGGATAGAGTGGGTAGAAGATCTAGCATTTGAAAAAATAGTTGAGATTGCAAATATTATCAAAAGAATTGCTAGTGATCCATGGTTTGATCGAAGCTGGACATTCCAAGAGAGCTCTGCTTCCTATGGCACAATGCTGTTGATTGAGTGCGACAAGTCTTTGAACTGTCCAGAGTATATGGGAACAATCTCTGGAGAGATTGAGCTTCCGCTGTGTGCTTTCAGATTGATTGTCAGCAAACTGAGCAAGACTTTTGGGGATTACAGGACCAAGGCTGCTTGGCATAATGAGCGAGCAAATTATATAAGGTCTATGCGCCGTGAAAACAACATGCACTTAATATTCAATACCCACAATAGACATGATGCTATGCGGGAAGAAGCACTAATAATTGCTAGCAATCAACTCAACTTCCATAAGGATTCCGCATACCAATGGCGTCAGTATTATCAGTCATTGGTTCTACACACCTTGAGAATGACTCGCCACGGAAATCGATATCAGTGCACTGCAGCAGAAGCAATTTCGCATCTGACAAAGAGATTCAACTCCGTTGTTGCGGATCGACTCGCCATTATCTCAAATCTCTGTAATTTTGAGGTGCGCCTAAATGGCAGCATGCTCCAAGAACTCGGCTTCAACCTCAGTGCATGTATCTTCTGCTTGGCTCTCTTGAATGGGGACACAACCTTGGCAAGACCTATGGACGGTCTTCAATATGAATATCACGGGCTTGGCGACTTGGATGAGTTGACCTTGGGTATAGATCATGGCCCTGACCCAGCTCAACGTAGGGTAGACTTACAAGTCGGGCCAGAACTCTTTTCTTGGGCTCCTTGGCTAGTGGAAAGTTTGGAAGACTTGCGCTATCGCCCCGAAAGGAGAAAAAAAGTTCTATATCGCTTCTCTTTCATTGGCCCTGCTGCTATTCTACATATTGATGGCTGGCTCTGGAAGTATTGGCAGCGTTTTGATGTCCCTGAGATGTGTCTGAAATTCAAAGAACGCTGGTCATTAGACCCTTTGAATGCCGGCAAGAAGAATATACTTCTATCTCAGCCTGACAGAGGCTGTAACATGATCGACTGTTGCAAGATGACAGATGTCACACTTCTGGCAGAGTGTTATTGGGATATTATTCAATACTTTATCCAAGCTCAGCAAAAATATCTAGTTGAGTGTATTTGGATGTCGCTTCTCATATCGGATGGAGAATATCGCTGGAGCGATGAAGTGGAGATGGGGGACACAGTTGTCAGTTCTAAGGATCAACGAGAAGACAGCCATCTCCGGCAAAGAATTCATTCTTTGTCCTACGAAGACTTCAAGGCCCACATTGTGCTAGATAAAAGCCCCACCAAACATCCAAGTCCAATGTTCAAGACCGTTCAGAGGATTATACACAGTGGTACTTTAGACACCTGGGTCCTTGTAACAACATCAGACACACAAGCCACTTATGCGTTCTTTGAGTGTGAAGAAAGCATACCACTGTTTACACCGTGGCAGAACTACGATGGAATACAAAACCCCACTCAAAGTCGATCACTAGAGCAATACTACCTATCATGGCCAATCAAGCAATCTTTACTTTCGCCTACAGACACGTCTATCTCTATTAGGATTGCGACCACTGACAGAGTGCGAACCACTTGTCAAGGCTTTTGGAATCCAAACAAAGTCAACTGTCAGCCATATGCTCTGCTTTAATCGATAGACTCAATTTTCGGTATAAATGTAGCAATTTAAAGTGCCGCGCCCCTCTATTCTCACTAACAAATGAGCGCTTAAGTAATGCAGACAGAGCTAAGATTTCACTGTGTAAAGGAATATCAAAAGATAGAGGTAGTATGGAGGGATATGATGGGTGTGCTGTCACAGTGCACGATCGTTAGGACAATGGTTAGGTCAGCGTACGCTATAAAGGTGCGCAGTGAGAGGAATGGGGCCTAAACCAATTCAATAGGCAGCTAATACGGTAGTTAACGGCAGCTAACGTTGCATTCTCTGTCCGTAGCCCTGTCCGTGTTGGAATATACAGTTCCTTCGGTCTAACCTCAACATTGGAAGGACTCCTAACCTCCTGGAAAAATAGAGGGCTGGAGAGACTGGCATTTCGGCAGGCTGGATGTGCCACATTCTGTGCATATATAGGGGGTCTACGGCCCACTTAAATTATCATCTTATCATCAATTAATTCTATTCTATAGTGCGCACCAAATCACTATTCTATTTACCTTTGATTGCCAACAGTCCGCTCGTCCGTAAAAGCATCCGTAAAACCTGTCCTGACTGGTAAGTCCTATCCTGGACTACTATCATCTTGACCAATCTGGCTCTAAAGTGTCTCGCCAGGGCAGTAAGGGGATAGCTCACAAAATCAATCAAGTATCGCTTCATATTGTTCGGTGTCTGCTAAGCGGACTCTCCATTCAATGTTATTGCCGTCTAGAACAACATAAAACGACAGTAGTCAAAACTGTCGTCGCCAGCCTCAAAGTTATTCTTAGAACTAGAAAGAGTCGTTGGAGTTGTGCATAGAGTACCATCCCAGCTAGCACTGTCAGTTTTTGAATTGCTAAAACTTGACATATTTCTAGGTGCCATCCAGCTCGTCATCGTCAATAACAACTAGCCTCTCTACGTATTATTAGTAGCTGATCATTCACCACCAGGCAATTCATTTCGCTTACTTTGACTCTTGCCTACAGATTCTATCAATTTTGACCAAGGCTTTGCAATTAAGTATTCCTTGCTCAAGCCGCAACGTATAACCTCCTTAACAGTTGGAAAGAGGTTGTTCTCTAAGTCACTAGTCGTAGATTCTAACTCATTGTAAGGCTAAAGAGTAGCACTCTCTTTATTAAAACGGGGAGTAACTGTAGATAGATGCTTGATAGACGATAGGCCTCTTTGGCTAAATTATCGAGTTGTAAAGGTATGATTGTAAAATTACATGTTGTCTAAGTTGACAGCAGCTATAACGACGAATTCGTATGCAGATAAGGGAATAATATGCTTCAAAGATGCTAATTTCTTAGATATACTAACAGAGTGGTCTTTATAGTCGCCCAAAATTCGCAGGTTAAGCCGAAAAGGACTTATTCAATCGCATTTGTCACTCATATCAACCGTTTTGGCCAGGGACACCTAGTAAAACTGTACAATGCTTGAATCTCCACCCCCTCAGGCCGCCTTCGCCCAACATAAAAAAGTCTTTTAAGCACGAAAAAGGATGCACTTCTACAAGGTCTGTATGCATTGAGTTCTACCTTCGCCCGTAGCACCACCGACTACTTCCTAAATCTTGAGTCCGTACGCTGTCCTGCCCTACAGTCCTAATAATCGTGCGCCTCGACGGCACACCCTCTATCCCTCCACACCAGAAGGGAAAGTGCTGACTAGCGTAGATGGTTTCGTCGGCTAGTCAGCGGCAAACTGAGTATGTAACGAGGGAGAGGATGGAATGGGCGTGCGCAAGTGGAGATGATGCAATTAGTAAAAGAAAGATTGCACTACTAAAATTAGTTATGAATAAGTCCTACTACCGTCGGAATCCTCCGCAGCGACGTCAGGCCAATAGTCCAACAACCGCGCTAGGTCCTTGTGCCCGCTCGCGGCGGCTCTGTCACGCGCCGTCTTTCCATCGGAATCCTTTGCAGAGATGTCCGCCCCTTTCTCCAGCAGCAGCAGCACCACCTCCTTATGCCCATTCCACGCCGCCCAGTGTAACGCCGTCCAGTGACTATTATCCTTCGAAGCGATGTCAGCCCCCTTCTCCAGCAGCAGCCTCACCACGCCATAGTGCCCGCTCCACGCCGCCCAGTGCAGCGCTGTCCGCCCATTCTCATTCTTCGCGGTCACATCGGCTCCGCTTTCCAGCAGCGGTCGCACGACTTCCTCGTGCCCGCTCCATGCCGCCCAGTGCAGCTCCGTTGGCTGACGCTCTACCTCTGTTTCACTGGGATTATATGCCATATCCTCCCCTCCCCTCTCCCGCAGTAGCTTCACAACCGCCTCATGCTCCTTCTCCGCTGCCCAGCACAAAGCCGTCCCTCCAGTGGAATCCGTCACCCTGAAGTCCGCCCCCTTATTCAGCAGCTGCAGCACCACCGCTTCGTGTCCATTCCACGCCGCCCAGTGTAATGCCGTCCCTCCACAAAAATATTTGGCAGCAACGTCGGCGCCCTTTCCCAGTAGCAACCTCACCACAACTTCGTTTTCGCTCTCCGCCGCCGTGTGCTCCGTTGTCTCTCCATGAAAATACCTTACGGTGACATCGGCACCCCTATCCAGCAGTAGCTGCACCACCTCCTCGTGCCCGTTCCACGCGGCCCTGTGCAACGCTGTCCCTCCATCAGAATCTTTCCTGTTGACGTCGGCATTACTGTCCAGCAGAAGCCGTGCCACTGCCTCATATCCGCACTCCGCCGCCCTGTGCAGCGCCGTCTCTTTGCCAGAAGCCTCCATAGCGACGTTGGCGCCGTTTTCCAGTAGTAGTCGCACCACCACCTCGTGCCCGTTCGACGCTGCTCTATGCAGCGGCGTCCCTTCACGACGATCCTTCGCCGTGACATCGGCCTTATTCTCCAGCAGTAGCCGCACCACCGAATCGTGCCCGCCCTCTGCTGCCCAATGCAGCGCCGTCCCTCCGCTATTATACCTTGCGTTGATGTCGGCGCCCTTCTCCAGTAGTAGCCGCACCACCGGCTCATGCCCGTACCACGCCGCCCAATGCAGCGCCGTCCCTTCCTCAGAATCTTTCGCGGTGACGTCTGCCCCATTCTCTAGCAGCATGCTAGTTATTTCCTTCAAGCCAAGGGCTGAAGCCACCTCCAATCCAGCGACATCCTTAGGGAAAAGCTGACTATACCTCTCGTATCGATACTTTGGAATATATGAGACTTGGAGGTATGACGATATTTTGGGTTTTTGTTCAAGGAACTTCATTACCAATCCTTTAACGATATCATTCCGTTCTGGGTCTCCACGTACATGCTTACCCCAGTGCTGGGAGGCGTATTCTAGGAGAGGATATTTCTGTAGTCTGGTCTCCAAATCTTTGTCGCTTGGACAATAACCATCTTCAAATTCACCAAATGCTCCAAATGCATCAAAGGAAAGATATGCAAGACAAGTACTTACGATTTGCGTCTGGGCTGTCGGAAATCGCTCAATACGGATGCGCTCAAAGTACTGTTGAGCGGTATAGTGGACCAAACGCATAACGTTGCTTTCCCGGTCGATAGTGACTAACCCAGCGCACGTGGAGACTAGAAGATCTTCATCAGGCAGAGCTTCTTCGCTCAAGTCTGTATCATCAAGCTCAACTGCAAGTGCAGATTGAATCTCTTTGACTGTGATTGGCCTCTCGGCGTAAGATATCCAAGACAGAACTTGCTCGGCTCGTTCGACTTTCCGGCGGTCCTGGCTCTGAATCCTCCGCATAACGTCATCATATGTCCGGTCTAGCTCCTCCGGCAGACTCTGGAGAGCCCTGCGAATATCCCTTATATTATCCTCCCTTGCCAGCGAATCCATATGTAGCTGGGCGAGCAAAAACCTAAGAAAGGTCAACAAAATATGCAATGATTTAAATGAGGATCTTGCCGGGACGTACATTCCACTAGCTTTTTCGACAATGGTATTCAATATGTCGTTTCGCAGAGGATGGTTTACTTTTGTATAGCGTGCCAGTGGAAGTTGGCCTTCAATACGTGTCTCAAGGTAACTTTTGATATCTTCATCACTTGCACGAATCTCCAAGCAGGCTGCATCTTTGAATTCATTTTCGATGTCTCGGATATATCTTGAGGTAATCAACAGTCGTACATTCGGTAGTAGCCTTCGGACTTCAGTAAGGAAATGCTTCCTGGTTCCCTCTGGGCATTCATCTAGGGCATCAACAATGATGAAAACTTTCGAAAAGTGACTGATTTCCGATTGCAATGATCTCGAATATTCCGCAAGTGATGGGCGAGTTTTCTTGTGGTAATGGTGATTGTAGAGTGCAATGATGTTGTCAGATATAGTGCTCCGTCGTTGGATAAGTTGTTGCAAGAGACTTGCAACAAGATTGGTAGCAGATTGGTCTTGTTCGGTGTAGGTGCAATAGACGTAGGCTACTGCAACAGTCTTTTCTTTGAACTCCCGTTCTAGGTGGTTGATGACGACTGATCTAAACGTACTCGTAAGTCAGTTGCTATAGATCTAACGACTTGCTTGGGAATGAGTTAATACGCGAGAACGGTTTTACCGGCCCCGGCTTGCAAGCAGTTAGCATGATAACATTAATCGACAAAGCTAACATACGCATTCCAGGACACCACAGTATTCTATTGGTTCCTTTTAGCCACTCTTTGAACATGTCAGCCTTCAGTAGCCACGTTCCAGTTCCCTCTTGTCTCCTGACAAATACGTCGTTCTGTTTGGTCCAAAAATTCAGGGGAGACAACCAAGTTACGAGATCTCTGCTGTACTGATCTTGAATCCATCGCTCTTGATCTAGAACACATCAGTGGCCATATGGACAGGAACAAATAAGAAGAAATCGGACTCTCGACCTTGCCGTATCTGGGAAACTGTATTACTAATCTCCTGTACCTCATCCCGCAAATCTGCAAGAATATCATCGAACGTTTGAGAAAGCTCGCTATAAGCAATGAGTATTCTGTGACCAGGGTTTTCAATTGGAAGCTCACAGGTGATCGATTTGCAGGGCAAGAACGAAATGTGTCTTTTGTCTCTCAATTGCTTTAAGAATGTCATTGATCTCGTCATTCCGAAAGGGCCAAGTCAACGCCTCGCCAACTTTCCTCCGTGTCAGCTTTGACGCCAGAAGCTTCATCATACTTTGGCACTGTTCCAATGGTCCCTTTGGGGCACTGAGCGACTTTATTGTTGTGGACCATACAGGCGATTGTTGAGATCGTTTTGCGAGATTCATCAGAATGACAAGAATGCCGCCAAGACTGCTAACTTCGTAAAGCACTTTCTGGCGACTTTCTGATGCTCCACTAACGCTGCTAACGAAACGGATGACATTTGTGGTGGCCTGTAAAAGAGCCAGGATGCTGGAAAAAATACTAAGTGGGTCGGCCATATTCAACAAACAATATAGCCATTCGTTATACGTTGACAACTTGTAAATACAGCTGTAGTTAGGCAGTCCCAGCTCGGGAGCCTAGGCGAAAGCACTTCAAGCCTGAGTTGTTCGATCTCCGTTTATCAACATTAGTTTCGTAGTTCGCTGCGGTCCGGCTGATGAAAATTCGACGAGTCCTCGGGAAAAAAGGGGGAAGGTTGACCGATTGTATCTTCGCGGAACTGAAAACTTGTTGTGCGAAGATTTGCAATCAAGGCCAGACTGTGCAGGTGACCGATGATCCGAAACGCGGCTCAAGCCATCCCACCCAATATTGTAAGAGGTGCAATGCGACGCGTTTATCTCCTCCAAAGGCTCGAAATTGGCTTTACTGCAGTTTATATCTTGATGCTAAGCTCTTACTTAGTTAGGCGCTATATATGGCCTCTTTGGT
>Ga0335072_10014341_pt1 | contig 11256 bp, 7 predicted proteins | sample Lox_Sample_21_FD_206725 | JGI IMG/M metagenome (GOLD analysis project Ga0335072, IMG submission 206725) | Soil microbial communities from Loxahatchee National Wildlife Refuge, Florida, United States - Lox_Sample_2.1 | ecosystem: Environmental > Terrestrial > Soil > Wetlands | place: USA: Florida...
GCCGGTGACCTGGCCCATGATGTCCCACAGCGCGGCCTCCAGCGGCCAGTAGCGGCCGGCGTGGAAGGCGACCGATTCGATGGCGGCCACGTGGCTGGCGATGGCCAGCGGGTCACGGCCGGTGAACAGCGGCTCGAACGGCTCGAAGCCGTCCATGGTGTCGCCCGAGCCGTGCCCGGTGATGCCCTCGTCGGTTTCGACGGTCACCAGCGTGGCGTCGAAGTGGCGGCGCGGGACCGGGTCCCAGGCCGCGTGGAACGGTGGGTCCAGCGGGAGCCGCATCCGGTCGAGCCGGATCGCGCCGATCTTCACGACAGAGCGCTATCGAGGTGCAGGCCACCGCGGGAGACCAGCTCGACCAGCGGCTCCAGGTCGGCGGGCAGCGTGCCGTCGGCCTGGGTGAACGGGACCAGCTCCCGGACCAGCTGGTAGGCGCGGCCGGTGCCCAGGCCCAGCGGCCCGGGCCCGCGCAGGTCGACGGCCTGGGCCGCGACGACGAGCTCGATGGCCGCGACCCGGGCGCACAGGGCGGTCATGTCGGCCAGGCGGCGGGCCGACAGCGGCGCCATCGTGGCCCGGTCCTCGATGCCGTCGCCCTTGACCGAGCTGGCCAGCTCATAAGAGACCGGGTGGGCCAGCGTGCGGGCCTCCACGGTGATGGCCTGGCCGGCCACGGCCAGCTCGGACAGCGCGTCGTCGGCGGTGGCGGCGACGGCGGCCAGGCCCGCAGGCAGGCCCGAGAAGGGGGCCTGCAACAGCTTGACCGCCCGCTCGTTCGCGCTGGTCACCACCGGGGCCAGCGCGATCCGGACGAAATCGAGGGCGGCGGCGAGCGGGCCGATGTCGAAGTTCCCCACCGACACGATGCGCTGCTCGGCCGTGACCACCACCGGGTTGGACTGGGAGGAGTTGAGCTCGAGCTGCAGGATCGTCATGGCGTAGGCCAGCGCGTCCCGGGCCGCGCCGTGAATCTGCGGGATGCAGCGGAAGGTCAGCGGATCCTGCAGGAACCGGGCCGCGCCGGGCTGCCACAGGTAGCTGCCGCTGAGCAGGAGCCTCAGGGTGGCCAGCGTGGCGGCCAGGCCGGGAAAGGGCCTGATCTGCTCGATGACCGGGTGCAGGCTGGTCAGGTTGGCCCCGAACGCCTCCAGGTCCAGGGCGCCGGCCACGTCGAACACGTTCATCAGGGCCTGCGCGTCGGCGATGGCCAGGCAGGCCCAGGCGGTGGTGAACGCGTTGCTGCTGACCAGGGCGAGCCCCTCGTTCTCGGCCACCTCGAAGCCGCTGCGGGTGATCAGCCCGTGGGCCAGGTCGGCCATGGGGCCGAGGTCGCCCTGGCCGACCGAGCCGAGCCGGCGGACGGGCGGCGCGAAGCCCTCGTTCAGCAGGGTGACGATCATCTCGGCCAGTTCGGGCCGGACCCCGGTGACGCCCTTGGCGTAGCTGTTGGCCAGGCACACCATCGCGCCGCGGACCACGTCGGCCGGGGCCACGTCACCCTGGGCGATGCGGTGGTTGAGCACCAGGCGGTGGTTGAACCTCTGGCGTTCGGACGGGTCGAGCAGGAATGACTTGCGCTCGCCGACGCCGGTGGTCAGGCCGTAGACCGGCTGCCGGCTTTCCAGGGCCGCGTTGACCACGGCGCGGGCCTGGCGCATGGCTTCGAGCGCCGCGGGGGCCAGTTCGACGGCTTCGCCATGCCGGGCCGCGGCGACCACCTGCGTAACAGTCAGGTCACTTCCATTGAGCATGATCGTCATTGATTGCTCACCCATCTTTAATTGAGCTAGGCTCGGCTGCTCTGGAACGTTCCGCGCGAGCGGCCCGGCAACGAGGAGGCCAGCGATGGCAACGTTCCTTCTGAAGCGCCTCGGGCTGATGGTGCTCACGCTGTGGATCCTCAGCATGATCGTATTCTTGGCCGGGCAGATCCTCCCCGGTGATCCCGGTCGTGCCATCCTCGGCAACCTGGCGTCGGAAAACGCCGTGCGAGCCCTCGACCATCAGCTCGGGGTGGACCGGCCGCTGATCACCCAGTACCTGGGCTGGGTCGGCGGGCTGCTGCACGGCAACCTGGGCGAGTCCTACACCTATCAGGCCGCGGTCGAGCCGTTCGTCCGGGCCGCGCTGATCAATTCGCTCAAGCTGGCCGCGCTGGCGTTCGTCATCGTGGTGCCGCTCGGCATCATCGGCGGCGTGATCGCCGCGCTGTACAACGGCCGGACGGTGGACCGGATCATCTCGGTGACCGGGCTCTCGCTGTCCACCGTGCCCGAGTTCGTGTCCGGGATCGTGCTCATCGTGGTGTTCGGCGTCACGCTGAAGGTGCTGCCGGTCACCGCCGCGGCCGGGGCGGACGCGAGCGCCGGGAGCCAGTTCAAGCACCTGATATTGCCGGCTATACCACTCGTCTTTATCCTGTTCGGCTACATTGCTCGTATGGCCAGGGCGGGGACCATTGAGTCGCTCAACTCCGACTACACGCGCACCGCGGTGCTGAAAGGGCTGCCGGCGGCCACGGTGATCCGCCGGCACGTGCTGCGGAACTCGCTGCTGCCCACGATCACGGTCATCGCGACCCAGACCGGGTACCTGATCGGCGGGCTGGTGGTGGTGGAGACCCTGTTCAACTACCAGGGGATCGGGAACCTGATCTTCAAGGCCGCCCAGGCCAAGGACTTCCCGATGCTGGAAGCCGGGATCCTGGTCATCGGCGTGGTCTACGTGGTCGCCACGCTGATCGCCGACCTGCTGCTGATCTGGCTCAACCCGCGGCTGCGGACGGAGGTCGGCCATGACTGACATCGCCGCCGATCCGCTGGAGCCGTCCGCCACGACGCTCGGACCGGCCTCTGCCGCCGCGCTCGCGGTCGCGGCCCGGTCCACGCCGGCCCCGTGGCGGCTGCTGCTGCGCAAGCCGACGTTCCTGATCGGCGCGGCCATCCTGCTGTTCTGGATCGTCTGCGCGGTCTTCGGGCACGCGATCGCGCCCTACAACCCGCTGGCCCAGGAGTTGCTCGGCACGAACGCCGCGCCGTCGGGGGCGCACTGGTTCGGCACCGATCCGCTCGGCCGGGACGTACTGTCCCGGGTCATCGTGGGCGCCCGGAGCATCCTGATCATCGTCCCGCTGGCGACCATCCTGGGCACGGTCCTCGGCACCGCCCTCGGGCTGGCCATGGGCTACTTCGGCGGCACGTTCGACCTGATCTCCTCGCGGTTCGTGGAGGCGGTGCTGGCCCTGCCGATCGTCATCATCGCCTTCCTGTTCCTGGTCGCGGTGGGCCCGTCCACGATCAACCTGATCGTCATCATCGGCTTCGTGTTCACGCCGCTGATCGCGCGTACGGTCCGGGCCGCCGTGCTGGCCGAGCGACATATGGATTACGTGCCCGCATCGCGGCTGCTCGGCGAGCGGTCGTCCCGGGTCATGTTCGGCGAGATCCTGCCCAACGTCATGCCCGCGATCCTGGTCGAGTTCACGGTCCGGCTGGGCTACGCGGTGTTCACGGTGGCCACGCTGTCGTTCCTGGGCTTCGGCGTGCAGCCGCCCACTCCGGACTGGGGTGCGGACATCGCGGCCAACTACGGCAACCTGACCGCGGGCTACTGGTGGCAGGTCCTGTTCCCGGCGCTGGCCATCGCGTCGCTGGTGATCGGGGTCATCCTGGTCACGGACTCGATCGAGCAGGTGCTGGCCTCGTGAGCTCTGACTTGCCGTCCTCGGACGCGGTGCCGGCTACGGACATCGCGCCGCCCGCGGATGCCGCGTCATCCGCGGATGCCGCGCCGGCCTTGTCGGTGTCGCACATGGATGTCACCTACCGGGTGCGGGAGCAGGACCGGCTCGCGCTGCGGGACGTGTCGTTCAGCATCGCGCGCGGCGAGTCCTACGGGCTGGTCGGCGAGTCCGGGTCGGGCAAGTCCACGGCCGCGCTGGCCCTGGTCCGGTACCTGCCCCGCAACGGCCGGGTGAGCGGCGGGACGATCAGCATCAACGGGCTGGACCCGCTGTCGATGAGCGCCTCCGCGCTGCGCGACCTGCGAGCCCACACCGTCTCGATGGTGTACCAGGAGCCCGGGCGGGCGCTGAACCCGTCCCTGCGGGTCGGCCGGCAGATCGCGGAGGTATTCCAGATCGCCGGCCAGTCGGCCGGCGACTCGCGGGCCTCGGCCGAGGACATGCTGCGCAAGGTACAGATATCCGACCCGGGCCGGGTGATGGAGCGGTACCCGCACGAGCTGTCCGGCGGGATGGCGCAGCGGGTGGTCATCGCGATGGCGCTCGCCGTCTCGCCCTCCCTGCTCATCCTGGACGAGCCGACCACCGCGCTGGACGCGACCGTCGAGGCCGAGGTGCTGGACCTGGTCGCGGAGCTGCGTGCTGAGTTCCGCACTACGGTGCTGTTCATCAGCCACAACCTGGCGGTGATCGCCAAGATGTGCGACCGGGTCGGGGTGCTGTACGCGGGCGAACTGGTCGAGCAAGGGCCTGCGCGTGCGGTCTTCGCGGATCCGCGGCACCCGTACACGGTGGGCCTGCTGCGCTGCATCCCGCGGCGCGGGCAGCGCAAGGACACCGACCGGCTGGACACCATCCCCGGCTTCCTGCCGACGCCCGGGCACAACCTGACCGGCTGCGTCTTCGCCCCGCGGTGCGCGCTGGCGCAGGACAAGTGCCGGACGGCGGAACCCCCGTTCTTCAGGGTCAGCGACCTGCGGACCTCGCGGTGCTACTTCCACCAGCAGGCCCCGGACCTGCCCCGGGCCACCCCCGCCTCGATCCCTGCTGCCGATGCTTCCGGTGCCCCCGATGCCTCCGGTGCCCCCGATGCCTCCGGTGCCCCCGATGCCTCCGGTGCCTCCGGCGGGGGCGGGGAGCCGCTGGTGGTGGTGGAGGGGCTGTCCAAGACGTTCGGGGGATCCGGGGCCGGCGTCCAGGCTCTGGCCGGGGTGGACCTGTCCATCCAGCGCGGCGAGACGCTCGGGCTGGTCGGCGAGTCGGGCAGCGGCAAGACCACGCTCGCGCGCGTCCTGCTCGGGCTCACCGCGCCGGACCAGGGCTCGGTGGTGGCCCTGCAAGGCACGCCGCTCGCTCCGGACGCGCGGCAGCGGCCCCGGTCGGTCCTGCGCGCGCTGCAGATCGTGTTCCAGAACCCGGACTCCGCCCTCAACCGCCGTCACACGGTGCGGGCCTTGATCAGCCGTCCGCTGTCCCGGCTGGCCGGGCTGTCCGGTCAGGCGCTGCGCGGCCGGCTGGAGGGACTGATCACCTCGGTCCGGCTGGAGGACCGGCACCTGCCGCTGCGCCCCAGCCAGCTGTCCGGCGGGCTCAAGCAGCGGGTGGCGATCGCGCGCGCATTCGCCGGGGGGCCCGAGGTGGTGGTCTGCGACGAGCCGACCTCGGCGCTGGACGTTTCGGTGCAGGCGGCCATCCTCAACCTGCTGGCCGATCTGCAGACCACCGAGCGGGTCACCTACCTGTTCATCTCGCACGACCTGGGCCTGGTCAGGTACCTGTCGGACCGGATCGTGGTGCTGTACCTCGGACGCGTGATGGAGGTCGGGCCGTCCGAGACGGTCTTCGCCGGGCCGCACCACCCGTACACCGAGGCGCTGTTCTCGGCCGTCCCGTCGCTCGACGGGGGGCGTCCGTCCCGGATCCGGCTGACCGGCGAGATCCCGTCGGCGGCCGATCCGCCGAGCGGGTGCGTATTCCACACCCGGTGCCCGCGCCGGCTGACGACCGGCCTCTGCGAATCCACCGAGCCGCCGCTGCTCGAGGACGAGCCAGGCCACTCGATCCGCTGCCACATCCCGCTGTCTGAACTGCGAACACTGCAGCTACCTGAATCCGCCCCATCACAGGGAGGCCCCTCGTGACACGCAATATCGATAACCGCCGGCTCGGGCGCCTGCGCCAGGACCAGGGCGAGATCGCGAACCACATCATCGACGAGTTCGCCGCGGGGCGGCTGTCCCGCCGTGACTTCATCCGCCGGGCCACGGTGGTCGGGATCACCGCTCCGGCCCTGGGGTCGATCCTGGCTGCCTGCAGCAGCTCGTCATCCCCGTCGGCCAGCGCAACGGGCAGCTCGACGGCCTCGGCCACCGGAGCGGCCGGCGCGGTGATCAGGGTCGGCATCGTCACCCCGACCGCCTCGATCAATCCGGTGACCGTGGCCGACCAGGGCGGTCTCGACATGCTCGCGCAGACCGGCGAGTACCTGTGCCTGTCCACCCAGACCCTGACCTTGCAGCCGGTCCTCGCCACCAGCTGGACGCCGAACTCGTCCGCCGATGTCTGGACGTTCAAGATCCGCCAGGGCGTCAAGTTCCACAACGGCGCCGCGCTGACCGCCGACGACGTGGTGTACACCTACAAGCTGCAGACCAACCCCTCGGGCAGCTCGAACGCGCTGTCCGCGTTCGGCGGCGTGCTCGTCCCCGACGGGGTGGTCAAGGTCGACGACTACACGGTCGCCTTCCACCTGGAGGCGCCGAACGGGAACTTCCCGTACCTGACCTCGTCCGACAACTACAACATGATCATCATCCCGAACAACTACAGCCCGGCCGACTGGCAGAGCACGTTCATCGGCACCGGCCCGTTCGTGCTCAGCTCCTACACGCCGAAGGTGGGCGCCAGCTTCACCCGCAACGAGTCGTACTGGGGCACCAAGGCGCTCCCCTCGGAGACCCAGTTCACCTTCTACGCCACCCCGGCCGCCTCGATCCTCGCGATGACCGGCGGGAGCATCGACGTGCTCGGGCAGTTCTCGGTGTCCGGCGGCGAGGCGCTGCTGAGCGGCAGCTACAACGTGATCAAGCTGAAGTCCAGCGCGCATCGCGAGCTGTCCATGCGCAACGACCAGGCCCCGTTCACCGACCCGCGGGTACGGCAGGCGATCGCGCTCACTCTCAACCGGCCCGAGATCATCACCGCGCTGTGGAAGGGCTACGCCGACATCGGCAACGACAGCCCGTTCGCGCCCGTCTTCCCCTCGACGAACACCAGCGTCGCCCAGCGGGTGCAGAACATCAGCCAGGCCAAGTCGCTGCTGTCCGCCGCGGGGCACCCGTCGGGCTTCTCCACCAAGCTCATCACCGAGAACTTCCTGGAGATCCCCGAATACGCCCAGATTATCGTGCAGTCCGCGGCGGCCATCGGGGTGAAGATCGACCTGACCGTGGAGAGCTCGTCGCAGTACTACGGCAAGGCCACGTTCGGCAACTCCGACTGGCTGGACGCCACCATGAGCCTGGTCGACTACGGGCACCGCAGCGTGCCGAACGTGTTCCTGACCTCGCCACTGCAGACGATCAACGCCAAGAGCGGCACCGGCTCGTGGAACGCGGCCCACTTCAACAACTCCCAGTACGACAGCCTGGTCTCGCAGTACATCGCGGCCACCGACCTGTCCACGCAGCGCAGCCTGGCCGGTCAGATCGAGACGCTGCTGCTCAGCCAGACGCCGATCATCTACGGGTACTTCTACAATTACCTGTCGGCCACAGCGATGGGCGTCACCGGTGCGTACCCGACCGCGATCGGGCACATCTTCCTGTACAACGCGGCGAAGAGCTAGGTTCGTGACCCCTGTGCTGTGCGCCGGCTGGCGCACAGCACAGGGCGTGTGCGCCGGGCAGACGGGGGAAGGCGATCCGGATGGCGGCCGAGAATCAGGCGCGCGTCGGCACCCGCGAGCATGACGGCGGTCACCACCACCGGGACGTGTCGGGCGGCTGGCTGCGCCCGGCGGTGTTCGGGGCCATGGACGGGCTGGTGACCAACGTGTCGCTGATCGCCGGGGTCGGCGGCGGCGGCGGTTCGGCGCATACGATCGTGCTGACCGGCCTGGCCGGCCTAGCCGCGGGCGCCTGCTCCATGGCCACCGGGGAGTACGTGTCGGTCTCGTCCCAGAACGAGCTCATCCAGGCCGAGGTGGACAAGGAACGGCTGGAGCTCGAGCGCAACGCCGCGGCCGAGCAGGCCGAGCTGGCCAGCATGCTGCGCGCCCGCGGCGTCAGCGCCGCCACCGCGCGGCAGGCGGCCGCGGAAATCTCGGCGGATCCGGAGCAGGCGCTGGCCGTGCACGCGCTGGAGGAGCTCGGCATCGACCCGGGCGACCTCCCGTCGCCCCTGGTGGCGGCGGGCGCCTCGCTGGCCTCGTTCGCCGTCGGGGCGCTGATCCCGCTGATCCCCTACCTGGCCGGGCTGGACGTGCTCGGCTTTGCACTCGGGCTGGCGGCCGTGGCCGCGGTGGTGGGCGGGGGCATGGTGGCGCGGCTGACCGCTCGGCCGTTCTGGCGCGGGGCGCTACGGCAGCTGGCGCTGGGTGCCTGCGCGGCCGGGATCACGTACGTGATCGGCATCCTGATCGGTCACGTCACGGGGTAGGGCGGCAGCGTCGCCCGGCCTGGCCCTAGCCGTCTGCGCCTCGCCTGGCCCAGCCGTCCATGTCGGCTGGCTTGGGTACCGCAGGCCGATCCGTGCCCTCCAGGGCCGGGTTGGCCAGCAACTGCCCGGCTACGGGCACGCCGAGTTGCAGCACCAGCCAGATGCGGGCCGGGTCGCCCAGCAGATGCGGCTCGGCCAGCGGGTCGCCGTCGACGACGATCAGATCGGCGAGCTTGCCTTCGGCGACGGTCCCGATGTGCTCATCCAGCCCGAGCGCCTCGGCCGCGGTCCTGGTCGCGGCGACCATTGCTTCGGCCGGGGTCAGGCCGTGGTGGATCATCCGCTGGATCTCCAGGCCGGCGGCCAGGCTCGTGTCACTGCCCAGCGCGATCTTGACGCCCGCCTTCCGGGCGGCCCGCATGCTGGCCGCGCCCTCGGTCAGGTTGCGCTGGGCCAGTTCCACCAGCACGGGCGGCATGTCGGGCTCGGCCTGCGCACCGGCGGGATCGATGACGTCTTTATCCAGGCCGGACATCCAGTAGTAGCCCGACAGAGTGGGCACCAAGACCTGGCCCGCGGCCGCCATGGCGTCCAGCAGGTCCGGCCGCTCGTGCAGGTACATGCCGTGCTCGATGGTGTCGACGCCGTGCCTGATCGCCGCCGCGCAGCCGTCCAGGCCCTCGGCGTGAGCGGCGACCCGGTAGCCCAGCCGGTGCGCCTCGTCGGTGACGACGGCCAGCTCCGGGTCGGTGAACTGGAGCGGATCGGGATCTTCGAGCTCGTTGGACCGGGCGCCGGTAGTCATCACCTTGACGAAGTCGGCCCCGGCCCGGATCTGCTCCCGGACCGCCCGCCGCACGTCGTCCTCGCCGTCGGCCTCGCGGTACATGTCGCCGTAGAAGCGCCCGCCCGGCGCGGTGGCCGAGATGATCTTGCCGCAGGTGAGCAGGCGGGGACCGCGGAACGCGCCGTAACGCATGGCCTGCCGGGCCTCCTGCGGCAGCAGCCCCTGGGAGCCGGTCACCCGGATGGTGGTCACCCCGTAGCGGAGGTAGTCGCGGAGTTCGGCCTGGAGGAAGTGCGCATCGATGCCCGGCAGCGGTTCCTCGGCGCCCTTGGCGACCTTCGGGATCGTGCCCGACGCGTGAGTGTGGGCGTCGGTCAGCCCGGGCATGAGGACCCGCTGACCCAGGTCCAGCCGGCGGGCGCCGTCGGGGCAGGGTTCCGCGGCGTCGGTGACCCGGCGGATGATCCCGCCCTCGATCAGGACCGCCGCGTTCTCGCGCAGCGGCGCCCCGGTACCGTCGAACAGCCGTGCCCCGGTCAGCCAGAGTCGCCCCTGGGCCGCGGGGGGCGCCGCGATCAGCGCGGGAAACCTATGCGCCACTTGTCTGCCGCCTTTCCTGTTCGTGTTGCGTGCCGTTGCCCGTGGTGCTTGTTCGGCCGGTGGTGCTTGTTCGGCCGGTGGTGCTTGTTCGGCCGGTGGTGCTTGTTCGGCCGGTGGTGCTTGTTCGGCCGGTGGTGCTTGTTCGGCCGGTGGTGGCTGCGGGTTCTGGGGTGAGCCCCTGATCTTCTCATGCCGTATCCCCGGCGCCGCCTCATGGCTTTCTCAGCTGACTTACCGGTTTCCCGCCTGGTGCTGACGGTTTTCCCGTGCTGCGCTTACCGGCTTGCCGCGTTGGTGTGTGAGCATCAAGGACGTGGCGGTTTTCCGGCAGTTGCGGTCCCTCGGCGCGGTCACCTGCGCAGGCCTGGTGGCCTGCGGCGCGCTCGCGGGCTGCACAACCTCGTCATCGTCCCCCTCGGGCTCCCAGTCCCCCGCGGGCCTGGAGCGGGTCAGCGGCGGGCCATCCGGTTCCTACATCGTGCCGGCCGGTATCCACAAGATCAAGCACGTGATCATCGTGATGCAGGAGAACCGGTCGTTCGACACCTACTTCGGGACCTATCCCGGGGCGGACGGGATCCCGATGAAGAACGGCACGCCGACCGTGTGCGTCCCCAACCCCGCGGGCGGCTGTACCCGGCCGTACCACGACACCGCCGACGTGAACGGGGGTGGCCCGCACGGCGAGGCGAACGCCGTCGCCGACGTGGACGGCGGCCGGATGGACGGGTTCATCGCCCAGCGCGATCAGGCCAAATCGACCTGCACGAACCCCGATGACCCGGCGTGCACCGCCGGAGGCCCGCCGGACGTGATGGGCTACCACACGGCGGCCGAGATCCCCAACTACTGGACCTACGCGCAGGACTTCGTGCTCGACGACCACATGTTCGAGCCGGTCAAGTCGTGGTCACTGCCCGATCACCTCTACCTGGTCTCCGGCTGGTCGGCCAAGTGCAAGAACGCCTCGCCGATGAGCTGCGTCAACAACATCGTCGGACCCTACGGCGCGGGCCAGTTCGACCGGGCCGTGGACACCGAACTGCGCACCGGGACGACCTCCATCGACCTGGCCTGGACCGACGTCACCTGGCTGCTGTTCGTCCACCACGTGAGCTGGGCCTACTACGTCCAGACGGGCACCCAGCCCGATTGCGACGACGACTCGGCCGAGACCTGCGCCCCGGTCGCCCAGAGCGCCACCACCCCGGGCATCTGGAACCCGCTCCCGCTCTTCGGTGACGTCCGCGCCGACCACCAGCTGAACAACGTCCAGAGCCTGGATTCCTACTTCGCGGCGGCCAAGGCGGGCACGCTGCCGTCGGTCAGCTGGATCACGCCCTCTCAGCCTGACAGCGAGCATCCCCCGGCCAGCGTGCACCAGGGCCAGGCCTACGTCACCTCAATCATCAACGCCGCCATGGAGAGCCCGGACTGGGACTCGACCGCCATCTTCCTGGCCTGGGAC
>Ga0335072_10014342_pt1 | contig 11256 bp, 7 predicted proteins | sample Lox_Sample_21_FD_206725 | JGI IMG/M metagenome (GOLD analysis project Ga0335072, IMG submission 206725) | Soil microbial communities from Loxahatchee National Wildlife Refuge, Florida, United States - Lox_Sample_2.1 | ecosystem: Environmental > Terrestrial > Soil > Wetlands | place: USA: Florida...
CACGCCGGACAGATGACCGAAGCTCAACGCACCGATCAGCAGGCCGGGCACGATCTTGTCGCAAATGCCTAGATAAAGCGCACCGTCGAACATATCGTGCGAAAGCGCGACCGCCGTGGTCATCGCGATCAGGTCGCGCGAAAAGAGCGACAATTCCATGCCTGCGCGCCCTTGCGTCACGCCGTCGCACATGGCCGGAACGCCGCCTGCAACTTGCGCCGTAAAGCCCGCTTTGCGCGCCACATCGCGAATAAAGGTGGGGTAGCGCTCGTACGGCTGATGCGCCGAGAGCATGTCGTTGTACGAGGTGACGATGGCGATATTCGGCGTATGGCCTTCGCGCAGTGCGGTTTTGTCTTGCGCATTGCAGGCCGCGAAACCATGCGCAAGATTGCCGCAGGAAAGCCGCGCGCGATGCGGCCCGTCGATGGTGGCGGCATGGATGCGGTCCAGATAGGCGGCGCGCGTGTCGCGGCTGCGTTCGCGCAGCCGCTCGGTCACTTCGGCGATGACGGGGTGCAAACTCATTTCAAACTCCAGCCGAGATGATTCGGCGTTGATGCTTGGCGGTCGGCTGGAAAAGAGGTCTCTTTCCAGCCGACCATGTTCAATAGTTCCTCACCGTCACGCCGGCGAAGGCCGGAATGACGAGCGCTTTGGATCCAGTGCGCCACGACCCATTACGGACACCAATAGATATCCAATGGCCGCGAGGCACGCAGCACACTGGCGATCGGCAGATCGCTCCGCGGCTGCTCGGCACGCTGCAGCACCTCGCGTTTGTCTTCGCCCTGGATATGCAGATACAGCGTGCGCGCCTTCAGCAACACCGGCAGCGTGAACGTGATGCGCGGCTCGCCGGCACCTGGCGCACGCATCGGTAATACCGATGCCGTATTCGATGTATCCAGCGCCTCGCTCAATCGATCGCCGCCGGGGAAGAACGAGGCGGTGTGACCGTCCGGCCCCATGCCGAGCACGATCACGTCGAACGGCTGCTTCAACGCCGCCACGCGTGTGCGAACCTCGCCAATGCCCGCTTCCGGCGTTGCCGCTTCCACATACAGCGGCATGAATTCGGCATCGGCGGCTTTGTGTTGCAACAACACCGATTCCACCAGGCGCGCGTTGGAACGCTCGTCGGAATCGGGCACCCAGCGTTCGTCCACCAGCGTGACGGTGACGCGCGACCAGTCCAATACTTCGTTGGATAGAAGTTCAAACAGGCGCTTGGGCGTGCTGCCGCCCGATACCGCGATCACCGCTTCGCCGCGTGCCTGGATGGCCTCGCGCAATTTATCCGCGATGCTGGCCGACAAAGCCTTGGCCAGCGCTTGACCATCGTCGAAAGCATGCAGGGCCGGTTGCGTGCTCACGCTTCGTGATCCTCATCCCACGTGCGCCCATCGCGTTCGATCAAGGCGACGGCCGCGCTCGGGCCCCAGGTACCGGAGGTATACGGACGCGGGCCTTCGCCGCTTGCAGACCATGCCGCCAAAATCGGATCGGCCCAGCGCCATGCCGCTTCCACTTCGTCGCGGCGCATGAACAAGGTGGGATTGCCGCGCACGACGTCGAGCAACAGGCGTTCGTACGCATCCGGCTGCTGTACGCCGAAGGCTTCGGCGAAGCTCATATCCAGCGGCACGTGACGCAGACGCAAACCGCCCGGCCCAGGGTGTTTGATGGTGAGCCACAGCTTCACGCCCTCGTCCGGCTGCAGGCGCAGCACCAGGCGGTTTTGCCCCAAGGGACCTGCCGATGCGGCGAAGATCGAATGCGGCACCGGCTTGAACGCCACCACGATTTCCGACACGCGCTCGGCCAGGCGCTTGCCGGTGCGCAGGTAAAACGGCACGCCCGCCCAGCGCCAGTTGCCAATTTCAGCTTTCAGCGCCACGAAGGTTTCCGTGTTGGATTTCTCCACCTTCGTCTTGGCGGTGCTGTTCAAATCTTCGATATAGCCCGGCACGCTTTGCCCTTCGGCCGCACCCGCGCGATATTGGCCGCGCACGGTGAGCTGGGAGGCGTTGCCTTCATCGATGCGCTTGAGCGAATGCAGCACTTTGAGTTTTTCGTCGCGCACCGCATCGGGCGACATCGACGCGGGCGGTTCCATCGCCACCATGCACAACAGCTGCAACATGTGGTTTTGCACCATGTCGCGCAGCGCGCCCGCGTGGTCGTAATACGGGCCGCGTTTTTCAACGCCCAGCGTTTCGGCCACGGTGATTTGCACGTGATCGATATGCCCAGCGTTCCACAACGGCTCGAACAAAGCGTTGCCGAAACGCAGCGCCAACAGGTTCTGCACGGTCTCCTTGCCGAGGTAATGATCGATGCGGAACGTCTGCGACTCGGCGAAAACGCGGCCCACGTCGTCGTTGATGCGGTTGGCGCTGACCAGATCGTGGCCGATCGGTTTTTCCAGCACCACGCGCGATTCGCCCTTGTTGAGGCCGTAGTTGCCCAGGCGCTGACAGATATCCACGAACAACTCCGGCGACGTGGACAGATAGAACACGCGCACGTTGTCCGGCCGTTCGGCCATCAGCTTGGCGAAATCGTCCCAGCCGTTGTCCTTGCGGGCATCCAGCGGCCGGTAGCCGACCAGCTCAAGAAATGCGGCAAGCGTATCGGGCTGGGATTTGCCTGCGCCGTTGAGTGCCGAGCGGATCTGGGCGCGATAGCCGTCATCGTCCAGTCCTTCGCGGGCCACGCCGATGATGCGGCTGCCGGGCTTGATCTGGCCATCGACAAAGCGGTGGAACAGGGCAGGGAGCAATTTGCGCACGGCCAGGTCGCCAGTGCCGCCGAAAATCACCAGGTCGAACGGGTCGACCGGTAGAGCAGGTGCAGTCACAACTCACCTCTTGCTGATGCTGGCTGGCCACGGGGATGCAGCCGCCGGGGAATGGGGATCGTACCAATGACATACCAGGTGATACCAGTCCCCCTGGCGGTGCATTCGTATGCAAATTTGTCCTAAGCGGACGGACGCTGCCGGATGGCACTGGTTGTACGAGTGGTTCGGCATTGGTATGGTTACTGAGCCTGCCCAAGACCTTCGCGTGGTTCGCGTTGCGCCTGAGCGGTGGCCAGTGGGCTGCGCGTGGCGCCGCGCCTGACTGACCGTCAGGTCAAGCCGCGCGTGGCCCACTGGCCATCGCTCAGGCACAACCCGTAGGGCCGAATGCTGTTTGCTCATATGCCTGCGTTATCACTCAACCGGTTACCGACCATACTCATGCGCAATGTCGTCGATTTCGTGCAAACAGCTTTAGGCGCGGGCCGCGCGAAGGTCTTGGGCAGGCTCTGACTATGCAAAATGCCCTGGCTGACGAATACCGGCGCCTGAGCCGCGATACGAGCACCCACCAGCCGCTGGCGTACCTGCGGCTGCGCCGGGCTATTCGCAACGTGATCCAGCATCGCGACATCGAACCAGGCCAGACGTTGCCGAGCGAACGCGATTTATCGCAGGCCTTGGGTTTGTCCCGCGTGACGGTGCGCAAGGCGATTTCGGGCCTGGTCGAGGAAGGTCTGCTCACGCAGCGCCACGGCGCCGGTACCTTCGTTGCCGAGCGCATCATCAAACCGATGTCGCGCCTGACCAGTTTTACCGAAGACTTGCGCGCGCGCGGCCTGCATCCGCGCTCCGAATTCTTCGAACGCAGCGTAGGCGAAGTCACGCCGGAAGAATCGATGGCGCTCAATCTTTCACCCGGCGTGCTGGTGGTGCGTCTACATCGCGTGCGTTATGCGGAAGACGAGCCGCTGGCGATCGAGCGCAGCGTGGTGCCGGCCGCCGTGCTGCCCGATCCGCACGAAGTGCACGATTCGCTCTACGAAGCGCTGGAGAAACACGACTGCCGACCCGTGCGCGCGCTGCAACGATTGCGTGCCGTGTTGCTCGCGGCGCGCCAAGCCCGTCTGTTGCACGTGAGTGCCGGCAGCGCGGGATTGCATATCGAACGCCGCAGTTTTCTCGACGACGGCCGCGTGGTGGAGTTCACCACGTCGTGGTATCGCGGCGACATTTACGATTTCGTGGCTGAATTGCAGACCGATTGAAGACCGGATAAATCATCGATCGGTCTTTACCATTACCGCATGGGTGATGGAATGAAAGGCGGCATGATCGGGACAGCGTTCTTAGCTTTGGAAATCACGCTGTTTCAGCCCGCGCGTGCCGACTCATTTCCAAGGCCGTCGTTTTTGTTGCCTGCCAAAACGACCGCTGCATGGCTAATGGAGTCCGTGTTATCCAGCGCGTACTCCGCACGCAATGGAGCCAATGGATGGGTGGAGCATGTTTTCGGCTTTCTGTAGAAAGCGCCGTTTTCATCTCTTTTTACGTACCACTTATCGCGCAAGTCGCATCCTAAATGAATATGTTCGTGTATTAACGTATTTATCAGGCGATCAGGATGGTTTCTTATGACATATCTCGACATCACTATCTGACCCGTGTGTCGGGATTTCACCCGCGGGGCATATGCCGTATATGCAGTAGGGCTCGTCGAGTCATCAAGGTATATATTGCCGCCTTTGTTGTTCCACGTTTTTAACATGGCATTGAGGGCATGGGTCAGCCGCTCCTTCATCTTGGCCCTTACGTCATCGCGCGTAACGTCACCTCCGAACAACTCCCTCATATGCGCCAATGTCTTAGCATTCCAAGGGCGATCGACCTGGTGCAACGCGGCTCTGACGGTCCTAATAGCTTTACGCAAAGCCATCTTGACGGCCTTGCGTTCCTCTGGCTCAGAGGACAGTTCCGTAAGCGTGGTTTTCTTTGTGCGATTCGCACAGCGTTCGCTCACAGCTCGCTGGTCATTGATGCCTTCCGATGCGCCATCTGGGACGTTCCTGCTTGCGGGAGCTGCCTCTTGTCTGACGTCCAGATTTGCGCTGGCCCATTGCGGGGTACGCAGCGACCACGGATCTTCATGACTCGAATCGGCGCCGTTGCTCGATGACACGGCTGGTCGTCCTGATTTGCATGGAGCCGGCGCATACGCACCGGGGTCGTCTCGGAAGAGAGAACTGTAGGCATGCGATGGTCTGTTTATAGCAGCATCCATCTTCGCACTTCCTTGTTTTGACTTTATCGGGTTATGCCTCACCTATACACGCTGGCATTGTTTATATGAGGCAGCATAGCGATCGGATAAATTATTAGGGCTGTCGATATTTATATATTGTGCTCATTGGGCATTGTGCTTAATCGGGATTTTTCCAGCCTACAGATACGCCAACCACGAAAAGTGTTAGGCATGTATCGACAAGTGCCGCACCTGGGTCGAATGAAATCGATCACGCTGAAGGGCCGCTTCGGCTTCATGGGGAGCGCGATATTCGCGGATAATTTGCCTTGAACGCCCGCAACCGATAAAGTTTCCGCGTTCCAGGTGTCCCCACGGTTGATCCCGAGGGGATGAAACGGGAAGCCGGTGCGCTGTTCATGCAGCAAGGCCGGCACTGCCCCCGCAACGGTAAGCGAGATTTCCGAACGATCACACGCCACTGTGCGCAGCATGGGAAGGCATCGTTCGACGGCATGCTCCGAAGCATGCCGCTCGCAAGTCCGGAGACCGGCCCGGAACAGGTTCTGGCGTTCGCGGTGGGCGAGGCACGGGATTCGCGCAGCGGTGCTCAGCGCCCGCCCGCTTTTCCGTTTCTCCGGTTCTCTGTGCACGTCGGCTTGCTCACGCTTGCGCCGCGCGGGGACGTGCGGCAGGGGAAACATCCATGTTGTTGAAGAAAACCACGCTCGCGGCCGCCTTGTTGTTCGGATTGGCCACGCAGACCGCTTATGCCGATTCGGCGCCCGATCAGAACGGCACCTTGACGCCGGTGATTGTCACGGCCACGCGCACCGCCATCACGGCCAACGATGCGTTGTCGTCCGTCACGGTGATCACGCGTGAAGATATCGATCGTTTGCAGCCGGTTTCCGTCGCCGATCTGCTGACCGGACTCCCCGGTGTATCGATCGGACAACCCGGCGGCATCGGCGCGCAAACCTCGCTTTATCTTCGCGGTACCAATGCCACGCATGTGTTGGTGTTGATCGACGGCGTGCGTATCGGTTCGGTGAGCATCGGATTGCCGGCGCTGGAACAGATCCCGGTCGATGCGATCGACCGCATCGAGATCGTGCGCGGCCCGCGCGCCAGCCTCTACGGCTCGGATGCGATCGGCGGCGTGATTCAGATTTTTACGCGTCACGGCCAACCCAACGGCGGCATCTCGCCCTCGGTGAGCACCACGGTCGGCAGCCACGGCTATGCGAACGGCCAAGCCGGTGTTTCCGGTGGCGATGCGCATCTTTGGTACAACGCCAGCTTGGGCGGCACCTATACCGGCGGCATTCCCAATTGCCGCATGGGTGCGGCGGAAGTGGGCGTGGCGTGTTTCGTGGACGACCCGCGCAACGATGCGTATCGCAACTGGAACGGCTTTGCCAATTTCGGCTACCGCTGGGACAACGGCACCGAGCTCGCTTTCGATTGGCTGCGCAGCAAGAGCAATGCGCAATACGCCGGCAGCCCGTTTGGCGGCAACGATGCCCTTGAAGAACAATACGTCGCCGGCGCGCGCCTGAGCTTTGCGCCGTTGTCGCTCTGGAAGGTCACGCTCAACGCGGGACAAAGCCGCGACGACGACAACACGTTCTATCAGGGCACCTACTTCGGCCAGTATTACCCGCGCGTGGCGACGGGCTATTTCGATTCGCGCCGCAATCAGGCGTCGTGGCAGAACGACATCACGCTCAGTACGGACCAACTGCTGACGGTAGGTGTGGATTACCAGCAGGAGCACATCGCCAGCGACACGGCCTTCCAAGAAACCACGCGCGGCGACACCGGCACGTTCGCGCAATACCAGGGCACGTTCGGCCAGAACGAAGTGCAGCTTTCGGGCCGTCACGATCACAACGATCAGTTCGGTAATCACAACACCGGTTCTGCCGCGTGGGGTTACCACTTCCAGAACGGCCCGGTGCTTTCGGTGAGTTACGGCACCGCCTTCCACGCGCCGACGTTCGACGACCTTTATTTCCCCGCCTTTGGCGGCGTGCCCACGGCGAATCCGGATCTGAAACCGGAAACCTCGCGCAGCATCGAAGTTGGCCTCACGCAACAGCTTCAATCGTGGAACTGGGGGGTGAACGCGTATCAGACGACTATCAACAATCTGATCGTGCTGGATAGCAATTTCGTGCCGCAGAACCTCAGCCGCGCGCGGATTCGCGGCCTGGAAGGACAGTTCGGTTTCAACTTGGACGATTGGCGCGTACAGAGCTACCTCACGCTGCTGCAGCCGAAAAACGACGACGGCGGCCCGCAAAACGGCAACCTGCTCCAGCGCCGTGCGCAGCGCACCGCGCGCATCGATGTCGATCGCAAGTTCGGAGCATTCAACATGGGCGCCACGTTCTTCGCCTCCAGCAAGCGCTACGACGACATCGCCAACACGGAGCGCATGGGCGGCTACGCCACCACCGATCTACGGGCCAGCTACGCCTTCGCACCGGGCTGGGAAGTGGAAGCCAAGCTGGCGAACGTGTTCGATCACAACTACGAGACGGTGTACTACTTCAACCAGCTGGGCCGCACTTGGTATCTCACTTTGCGTTACAGCCCATCCGCGCTTCAGTAATGGGGAAGGCTGCGCCGAATTAGCAGCCTGAACAGCTAAGTCCGGCCATGCCTTTCGGCACGGCCGGACTTCAGGCACATTTACGGGGCTCGCCGCCAAGGCATAAAGGTGCCCATGAATGTGCCCTTCTTTTTGTTTGCGCCACGACCCGCGCGGGATGCGTGCGGGCGTGTCTTGCGTTCGCCTGACGCGCTGGCGCGGGTGATGCGATGAATATCTTCGCGCCCATCATTCGCCGCCCCATCGGCATGTCGCTGCTTGCCTTGGGCCTGACGATTGCCGGTTTCATCGCCTATCTCACCCTGGGCGTGGCAGCATTGCCGTCGCTGGATTTCCCCGGCCTGGTCGTGATCGCCCAATATCCGGGCGCCGATGCGCAGACCATGGCCGCGACAGTCGCAGCACCGCTTGAGCGTCAGCTTGGACGCATTCCGGGCATTCAGCAGATGACGTCGGACAGCAACGCCGGCGGCACGCAGATCCAGATTCTGTTCGATTTCGGTCGCAGCGCCGACAAGGCGGCACGCGACGTGCAGGCGGCCATCAATGCGGCGCAGCCGGATTTGCCGGCGAGCTTGCAGCCGCCGCAATATTTCAAATTCGATACGGCATCGATTCCGGTATTGCTGATTTCGCTCACCTCCACCAGCATGCCGCCGGACAAGCTGTACGACCTTACCGATACCTTGCTGAAGCCTGCCGTGTCGCAAATACCCGGCGTGGCGCAGGTGCAGGTGTTCGGCGGTGCGCCGCATGCGGTGCGCGTCACCTTAAATAGCGCAGCCCTTACGGCCAAGGGGATTACCGCGAACGATATCGCCAATGCATTGCGCGCGGCGAACGTCACCTCGCCACAAGGCATGTTGAGCGACGGCATCCGCCAGATGACGGTCACGGCCAACGACGCGCTGCAAACGCCGCAGGATTTCGGCTCGCTGGTCATCGCCAACCGCAAAGGCGTGCCGGTGTATCTCTCCGACGTCGCCACCATCACCAGCGGCGAGCAGGACAAATATCAAGCGGCGTGGTTCAACGGCCAGCGCGCCGTATCGATGCAAATCAGCAAGCGACCCGAAGCCAATTCGGTGCAGCTGGTGCAGGACATCCGCAACCGCTTGCCCGGTTTGCGCAACCTGGTGCCGGCGGATGTGCAGATCACGCCGATTTTCGACCTGACGCAAGGCACCAAGTCGGCACTGCACGAAGTGGAAGTCGCGCTGCTGCTCAGTATTTTGATGGTAGCGCTGGTGATGCTGGTGTTTTTGCGCCGCGCCCGGCCCACGATCATCGCCATGTTCAGCGTGCCGCTCTCGCTGGCGGGCGCGTTTGTGGTGATGTACGCACTCGGCTTCACGCTCAATACCCTGTCGCTGATCGCGCTGGTGCTGTGCGTGGGCTTTGTGGTGGACGACGCGATCGTGGTGATCGAAAACATCGTGCGCCATATGGAGCACGGCATGAAACCGCTGGATGCCGCCTTGCTGGGTGTGCGCGAAATCGGTTTTACGGTGATCTCCATCACGGTGTCGCTGGTCGCGGTGTTCGCGCCGATGGTGTTCGGCAACAACACGCTCGTGATGCTGATGCGCGAATTCTCCGTCACGCTGATTGCGACGATCGTGATTTCCGCGGTGGTGTCCCTCACGCTCACGCCCGCGCTGTGCGGCCGCTACCTGCTTGAAGAAAACGTCGGACATCGCAAGCCCGGCCGCATCGAGGCGGTGGTGGAGCGGCTCGATCGGTGGATGTTGCGCGTGTACGAGCGCGGCCTGGACTGGGCGATGCATCATCGCCGCGTCATGCGCTGGCAGCCGCTGATCCTGCTGATTCTGACCATCGGTCTTGCCGTCACGGTCACCAAGACGGCCGGCGGCGGCATCATGCCGAAAGAAGACACCGGCATGCTGATACTGCAAATGAGCGCCGATGCGAACATTTCACCTGCCTTGATGGCCACGCGAACCCAGGCCGTCGCGGCAATCATGCAGGCCGATCCGGCGGTGGTGGATGTCACCACGATTCTCGGCGGCAACAACAACGCCGGCCAGGTCGGCAATACCTCCACGTTGTTCGTCGACCTCAAGCCGTTGGGCAAAGGCCCGGGCCAGCGGCCCGACCCGCTCGACAAAGTGATCGAACGGTTGGATAAGCAATACAAGAAGCTGCCGGACATGACCGTGACGATGCGCGGCCTGCAGTTTCTTGGCGGCCCCAGCAACAAGGGCGGCGGCGAATACGCCTTCGATCTTGGCAGCACGATGAATGCGCCATTGCAGCCGGCGACGCTGCGCCTGGCACAGGTGATGCGCAAGATGAAACAGTTCAAGGACGTCACCACCAGTTACGACAGCATCGGCAAGCAGCAGCTGTTGCAGGTGGATCGCAATGCGGCATCGCGTCTGCAAGTGGGCATGGGTCAGATCGACCAGGCGCTTACCGACGCGTTCGGCCAGAACCCCGTGTCGGTGATCTATTCGGATATCAATCAATATCGCGTCGTGCTGACGGCCGGCAATGCCGATTCGCTGAGCCCCGACACCTTGCTCAACACCTACGTGCGCAATTCCCAGGGCAAAATGATTCCGCTGTCGGCGATGGCGCATATCGTGTCGCAGATCGCGCCGGTCGCCATTTCGCATTTCAACCAGATCGAATCGTCCACCATCAGTTACAACTTGGCCGACAAAGTCACGCAAGCCGACGGCTTGAAGTTGGTCGATCAAGCGATCGTCACCGCACAATTGCCTCCCGGTGTGGAGCGGCGCTTCACCGGCGACAACCAGAAATTGATGGAGGCGTTGCAGAACGCGCTGATCGTGTTCGCCGCCGTGATCCTGGTGATGTATATCGTGCTTGGCATTCTTTACGAAAGCCTGATTCATCCGCTGACGATCCTGTCTACCTTGCCCGCGGCAGGCATGGGTGCGTTCCTGGCGATGTTGCTTACGCATACGCAGCTCACGGTCATGTCGGTGATCGCCGTGTTGATGTTGATCGGCATCGTGAAAAAGAATGCGATCCTGATGGTGGACTTCGCCCTGGTCGCCGAGCGCGACCGCGGCCTGTCGCCGCCGGATGCGATCCGCGAGGCGGCCATCGTGCGCTTTCGTCCCATCACCATGACCACGCTGGTGGCGATGGGCGCGGCGCTGCCCTTGGCCATCGGTTTCGGTATCGGTTCGGAAATGCGCCAGCCGCTGGGCATTGCCATTCTCGGCGGCTTGTTCGTATCGCAATTGCTGACGCTGCTCAGTACCCCTGCCATCTATCTGTGGCAACACGATCGTCGCGTGCGCAAGGCCCTTCGCAAGGCACGTCGCGAAGAGAAACGCCGCCTGCGCCAGATCGGTAAACAAGCTGCAGCGACGGAGTGAGACGATGACGCGCTTTTCCTGACGCGGAAAAGCGTGTCATGGCAGTTTGGCGAAAGGCTCGCCGTGCCTTATGGCACGGTCGGACTTCAGGCACATTTGCATGAATAAGCATCAGCGTATGAGATGCTTATGGATGCATCTTTCGCACAACACGGCCCGTCATGCGAAGCACAGGCTGATATCGCAAGCGCCGTGTTGACGCTCGACACGGAGG
>Ga0335072_10014343_pt1 | contig 11256 bp, 11 predicted proteins | sample Lox_Sample_21_FD_206725 | JGI IMG/M metagenome (GOLD analysis project Ga0335072, IMG submission 206725) | Soil microbial communities from Loxahatchee National Wildlife Refuge, Florida, United States - Lox_Sample_2.1 | ecosystem: Environmental > Terrestrial > Soil > Wetlands | place: USA...
GAGCTAGCCTCTTCCTAAGCTTCAGAATACCCCACCAATACTCTTCTCGTTCCATCTTATCGTCAAACTCTTTGGCCGTGGTGTTATATACCTCGACCAAATTGATGGTTCTCGGATCGACGGAGGGAAGTGGTCGGGACAAGAGGATATAATACTTTGTGCCGACGAAGGAAATGGCCCCGAAGAAAGCAAAGCCTGCAAACCAGAGAGGAAGCGGGATAGCCGCAGTCGGAGTTCTCTTCGTCGAAGGTCCATTGGATGGCGGCGGACTGGATTTGGACAGGACCTGTGGGCGGTTGACGGTGTTGATGCGCGGCAGCTGGCGCGTCATAAGACGCAAAGACGACTTCATTATGGGTTCTGCAGTCTCACGGAGACCGCAATCGAGGTCACCTGCACATGTTGATGGGCAATTGAAGCTCGTAGCCAAGAGTGAAGCTTCGACAGCCAAAGCAGAATATGCTTCGGTAAATCGTTCCACCGACGTCGAGTCCACGCCCTTCGAGGCAAGACGCCGTCATTTGCCTAGCTTCCAAATTCTCGATGGTCATAGGCCTGTCTATTGTGGCCGGAATTTTTACCCAAACACGTACCGAACCAAGACAGTCTCCACCATATAGACTTCATCGTTGCAAAGAGAATGCAAAATACCCTCCGGGTCTTGTTTCAAATCCCTCAACGTTCCTAAGTGACCGCTCCGCTTCTCCGTTCCATCTCATAAAGCGATTACAAATCACGAATATGGATGCTTCCAATCGTCCCAAGTCGATTCTGATCGTTGGTTCAGGGAGTTTTGGGCTTTCTACCGCTCACTCCTTGGCTAAGAATGACGTTTTCAAGGACACCAAAATTATCTTAATTGATCGGTGGGACTTTCCGGCCCCTGACGGTGCAAGCGTACGCTATTTCTGTTTCTGTTTCCTTTCTCCGGATCTCCGTGAAAAGATTTATTCGGTGGCAGTGGCGGTGGTACTTACACAAACAGATTGACACATCGCGTATCGTTAGAGCTGGTGCGCACGATCCAATGTGGCGGTAACGACCGCGTCCCCGATTACAGCTTACCTTATGCTTAGATTATGCCGACCCTGCGTATGCCGCGTTGGCAGCGAAAGCATTAGAGCTGTGGCGTTCCCAATGGGGGGATGAAGGCCGCTACACCGAGGCCGGACTTTGTTTGACTGCAGATCGAGGAGTGGATGATTACGTCGAGAAGAGTTTGGAGAACGTAAAGACCTTGCTGGCTCGGGAAGCCGAGCTCAAGGGGCTTGATCCTGCGAAGCACGTTGAAGATAGCATCAAAGTACTCGAGAGCCACCAAGATATTCTTGACACCACCAAAACAGGCGGCGGAAATGGGAACTTCGGCTACCTCAACCGTAGAGCGGGTTGGGCAGACGCGGAGGCATCCATGCGATGGCTGCGACGCCAAGTGGAATCGATTGGGCGGGTCTCTTTCGTTAAGGGGACCGTGAAACGCCTTTCATTTGCTGAAAACGGAAATATTTTGGGCGCAACATTATCCGATGGTAGCAATCTCCACGCCGATCTCACTATCCTTTCGGCAGGTGCATGGACGCCGGCTCTATTGGACTTGAGAGGCATCGTGCAGGCGACTGGCCAAGCCATGGCATACATCGAACTGTCCGACGAAGAAGCGGCAGAGCTATCCACGACGCCTACGCAGCTAAACATGTCGACAGGCATGACTAAACATGCCGGCTGCTTCTGCATTGCACCCCCACATCCGTCAAGGAAAATACCGTTTCCTGGGAACGACAGGCGACTATTCTGGAAAATGGCAAGGCACGGACACGGTTACTTGAACATGACTACAATCCCTCACCCGGAAGACGCATCTAAACCTGACATAACCATCAGCGTGCCTTGCACAAACCCAAACGATCCAATGGCCACTCAGAAAATACCGCAAGAAGCAACCGATATTTGCAGGGCGTACTTGGAATCCGTTGTGGCGCCTGACTCTCCATTAGTAAGGCGGCCGTTTGTCTATACTCGGATATGCCATTATGCAGATACGGCAAGCGGCGACTGGCTGATAGACTACCACCCAAAGTACAACAAAACTTTGTTCGTCGCGACGGGTGACAGTGGTCATGGGTTCAAGTTTCTCCCAGTGATCGGCGATCACATCGTGGAATGCATTCTAGGGAGGTGTCCGGAAGAGTTTAAGACCAAATGGTGTTGGCGCGATCCCGTGCCGTATGAGTCCTGGCCGGGAGACGGCAGTAGGGGGGGACGTCGGGGCATGATACTGGACGAGGAGCTCGCAGCCGGTGCTTAAGGGAAGCATAGTCCGTCCCTACTTGCAAAACATCACTTGGCATCGTGCTATTTGTGTTTTTCTTTGCTTTTCGCTCAATCTTTGGCGTCTCTAACCAATGCCGCCCTAACGATATGCCGTCTCATGCTGAGTCGGGAGACCATCGTGGCATGCCTAATGCTTCTTCTTCATCCCATCCGATTTGTTTCTTCTGCGACCGACTGACAGCCACTAGCCAGGCTATTCAACTCACCTCTCCCACGCGATTATCCTCTCTCGACCTCTGGCGCCGCCATTTCTATCCTGTCCGGTCGATTAGGGGGGCCTAGGTACCGGTACACGTCCAATACCTCTAGCAGATGCAAAGCATCACAGTCACTAGCAAATTTCCTCATCGGCTAATCACCGTGGTTCATCTCGAACTGCCATAAACGCAAGTGATGCTCTACCGTTTGACGATGACGGATCTGTTGAAGGCTGAAGGCTGTGGACAACGTAAACAAACCACCGGAAAAAACTCCTCCTTGGCGTTTCGTCTTTGCAGATGCAATATCTATGCCCTCGACGTGGATATTGAAACATATTTCATAAGGGATAGCATGGGAGTATAAAGAGCAAAGACGAAATAACCATGTTACGAGTTGAGCTAATCACGGTGAACGCAATGGCGGGTCTGGCGTAGAATGGAGACGAGCTTGAACACCATATTTGTCTTAAGGATTGGACGTCGTACTAGAACTCAGTACACCATAAAGACCGCAGATTCTTCCTTGGGGGGCGAGGACGAGCGTTCTAGCGTTACTCCATAGCTCGTCTCCTGAGAACCGGCTAACAAAGGAAGGCAGTACATTCTCCAAATCCCGTCAAAACACCAACTACGTTAAAGCTTGCGAATGGCACTCGTGACATTCTTTAAGAGCGTCTCCGCACCCTCCTCCACCCTGTGCAACATTGTGGTTTGTCTGCGCAGCCAAAGAGAGTCAGTACCGAATCCAGCGCGCGCCTCGCGCACATTCGAGGGAAGAAACCAAACCGAAATCCCACTTTCACTCACCCCCCAACCCTAAAGAAAAAAGCACTCACCTCGGGCCGGGGGCAATGGTCAAGAAGGGCGCTTCGAGAGTAGGCATGAAGCGCTTCAGCAGCTCGAACTCGAGCGGGCCCAGGGGCTCCTCAGCCATGGTCTTGGCGCCGTTCTGCCAGACAATGGTCTGCTGGCCCTGGTTGATGGAGGCCAGCGTGACGGAGTTGGGGTCGACGGGCGCGGCCGCCGTGCCACGCACGTCCCAGCCGTCCAGCGCGCGGCTGGTATACGTGCCTTTGTCGCCGATGCCCACGCCCGGCAGGCCCATGCGGATGCGCACGCTGGAGTGCACGCGCTCGCACGTGTTCTGCAGCGGCCGCTGCGGGTTGGCGTAGGGCTCGCCGGTCGCGTGGTCGTAGCGGAGGTAGCCGGTGGGCGAGCGGTTGGCGGCACCAGACAAGCTGTAGAAGAAAGTCATGGCGTCGTGGATGGCGCCGCAGGACCACGGCCGCACCGGCATCTTGGAGTCGAGTGTTTTGTGCTCGCTCCAGTACTGCGCTTCCAGCAGCCGCACGTCAAACTCGAGGCCCCGCTGCCACAGCTGCTCGATCATCCACGCCAGCGTGATGTCGGCCGCGCGTGAGTCGTCGTACGACCCGCCGACATCTGAGTGCCCGCCCTGGAACCACACCTGCGTGAGGGTTTGGCCCGGCAGCGGCACCGGCAGCTCCCAGAGGGTGGGCGTGAAGCAGTCACGGCGCTCGTCGAGCGCCAGGGCGTGCACGGCGTGCTGGACCATGGGCGGCACCGACGTGTCGACGAAGGCGTAGTCGATGCTGTGGTGGGCCGGCTTGTTTGGGTCGAAAATGCCGATGCGCGGGATTCCGAGCGAGCCCACAGTGTCAAAGCATGCCACTACCTTCATCACCACGTTCGGAGTAGTATATCCCAGCTGCTGCAGGCGCGCCACGTACTGAGTCTTGCCTTCCCGATCATTGAGATTTGGTCGCGGCGAATGGAACGGGACGTCCTTGAAATGAGTTTGGTAGTTTTTCATTTGCTGGTTCTCCCAATCCTCAAAGATCGGATAGAAGTACTGCATGCCAAGTGGCGTGATCAGGCCGACATCGTTGATGAAGGCGGCGATGCTGCGTGCCGTGAAAGAGCCGCGAGAAAAGCCAACAAGAAAGATCTCATCGCCAGCGTCTTTGTCGTAGTTTGCCGCAATGAATTGGTAGGCTTCGCGGATGTGCTCGGACAAGCCTAGTCCAGTTGCACCGCCAACGAATTTGTCGAGAATGTCGTTAGTACCGATGCCAGATTGATAGAAAGTGATTTGAGGGACTCCATTGCGGTCTCTCTTGGCAACACAGCGAGCGATCCTAGTCACGTTGCTAGGCTGCTCAAGCAGCGCATTCTTTGGCGCTGGGGCTTCATTATCGACATTTTGCACGCCAACGTCAGAGTTCAACCAGGTTCCTGCATGTTATTAGAAGCCTCTTCTTCACAAAATAAGGTTGAGGCTGTTGCTCGAGTTACCGTCACAGCAAACGACAAGACGCTTCATTTTGTTTGTAGCCATGGCTGCCGTGGAGTAGCGTAGGTACGAGCGCACGGTGGGCTGTGGAATCCGGAGAGCGCTACGAAAGACACGAAACATAGAAGAACCAACAGCAGAAAGTCAAGGATTGAAGTTGGATTACAGTGTGAGACGATGATTATGTACGCTTTTTGTTGTTCGGCAGCGAGCCCCCAAACGAGGCTCAGCTGAGAAAGCTGAGAAACTTCCCGTTGCAGCGGCCGCCTTCAGCTTTTGACGCCATGGAGGGGTTCGAAGGTCTAGCCGTCCCAACCGTCAGCAGTGATCGTCCATTTGTAGCACAAGAAAAGCACAACTGCGAGCCAATGCTAGATTCCGCTCCTCGCCTGGCGTCTCGCTCGGGCTTAGTCGGGCGGTCAGAGGTTCACTTTCGCCCATCGAGATGCGGCGAGGCGGCGTCTTTGCTGTTGTTGCAGCTGATTGCAGCAGGCGTCTTTGTGTCTCTCATGGCTGCAGCGCTGGGCACGCGCGGCAGCTGATAGAAAACCCATGAGGGCGTCAACGCGTGATCTTGGCTGCTGAGAGCTGGTGTCTTGGACGTTCCTTGGGACCGTCTTTGGGGCAGGAGGCTGGCATTTCGAAGAGAGCAAGAGAAGTCTGGAGTGAAGCCCTTTTTGTACACGCGCAAAAAGAGACTGTCTGCCAGCGACACCGACCTAAGGAAGGGCAAGTGGCAAGTACAAATGCACTTCGTGCGCGCAGCCGTGCGGCCGGCCCGGCCCAGGCTGTGACACCGCACGCCGTTCGAAGGAGGATGGATCCCTGATGCCGCGCAAGAAAAAGCTGGTAGTGGTTCCCGAGTGCAGACGCGGATGCAGACGCGGATGCGGCGAGACGCTGCCTGCTCTGGCCGCTTTCTTATTTGCTGGACTGACAGAATCTTGATTGATTTGGTACCATTTGTACCCGTTACCGTCTCGCCAAAACATTACACGATCATTTCTGATAGTTAGCGATCAAAACAGCCTCCTAAAGCAGCAATTGCGCTTAAGTAGCCAAGCGCAACGGCCTTTACGAATCTGGTGCTAATCCATATTCATCCAGCAGTCTTACATATCGTCCTTCCCCACGAGGATCAGGTCATCGGGGACTTGTAGCTGGGCTGAGCGTGCTGACGGGAAGGCGGCGACGCGCGGAAGGCTCCGCGTTTGAGGAGTTGGTGCGACACGCTGGTAATCATGATACATAGCATGCAACTCCATGCGAAGATCCACGTTCATGGCACATATCCGCGGAAGCAGGCAGCTTTCCAGATGCGGCCAGTGGTCGTCGAAACTCCGCGGGCAAAAAAGCTCGAAGGCCCATGCGAACATTGTACCTCTTACTCCGATTCTCCTTTGCCCCCACCAGCGCACTGCCCAAGCACCGGCGTCAAAATACGGCGCACAGCTTGTTCTGCGGCCACGACTCTCGATCTGCGGAAGTGCCTGGAGGGCCGCAAAGTGGCTCTTCTGCCCTGTTTGTTCAGCGCTGGAGATAGATCGGAGAATTGAGCAGCGTACGTTTGTCATCATGGCCCGGCAAATTGAGCAGGAATCACACGACCACGACGGCGAGGTTTGATGGCAACAGCGTCCAAGGCCCGCTTTCACTGGGTCTGCACCTCCGATCTCCAATCTGGGGAACCTCCTCGCAGTTCGCGCAAGGCTCGCGCGTGTGGCCCGTTTCGGCAAGAGGTGAGTGCCCGCCTTTAGGCCGGACGCTCGCACAATCTATACGTTTATTCATCATCGGCGGACTCGGCAGGTTGGCTGTGGCTGATTGGGTCGAGGCCGCGGGCAAGGCAGGAACAGCCATTTTGGCCATGGAAGCATCCCTGCGAAGGTCGTTCGGCGCTGGCGCGCTGGTCGTTTGCGTGCAAACAAGCCCGAGGATGCAAGTGCTGATAATCGCCGCGTGGAGTATGACTAATCTTTTAGACCTCCCAGCCATCATGATGCCGAGAGTACAGGGGAGGTACACGAGAACCAAATCAAGCGGAATGCCTGACACACCACGAGCACAGTCAAAGGATCGTAAAAATCGTGCTGCAGCAAATCGGAGGACGAAGACTTGCCGCAGTTAGACAGAAGTCGCCCCATATTCGCATGACAAAAGCAAAAGAAACGACGTTGGAAGAAGATTCGGCCTTGGATTCTCGTGCACGGAACAATGGATCCTTCAAAGGAGTAATTCGACCGCAAAGCCACCGACGCTTCCATTCCGTCCAGTTCCTTTGGTGCCAGTGAAAAAGAAAAAAAAACAAAAGCCGGCGCGAGAAACGCATTTGATTCAAGCTGCAAAAAGCGGGTCTCACAGCCTCCCGAATGCCGCATTCAAAGCAAGTAATCCTCCAGCCAGTGAAAACGCCGACTCCGTTTGTAAGCTCCAGCTACTTTTGCAATCCATTTCGCGAAGAAAACAGCACTTAAACATAGAGTTCATAAAACAAACAGGCGGTCAGATATAAGGTAATCTGAAGATGTAAGAAGTGTGAAAGTCGGGGGCTAAAGCGTTCTGCTATATCGCCGCCAACGCGCCCTATGCAGTCAGCGGGGAAAAGGCGCTGAGCCAGGTATACCTGATGAGTAAATCAATCTGTGATGAGTGGACGAGAGAGGCTTGGCGGTAGAGAGCAAGCCATAATTGTGGAGATGGCGATGCACGCTTGATGAGAATACCGTCGTGTTTCGTGCTTGCCGAAGGGAACCTCCATGGCGCGCGCAGCTGAAAAAAAAATGGGATTTCAACTGCGTTCTGCCAAACGACGGAAACTGCGAGCGAAGGATCGAATTCGCAGCGCGGAAATCGCAGCATTGGAGATGGCGCAAGACAAATTGTGAGCTGTTGTGATGCGCATCCCAGCAAGCTACTCATCAACGCCAATGTTTGGATTTCTCTCTCGTGTCACGATTAGATCGTCATCGTTGAAGTCTGCCGGTCGTCGGATTGAACGGGTTGTGTGTTTTCCGTTCATCCGGCTCTCAGACCAGACTGACTCATCGCGGCGTCCTGCGCAGCGTCTCCGTGAGTCGGAGGGAGCAGGTATTCCCAGCAATGGGTTACCTCTTCGACCTCCTCGTCGTGGTGATCGCCGCCGAAGGGCAAGCCAGCATCATGAACTTGCTGGTCGAGCGGGTTCATCTGCAAATACCCGTAAGCGAAACCGGACTCATGCCTGCAAGGCAAGTGTGGAGTACCGTGTTCCTGTCCGCTGCTACCTGTGATGGCTGCGGCTCGTTCCGCTGCTCGCGCCGCCATCTGCAATTCCTCGACTGCGCTCGTTGTCATGGAGGCGGCGGGCGCTGACGCATCCTCGGCTGGACGTTGCGGAGGATTGCTCAAGTCGATGGACGCGGGCGGCGGAGGCACATCATCGTGGCGCTCAAGGAGGCGACCTTGGAGCTGAATAATGTATTCGCGGAGGGTAAAGTTCTCTTGCTGGATAGCTTTGTAATTGCCAATCAAGGCTTCATACTCTTTGACCTTTTCCTGCAACGAGGAAATGTAGGCCTCCTTTCGTTGGCGGAATGCGCGCTGTGGCAAAGATTATGTTAGCCTCGGGAACAGTAATCAACAGGGCGACGGGACGTGGTAGCCAACCTGTGCGGCTCTGTTCTGCGCGGCTCTTTTGGAAGTTGAGAGCTCGCGACGTCCCTTGCGGACCTCTGGGATCTGCTCTTCGGCGCCGCTTTCGGAAATAGGCATTGGGTAACCGGGTCCAGCTATGGCCGGGTCGATGTGGTGATCGTGAGGGCTGGCGGCGTGCATTCCGTCGTGGGCGGCGGCGTGGGTCGAGGGAGCTGGCTGTCCCGCCTGTGAATTGAGGAGGTGCTCGCGCAAGGCTGCAAATTATAATAACACGGGTCAGTCGCGCCGAGAGGGCGGGCATCTGGGGGGGGGGAGGGGGTGCCAAAGTATTTTGTAAACGCCAGGGCTTACGTACTCATAATGCTAGCTTCCTGGAGCAAAACATGATGTGTCAGCGTGGGCGACATGTAATCAGGTGGACGGACCGGGGGAAATGAAAGCACTTCCTACCTCAGGCTGTTGCATTGCTTTGCTGGGAGCGGTGGGGCCGCAGGAGCGTGTGGTGTGGTGAGGGAGTGGGAGGTTGGAGCTTTGCCAGAGCGAGTATGCTGGCGGATGCCGTTCTGGGCTCGATCCCACAGCAGCAGCAGCAGCAGAAGCAGCAGCGCGCGCGCGGCGCTTGGCCCGCAGCGAGGTGCGAGGTGCGCCTCTGGACCGCCTGGAGATCACGTCTGGCTCACCTCACGGGGCCCTTTACGGCCGGACTTGCAGCGACCGCGTGCGGAATGCGGCGGGCGAGGGGCGACGAGTGCGGCCTGGGGCGGAGGGGGCGGGTACGGGCAGAGCTGGAGTGCGATTCTGGCAGCAGCAGCAACAGCAGCAGCAGCTGGAGCGCGTGCTGTGGGCAGTCGACCTTTGGCCACCACCGCCGCCGTCCGGGGCGACGGGATGGCGATGAGGATGGGCGAACACGGCGCCGAAGATTAGGTCGCGCGTCTGCATGGCGGACGGACGGGTTAGCGACGTCGACGGCACTGCGAGCAGCGCAGGGGCAGCGAGAGCGAGCTTGACTTGCCTGTCGCGGGAAGCGCAGAGACGGGTTGCGGGCAGAAGTGATCAGTCAGCGATGCTTATGTCAGTTCTGAGTCGTCTCGAGGGAGAGCGAGGGACTGAGATTAAATCACTTCATTAGCTGCCGCGAAACACTGGTCAGCCGAGAGCGGGCAAACCCCAGCGAGCCCCAGCGCGCCGCAGCAGCGCCCGCCAGCGCCCGCCCGCAGCCCGCCAGCACCCGCCAGAACCTCCAGCCCGACACGCGCTGCCTTTCCGCGCTACTCTGCACACTACGCTGCCCACGCCGTTGACTTCCTCTCCAGGCTGGCTGCGCCGCCGGTCCAGGTACGCCTGCTGCGGCACTAGGCCGACAGGTACATCTGCTGCTCGCATCTAGCAAAAGGTGCGCCGCCGCACATTGCCCGCCTTCCCGCGTGCCCTTCCAGCGTGGGAGCTCAACTCGGCGCGCGCTCTGCGTCGCCTTGCGGCCGCCGTCGCTGATGCCGAGTTGCCACCTGCCTTCCACAGACGCAATTCCTCGGCGACCAGAAACTGCATCTCCGCTGACATGTACTGCTGCTCGTCGGACGCGATGCGATGCCTCAGGAGGGAAAGAGGTCACCCTGGCGCGCATGAGGGCCAAGAACCAGCCAACCACCAGCCGCGCCCATCGCCTATACGTAGCAGTCCGAACATGGCCGCCGCGAACCTATCGTACATCACCGTCTTTTTCGTGTGTGGAACTCTTGCTTTTCCGCTGCTGGGTTGGCACAGTAAGCCGGCCTCGCGTTGCTCGTTTCGCCCCAGTCGACCGCCTCGTGTGTCGGTACTCACTGCTCTCCAATGCACGGCACATCTGCCACGCCCCCCTTCTTCGTTCTTGGCCCCCTTCGCGTGACTAACGCTGGCCATTTGGATACGGGGCGTCGCTGTGCTGACTGCGAGACTCCGGCTGGGATCACTACGCGTGAGCCAGGAGGCCAAATTCCGAACATGAGTGATTACTACCAATGGCTTCACCGTCTGTCTTCTGGCACGCCTCAAATCTCGATCCTGTTGCTCAAAACGGAGTGCCACACGTAGACTGCTTGCTCGGCCGAGCGCAAGGCCACCACAGGCCACTGGCCGCTGCGAATACTTGCAATGGCGAGACATGTGCATTCGCAATCGTGTTGAAGTCGCACCCTACATGCAATTTGGGGCTTGAGGCTTGCCGGTTGGCAGTTAAATTACACCTCATTCGCCAATCGCCGTGGTTCAGCCAACCTGCACGCTTACAAATCATGCTCGGCTCTGGCGGAAGAGCCGTCGCAACCGCAAGTGTCCGCTTGGCACTCTGACGCTGCGACACCTCCAGCGAACAAATCGTCGGTCCCGTCGACATTATCGAATTTTGCGCCGCTATCTGCCGTGCTTGATTCCTTTTCGGCAAATGTCACGCTTACGGCGGATCGGGCTCCCACAGCTGTTGCTGCTTTTGCGCTCTAGGATGAGGCTTGAAACTCCGTCGCGCATCCTTTGCGTCCTGCTGAGACGTCAGCCCTCGCAGGTAGTTGCCTGTAATCGGTCGAGCATCGCCGAGATGCTGATCTAAGATACGCCCTCGCATGAAGTGACCATTTCTGCTACGTTATGCCATCTCGCAATCGTTCGGATCATTCCGAAGCTGCCTCGCGCCTTTCGCACTGCCCTCTCTCTTACTGCCGAAGCGGTAATAAGCAGGGATAAACCCTCAGCCGCCGCTACGGCTGCCTCAATCGTCAGAGGCAGCTAAAAAGTCCTACC
>Ga0335072_10014344_pt1 | contig 11256 bp, 8 predicted proteins | sample Lox_Sample_21_FD_206725 | JGI IMG/M metagenome (GOLD analysis project Ga0335072, IMG submission 206725) | Soil microbial communities from Loxahatchee National Wildlife Refuge, Florida, United States - Lox_Sample_2.1 | ecosystem: Environmental > Terrestrial > Soil > Wetlands | place: USA: Florida...
CAAGCCTGCTGTTAAGCGTGGGCTCGACGTTACTGTTCTGGCTGATTTCCCGTTTGCGCCGCTGAACTGAAAGCGTTATCTTGGGTGCAAAGTGGAAGTTAGATCATCGGAGGTCAGGATGAAAGGATCACCCAAGGTAATCGAGCAATTGAACAAAGCATTGCGCGAAGAGTTGACCGCGATCAATCAGTATTTTCTGCACGCGGAAATGTGCGAGAACTGGGGATACGAACGGCTCTCGGAATACATCAAGATGCAATCGATCGGCGAAATGAAACACGCCGAAGCGTTGATGGAGCGAATTCTTTTTCTCGATGGGTCTCCTTCGATGAAGCCGCTTGAGCTAACAGTTGGAAAGAACGTTGAGGAAATGCTGCAGAGCGACCTGGAACTGGAGATCGGCGCGGTAGCAGATTACAACGCAGCGATTCAAATTGCGGTGGCGGAAAAAGACAATGGTTCGCGTGATCTTTTTGTGCAATTACTGAAAGACGAAGAGGGGCACGTAGATTGGCTCGAAGCGCAGATGCACCAGATCAAAGAACTCGGCTACGAGCGGTATTTGACCATGCAGCTTGGAGAAAATGAGGAAGAGGAGTAATCGCTCGCGGCCTCGATTGCGTTTTGCGGTATCTTTCTAACGAATGGGTCAACTTCAATTTAATTTGCAGCCGGAGCGCCGGATTTTTACCGTCAGCGACCTGACGGCGCGGATCCGCGATCTTCTAGCAAAGAATTTTACCGACATCATTGTGCAGGGGGAAATCTCCAACTGCCGTCCGGCGGCTTCCGGACACATTTACTTCACTCTGAAAGACGACCGGGCGCAGATTCGCTGCGTGTTTTTTAAGCAGCAACAGCGCGGGACGAAGTTCCGTCCCGAAGATGGGTTGAAAGTCAGCGTGCGCGGTTCGATTAGCGTTTATGAGGCGCGGGGGGAATATCAGGTTTACGTAGAATCGCTGGAACCGTTAGGCCGCGGGGCGCTGCAACTTGCATTCGAACAGCTGAAGAAAAAGCTGGAGACCGAGGGACTGTTTGATCCGGCGCATAAGAAGCCCTTGCCGTTGTTGCCAAGCCGAATCGGACTGATTACTTCTCGCACTGGGGCAGCCGTGCGCGACGTTGTGCGCATCCTGAAACGGCGATTCCCCAATGTGCACCTGACGCTTTATCCAGTGCTCGTGCAGGGGGAAGGTGCAGCGTCGCAAATTATCGAGGCGCTCGAATATTTCAATCGTACACACTCCGCTGACGTGATCCTACTGGTGCGCGGCGGCGGCTCCATCGAAGATCTGTGGTCCTTCAACGAAGAAAGCGTGGCGCGGGCCATTGCGGCTTGCGCGATCCCCGTGATTTCCGGAGTCGGCCATGAGACCGATTTCACGATTGCGGATTTTGCCGCCGATGTGCGTGCATCCACGCCTTCGGCTGCGGCGGAACTGGTGGTGCAAACTCGCCGGGAGCTTGACAAGCACGTTGCGGATTTGCTGAACAATCTTGACAGCCTGATTCATTACAAATTGCTCGTGCTTCTCCGCCGCGTTCACGAACTGATAGGACGGTCCGGCTTTCGGCGGCCGCAAGACTTGTTGCGACAAAGCCGCCAACGCTCGGATGAAATGGCGTCGCGCCTTGCCCTGGGGCTTCGGTCGCGGGTGAAGGAAAGCCACAAGCGGCTGACCAACGCTCAGGTTCGCATAGCCCGGGTGGATTTGCGTGCAAGGGTAGCTGCCTTTCGGAAGCGTGCATCAGAATTGGAGGCGCGACTTGGGTTCGACCTGCGCGCACGCCTGGAGACATCCCGCAGGAGGTATATGGTGGCCCATTTACGGATAGCATCGTTTGATTTTCGCGTGAAAATGGCGGCATTACGGTTGCGCCTCGAAAAGTTGAGCCACGATTTAGCCTCGTGTATGGAACGGAAAATTCGGTTGAAACGGGAGGGCTGGCAACGGGTGGCGCTGCAGTTACAGGAACGCAGCCCGCTCCAACTATTAGAGCGTGGTTACGCTATCGCTACGGACAGCGCGGGCAATATACTGCGCGACGCGGACCAGGTGTCTTTAGGCGACCAAGTGAGGGTTCAGCTTAGGAGAGGACGCCTCCGTACAGAAGTAAAAGACAAAAGCAGCTAGGTTTCAAATGTGCGTCACTCCTCTTCGTCGCTGGAGACGCGCAAGACCGCCAGGAACGCTTCTTGCGGAATGTCTACCTGGCCGACACGTTTCATGCGGCGCTTGCCTTCTTTTTGTTTCTCGAGCAGCTTCCGTTTGCGCGTGATGTCACCACCATAGCATTTTGCCAGCACGTTTTTGCGTATGGCCGAAACCGTTTCGCGAGCGATCACGCGGCTGCCAATCGCGGCTTGAATAGGCACTTCGAACAGTTGGCGTGGAATGAGCTTGCGCAGACGCGTGACCAAGTCACGCCCGCGCTCGACGGCAAACTCGCGGTGGATAATCAGCGCCAAAGCGTCGACCGGTTCTCCGCCCACCAATATGTCGAGCTTGATCAGGTCCGATTCCTGGTAACCCGCGAGATGGTAGTCGAGCGAAGCATAGCCGCGTGAAACGCTTTTTAAACGATCGTAAAAATCGAGTACGATTTCATTGAGCGGCAATTCGTAAGTGAGCATCACGCGAGTGGGCGACAGGTACTCGAAATTCTTCTGCGTGCCGCGCTTATCCTGACAGAGTTGCAGAATTCCTCCGACGGACTCATCGTTGGTAATAATCATGGCCTTGATGATAGGTTCTTCGATTTTCTCGATATCGCTGGGGATGGGAAATTTGGCGGGACTATCCACTTCAATCACATCGCCGGTTATTTTGGTGATGCGATAGCGCACACTGGGGGCAGTGGTGATCAGGTTGAGGCCAAACTCGCGTTCCAAGCGCTCCTGAACAATCTCGAGGTGCAAAAGGCCAAGAAAGCCGCAACGGAAGCCAAAACCCAATGCCACGGAATTTTCGGGCTCGTAAAAGAAAGCAGCGTCGTTTAGCTGCAGCTTCCCGAGCGCGTCGCGCAAGGGTTCGTATTCGTCGGCCAGCACCGGGAAAATCCCGGCAAAGACCATCGGCTTGATGGCTTCGAAACCGGGCAAGGCGGGCGCAGGACGCGCGGCCTCTGTTACCGTGTCACCCATCCGCGCGTCGGCCACGCGCTTAATATTGGCGACAATGAACCCGACATCGCCGGCTTCGAGTTCCTCTAGGGCAATGGGCTTAGGAGTAAGCGTTCCGAGTTGTTCTACTTCGTATACTTCGTTCGTGGCCACAAGTCGAATTTTCATGTGTTTGGTAATGCGGCCTTCCATCACACGCACAAGTACGACGGCTCCGCGGTAAATGTCAAACCACGAATCGAAGATCAACGCCTGAACTGGATTTTCGGCGCTGCCTTTCGGCGGCGGAATACGATGCACGATGGCTTCGAGCACATCCGCAACGCCTATTCCGCTTTTTGCGCTGATCATCAGCGCGTCGTTGGCGGGAATGGCCAATACATTTTCAATCTGTTCCTTGACGAAATCGGGTTGTGCGGCGGGTAGATCGATTTTGTTAATGACGGGAAGAATCGTCAAATTGTGCGACGCTGCCAAAAAAGTGTTGGCGACGGTTTGAGCTTCGACTCCTTGGCTGGCATCCACGACGAGTAGCGCACCTTCACAAGCCGACAGGGCACGGGAAACTTCGTAGGAAAAATCGACGTGGCCGGGGGTATCGATCAGGTTTAGCCGATAGATTTGGCCGTCTTTTGCTTTGTAATGCAAGCGAATGCTTTTCGCTTTGATGGTGATGCCGCGCTCGCGCTCCAAGTCCATGGAGTCGAGTACCTGTTCGTGCATTTCGCGCTCGGAAAGAGCGCCGGTCATTTCCAACAAGCGATCGGCCAGCGTGGACTTGCCGTGATCGATATGCGCGATGATGCAAAAATTCCGTATGAACTTCGGGTCCATTCAATTCCCGTTCCGCCAGGATTGACCTGAGGGTGTATTTTGAGTGTACGACGGCGGGTACTTCGCTGCGGAAGCGCACGCTTACCCAGCTGCAACCATGCCGTGTAATGTTCTAGTTTGCCACAAGTACAGGGAGCCGTCAGCCCGAGGCCAAGTGCGAGGTCAGTTTTACCAGCGGATCAAGGCATCTGGATCTTCTACCAAAACCACTTCGTATTTTTCCAACATCGGCATCAAGACATTTTCCAGTTCGCGCTTCCAGAGTTCACCCTCGTAAAACTTCGCCTTCATCGACTCGCGGGAGTCCCGATCGGGGAAGCCACGCATGAAGAAGTCATCGGGATCCTCGATCGAGAGAAAGGGGCAGATGATTGTGATGCCGATCTCGGCGTGTGCGGGGACAGATTTCGACCGGAATATCTCGAGGAATGTTGCGCGGCAATCCGGTTTGGTTTTATAGGTACGCATCTCGATGATCATGGAACCTTCCCCAAAAAGCACCCTTCCGCGTCAATGTTTGGCCTAATTGATGTCCTCTTTATTTTCCAGCCGACGCACCAAGTCGGCGTGCTGAGATTTGAGAGACTCGGGCGATTCACTCTCGGCGAGCTTCATTTCTTTTATGGCGGTTGCAAAATCGCCTTTCGACACTGCGACACGCGCGGCTTCATTGTGACCGACCCAGCTATTCGGGTCCTTCTGAATGTTCGCGCGGAAGAGTTCAATTGCTTCGGCCTGATTTCCTTGCGCTTGCAATCCCCGCGCGAAGTCATGCAGTTGAGACTGGTTGCCCAGCCTGATGGCCTTGTCATAGGCCGTCCCCGCTTGTTCCTTGTCCCCCAGCGCCGTAAGGACACGCGATTTAGTGATTTCGTTTTCGAAGCGGTCCTCAATGGAAATGGATTGGTCGGCGTATTTCAGTGCTTCGTCGGCGCTAAGCTTATTGTTCAGCAGATAATTGGCCGCTTCCATCCAGGCTTGCCATTCGAATTGTATTCGGCCGCGAAGTTGGTTCCGCAGGCTTTGCTCGACGATTTCGGGAGTGTTGACTTGCACTTTGAAGGGCACTACAACTTTTTCCCAGCGCATTGCCACGACAGCAGAATCCGGCCGCAAATTGTCGAAGTCGAATCCTAGGGCCTCCTGATTCTCGATGCTGCTGATCGGGTTCACCGTCACTCGCAAGGCATCCTCAGTCTTGTCGTAAGTAAAGCTACCCCAGGAAGTGGAGTTCCTGGAGAAAATCACTACCCTGGAGTCTTCGCCGGGAATGAAGTGCAATCCGTAAACGCCTTTTGCGAGGGGTTGGCCCTCAATGGTCACCGCATCGCCGAACTCGATGGTTGTGTTCAGATTTGCGCCGGCACGCCAGACTTGCCCGTAGGTTATCAAGCCACCAAAGATTTTCCGACCGCGTCCCAGGGGCCGGTGGTAGGAAATGGTCACATCGGTGATGCCAATGCGCTGGGTCAGCCTTGCCGCCGGACTGGCGTCCGGCAGTTTGAGCAAGGCGGATTGCGCCGACGTGGTTTGGACGCCGAGCACACATTCGAAAGCGATCAGAGTGGCGATGGCAAGTTGTCTGTTCATCACAGTGCCTCCCTTTGTTCGATTTCAAAATGAATTGGACCGTGGTATTTTCCTAGAGCCGCTTTTTATGCAATTGGCAATACCACTTTCCAAAGCCAACGGGCCGCTATTTCGCCAGGTTTACCTGGGTTTGCGCCAGGCTATCTTTGCCGGTTCGTTTGCTCCCCATGGCCGACTGCCTTCGACGCGCGATTTAGCCGACCAATTGCGCGTGTCGCGAACCGTGGTACTCCTGGCTTACGACCAATTGCTTGCCGAAGGATTTGTGGAGGGGCGCAGCGGTTCGGGCACTTACGTGGCGCAGGGTCTCTCTTCGAAGCGGTCAGCGATTTCCCGACAATCGACAAAGCCGCGGCAGAGGAAACTGCACCATGGCAGGATTTTCAGGCTCGCCGATCACCGGTTCATCGCTATGACTTTGCCTCCGGCCGCAGCGAAAGTGATATTGAGACCTTCCCCTTCGAAAAGTGGCGCCGCATCCTTTTGCGGTGTGCACGGAAGGCCCCGGTGATGGAACTAGAGTACGGGCCCGCCGCCGGGAGTGTAGTGCTGCGCAAGGCGATTTGTGACCATGTTCGACGCTCGCGTGCGGTGGTATGCGAACCCTCGGAAGTGATCATCGTCAACGGGTCACAGCAGGCGTTGGATTTGATTGCGCGAGTCTTGTTGGAACGAGAGGATCGCGTCGCGATTGAAAATCCCAGCTACCAAGGCACCCGAGCGATTCTGCAGGCGGCGGGAGCACGCGTCTTAGCGGTTCCTGTTGACCGGGACGGATTGAATCCGGCGAAGTTGCCCGACAATGCGCGAATCTGTTTTGTCACGCCCTCACACCAGTTTCCGACTGGTGCGATCTTGCCGTTAGCGCGGCGCCTGGCCCTGCTGGAATGGGCAAAGCAACAGAATGCGATGATTGTCGAGGATGATTACGACGGCGAGTTTCGGTATGAGGGGCATCCTCTGGAGTCTTTGCAGGGCTTGGACGCGGACGGGCGGACAATCTATGTTGGGACGTTCTCTCGTACCGTGTTTCCGGCTCTTCGTGTGGGTTATGTGATTGTCCCAAAATCACTGACGCGCGCTTTTACCGCCGCGAAATGGCTGAACGATCAGCATTCCCCCACGCTCGAGCAACAAGCACTGGCCGAGTTTATCAATTCGGGTGCGTATGAGCGGCACCTGCGTCGTCTGCGCCGCAGGAACGCATCGCGACGCGAAGCCTTGCTGAAATCGCGAGAAGAATATATGGGGAATCGCGTGCGAGTCACTGGCGACGGCGCAGGAGCGCACGTTGTACTATGGCCGAATAAACGCATTTCCGAGGATGCGGCGGTCTTTCAAGCAGCGGCGCGAGGTGTCGGCATTTCTGGGATATCCCGTTACTTTTTGACTCCGCCAACATGCCCAGGCCTAATGCTGGGCTATTGCCGCATGAAAGAGAATGAGATCCGCGAAGGCATCCGCAGGCTGGCTGAAATCTTGTAGGAACCTGCTTAATCGTTCGCTGGCTGCGCTATTGTCCAAACCCCCGCACCATGCCCGTTGTCCGATTCCACATCCACTCGGCGAGTCGGTTTGGCCGGGTTTCCACGGCGTTATATAGTGGAGACTGGTTCGATTGAGTCGAGAACCAACCAATTTTCAAAACTGGCGAACCTTAAGGACCAAGCTGGCAGATGGCCGCAGACGTCAACAAGAACCTCGAGCGGGCGAAGAAATTTCTCGAGAAGAACCGCTTTGAAGACGCCATCGAAGCCTATCTCGCTGTCATTCAGGAAGCTCCTCAGAACGTGGAGGCCGCGCAGATGTTGGGCGACCTCTATACCCGCCTGGACCATCCCGACCGTGCCGCGGTCTACTACGGGCACTTGTTCGAATTGCTGGTAGATCCGCGCGATGAATCCAAGGCCATGGCGATTTACAATCGCTTCCTGCGCAATTCAATCACGCTTCAACCGCCCGAGCGGGTTGCTCGTTACGCATTCCTCCAACAGAAGCAAAATCACCCTGAAGAAGCGATTGACCAATACAGTAAGGCGGCAGAACTGTTCATTCAGGCGAATCGCATGGAAGACGCCTTGTTCTGTTGGGAACGAACAGCGCAACTCGAGCCCGATAACCTGCAGCGCCAACTGAAAGTAGCGGAGATCGCGTCGCAATTAGGTAAGAACGCTTTGGCGGCTCGTTCGTTCCTGCGCGCGGGTACGCTGTCGGCAGCGGCCGGAGCGCCACAGGAAGCCCTGAAACTGCTTGGACGTGCTTATGCCTTGGCGCCCCAGGAACGCGGAGTTGCTCTCCTTTATGCGGAAGCCAAATTGCGAAACGGAGAAGCGGCGGAGGCGGCGGCCCTTCTGGAACCATTTGCGCCTAACGAAAGCGACACAGCGTTTCTCGAGACTTTCGCGGACGCGCTGCAGCAGGCGGGACAACTCGATCGGGCACGCGCCATTCTGGAACGTCTGTTGCGCGAGAAAAACGAGGGGATCACCCGCTTGTTTGGGCTGGCCGACGCCTTTGCGGAGGGAGCGCAGGATAATAAGTCCGTCGAGATTTTGCTGACCGTGAAGCGCAGGATGTTTGCAGACAAGAAGCAAAATGAATTCACCACTCACGTGGAAGAACTTGGCGCTAAGCACCCCGAATCGTTGCCGATTCTGGAGTTTTGGGCAGCGTTGTATAACGAGTTGAACCGCGAATCACAATATTTTGAGGTCTTGATTCGTCTGTTCGATGCCAATTTCAATTCGGGGAATTTTGCGAAGTCGAGTGAGGTGTTGGAGCGTCTGGTTGACATCGATTCCTACGATTACCGCAATCAACAGCGGCTCGAACAGTTACGCGGCCGAGTGGATGAAGGATTCCTGCGAAGAATCGCCAGCCGCATGGCCAAGATCGCAACCGTCACGCAAAATCCAGCCGGTCCTCCTAAGGCGGTTGCCAGCCACGAGATGTCCACCGACGCGGCAGTTACTGAAGAAGGGAAAAAGCTGCAAGCTCTGGAAGATCTGATCGTCCAGACCGAGATTTTTTTGCAGTACTCGCTGCAAAGCAAAGCGATTGAGCGCTTGCAAAAAATCGCCGCCATGTTTCCGGGGGAAGAAGAACGCAATCCGCGTCTGGCGGGACTGTATCAGATGGCGAATTGGTGGCCCAAGACGCAGGAGAAGCCGGAAAGCACGCCAAAGATGGTTAGCCTGCCGGTAGTCGAAGCTCAACCAACGCCTCCGACAGGACGCACCGGGACGTACACAGCTGACACGCTGCGCGACCTCACGAAAATCTCGGAAATCAATCAGAAAACATTCCGCCAGCAGACTCCGCGCGCCATGTTAAATACTACGGTCACGGAGGTCGGGACATACCTTAAGGCTGCGCGGACGTTGGCGGTGATCGGAGCACCTGGCCGGCCTCCCGAAATGGCAGCAGAGTATTGCGCGGCCGGGTTGAAGCCGGCCCCTGGATCGCAGGTTGTGTTGCTGCTTGCGCAAATGGAGAAGGCAGTGCCCGACGAGTTGGGCGGGATGGTTGTCGATGCGACGGAAGGATCGATCCTGGCGGAACTCGGGCTGGCTACGGCTTTAGGAGTAACCATTACCGACAAGGAAACCCAGTCACCTGCGGCGATGCTCATCGTCGGGCAGAGCACGCCGCACAAATGGAAGGCCAACAAAACCTATTTTTTGCAGGCCATCGGCGACCAGATGATGATGAGTGTGAGCCATACGCGACTACGGACATTGGTACGCCGGATGGGTGTCTCGGATGACCGCACCGGATTAATGAGTCGTAGCTCTTATGTTGGCTGCCTATTGAACGAAGCCGACCGTGCACGAACGCAGGGCACCGCGCTCTCATTGGCCATTCTCCAGATTGATCGTGGTTCGGAAATGCTGCGACAACAAGGTGAAGCGCCGCTGGAGAAATTCCTGGAACAATTGGCGCGTTCCTTGCAGCCCATGGTGCGGCAGAATGACATGGCCGTGAAGTACACTTCTTGGGCGTTGGCGTTCATTTTGCCGGACACGAATACCGCCGGGGCGCAGAATCTCGTTGAGAAATTGCGTCGCGCGGCGGCCGGCGTGCGCCCTCCATGGGATTCCACGCAAATTACTCTGAGCGCAGGAATCGTTGAAGCGGCAGCCCGCCAGGATTATGAAAGCGAAGACATCGTGACGGATTTAATCAACCGTGCGGAATTCACGATCGACGAGGCGCGCAAACTCGGCGGTGATACAGTGGTGGTGGCTGAGGCCGCGAAGCAGTGAAGCAATCTGCGGCGATCGTGAAGTTTCATTGAACCATCGCGACGTTCCCAGACCCTATCGCATCTAATGGCTTATTCACAGCGAGGACGACTATGTTCCCGACAGATGTTGTGATTGTTGCCGGTGCGCGTACCCCTATGGCGCGCTACACCGGTGTCTTCTCCGAGGTATCGGCGATCGAATTGGGAGCGCATGCCGCCAAGGCCGCGGTGCAGCGCTCCGGGGTAGATCCCCAGGAGTTTGACCACGTGGTATTCGGCAATGTCCTGCAGACTAGCGCGGATGCAATCTATGGCGCACGTCACGTTGGCCTCAAGACGGGGCTAAAGATCGAAACACCGGCGGTGACCGTGAATCGGCTGTGCGGTTCCGGGCTTGAAGCCATCGCGCAGGCCGCGCAGAGACTATTGTTGGGCGAAGCAACTATGGTGGTGGCTGGCGGCATGGAAAACATGACCCAAGCACCCTTTGTGATACGTGGCGCGCGGACCGGTCTAAAGTTGGGAAGCGGCGTTCTGGAGGATTTTCTGTTCGTCGGGCTTACCGACTCGTATTGTGGATTACCGATGGCCGTCACGGCAGAAAAATTGGCGGCGCAAACAAGCATTACCCGCGCTGACGCCGATGCCTACGCGCTGCGTAGCCAGCAAGCCGCCGATGCGGCGGCGAAAGCCTGCCGCCTGAAGGAGGAAATCGTTCCTGTAGAAGTGAAGCAAGGCAAAAAGTCCATCATGGTCAGCGAGGACGATCACCGGCGGCCGGAGACCACGATAGAGACGCTTTCGAAATTGCCACCGTCCTTTCAGAAGGACGGCATTGTGACCGCGGGCAACGCCAGCGGCATCGTCGATGGAGCCGCAGCTGTAGTGGTGACACATCAGAAAACGGCCAAAGAGCGCGGACTGAAGCCGCTGGCGAGAATTTTGTCGTGGGCCACGGTGGGTGTCGACCCGAGCATCATGGGCATTGGTCCCGTGCCGGCAACGCGCAAGGCGCTGCAGCTTGCCGGATTGGAATTGCAGCAGATGGACCGTGTCGAGGTGAATGAAGCTTTTGCGGCGCAATATTTGGCGGTAGAAAAGGAACTGGGCTTGTCTCGCGACAAAACCAACGTCAATGGGGGAGCAATTGCGCTAGGACACCCCCTGGCCGCGTCCGGCACACGTCTGGTGATCACAGTTGTAAACGAATTGCGGCGTAACGGTCTGAAATACGGCCTGGCAACCGCGTGTATTGGAGGAGGTCAAGGAATCGCCATGATCGTTGAAGCACTCGAAATCTGAGAACCACCGGTGCTACGGTTGCACTTTCACACGAATCATGCGTCTTTGATACACTTTGACGGGTAGATTTCCCGCCGAATTCGAATGGTTTTTCTGTTGTGAGGAATTAGGATGGCAATCCAAAAAGTTGGCGTCGTTGGGTGTGGCTTGATGGGGT